>Ga0123339_10000797_pt1 | contig 22962 bp, 28 predicted proteins | sample lystaG_FD_89956 | JGI IMG/M metagenome (GOLD analysis project Ga0123339, IMG submission 89956) | Glacier valley bacterial and archeal communities from Borup Fiord, Nunavut, Canada, to study Microbial Dark Matter (Phase II) -... | ecosystem: Environmental > Aquatic > Freshwater > Ice > Glacier ...
CAAGATTTTTCGGATTTCGTATTACTCATGACTTGCAGATATGCAGAGGGGCTAGGAAAACCCTGTGTGGAAGGATGCATAAAGGGACTCCCAGGCTATGAAGTTCGGCCAGCAGCGCCGGAATCCGTACCCTCTCTCGCCACTCGAGCAAGCAGACCTCTAGGGTTCTTTGAGCGGCTCGAGCCAAAGTGAGGGTGAAGCGTTCTGGACTTTGGGTGTGGTTCTGCTTGCCTTCCAGCGCCCGCTCGAGACTGGCGAGGCTGTAAGCCAGGAAGGACACAAAAATCCAGCGGTTCATCCCGTTCTCGGTTCTCAGACGAGTTTCGTTTAAGCCAAAGTCGTGACTCGAGCAGACTTAAAGTAGCTCTCAATCAGCCACCTCTTGGCGTGCCGTCCCAACAAAGTGCGGACTGAACCCTTCACCGTCGAGAGCACAAAAAAGCGCTTGATGCCGTTGTCTTGGGCAAAACGGCACCCCGTGGGGCCTGCCCGCCTTTGCGGGGCAAGTCTATCCAGGCCACATACAGCGGAGTACAGGCCAGAGACTCGAGCTACACTTTATCCCCCCGCCGTGCGCTGGCGAGTTTAGCTCCGCCCCGCAGGGTCAGGTTACTCTTGGCTCCTAAACTCACATGGTGATACCCCAAGAGGCGAGTCTGCTCGAGGAAGGGGACGGAATAAAAGCCGCTATCGGCAAGTAAACACACCCGAAACTCCGGCCAGGTCCAGGCGGGGAACTTCCCCAGTAACTCCAACGCTAAGGCAATCGGGGTCTCCTTGTTTTCCAGAGCGTAAACCCGCACCCCAAGCGGAAAACTCAGGTCGCCCACCGAGACATGCAGGACGACGAGCGGACAGGCCCCACGGGGTGCCGTTTTGTCCAAGACAGGTGAATCCCAAAGACTTTGTTGTAGACCCGTACAAAGGGCAACTTCTTCCCCGTTTTCTCCAGGCTGGTCAAATCTAACCTGACGCGCACGGTGGGTTTACGTCCCCGTCGGTGCGCGTGAAACTTTCTGAAACGGGTGGTTTGCCAAGTATGGAGTGTCTTCCAAAGTTCGGAGTCTTTCCAGGGAGCCAAGTTGAGCAGACGGCTCAAAGTGCTGCTCGAGCAACCTTGAGCATTGCCGAGTAGGGTGCGAACTGAGACGGTGAGGAAGAGGGCCAATAAACACTCAAGCGCACGCCACCAGTGGGCATCGAAATGGCTTTTGAGGGCATGGAGTAGAATCAGGGCGTCTGGGTCGGTCTTTTGTATTTGGGTCACGCCTAATAGAAAAGCGCGATTCAGACAGTTTTTTGACCCTCTATACATCCCTGCAAGTTATGAGTATTACAGCGTTTGAAGCAAAGTGGCTCGAGCCGAAAAAAGCGTGGAGTGGCGAACTTTTACCCACTCGAGGGGTGCTAACCCTGCCAGAAGTCATGTTCGCACCCCTGACCAACAGCACGCGCCACGCTCGAGCGTTTGGGGCATTCTAAGGACAGAAACGACCCTGCCTCTAGCCCTCCCTCGAGCCAAAAGGAAAACTCATGTTCAAAGGATTCACTGCCCTACTAGCCGCCGTTCTCTCGAGTTGCGCCCCTCAAAAACCCTTCTCGGGCGGCTTTGAATACCGCAATAAAACTACCGAGGAGTTTTACATCGTGAGCCTGAGTGGTTTCGACGACTTCCGCGCCGCCGAAGGACCGGGCCGCATGGTCGCTCGAGGGGTGGCAGCGATGGCCCTCAAACCGATGAATTTCCCCAAAGAATCGGTGCTGACCTGGAAGGACGAGCAGGGCCAGGAGCGAACCCAGGTGCTGTGGTCTCAAGGAAGCGTCACAGCGGTCAGAAACGAAGCGCTGGTGCTCGAGTACACCCCACAGCGGCGCTGGAAGGTGTTCTTCGAGAAGATTAACTATCTGAAATAATGTCGCCCAGTCATAGATTTCTCGAGTTGGGGCTTGAAGATGCACAGTGTTCACTCGAGGAATCTGATACTTTGGTGGGACCGTCTGAACGCTCGAGCGTTTCAGGAAAGTCTTTTTAAGAGGAGGTTCTTCAATCATGACCGCAGCCAATCAACCCGAGCGTGAAACCCTAACGGTGAAAATACCAACCAGAACGCATCAGAAACCCTCACCGAAGAAGCGTACACCGAGAAATCAGACGAGCAGATTCGTCAGGAAATGAAGGACCTCGTTAAGCGTCACTCCAAGCTGCTCAAAGAGCTTGCAAAGCTCTAGACCATGCCAGGACGCCATACATATTTCTTTCGTCATAGAGGCCACAGTTATCCGACTCTCAAATATCTGCTCGAGCTGCACGAAGACGCGCTCGAGGATGCGGGTGGCGCTTCAGGAATCAATCATCAGAGCGTAGTTGAAAGCGCTACCCGCAAGGCTGTGGAGTCCGCAGGCGGGGAAGATGCTTATCCAACACTGTTCTGGAAAGTCGCTGCGATGGGGTTCACCCTTGCCCACGACCACGGTTTCAGGGATGGTAACAAGCGCACAGCGGTGCTGGCTATGTTCGCCACCCTCGAGCAAAATGGTCACTACCCTAATCCAGCGAATGATTCGGTAAAAGTGGTTATTGTGCTCACTGCGATGGGATTGCTCAACATCGAGGGCCTGCGGGTCGCTCTGCTAATGTGGTGTGGACTCGAGGCGGGAGACCACGACAGTTGAATTCCAGGGAACCCTCGAGCAAGCCCCACTATTCACAACAATAGTGGGGCTTCTCCAACTTCATCAAGCCTAAAAAATCCCCTCGAGCACAGGGTTTTCTGGAACAGGGTTTTCTGGAACAGGGTTCTCTGGAACACGCTCCTCGAGTACACACGCGCTCGAGCGCACCGCCACGCGCATTCCCACTCGAGGGGGCGGAATTTCGTTTTCTCGAGCCAGACCCAGGTGCAGTAACAGGTTGTAGCGCATCGGGTTGAAGCCAGGGGCCGTCATAGCCTGAAACAGGCCCCCAGACGGGCGGGCGTTGATTTCCAGCATCTGTGGAACACCACCCTTTTCTTTTAGTTGGAAGTTGAACACGCCGCTGAGGTTGTACTTGTGAGCCAGTTTTTCGGCTATCTCGAGCACCGATTCACTTTCCTCGAGCATCTGAACGCCCTCGCCGTCCTTGCGCCGCACCACCGCCTGCATCAATTTTCCCTGATAAGCCAGCGCGTCTATCGAGCGCTCGACGCCCTCGCAGTAGTGCATCAGTAACATCGGCTCAAACAGCCCCGAACTCGAGAACTCAGCGCTCGCAAAGACCGCTCGAGCGCGCTCATAGCTCATCTTGAGCATATCGCCGGAGAGCAGATTTTTCAGGCTTTCGCGGTCCGTTAAAACCCGGAAGCCGTGTCCGTAAATCCCTCTCGAGGGCTTGAAACACAGTTTGAGTTCGGGACCTTTCAACTCGAGCACGGCGCTGTCGAATTCCTCAAGCGTCCGAAAAACTCGAAATTCGGGGATAGGGCAAATGCTCATGTCGAAGGATTCCAAAAACTCGGCTTTGCGGTCCAGGTGGCGCAGGGTTGCGCCGTCGGCGACGGTCAGCACTCGAGTGCCGTTAGCCTCGAAGCGCGCTCTGGCGTCCCAAATGGGGGCCATCAGCTTGGCCGGAACGAAGACCTCGACCTGGTACTCACGGCACTTGTCCAGGCAATACTCGAGGTACGCCTCTCCTAGCAAAGCTTTTGGCTCGAGAAAACCCTCACTGGCCACCTCGAGCGAGGGCGAATCCGGTTGAGAGTGGCTCACGATGGAGGTGAAGCCCTGGCCCAAATTGCGGACGATGTGCTCGAGCACCGAGAAACCTTTGTTGAACCAGACGCGGGTAGGTTGGGACACCGGGTTATTGTGCCAGAAATGGAGCGCTTCGCGCTCTGCAAACGTCGAACGCCAAACGCTAAAGATAGACTAGACGTTCGGCGTTTGACGTCTTGGACAAAATGGCACATCTTGAGCAGAACGGCGTCTTGGCTAAAACGGCACCTAGCGGGCCTCGCCGCACCTAGCGGGCCTGCTCGCCTACCGGGCCTACCCGCGTCTTGGACAAAGCGGCACCCCCTGGGGCCTGTCCGCGTTTGCAACCTCGCAAGAGGTCTCAACCCTCGAGGATAACTTTCTCAAAGTGCTCCACCACCGGAAAGGGGTCGTAAAAATGGTGCAAAAGCGCCTTCCACTCGAGGTATTCCGGCGAACTCCGAAAGCCCAGGATGTGGTCCTCGAGCGCATCCCACTGCACCAGCAACAGGTATTTGCCACTTTGCTCGAGACAGCGCTCAAGACTGTGACCGAGATAGCCCTTCTGAACCGCAATGAGCGGAGAAGCCGACCTGAACGCAGCCTCGAACTCGAGTTCCTGGCCTGCTTTCACCTGCAAGAATGCCGCCTCGAGAATCATGACCGCACTTTACCCGCTCGAGGTCACGCTCACTTCTTCTTGCCCACCATCGCCGCCTTCAGGTCGGTGTTTTGCGCCTCTAAAATGGGCAATTCCTTCTCGAGTAGCGCCTTGAGGTCCGCGTTTTCTACGGTGTTGAGGCTCGAACGCAGCCCGGTCAGAATTTTGCTTTGCAGCTTACCGTAGTAAGCCAGATACTTGCAGTCGGTAAAGTTCTCAATTTTTCCAGTCTCGAGTAGTTGATTGAGAACGAGTTGCCCCTTGCTGGTTTTCCCGCCCTCTTTGGTTTTTTGAGTCGCTTCACCGGGAGCGAGCTTCTCGAGGTCCGCCGCAAACGCGCTGTACTCGCCCTTCACTCGAGCGGCGAAGGCGCGCACCTTCTCGTTTTGAGCACCCGTGGCGCTGTAGTCCGAGAGCTTGATTTGGGCCTCGAGCGCCGTTTTGAGCGCGCCCATCCCCTCGAGCTTGGCGGATTTGGCGGGGGTTGCGGTGGCGGCGAGGACGGTAGACGCGACCAGGGAAAGCGAAAGCATCAGGATTTTCATGTTTTTACCTCACTCGTTGGAGGGGCAAAAGCCACAAAAAGTTCCCGAAGCACGAACCCAGGTAAATAGCAAACGTCGAACGTCGAACGCCCTGTGCGTCCCAGGCGTTCGACGTTTGACGTTTGCAGGCGCGAAGCGCCTAAACCCCCAATCTGCCGCTCGAGCTTTTCCCCACCGGGGTTCCCGTCACCTCGTCAAAAGCGTTGATTTCTTCAATGAAACGCTCGAACAGGTATCTTGAGTCGTGCGGGCCGGGACTAGCTTCGGGGTGGTACTGCACGCTAAAAACCGGATAGCGCACATGGGCCATGCCCTCGAGCGTGCCGTCGTTGAGGTTGATGTGGGTGGCCTGAAACTGGCCCGCCGGAATGCTAGACAAATCCACCGCGTAGCCGTGATTTTGCGCGGTGATTTCGATTTTGTCGGTCAGCAGGTTCTTGACCGGCTGGTTGCCGCCCCGGTGCCCAAACTTCATCTTGAAAGTTTTACCGCCCACCGCCAGACCCAGAATTTGATGGCCCAGACAGATGCCGAAGGTGGGCATCATGCCGAGCAGTTTCCAGGCGGTTTCCTGGGCGGCTTTCACGGGTTCAGGGTCGCCGGGGCCGTTGCTCAGGAACAGACCGTGCGGCTTGAGCGCCATGATGTCGGCGGGGGAAGTACCCGCCGGGACCACGATGGGTTCGATGCCCACCTCGGCCAGCCTTTTCACGATGGTGTGTTTCAAGCCGAAATCCAGCATCACCACCCGCTTGCCCTGGCCCTGGCGCAGCGTGGGAAAGGCGTAGGGCAGCTCACAGGTGACTTCCGGGGTCATGTCGCGTCCGTCTATGTCGGGGTGCGAATTCGCCCTGGCCACCAGCGCGGCCTCCTCCTCGAGCGTGAATTCGCCGTAAGGGTCGGTGGGGTGGGTGTGGCTGCGGTGGGCAATCAGGCCCTTGACCACGCCGCCCTCGCGCAAGCGGCGGACCAGTGCCCTGGTGTCAATGCCCGAGATGCTGACAATTTTGTGAGTCTGCATGAAGCGCTGAAAGCTGTCGTTGGCGCGGTAGTTGCTGTAACTTTCGGACAGTTCGCGCACGATAAAGCCCTTGGCGTAAGGGTGGCTCGATTCCATGTCGTAGATGGCCACGCCGTAGTTTCCGATGTGTGGGTAGGTCATGCACACGATTTGACCGTTGTAGCTGGGGTCGGTCAGAATTTCCTGGTAGCCGGTCATGGAGGTGTTGAACACCACTTCCCCCACGGTTTCACCGCCAAACCCCGCCGCGTAGCCGCGATAAACCGTGCCATCCTCGAGTGCGAGGAGTGCTCTCTCTTTGCGTATCATAAGTTTTCTCCTGTATCTCGACTGCTGTACGGGTTTGATGGCCCTGAAGCTTGTGCAAGCTCGAGCGGTGATAAACCGAGGGTTTCCTGCACCCACTCAAGGTTCTGTTCGATTGTTTGAGAACCATCCACCACCCGAGCGGGGCGGTTCAGATGACGGCATTGCTCGAGCACATGCTGTGCAAAGAGTTCGTCTCGAGCCATCCAGTTCTCGAATGCGCGAACTGGGTCGGATGCTCCGCTCAGCACGTCGTGAATCCAGGGGCGCTGGGCATAATGGTGACGCTGAAATTCAGCGGTAGGAACGAGCCAGACGGCGGGCCACTCGAGCGGTACGAGTTCAGGCATACAAGCCGCACCCTCGAGCAACACTGGACTTGCTTTATCTCTCAAGTCCTCAAGAATGAACGTCCACTCTTCGCGGTAGAATTTCATCTCGAAGGCTAGCAAATCGGCAGGTTCGCGCATGAAATGCTCTCCCATCACCAGGGTCCGCGCTGAAAACAGTGTGGGGTGACGCTCTGCACTCGAGCGCAGGGTGTGCGGTGTCTCATAAGCATCGCAGGCGTACAGCTCGAGACGAAACTCTTGAATAAGGCTCGAGGCAATAGAGCTTTTACCAGAACATGGAGAGCCGCCCAGCACAAAATGGGTCACGGTGCGTCCCACTCTCGCCAGCCCCAGATTTTAAAGCTCGAGCGCTCGGCCTGTGCTCTGAGCTTGGGATTGAATAGCAAGGCCAATTCTCGCAATTCTTCTAGCTCGAGGATGCGCTGTGCGGGCGTCATCTGGACATAAGCCGCTTCCATTCCAGGTGCGTCCTCTAAATCAAAAATTCTAGCCACTCGCTTTATCCCGCTCATAAATCCTCCAGTGCCTTTGCATCGAGTAAATCCTGGGGTCGTCCCGTAGCCCGCTTAACTCGAATTAGACTTTGCTTGTCTATGAGTAAAATGTTCAATCCGTCTATCTGAACCGAAGTTTTTTGGGCAAAAGCAGGTTCAAATTCAATTCCCTTGACTGTGGTTAGAATATCCACCCGGTTAGGTTCAACGCCTAGAAAAAGCACTTTTTTAGGGTGAGCGAACTCGTTAGCATCCACAGAAATTCCAAACATCTCGAGCGCTCGAGACACTTTTTGAGCATTTTCTTCTTGATAGTCTACCCAGAGGTCTAAATCTTTGGTGTTGCGAATATGACCATGCGCCACGACTGCGTAGCCCCCAATCATCAGATAGCGAACCTCGAGTTCATTGAAAATCCGAATCAAGTCTTTGAAGTCATCGGTGAATTTGCTCACTCGAGTTCCTTTCGCATTCCAATCTCCTGACAGTTTTCGTAAAAAGGGCAGCGCTGGCACTCGCTCCACACTTTGGGGTGCAAGTTGGTTTTATCCACCCGGTAAAAACCGCACGCCTCGAAGAATTTTTGTTGATAGGTCCAGGCGAACAGCGTGGGCAAACCAATCGCTCGAGCCTCGGATTCGCAGGCCAGCACCAGTTTTTTGCCCAACCCTTTGCCCTGAAAATTGGGGTGGATGGCCAGACCGCGCACCTCGGCCAGGTCAGAGGCCAGCATGTGCAGGCCGCACACTCCGGCAATCCCCTCGAGAGCGTCTGGCGAAACTGCGTGAACCACCCAGAAATCGCGGATGCTTTCGCCCAGCAAAGCTTTGCTGCGAACTAGCATCTGACCTTTGGCAGCCCAGTAGCCGATGAGTTCGTGAATGGCGTCCACGTCGCGCAAACTGGCTTTACGGACGGTCAGCACACTGTCCGGCGGCAAGTCGGGGATAGCGATAGACTCGAGGGTGAGTAACATATTCATACCTCCTGCGGCTCGAGCGATTTGAGCCACGCTCGGGATTCTTCGAGCCAATCCAGATTCAAAGCACTCTGAACCTGGGGAACGTCGGGCAGGGCTTGCACTAGCGTCTCGAGCAGAACTTCCACAAAGCCAAACCGGGTCCAGAACGGTCCCATGTCCGAAGTGAATAGGTAAACCGCCCGGTCTCCCCTCTTTTTAGCCTGCTCGAGCGCGAATAAACTCAAAGTGCGTCCTACACCGCTCGAGCGAAACTGGGGCAAGACCGCTGCACTCCTTAAAAGCGATGCCTGAACACCGTGCTCGAGGCCGATACAGCCGACATCCAGGCCGTCCAGTTGAGCAATCCAGTAGCTCGAGAATTGAAAAGTGACGCTGCTGGTGTACATTTCGCACTGCTCGAGCAACTTGATGACCCGCTCGAGCGAGCTTTCCTCGAGTCGCTGAATTTGCACAGTTTGCAACACAGTGTTCACGATACTTTCTCCATATTTATCAAGTCATACGGATTCCGAAAATATCCGTTTAGTTTCGGATATTTTTTGAGCGGAGCGAGTCAGAAGAAGATACGGTTTCAGCGGTATGGAGTATTTTCGGGTGCCTTTCCCGACAATACGGAGTTTAGCGGACACCGTATCAGAGACGGCTTTTTGCTTCCTCGAGTGCTTCCTTTACCCGCTGCGGCGCGGTTCCACCGTAAGACATCCTAGAGCGCACCGAATTCTGCACGCTCAGTTTTTCGGCCACGCTCGAGTCCAGGCTGGGGTGCGCGGCCCCAAGTTCCTCGCTCGAGAGTTCCCAGAGCTGCTTACCGTGCTGCACGCAGTAAGCTACCAGTTTACCCACCACTTCATGCGCTTCCCTGAACGGCAACCCCCCGAGGGCCAGATGGTCGGCTAAGTCGGTGGCGGTGGAAAAGCCTCGAGCGGCAGCTTTTGTACACGTTTCCGCGTGCCAGACCGCCTTGGGCATCATCTCAGCGTACAGGCGCAACACGATGGATACCGTGTCAAAAGCATCGAAGACAGGTTCTTTATCTTCTTGAAGGTCCTTGTTGTAGGCCAGCGGCGTGCCCTTGACCACGGTCAGCAGGGCCATCAAATCGCCAAACACCCGTCCTGCTTTGCCCCTTGCCAACTCAGAGACATCCGGGTTTTTCTTCTGCGGCATGATGCTCGAGCCTGTTGTGTGCGAATCTGGCAGGGTCACAAAGCCGAACTCGAAGCTCGAGTACAGCACCATCTCCTCGGACAGCCTCGAGAGGTGGGCCATGTTGATGGAACAGGCCGCCAGAAACTCGAGTGCGAAATCCCTCGAGCCGACCCCATCGAGCGAATTGCGGGTAGGGCGGGCGAATCCCAGTTCTCGAGCGGTTATTTCACGGTCAATAGGCCACGGCGTGCCGGCCAGCGCGCTCGAGCCGAGCGGAGATTCGTCCATGCGCTTGGCAGCGTCCAGGAAGCGCCCCTCGTCGCGCTCGAGCATTTCGGCGTAAGCCAGAAACCAGTGTGACAGCAAGATGGGCTGGGCGACTTGCAGGTGGGTGTAGCCGGGGAGGATGAGAGGGTGAGAGGGTTGGAGGGTTGGAGGGTTGGTTTCCACACTCCAACCCTCCAACCCTCTCACCCTCAAGTGTTTCTCGGCCTCACCCACCATCACCCCGCGCAACGCCCGACACAACCGCGCCAGCTCGAGCGCAGCGTCTTTGACGAACAAGCGAAAATCCACCGCCACCTGGTCGTTTCTCGAGCGGGCGGTGTGCAGCTTTCCGGCCACCGGACCAATTCGGTCTCGCAGCGCGGATTCGATATTCATGTGGACATCCTCAAGCGAGAGTTTCCACTCGAAATTTCCGGCTCTAATATCCTCGAGAATGGCTTTGAGGCCACCCTGAATTTGTGTGACCTCGAGCGGCTCAAGGATATTTTGCGCGCCGAGCATGGCGACGTGGGCGAGGCTACCGCGAATATCGTGCTCGAATAGCCGCTGGTCGAAGCCGACGGAAGCATTGAATAATTCGACCAGTCCATCGGTGGCCTCGGCGAAGCGTCCGCCCCAGAGTTTTGCATTTTGTGTTTTGGGTTGGGTCATTTTGGGTTCTCGGTTTGGGAAGAGACATCAGATGTCAGAAAAGGCGGTACTGCGATATATCTACTCAGCGCGATTCCTCGAGCGCGAGGCGCACCGCGAGGCCACCGAGCACCGCGCCCATCAGGTATTTTTGCACCTTGAGCCAGGTGGGGCGACTCGAGAAGAACGCGGCCACCCGAGCGGCGCTGAGCACGATGAGCAGGTTGACGGTGAAGCTAATCAAAATCTGGGTGAGGCCCAGCGCGACGCTCTGCACGAGGACCGGGCCATGCTCGAGCTTGACGAATTGAGGCAGCAGTGCGAGGTAAAACACTGCGATTTTAGGATTGAGCACGCTGGTCAAGAAGCCCATCTGAAAAAGCTTTCGGCTCGAGTCGCGCTTCAGGTCGCGCACCTCGAAGGGCGACCTCGAGCCGGGGCGCACCGCCTGCCACGCCATCCACAGGAGGTAAGCCGCGCCCGCCAACTTGAGAGCGACATAAGCCAGCGGAACCGCCAGCAGCACGGCAGACAGGCCCAGCGAAGCGGCCAACATGTGGCACAGAAAACCCACCACCACGCCCCCCAGCGACGTAATACCCGCTCGAGACCCCTGGAGAATGGACCTCGAGATGAGGTAAATCATGTTAGGTCCGGGCGTGAGCACCAGCGCGAGGCAGGCGGCGGCAAAAATCAGCAGGTCGTGGGTGGGAATCATCTCAGCTCCTTTTTCAGCACCACCGGGGGCGCGGTCAGCGGATTGCGGTGGCTGTACTCGAGCAATTCGTCCACCTCATAGCCGTTACGCCGATACACCGAAACAAGCTTTTCGGTGTTAGCGTCCGAGCGCACCGCCAGCCGCAACTCGAGCACCCCCCTGCGCCGCGCCGTGACCTCGATAACCTCGAGCAGGCGGTCCACCAGCGCCTTACCCCGGTGCTCTTTCAGGATACCCACGCCCATGATTTCCCAGATTCGAGAATGGTGCTCGAGGGGCACGTATTGAGCAGTTCCCACCGCGTCCTCGAGCGTCTCGACCAGAAAACCACCTCCACCCTGTTGAAACCGGGTCAAAACCATACCGCCGGTGGTGCGGTGGCCCTTGGACATGGGGTCCAGCACGGTTCCGGCCCAGGCTCTGCGGATGAGCGAGGCCATGAGGTCGGCGTCCTCGAGCAGGGCAGGGCGGAGGCTGTAGGGTTCGCGTTGGGTCAGGGTCTCGAGCATGGGGGGTGTGTCTCCGGAACGCGGTGGTTAAGTGCCTCCGGCACGCAGAAGGCAGAAAGCTGAAGGCACGGAGCAAAAGTCTTCTGGCAGTTAGCTTTCCGCCTTCTGCCTTCGGCTTTCCGCCCTCTACCTCAAACCTTCTGCGGCTCCTGCTCCTTCTCGGCCTTGGCTTCCGCCCTCGAGCGCACCCGCAGCCGCAAGGCGTTGAGTTTGATAAACGCGCCTGCGTCGGCCTGGTTGTACACGCTGTCGCGCTCGAAGGTCACCAGTTCTTTGTCGTACAGGCTCTTGGGGGCTTTGCGTCCCACCACCGTCGCCGCACCCTTGTACAGCTTGATGCGGGCCGTTCCGGTCACGCTCGAGGCCACATGGTCGAAGTACACCTGCAAGGCTTCGCGCTCGGGGGCGAACCAGAAGCCGTTGTAGACCAGTTCGGCGTATTTGGGCGCAAGCTGGTCGCGCTGGTGCAGCACCTCGCGGTCCAGGGTTAGCGACTCGACGGCGCGGCGGGCGTGGTAGAGCAGCGTTCCACCAGGGGTTTCGTAGACGCCCCGCGACTTCATGCCCACAAAGCGGTTCTCCACCAAATCCAGCCGCCCCACGCCGTGCGCCCCGGCGATTTTGTTGGCCCGCTCGAGCAGCGCCGCCGGACTCAATTTCTCGCCATTAATGGCCACAGGATTGCCGCCCTCGAACTCGAGTTCCACGTATTCGGGCGTGTTGGGCGCGTCTTCGGGATTGGTCGAGTATTTGAACATGTACGCGGGGGGTTCAGTCCAGGGGTCCTCGAGAATGCCGCCCTCGAAGCTGATGTGCAGCAGATTCGCGTCGGTGCTCCAGGGGTCTTTGACGGTGGTGGGCACCGGAATGCCGTGCTCACGGGCGTAGGTCTCGAGGTCGGCGCGGCCTTTAAAGTCCCACTCGCGCCAGGGGGCCACGGTCTGGATGTCGGGGCGCAGCGCGTAGGCGGTCAGCTCGAAGCGCACCTGGTCGTTGCCTTTTCCGGTGGCCCCGTGTGAAATCGCCACCGCGCCCTCCTTCTCGGCGATGTCAATCATGGCTTTGGCAATCAGGGGCCGCGCAATGCTGGTGCCCAGCAGGTAATAGCCTTCGTAGAGGGCGCTCGAGCGCATCATGGGGAACACGAAGTCGCGCACGAACTCTTCTTTGAGGTCGAGCGCGTAGGCCGCCACCGCGCCCGTGGCCAGGGCCTTGACTCGAGCTTCTTCCACCTCGTCGCCCTGCCCGATATCGGCGGTGAAGGCCACCACATCGTAGCCGCGCTCGAGCTGGAGCCACTTGAGGATGATGGAAGTGTCTAAACCTCCGCTGTAGGCGAGAACGATTTTGGGTTTGGTCATGGGGGTCTCCAGGGAACAGGTTATGGGTGACAGGTTACAGGGATAAACTCGAGTTACATCTTAACTTGCCTCGAGTGGGCGTGCTCTGCTCGTCTCGACAGCACAAGACCGCCACACGCTAAATCTCCCTCTGAGTACTCGAGGGAGATTTTTAGCGTAGGCGGTTGGAGTGGGTCATCAGGGTTCTTTGATGGACTGGCGTTATGCGCTCAAAGCGTATGTTTATGCAGAATACACGCTCGAGCGCTCGAGGTCAAGTGTGATTTTGCGGGGTTTTATCAGACAACACTTTGTATAAATTCTTAGCTCGAGTGAATTTTTGAAGGTTCTGCTCGAGTGATATACTTAAGTCATGACTCAGAGTGTGCGCTCAGAAAATCGGGGTGAGGGGGTTTATCCGCTCGAGTTTCCCAATATTGAAGTTTGCTGAGACATAGCCCTGATGGACCCCGAAAACACAAACAACTCTACGGGCGGCTAAACTCGACGGTATGACCGAGCCGCGCAGTTTACGCAGTTTAAAGTTCGACTGGAACACCTTGCCCACCCTAACCCCTACTTTTCCGGGAACCGCTGGGATTATTCGCGCTCAGCTCGAGGATTTTAGGGTGGACGAGATTCCGCTTTACCCGTTTTCCGGCGAGGGTGAGTTCTTGTTCGTTCGGCTCGAGAAGCGGGGTCACAACACCAACCATTTGATGGGGGAACTGTGTAATCAGCTCGGCATCGAACCCAAAAAAGTGGGGGTGGCCGGACTCAAGGACCGACACGCCATCACCACCCAGTGGATGAGTTTACCCATCAAACTCGAGAAGCACCTGGGCAATTTCCAGCTCGAGGGGGTCAGGATTCTGGAAACGGCCCGCCACGACAACAAGCTGGGCATGGGACACTTACAGGGAAATCGCTTCGAGATTCGGGTCAGAAATGCGCCTGAGACGCTCGAGCGTGCTCAGGCCGTGCTGGACGTTCTGCTCGAGCGCGGCCTCCCCAACTATTTTGGGCCGCAGCGCTTTGGCGTGGATGGGCGCAATGCCGAGGAAGGTCTCAAGCTAATGCGAAATAAAATGCGTGGGGGCGGCAGTATTCCGCTCAAACGCTTTCTGATTAGCGCGGTTCAGTCGCAGATTTTCAACGCCTTCGTGGCGGCGCGGCTCGAGCGGGGTATTTTTGACCGTCTGCTCGAGGGCGATATGGCCAAAAAGCACGACACCGGGGGCGTGTTCAGGGTGTTAGACGCCGAACTCGAGACCCCACGGGCGCAACGGGGCGAGGTTTCGGCGCTGGGAACGCTGTTTGGCCGCAAAGCCAAGCCTTTAAGCGGGGAGGCCGGAGCGCTCGAGGGTGAGATTCTGGAGTCATTCGGTCTCGAGCCGGAAGATTTCTCGAGCCGCCTGGGAGACCGCCGCTTCACTCGAGTGTTCATCACGAATGCCTCGCTCGAGGGCACCGAGGAGGGCTACTGGATTCGCTTCGACCTGCCACGCGGTAGCTTTGCTACGAGTGTGCTGCGCGAACTCACCAAAACGGCGGTGGACGAGACAGACGAATCCTCGAGCGAAGAGGAAGTTATTGTAGAAAGCACCTCTGAAGCGTAACTTTCGCGGTTGCAGTTTAGATTTTAAATCGTTCACCTCCACACCAATGAAACAGGCGCTCGAGACTAAGATAATCCCATAAGCACTCGAGCTTGAATCAGGCTCGAGCACCTCTAGAGCGAGACTCGCTCAAAGACTCAAGGAGATTTTGAAATGGCTAAACCCCAAGAAGTAACCGACGCGAATTTTACCCAGAGCATCTCGGAAGGCTATACCCTGGTGGACTTCTGGGCACCCTGGTGTGGCCCCTGCCGCATGATTGCCCCAGTGCTCGAGGAACTGGCCGACGATTACGCTGGAAAAGTCAAAATCGTCAAGCTCAACATTGACGACAACCAGACCAGCGCCATGCAGTTCCGGGTGATGAGCATTCCCACCCTGATTTTGTTCAAGGACGGCCAGCCCGTCGAGACCATCGTGGGCGCACAGCCCAAGCGCAATTTTGTGGAGAAGCTCAATAAGCACCTTCCCGCTGCGGTGGTTAACTAAACACTTGCTCGAGTTTGGCGGTGTTAAACGTAGGGGCGCATCGAATGCGCCCTTTTTGCTTTGGCATCGGCTCGAGCACGGGAGGGCGAGCTGCTGTCTTGGACAAAACGACACCTATCGGGCCTGTCCGCCACTCGCCCCTACAAAATCAAAAAAGAAGCTCGAGGACGCAAATCCTCGAGCTTCTTTCTAAAGGCTTTCTCTACATGCTGGCCATATTCGGCGTACCCACCTTCATATTGGGGTCCTGGTCCAGCATCTGCATATGGGTCTGCTCGTGGTTCAGGTTCAGGTGGACGTGCGCGTCTACATGGTCAATGGCGCTTAAGGGTAGCCAGTGGTGCTGACTGTCGCTCGAGGAATTCTTGGTGAGCTTGATGTAGTCCCCGTCCACATGGTCCACTAGTCCGTGAAGCTTTCCATCGGCGCAGATGACTTCCATGTGCTCTTTAATCTGAGGTTTAAAATCCATGTCCATGCTCCTTCACGACGCACTCGAGAAAGGCTCGAGCGAAATAGCGGTGTCGTTACCAAGAGCATAAATCCGCTCTCCTCGAGCGGGGTGACACCACTGTGAACCTTGCTTCACCGCTTCAACAGCCCGCACTCAGTTCTATTTTTTGAGGCTCTGCACAAACTGAACCAGCTTCTCGAGGTCTGCGCCCTGAATATTGGGATAGCCCGCCATCGCACCCTTGCCGTTCACGATGATGCTTTTCAGCGCCGCAGCGTCCACCAGCACCGCGCTTTGCTGCAAACTGGGGGCGCTTCCACCCTGACCTTGCGCCCCGTGGCAACCCGCACAGTTCTGGGTGTACAGACTCGAGCCACGCGAGGCCAGCAGTTGCGTCCCCGGTTGAAGCTGCGCCAGCAGCGCGTCGGCCTCTCCCCCGTTCGGTGCGAGTTTTTTGTAACGCTCGAGGGCCATCACCGCTTTCTCAAACTGCCCCAGTTGGCGGTAGATGGAGCCAAGTAATAAAAAGCCTTCCGGCTCCTGCGGCGCAACCTGAGTGCTCAGCTCGAGCAGCCCGAGGCCCTGACTGACCTTGGAGGGCTGTAAGGCCAGCAACAGCCCAAAACGGCGCAAAGCTTTGGGTTCTTTAGGATTCTTTTGGAGGACTGTGCCGTAAGCGCGGGCAGCGTCGGCCACCCGGCTCAGGTCAAAGTAGGCGTCGGCCAGCTCGAGCAGCGTTTTCACATCACCCGATTTTGCCCTCGCTTCGAGGGCCGAGACCCCTGCCGAGGTTTTGAGCAACTGGGTGTAATCCGAGGTTAAGCCCTTCTGCTGCCAGCTCGAGAGAAAGGTGAACAATCCGATGACCAGCGCCGCAACCACCGCTACAGCCACCCCGACCACGGTAGGTGTGGCCCGCTTCTCGAGCACGCGAGCTTCGGGTTTGGGCGGCAAGGCGTCGAGTTCAGTGAGCACTCGGGCGGCCCGGACCTTGAGACGCAGGCGTTCACGCTCGAGTTGAGAAAGTGCGGTTCCAGGGGCGGCTTCTTCGGGTTCCAGCTCCTCGAGCTGACGGTAAATGAGGTCGCGCTCCTCTTCCAAATCGGCTCGAGCGCTATCCACAGGTTCGGCTCGAGCACGGCCCAGCGCTGGGGCAAAGGTGACGGCCAGCCAGAACAGGGCCACGAGAGCTAGAAAAAGATATATCAAGTTTCAACTCCGCAGACAGTCATTCCTTAATCTTTTGTAGGGGCGAGTGGCGGACAGGCCCGATAGGTGTCGTTTTGTCTAAGACAGCAGCTCGCCCTTTTTTGCTCGAGTCGCAAAGGACAAAAGCAAGGAGGTTTAAAGTTACGCTCGAATGGAATGTGAGGGCGAGCTGCCACTCGCCCCTACCCACATTAAACCTTGTTCCGCTCGAGCATTTCCCGTTCCACCCGCTCGAGCATCTCGGGGGAAACCTCGACCAGATTCTTGCGCCCCATGGTACCCCACCACAGCGCCGCGCCGCCGAACAGCGCAATCACCGGCAGACCCCACAAAATCCAGTTGATGCCTTTTTTGGGCGGCTCGAGCAGGATGGTGTCGCCGTAGCGGGTCTGGAAAAACCCAATGATGTCCGCGTCGGTGCGGTTTTGCTTCAGAAATTCACCAATCTGGCGCTTGACCTCGAAGGCGAACGGGGAGCGGCTGTCCGTCACCGACTCGCCCTGACACACCAGACAGCGCAGCCTTAAGCCAATGTCGCGCACTCGAGCCTGCTGAACGTCGGTCAGGTCGAGGTTGACATCTCGGACCGTCTGAGCCAGCCCAGCAGGGACAAAAGCGGCGCTCGAGAGCATCAGAACCACGCCGAGTGCTCGAGGATTCACAGTTTCACGCCCAGACGCTCGAGGTTTTCGCGCATCACTTCAGGGCGCACCGGACCAATCCAGCGCTTGACCACCATTCCGCTGGCGTCCACGAAGAAGGTCTCCGGCGGTGCAGTCACACCGTAATCAAAGGAAAGCTTGCGGTCGTCGTTTTGGATGCTGGGAAAGGTGTAGCCGAACTCTTGCGCGAAGGCTCGAGCGCGTGCGTAACTTGTTTCGGTGTGCAGCACTCCTACTATATTCACTTGTGAGCTATACTTCTGGGCCAATTCCTTGAACAGTGGCGCTTCCTCTCGGCAGGGGTCGCACCACGAGGCCCAGAAGTTGATGACCATCGGCTTGCCTCTCAGGAGGACAGCATCAAAATTTTTACCCTCGAGCGTGACCCCAGATAGCGCCGGAGCGGGACGGCCCTCGAGTACACTCTTGGCGTCGTCGGTCTGGGTGAGCAGGCCCACCGCCAGCAGCGCCAGCACCGCCAGCATCACCAGCAGCGGCACAAAGCGGGTCCACGCCGCTCGAGCAGGTTTAGTTTGAACTTTATCTTGCGAAGGATTCACGATTAAAAACCTCTAAAAAGTCAATCACTCGAGCGCAACCATAAAACAAGCGCATCCACTGAAAACTCTTAACTAGTCTGCCGCCTGCGCCGCGCCCTTCACCGCTCGAGCCTGCCGCACCGAAGGCGAAACCAGGGTGATGCCCGACCCTAAAATCATAATCAGGGTCCCCAGCCATATCCAGGACACCAGCGGCGAATCAATGACTTGCACCGTGACCCACTGGCCTTTTTGGGTGTCGAAGTCGTTGAGCGTGATGTAGTCGTCGCCCAGCGGGTGATAGCGAACCGCAGGCATCGGCACCGGGCGCGCGGCGTTTTTGTAGTGGTTGAGTTTCGGCTCGAGGATGGCGTCCCCGTACTGAATCCGGGCGGTGTCCTGAAACTTGTCGGCGAACTCCTGACGGTCCATGCCATAAAAGTTGATGAGCTTACCGAAGACTAGTTTGGCCTGTCCAATCTGGATGTTGACGGTGACATCGCGCTTGTAGGCGCTCGAGACGGCCACGCCGAGGACCAGCACCACCAGACCCGTATGGGCGAGGTAAGCCCCATAACGGCGTGGGTAGAGGGCAAAGAGTTGAAACATCGCGCTCAGAGGGTTCTTTCGGTTGCGCTCGAGCGAAGCTTTTAGCGTGACGCTGAGCAGACCGAACACCACGAAGGCGCTCAATCCAAAAGTCAGCAGCAGCCCCACGCCGTGAATGCCTAGAATGAAGGCCACACTCGAGGTGAGCAGGCCCAGCAGCGCGGGCCAGCGGGCCGATTTCCACAGGCTCTCACCGCTCATGCGCCGCCAGGTGAGCATCGGTCCCAGGCCCATGAAAAACAGCAGGGCCAGGCCCAGCGGAATGGCGAAGACGTTGAAGAAAGGCGCGCCCACGCTGGTTTTGAAGCCGCGAATGGCCTCAAGCAGTACCGGAAACAGCGTGCCCACCACGATGAGCACCGCGAACACCACCCACATCACGTTCCCGGCTAAGTAGCCGCCCTCCCTCGAGAGCATTCCCTCGCCCTCGGAGCGGTCCTTAATCAGGCTCGAGCGCCACGAGGCCAGACTCACCCCAACGAGTAAAAGCAGCGCGAAAAAGCCAAAAAAGGCGAACCCGATGGGGCCGTTGCCGAAGGCGTGAACGCTCTGCACGATGCCGGAGCGGGTCAGGAAGGTGCCAAACACCGTGCTCGAGTAGGCCAGCACAATCAGCCACAAGTTCCAGGAAGCAAAAGCCCGCTTGCGCTCCTGAATCTGCACGCTATGCAGAAATGCGGTAGCAAACAGCCAGGGGATGATGCTGGCGTTCTCCACCGGGTCCCAGGCCCAGTAACCGCCCCAGCCCAGCACCTCGTAGCTCCAGTAGCCCCCGGCCACGATGGCAGCCGAGAGGAAAATCCAGGTGACTAAGGTCCAGCGGCGGGTCTGCACAATCCAGGTTTCACCCACCCGGCCCGTGACCATCGCGGCGAAGGCGTAGGCGAACGGAACCGACAGGCCCACGAAACCCAGATACAGCAGCACCGGGTGAACCGACATCATCCAGTGATTCTGGAGGAGTTCGTTGGGTCCGGCCCCCTCGAGCGGAACCACCGGAACCGCCGTAAACGGGTTGGCGATGGTGAGGTTGACCCCCACGAAGAACAGGAGGGAGAGGTTCTGCGCCACCATCGCCCAGGGCCGCAAGGCGTCGTTGCGGCTGAAAAGCGACATCAGGAAGGTGTAGAGCGATAAAATCCAGGCCCACAGCAGGATACTGCCCTCGAGCGCGGCCCACAGGGTGACAATTTTGACCCACAGCGGTGAAAAGGTCTGCGAGTGCTCGGCCACGTAGCGCACCGAAAAGTCGTCGGTGAGCAGGGAGCGCTCGAGCGTGACCAGGGCTAAGGTCATGAAGGCGAAGACCGCCCAGCTCGAGCGCCGCCCCGCCTCGGCCAGACGGGGGTCGCTGCGGCGTCCGCCCAGGAAGCTCACCACCAGCCCAAACAGGGTGAAGCCCAGCGCGAGGAACAGCGCCAGCGTACCGATGGTGCTGGCGCTCGAGAGTTGGGGTAGGAGAAGGGTGTTGTTCATGTTTGTTTCCCGCTCGAGGAGTGAATCCCCCCGCTTGCAAGCGCTTCGCTTTTGCAAGGGTCCCCCCTTGTTAAGGGGGGCCTAAAAATGTCGCTGCTCGAGTACAGAGCCTTTAAGGTCCCCCTTAACAAGGTTCGCGCAGTTTCCCGTAGGGACGGAGATTCGAGAAAGCGAAGCGCTCTCGAGCAGGGGGATTCGCCCGGTCCACTCGAGCACCACCCCCTCACTGCACCTTCGAGTTATCCAGCAACTTCCGCAAATCAGTTTTATCGCTCGAGGTCGGGGCTTTGTACTCTTCGCTGTGCTTGACCAGCAACCTCGAGCCTTGAAATACACCGTTCGCCATCTTGCCTTCTACAATCACGCCCATGCCGTCTTTGAACAAATCCGGCACGCCGCCCACGTAATGCACCGGGTAATCCACGGTGCCGTCGGTGGCCACGAACTGCAAATTCAGGCTCGAGCGGTCATACTTCACGCTACCCACCTTGACCAGCGCGCCAATTTGCAGGGTGCGGCCCTCGAGTTCGGCGGCCCTGGCCTTGTATTCGCTGGGCAGCACGTAAAACACCAAGCTGTTGCCCAGACTGCCGGTGAACAGGAACGCGCCCACCCCGACCACCAGCAACAGCGCAGCCCAGTAAGGCCACAGCACCTTTTTACGGGTTTTGGGGGCCTCGAGCGGACGCAAGTTAGTGTCGGTCATGCTCGGAGACCTCTAATTGGTCGTCGGCTCGAGTGTCGCGCAGGCGGCGCAGCAGAAAGCCCCAGTAGGCCAGGGTTGCTAGAATGGTGATGACGTATATGGGCACCACGAACACCCAGTATTTGTCGAGTCCAAACATGGTTAATCACTTCCTTGCAATTTAAGTTCGCGCTCGAGCAAACGGTCTTCACGGCTCTCAAGCCTACGGGCCAGAATGCCGCGCAGGCGCAAGAAGTAGAAGAACAGCAACGTGAAGCCGAGGGTCATCAGAATGAGCGAAAGCAGCATCGAAGGGTCAGCCTTGAAGTTGACCTTGCCCAGCAAATTGACGGTAAAGCCCTGGTGAATCGAGCGCCACCACACCACGCTCATGTAGTTGATGGGCACGTTAATCATGCCAATCACGCCGATGACGGCGGACACTCGAGCGCGGCGGGCCGGGTCCTCAATCAGGCCGCGCACGATAAAGTAGCCGATGAAGATGAGCAGCGCCAGCGCGGTGGAGGTGAGCCGGGGGTCGTCCCAGACCCAGTATTGCCCGAAGGTGGGCTTGCTCCAAATCATGCCGCACACCAGCGAGATACCCACCATCAAAATGCCGATTTCGCTCGAGGCCGCACTCAGGCGGTCCCAGCGGCGGTTGCGGGTAAACAGGTAGGCCAGACCGTACACGAAGGTGCCGAAGCAGGCCAGATAGTACATCCAGGAGGCGGGAACGTGGATGTAAAGAATTCGGACCAAATCGCCCTGATTCTGGTCCGGCGGCGACTTGAAGATGAAATAGCTGCCCAGTAGCATCATCAGCAGCGTGACAATACCCAGAGCGGGCGTGATGCGGTCTTGGCTCGAGCGCAGGGTCATAGGTTCTCCTGAATATGAAAGGTGCGGGCGCAGATTTACTTTCTGAGCTTACGGCGACATCATTATTATGCGCCCAAATGAGGGTGACAAAAAACCCCCTCTTGGGCGAGTGGCTCGAGCCTCAACCCTCCACCGCTGCCGGAAAGGCCAGAGCCGCAATGGTCAGATAAATCAAATCGAAGGCGGCCAGCAGGCCCAACCACGTCGTGATTTCACTGGGCAGAGGACCACTCGAGCCGAGCAGCGCGGTGCCCTTGACCGACCCAAGCACCACCGGAATCAGGATGGGAAACATCAGCACCGGAAGCAGCGCTTCTCTGGCCCGCAAGCTGACCGTGAGCGCCCCATAAAAGGTACTGATGATGCAAAAGCCCAACACGCCCAGAAGCAGAAAAAGCAGAAAAAGCGGGGCGCGCTCGAGCGGGATAGGCAGGCCGTAGAGCACGAAGGCCAGCGGTACAGTGATGACACACAACCCCAGCATCAGCACGAAGTTGGCCAGCAGTTTGCCCAGGTAAACGCCCTCGAGCGAGACCGGATACAGAAGAAGTCCCTCGAGCGCGTCGGATTCCTGCTCACCGGTCCAGGCCCGACCCGCCGCCAGCACACTGGCAAAGGCAATAGCGACCCACAGTACACCCGGCCCTGCGTCTCGCAGGCGTTGCGAATCTGGCCCCAGCGCAAACCCTAAAATCATCAGCACTAAAACCGCAAAGAAAGCCGCTCCAGAGAGCACTTCTTTGGAACGCCCCTCGAGCGAGAGGTCTTTGAGGGCTACGGCGAGGATGGGGTTCATGGTTTGCGGCCTGGTTTGGGGGTTAGGGTCGCTCGAGGGTTGGAGGCGGACAGGCGGTCTGGCCCGAAAGGTGCCGTTCTCGCCAAGACGCCCGGAAGGTGCCGCTCTGTCCAAGACGGTTGGAGGGTTGGAGAGTTGGAGGGTGAAAAGAGCGCCTCCGGCGGGTTTTTGGTTTTTGGTTCTTGGTTGGTTTGATTTCGGGCGCTCGAGTGCAGACCAACCAATGACCAATGACTAATTACCCGCGAGCAGGCCCGGAAGGTGCGGCGAGGCCCGCTAGGTGCCGTTTTCGCCAAGACGCCGTTCTGCTCAAGACGCGGCCCAGCCCGGAAGGCGGACAGGCCCGATAGGTGCCGCTCTGTCCAAGACGTGCTGAAGTTGGGCCAAGACAGCCGCAGGCGCAATGTTCGTCGCTTATCGTCAAAATCTTTTCCCTGTAACCCGTAACCTGTAACCCGTAACCCGCTCCTACTCGCCATAAAAAACCCCACCCTCGAGCCTCCCCCGCCGGGTCGCCACCATGTCGGCCAGTTCGGGTTCGTGGCTCGAGAGCAGCACCGTGCGGCCCTGAGCGCGTAGCTCGAGTAAAAACTCCTGGGCCAGTGCGCGACCTGCTTTATCGAGGTTGGCGTAAGGTTCGTCAATTAAAAGCAGTGGGCTAGGAATGAGCAACACTCGAGCGAACTGGGCACGCTTTCGCATTCCGGCGCTGAGTTCGCGCACCCGCTTGTGGGTGGCGGCGCTCAGCCCAACCCGCTCGAGCGCGTCAGGGATGCCGCCCAGCGCAACCTTGTGCATCCGCAAAGAAAAAGTG
>Ga0123339_10000801_pt1 | contig 22944 bp, 19 predicted proteins | sample lystaG_FD_89956 | JGI IMG/M metagenome (GOLD analysis project Ga0123339, IMG submission 89956) | Glacier valley bacterial and archeal communities from Borup Fiord, Nunavut, Canada, to study Microbial Dark Matter (Phase II) -... | ecosystem: Environmental > Aquatic > Freshwater > Ice > Glacier ...
TCAATAACTCAAAACCCAAAACTCAAAATTCAAAACTTCAACACGTCTTCGCTGTTGACTAATTCCGCTTCTTTTTCGATGCGCTTGATAAGACCCGTCAGCACCTTACCCGGCCCAATCTCAACAAAGCGCGTTACCCCACCTGCTGCCATTGTTCGGGTGATTTCAACCCACCGTACCGGGCTGTAGGTTTGCAAAATCAGTTCGTTTACAATCTCGGTGGCACTGGTAAGAGGTTTGGCGGTAACATTGCTGACCACTGGCACAGAGGCATCCTGAAACTCAATTTTGCCAATCGCCTTGCCCAACTCTTCAGCCATCGGGCGCATCAGGCTACTATGAAAAGCCGCGCTGACTGATAGCGGAATAACCCGCTTTACCCCTTTGGCCTTAGCCGCCTCGCTGAAACGGGCCAGAGCCTCTTTAGTGCCGCTAATCGCTGTCTGACCGGGGGAATTATAGTTTGCCATCTCGGCCCCGGTTTCAGCACATAACTCCTCCAGCAAAGCATCGTCTCCGCCAATCACCGCTACCATCCCGCTTGTACCCTGTCCAGCCTCGTTCATCAACCGCCCCCGTTCGCGCACCAGCCTTACCGCCTCGGCAAATCCTAACGCTCCCGCCGCCACCAGCGCGGTATACTCACCCAGGCTGTGTCCAGCTACAAAAGCAGGTTTTTCTAAACCTAAAACTTCGGGGAAATGGGCTTTAAGGACAGTCAAATGGGCAATGCTGGTAACTAAAATGGCGGGTTGAGCATTATCGGTTCGGGTAAGTAAATCCTCTGGCCCTTCCCAGCAGAGGTTAGACAAAGAAAAACCGAGAGCAGCATCCGCCTCGGCATACAGGGCTGCCGCTTCCGGATAACGGGCGGCTAAATCTCGACCCATTCCGACCGCCTGTGACCCCTGCCCTGGGAACACCCACGCGACCGAAGCTGGTATTTGTGTCAAAGTGAAACAATCCTCCCTAACAGTTGTCGGTTGTCAGTCGTCGGTTGCCGGTTGAAATTCAAAATCCAAATTCTCCGCATTTCCTACCAACCCCTAGCCCCCAACCCATGTCCCCTACCAATAAATTACCCCACTGGCCCAGGTCAGACCACCACCAAAGGCTGAGACCAAAACCTTCATTCCTGGTTTCAGTCGCTCGCACTCAATCGCTTCGCACATGGAAATCGGGATAGAGGCGGCACTGGTGTTGCCGTATTTATCAATATTAATCCAAACTTTATCTGCCGGAATTTCCAGGCGTTTGCCTACTGCTTCGATAATCCGGGCGTTGGCCTGATGTGGGATAAAGAGGTCAATATCGGCGGGAGTTAGCCCTTCCTGCGTCAAAACTTCCAGACTGGTTTCGGCCATCGCCCGCACCGCTAACTTAAAGACTTCGCCCCCCTGCATTTTAATAAAGTGCTGCCGTTCGGTTACGGATTCTATCGAGGGAGGCCGACGGCTACCACCTGCGGGAATATTTAGCAGCTTGCCACCCGCGCCCATTGAGCCTAGCCGAAAGGCCCCTAACCCCTTTTTCTCATCATTTGGGGATTGTTGCAGCACTACTGCCCCGGCCCCGTCGCCAAAAAGCACACAGGTATTGCGGTCAGTAAAATCGGTAAAGGGTGTGAGGGTTTCCGAACCGACCACCAGAATGGTTTTATATGCACGAGTTTTGATAAATTGAGTGCCAACGCTAAGGGAGTAGAGAAAGCCGCTACAGGCCGCTTCCAGATCGAAAGCTCCGGCTTTGGTAGCGTCCAGGGCATCTTGCAATAAACAACCAACTGAGGGAAACATAAAATCGGGGGTACAAGTACCTACGATGATTAAATCCAGCTCTTTAGCTTCAACTTTAGCTACGGACAGGGCTTGTTTGGCGGCTTGCAGAGAGATAGTAAAGTTGGTTTCGCCCTCACTGACCATATGCCGTTCGCGAATACCAGTGCGACTGCGAATCCATTCGTCGTTGGTATCCACCATTTTTTCCAGGTCAGCATTAGTCAGGACTTTGGCTGGAATCCCGCGCCCCCAACCTGTAATTGCGGCGTAGCCCAAACTATCGCTCATTTAAGTATCCCTTTTATTATAAAAGTTCTTGGTATTTATGAGCAGGATGCAGGAGTAAAGTCGAAAATTATAAATAAAAGCGCGGTCTGAACCGCGCCCCTAACCTAGCCCTGTTTGGCTTTTTGTTGAACCTGAATTACTTCTTCGCCCTTGTAAAATCCGCAGTAACCACAGACGGTGTGTGGTAGGCGGCGTTGTCCGCAATTCTCGCAATTAACAAGCTGCAATTTGTCCAGATGGTGATTAGCCCGTTTGCGGCCTTGCTTGCTATGTGAGCGTTTCTGTTTGGGTAATGCGCCCATTTAAACCATAACTCCCTTCTCAAAAGGTTGAACCTTAAATACTAAAACTTTTACTAAGAGGGCAACTACCCCCTCCGGCATATTTGCCGGGATTGGCACTAGCGATACATTATAGCTTTTTTGCTGGCTAAAATCAAATCCTTGCATCCAAAAACTCAAACTGCTACAATCACACAGCACTTTATTCAAGTCGCCCTTATTTTTGCTCAGAGGAGTTATCGCGAATTCATAATATAGAAGACATAAAAGATATACTTCCTCCAACCGAACCAGCACAGGCCGGGTTAATCGAGCCTTTGGAATCGTCTGAGAAAATTCAGGACTCAGGGCATTTACAACACTGGTTGCTAGTCCCCTGGTTTGGTTGGATGCTAGGGCTGGTTGGTCTACTGGCCTATATTTCGTGGCTAGTTTTCCCCTCGCGGCTGCCGGGGCTGGCTTTAGTGTTGCTGATGATAGTTGCAAGTACCGCCCGCCTTGCCCTTAAAAACCCAACTCGCGCCCGAAGTTGGACAGCCAGCGCACTAAAACCAGAATTTGTGGCTCTAGCCGCGATATTATTGCTGGCAATCGGGCTACGTTTTGTAGGGATTCAACAGAGCCTCCCCTATCTGGATAACCCGGACGAACCCACCACCGTTAGTGCTGCTATAAAAATGCTGCAAACGGGGGATTTGAACCCCCACTTTTTCCGCTGGCCTAGCCTGCCTTTTTATACTCAGCTTGTTTTATCCATCGTCCAGTTTTTGGCGGGGGTAGCGAATGGCACTTTTAGCAATCTTAATCAAATAGTTCCTGATAGTTTTTATCTGGCGGGGCGGTTGCTGTCAGCAACGCTAGGGGTTGCCACCGTATTCTTGACCTATCTACTGGGTCGGAGGTTTTATAACGGCGGGGTGGGATTGCTGGGAGCGTTGATTCTGGCGGTTTTGCCCTTGCATAGCGAACATTCCAAATATGTCACGCCTGATGTGATGGTAGCCTTTTTTTCGACCCTAACCCTGCTTTTCGCGGCTAATATTTACAAAACGGGGCAACGGAAGTGGTATTTGTGGGCGGGGGTGGCGGCTGGTCTAACCATTGGCACTAAATACAACGTGGCGGTAGTGCTGGTTTCGGTGATGCTGGCCCATTTTCTGACAGACAAATCGCAACGGGGCAAACTGGTTTGGCTACTGGCGACTTTTGGAGTAGTTGGTGGAGTCTTTTTGCTGACCACGCCCTTTATTTTATTTGACCTGACGGGCTTCCTAAACGAAATAGCCTTTCAGGTGCGCCATTACACCATCGAAGGGCACGGCACAGCCAGTGCGGGGCCAAGTTGGTTGGCCTATCTGGGCTATCTCTTTAACGAAGCGTTTGTCTATCAGGGGATAATTGCCCTTGCCGGGGGTATATTGTTGGTACTATTCCGGCAAAGGCGCGAAGATTGGCTGATGCTTTCGCTTCCGGCGGCGGGGTATCTTTTCTTTTCCTCGGCAATTGTCCATTTCTCCCGCAACCTGATGCCTTTATTGCCACCAATGGCTATTTTAGCAGCCTGTTTTATTCTATGGCTGGTAGCATTACCTAACCCCCTGATTAATAGGGCGCGGAAACCACGCCCCTACGAATTTTCCGACAACCGACAACCGACAACCGACAACCGACAACTCCCAAATCCTTCCTACTTCATCCTTTCTATCAGGGGTATAGTCAGGCCAACCTTGATTGTGGTAATATTATGCGTGGTTTTATTTGGTTTTTCAGCTCGTAACAGTTTTGAAACTACTCGCTATTATACCCAACCTGATAGCAGGAATCAGGCGGGAGTCTGGATTGTCCAAAACATTCCAGCCGGGAAGAAAATGCGTTTGGAGCGTTATACACCCTATTTATCCAGTAGCCGTTACCCCGGCGCGGATGAACAACGCCCGATTGGAGCGCGACCTTTGGAGTGGTATCAAGCCCAGAATTATGATTATCTAGTGGCAAGCAGTTACGAATACAAAGAATTAATTGCTACTGACCTTCAGGCGGCGGCAAATTATCGCTCGGTTTTTGAAAAGAGCCAGCTAATCGCCCAATTTCCGGGTGATAGCCCTGACCATCCGGGCCCAACTATCAAGATATATAGAATCAGGTGAGATAAACCCAAAAATGTTAACTACATCCTTTTCTGGCTCTGGCAGCGCGGTTATTGATGCTGATACCAGCCCCATCCTACCCGATACGCAAGACAAATTTATTATGATTGTAGTGCCCACTTATAATGAGGCCGAGAATCTTCCGCTCTTATTACAGGCGTTATTCGGGCTGGGTTTGGAGAATCTGCGGGTGCTGATTGTGGATGATAACTCGCCGGACGGCACCGGCCAACTTGCCACCCAACTTGCCGCCGAGGATTATCCCGGTAGGTTGGAGGTTTTGCAGCGACCCGGCAAGTTAGGTTTAGGCTCGGCCTATATTGCCGGGTTCAAGCATGCTTTGGGGCGGGGGGCCAGTTTTGTTGTAGAGATGGATGCCGATTTTTCCCACGACCCCAAAATCGTTAAGGAATTTTATCGGGTAATCCAGCGCGCCGATGTTACAGTGGGTTCTCGTTATATCTCAGGCGGCTCAATTGACGAACGTTGGAAACTTGTGCGCCGGATTATCAGCAAAGGTGGTTCAATTTATGCCCGGGCGGTGCTTGGCCTGAAAGTACAGGACACCACCGCCGGGTTTAAGATGTTTCGGGCCGAGGTTTTACGCAAGCTCCCCCTGGATAAAATTCGCTCCAATGGTTATGCCTTCCAGGTTGAAGTAGCTTATCTTTGCCAGAAAAACAAGTTCAAAGTAGTGGAAGTGCCCATTCATTTTACTGACCGCACGTTGGGCAAATCCAAAATGAGTGCAAAAATAGCTATCGAGGCGGCCTGGCGAGTCTGGCAAATCAAGTTCCGCTACTAATAAGTTATAGTAATTCGCTCCCGAAGGTGGGCGGGTTTTTCTAACTCATCCAGCATCGCCACCGCGAAATCTTCTGCTGAAATACGGCTCTGGCCTTGCTCGTCAAATAGAACCTGGTCTTTCCCGATTCTAAATTTGCCAGTTCGTTCCCCTGGTTCAATCATGATCGCCGGACTAAAAAACGTCCAATCCAGGTCGGCGGTGCGATATACCTCCAGAGCCGCGCCAAGGGCCTTCGCCATGTCTTTCCACGCAGCGGGAAAATCAGGACTATCGAATAGTTTAAGACCGGGTGCTATTTCCAGGCTACCCGCCCCACCCACGATTAATAAACGACTGACCCCAGCCTTATTTAAGCCAGCGATTAGGGCATGGGCTGCCTCTACCCACATCTCTGGATTTCCATCATGGCCCGGTGCAATAGAGACGATTACCGCATCCTGTCCCGCTACCGCCGTTGCTACACTTTCGGTGTCAGTGGCTTCACCTTTGACCGCTTTAACTTTATCACTGGTGATTTGATAGGAAGTTGGGTCGCGCACCACCACCGTAGCATCGTGTCCACGCTCTAAAGCCTCGCGCAAAATTCGCTGTCCAATCATTCCTTTAGCTCCAAAAATAGCGATTTTCATCTTAATTTCCTTTTTTTGAGTAAATTCCGCAACTTTCAAAGTTACGAATCGGGTTAAAAAAATAGCATAGGGTTAGCTGGCTTGTTTATTTTGGTCTTGCATTACGCTCTCGAACACCTGGTCTAAGGTTTGCTTAGCCAGAACTTGTTCCAGAGCCAATTCTGCTTCTCTAAATATTCCTTCCAGACTATGCTGAATATTCCGCCCTACCGGACAATCCGGGTTAGGCGGGCGGTGGTGCAGAGATAAGGGTCGGCTTTCATCTACCGCTTTGTAGACGGTTAGAAGGTTAATTTTTTCAGGAGATTGCAAAATCCGCCAGCCGCCTCCCACGCCGGGGGTAGAGCTAGCTAACCCGGCCTCGCGTAACATGCCGAGCACCCGCCGGATATAAACCGGGTTGGTATTAACGCTCCCAGCTAATTGTTCGGAGGTAGTTGGCTCATCGTTTGGCAAGGATAGCAGGGTCAGAATATGTACCGCAACCGCGAACTGGCTATTATTAATATAAACCTCCTGAAACTCTATTCGTAATTATTATAGTTGCGAATAGCGGCCTTGTCAATACTCTTTTGTCGGAAAGTTACAACATCAATCCTGTCCCGCTTTACTGAGCAGTTTGAGTTGTTTGGCTTCGGGTCGGGCCTTGTAAAAAGAATCAAGCGGGTAACAGCCACTTGGCATGCCATTGCGGGGCGCAGTAGTGCAATCGCTAAAGGTGCGGCAAAGCAATTTTGTTTGAAGCGGCTTTCCAGCAATAATATCAGCCGCCAATTCGGGATAGCTCAGAATTATGCGCCCTAAACCAACAAAATCTACCCGCCCCGTCCGCACATTATGCTGGGCCACAAACGGCAGTTGCTCTTGCAAATAACTATAACCAGTGCCGACCAGCAATAGGTCAGGGAAACGCTCTTTCAGATAGGCTACCGCGTTAAGCTGGCGGGCTACCCCTAATAGCGGGTCTTCAGGCGGTAAATAGCCATCGGAAGGCGGAAATAGGGCTGGACGCTGGATATGGGGATTGTAATAGGGGCTTCCGGCGGTCAGGCAAACCAATTGAATATCCAAAGACTGCAAAAGCTGTAGAAATTCTTCGGTCTGGCTTAAATCCAGGGCCAGGGGGTTGGACTGGTCTGCTCCGAAAGCGTAGTTATAACCATCTATTACCACCGGCTCACCCCGACCGTCCTTACCAGGGGCAAAAGGCACACTATCAAAGGCACTCAAGCGTACCCCGATTTCCAGACTTGGCGCGTCCCGCCGAATCCCTGCCACGATTTCCCGTAAAAAGCGGGTACGGTTTTCAAACGAACCACCATAAGGGCCAGGTCGCTCAAAAGCACTCAAAAACTCATGTCCCAGATAGCCATGACAGTGTTTAATATCTACAAACTGGAAGCCCAACCGCTCCGCCCTGATTGCCGCCGCCACAAAATCGCCAATCAGTTGCTCAATCTGGCTATCGGTCATTACCGGGTAATCGGTGGGTAGCCCGTATTTGCTATCGAGTAACGGATGATGATATAAAATCTGTGGCTCCAACTTGTCTTTGTAATTTGGGCGACAAAAACGCCCGCTATGGGTTAATTGTATTCCCAATAGCAGGTCGTCGGTAGTGCCGTAGTGTTCCTTATGAGCCTCCAATAAAGTAGTGCGTAACTCGGCTAGTCCTTTTTCGGTATGAGGGCCGATAACCAGTTGATTGGGGTTGGCGCGACCATCGTGCCGCACCGCTACGGCCTCACCACCCCAGATAAGTTTTGCCCCGCTCAAGCCAAAGCGTTGCCAGCGTCGCCGGGTTAATTCGCTGGGATTCCCGTCAGGCTCAGTATCCCAACCCTCCATTGGCAAAACGGCGAAACGGTTGCCAATATTATATTTTGAGGTGGAAAAAGGCTGTCCAAGCACTCCTGCCTCTAACTCCCGGTCAAAAGGCAATTCTATTCCCAACTCGTTAAGGTAGGCCGCAAAGGCTTCGGGGTTTTTAAGGGTAGCCATTCGCCGATAGCGGGTAGGGGCTGGGTTTACTTCGGTAGTAGACATCGCCAATTCTCCTCTGGGCAGTTGTCGGTGGTCGGTTGTCAGTAAAAAGTAACGAGTAACGAGTTGAAAGTATGTTCCCCCTTCCCTAAAGCGGAAGGGGATTAGGGGGTTAGGTTTGATAGCCTTTCCCAAAGCCCTAAACTTGATTTTAATGAAACCTGTCCGCCCTTAAACCTGTGAAGGGAAGGGGGTTAGGGGGTTAGGTTTATTACCTTATTCTTTATTCTGACTTTTGACCTTTGACATTCAACTTTTGACCCTCAAATCAAGCCTCTTCGCAATGTCCCGTAAGAGGGCTACATCCGAGTCAGGACGGGCGGGGCTTTTTGGGTGAGTCAGGGGCGAGTCAATCAGCCCCCGCAGATATAAAAACTGGGCGGCATTATGTTTATATCCCGGAACTGGAGCGCGGAAGGCCAGAAAGCCCAAATATTGCAATAAGTCGTTTAACTCGTAAAAAGCCGGGTCGCCCTTTGCCCACAGTCGGTCACGCTCGGCAAATTTCTCCGGGGCAAAGGTACTCAGCCCTAACAGATAATCGCTACCATACATTACCATATCAATTGCCAGGTCGTTACCAGTATATATTTTGAAATCCGGGCGCAGGGCATCCCGAATCTCCAGGCGGGCTAATTCTTGCTGGCGGCTCAGGCTAGAATGTTTCATGCCCGTAATTTGGGGAATTGCTATCAGCTCTCGCACTACTTCCAGACTGTAAATCTGACCGAATGGCGCAAACATCTGGCCTAACTCGAAGGCTAAAAATTGGTCACAGCTAACCGCCACCCGCCGATAAAATTCTACCAGTTCCTCGTCTTTGAGTGTCTGGAAAAAGCTACACTGAAATAAAATTGGCAACCCGCCATAGCTTTGGATAACCTCGATTTCCCGTTGATATAGCTCAAGTGGTTGACCAGACTGCCCTTCGATAAAAGCTCCCGCCACAAAAGATTGGCCCGCCATCACACTCTGGGCTACTTCAAGCACTTTACAGCGTTCCTCCAATGACAGAAGGTTGACATATCCCGTGTCCATATTCAAACAGGGCCGGACTCCAGCCTGGGCCGTCCGCTCAATATGACCCGCCAACCCTTTGTAATCAATCTCACCGTCGGAGGTAAAGGGTAAAAGTACGGCACTATTAGCTTCAATCTGGCGCGGGGTAATCCGCCCTACCACCTTTGGTACGTCCGGGGAAGTTTTGAAATTTTCAGGATATAAGGAAGAAGCCATTCGGTTAACTCCTTGAAAAGTCGAGGGCCAAAAGTCGAACACTAACTGATTAAATTAATTACTGTTGGGTTACTGCAATAGAAAACGTTTACTATTTATAGTTTAGCAAGGCTAGGCAAACTTGTCAATGGTTTTGCCTAAATATTCTATCTTTGACTTTAGATTCACTTGAAAATGGCTATTAGCTGGTTTTTGAGATAGAAAACTAGAGCTATTGAAAAAGCAGGAATGAAATCATCAAGTTAATTTTATGTAAACGTTTACTATAAACCAGCTATTTTATTTTGCTCTCAGCTCAAGACAAGCTTTTTTTTAGAGAAGGTTTTCCTAAAAGGTTGTTTGGATTTAAATTGCTTCACTTTCGACTACTGCTCAAGACGATTATCATTCTGAGCTATGCAAGAGGTAGCCACCAGTAAGTAATACTCAAAAATACCGCTGTATGCAAGAAATTGTCTAACTGGCTGGGGGTGGATTGAGGCGAATCTCGCGGACGCTTTTGAAGTTGCTCAATTCGGCGAAAAAATTAGCCCGTTGGTCGTCCTGGGTCACGTACCCGACCAGAATATCCAGGGGCACGCTTCCCGCTACTAAATTCTTATAGACTCCCCGCACCGTGCCGCCCATCTGTTGAATTTTGTCGCTAACTGTAGCAACATTTTTTTCATCGTCCAAAACCAGGGTAAATAAAACGTTATCCTTAGTATCCAGAACTCCTTTTTCGCGAGCGAAAGTTTTGGCGGCTTCCGCTCCATTAAGGCGGTATTGTAGCAAAATATCTAGCAGATTTGAGTCAACCTTGCGTTCGTTAGCTTCGGGGGTAGGGGAAGGTTTGGGGATAGAGGTATTGTCAGGGCCGCAGCCGACCAACGCCAGTATCAGCCACAGGCTCACGAGAACAGCAGCTATATCATACTGGCGACTATATTTCCTCAACCGAACGCCAGAGGCGAATCGCGAATAAAACAAACAAGACGGTGATAGTGGCGGCACTACCCAGACACCAGATACAGGTAGCCTTAATTACGAATAGTGACATTGCCACCAGATAGCCCGTAAAAACTACCGACAGGAGGCTTGCCACAAATAAGGCCCACTCCAACCGCCCCCGCCAGCTAAGGTTGTTAGTCAGGCTAAACCGCCAACGGGCAATCACCCCGCCCGCTAGTGCCAGATACATCAACAACCCTAGCAACGACACGGGAATACCTACGAAAGCGGCATAGGGACTGGCAGCTACGATGTCACAGCCACCGCCCGCCACACAGGCTATAGCTTGATTAAAAAACCTGGTATAGGTCAGATAGCCCGCAATTCCTACCCCTATCAGGCACAGCCCGAACATCGCAATATCTAGCCAGCTAATGCGGCGGACTTCGGCTTTTTCACTTGTCGCAGAAATGTCTCTTACACTCATATTATTGGTTGTCGGTTGTCTGTGGTCAGTTGTCGGTAAGAAATTTGTAGGGGTGGGTATGTGACCCATCCGGGCGGGTTACATACCCGCCCCTACATTTCTATCCTGTACTATTTAACTGACCTTGCTCCTTTTACGGTTTTTGATACTAGATTTTTGATGTTAGATTTTCGATTTTATTTAGTAGGTGACGCTCCCTCAACGCTTTTCAGCACATCGCCGACTTTGCCTTGAAGTTCGGTCAGGTTATTTAGCGTTACCACTTCTTCCTTGCCAGAATATTTCAGCACAAAAGAAGGAGTTGAGTTCAGCTTTTTACTGGCGGCATCGGCCTTTTCCTGGGCAACCAGCGTTTTATTTTTGCCACTGTCCAGGCAGCTATTAAACTGACTGCTGTTGAGGCCAATCGCACTTGCCATATCCTTAAGGAATTTGTCGTTCAGCTTGCCCGTAATTTCGCCGACATAGTTTTTGTAAGCCGCGTCCCGATAATCCCAGCCGCGATTCTGGTCAGCCGCGCATTCCAGAGCTTCCCCCGCCCTGGTCGAGTCGCTATCACCCACAATAGTATCAATTACTGGCAAAGTCTTGAAGACATACTTAATCCGCCCGGTGGTTACAAACTCGCTACGGATAGCCGCTTCGTTATTATCAAAATAGCTCTTGCAAGCCGTGCAGCGCAAATCGCCATACTCGACCAGTGTAACCTTCGCGTCGGCCCCACCAATAGTCATTCGTTCTATGTCAGGGTTAGCGGTGGTGCTGATATTCTGGAACGAATTAGGGGTACTTAGGGCTAGAATCGCGATAATCGCCACAATTGCAACCACCACTACTCCCAAACCGACCAGCACAATCTGATTACGCCGCCGGATAGCCTGTCGCCGCCGCATTGCCTGTTGTTTGGGAGTTAATTTCTTAGGCTCAGTAGAATTTTTGGTAATAGGGCCAGTGGCAGTAGTCTTATTTTTGGTTGGGGGATTTTGCTTTGCCATAACTCAAACGTGCAACCCTTCTTGATTTAACGGGGAAAGTTCGTTCCAGTGTCCGATATTGCGATATTTCTGGTAGCGGGCTTCCAGCATTGCTGCGATGCCTGCTTCTCCCTGACTAAGATATTTATTCTCAAGATCGCTTAGATACTTGAGTAGCACTTCACGGACGGTAGCCAGCATGGCGGTTGGGTCAGTATGCCCACCCCCGGCTGGTTCCGCTACAATTTCATCTACAATTCCAAAACCGTACAAATCTTTGGCGGTAATCTTCATAGCGGCAGCGGCTTCGGGGGCCTGGGCTGCGTCGCGCCATAATATTGTGGCACTGGCTTCGGGGCTGGCAACGCTATAAATCGAGTTTTCCATCATCAGCAAGCGGTCTGCTACCCCGATAGCCAATGCCCCACCGCTACCGCCCTCGCCCGTAACCAACGAAATAATTGGCACAGGCAATTTGCACATTGCCATAATATTTTCGGCGATTGCCATAGACATCCCGCGCTCCTCGCTCTCTTTGCCAGGGTTTGCGCCGGGAGTATCAATAAAGGTAAGGATTGGCATCCCGAACTTTTCGGCCTGCGCAAACAACCGTAGAGCCTTACGATAACCCTCCGGCTTGGCCGTGCCAAAGTTACGAGCAATATTTTCTTTGGTATCACGGCCTTTCTGATTGCCGATTACCATAACCGCCCGCCCCTCGAAACGGGCTAACCCCGCCACCAGCGCAGCATCATCGGCAAAACGTCTATCGCCATGCAACTCTACAAATTCCTGACATAGGCCGCCAATAAAATCCAGGGCATGGGGGCGGGTGGGGTGACGCGCCAGTAAAACTTTTTCCCAGGCTTCCGAGTTAGGTTTAGTTTCTTGCCCCTTTTTTTCCTTATCCGGCATACGCCACCTCACGGGCGATTTCAGGGTTTCTGTATCGCTCGAATTGGCTATAAGCCAGATTATAAACCTTTATCAAACTTTGGAGGGTGGTGCGTAACTCACGGCGCGGCACTACCAGGTCAAGCATCCCATGTTCCTGCAAAAACTCGGCAGACTGGAAACCAGGAGGTAATTTCTGGCGGGTAGTTTGTTCAATCACCCGTTGTCCGGCGAAGCCAATCACTGCTCCCGGTTCTGCCAATATGACATCGGCTACCGAGGCATAACTGGCACTAACCCCGCCCAGTGTTGGGTCGGTAAAAAGCGAGAAATGGGGTAAACGACGGTCTCCTAGGCGTGACAGGGCCGCAGTGGTTTTAGCCATCTGCATCAATGAGAACAAACCCTCATGCATCCGAGCCCCGCCACTGGCCGAAACGGTTAAAACTGGAATATTACGTTCCATGGCGGTTTCGACTAGCCGCACCAACTTTTCGCCAAAAACCCCGCCCATACTGCCACCCTGAAAAGAAAAATCACAGACGGCAATGGCTAGAGGTAAACCTTCCAACAAGCCAACCCCGGTCAAAAGAGCCTCATTTACGCCCGTTTTCTGGCGCGTTTGCACGACTTTTTGATAATAGGGGAGCTCGGTTAGACTGGTAAAGCCTAATGGGTCGGCGGTAATCAGGTGGGCATCAAGCTCCTCAAAGCTACCCTCGTCCAAAAGCAGCGCAATCCGCTCTCTGGCCCCTAGCCGCACATGATAACCACATTTCGTACAGACTTTTTTGTTGTTCTCAAACTCTTTGGTGTAAATAAGTTCTTTGCATTTGGTACATTTGATCCACAGGTCATCGGGGATGTCGTGTGTAGCGTCGGTTTTCTGACCGGGCTTGCCGCTATCTGAGGTTTTTTTCCAGGTGAATTTAGGCGCATGTTCCTCGGATTCGGTGTTCTCGTCTGCGCCCACCATTTCGGTTTTTGAGTTGCGTTTGAAAAACTCTTTCAAATTTCTTCCTCGCCCCTGTTTCTGATAATGTGAAATAATTTACAGATGGAGAAACGCAGCCGGGACCTTTTTATACGCTTCAACTTTTGAACTATCAAGTGGAAGGGTACACTAACCGTCCTGTGCGCCCCCTTGCTGTCCTAAAACTTGACCTATTATAGCATAGCCTTTTCGCTTTGGCATGTCCAATAATCTAAAATCAAAGGTCGAAAGTCTGAAGTCAGCCTAAAAAACAAAAAAGGGACACGTTTTCACGCATCCCCTTTGCTAAAATATTGGTTTTTTAGGTGCGTAAAAGGCTAACACAGGACATTTTAACCCCTGCGCCAGCCAACGTAACGGCCTTACCACCCGCGTTGGCGTTTCTAAGCTGTAGGCCATAAACGTTGTTATTGCCATTAAGCACCAGAGTTGCGGCGATGGTTTGGGCATCAAGCCGGATTAACGCCCCGGAACTCCCACAGCTGCCACTGATGGATGCTCCATTAACAACGGTTGGTAAAGCAGTAACCACTGAGATAGTTTGCAAGCCGCTACCACCGAGGTTAAAAGTAATAACACCGCCCAATTTGTTGCAGTTAGGGTCGGTTAGTACCGTCCGCAATGTACCTGCTGTTAGAGTATCAGCAATGCTAGTGACCACACAGTTGGGGGCAATGGTACTAGCACTGACCTCGTTGCTGAAACCCGAAGGCCCACCACTAGGGTCGCTTGCACCAGTAGCCCGCACCTTGTAGTAATAAACTGTACCAGCAGTTAAACCACTGTCCGTCAGTGGGCCAACTGTGCCAGTACCAGGATTTATCCCCAGGGTGAAAGTAGGGGTTCCAGGGTAACTCCCCCCCAGAGTCCGGCGGAAAACCTCAAAACCTGTTTCTTCTTTGGTAGCACTACTTGCATTATCAGTAAATTGCAAGCTAATACTATTATTAGTTACCCCAGTCACAGTCAGCGCGGTGGGGCTATCTGTTCCCGTGACAGTGGTATCTGGAGTCGAGTAGATTGATGAAATGTAAGTGTTATAAGCTTTTACCCGATAGTCATAACCAGTATTCTTGACGGCTGTTCTATCAGTAAAGGTTGCAATATTAGCCGGAGTTCGTCCAACTTCGGCAAAAGTAACCGGAAGGGCCGTAGTAAGTTTTCGCTCGATAATAAAACCAGATTCATTGTTGGAAGAGTTATTCCAGGTTACTAAAACCTCGGTGTCGGAAGTAGATGTTGCCGCTAACCCGGTTGGTGTATTTAGTAAAGTCGTAGCACTTTTAACATTACTATAGGCTGAGTAATTATTGGTAGTGCTATTGAAGGCTCTTACCCGGTAAGTGTATACAGCCCCGCTATCTGTCTGCAAATTAGTATCAGTGAAGGTTTGAGCATTTTGGCCTAAATTGGGAAGAAGTTCAGTATAACTACCGCCTCCATTTGTAGACTGCTCCACCTTGTAAGAGTTTTCTTGACCAGAGTTATCTACCCACTGCAAACTGATTGAATTTATAGTGGAGCCAGTGATTTGCAGACCAGTTGGTGCTATCAAGGGCGTAAGAGCTTGAGCCACATTACTATAAGCGCTGAAAGTACCCCCGGTAAATGCTCTCACCCGATAGTAATAAGTGGTATTCTCAGCCACAGGATCCTGAAAGGTGACAGCAGTACCCGCCAGGGTGATTAGCGGGGTAATACTGCCCGGAGTAGTTCCTCGCTCTACTACTATGCCACTATAAACAGCAGAGTTGTTAGTCCAGTTCAAGGTAACCTGCGTCGGCGAATTGGCTGTGGCGGTCAGGTTAGAGGGTGCTGGGATAATACAATAGCCACCACCCGCAGAATAGGCTCGTTGGACTTTGTTAACTCCAGAAGTAGTGCTTTTCCAGGCTACGCTTACCTGATTATTACAACCCCACGAGGCACTGGTTTCGGAAACATTGGTTGTGTCATGTGCTACAAGCCCGGTTTCCCAACTAGCACCACCGTTTTGGGTAAGCACATAATATTGTCCAACATTTGAAAAATCCTGATTAGAAGTATTGATGTTTGAGATACTTACCCAAAGTGACCCATCGCCTGGCCCAACTGCATCCAGCGCACCGATACGGTCCGGGGCTGCGTAGGGCGAACTTAAATTTGTCCAACTTGGGGTTGCTGGTCCACTATTCCACTTGGCTACGAATAAGGTCGTGTTAGTATAATTGAAGAAAATATAGCCATTGTTGTTGCTGTCCGCCCCTACCGCTAATCCCAGTATATTAATATCGAGACTGGCAGGGCTAACATCCTGTTGACCTTGCCAGGCACCCCCAATCCGCGCCATCCCATAAATATGGGAAATATGTGCAGACGTGTCCTCACGCTTAACCGTAACGAAAAGGTTATCGTTGGGGGCTACGGCAATTCTATTATTTCCTGCAACAAATCCTCCCACAAGTCCGTTGGTAATCGCACCATTTGCAACTCCAGGGTCGGTACTCCAGTTAGCCCCACCGTCATTGGAAACAATAACCTGAATAAAGTTACTACTATCATCAAACTTAAAAATGTTTCGAGATATATAAATCTTGGGGCTTCCAGCATAAGGAAACAAGGTTGAGGCAATATCTGGTTGAGCAGCTTCCCCATTAATAAAGGGATCAATGCTTTTATTAAAACCACCCTGATTCCAGGGATTATCTAAAGTGATGTTAGCACCCGCGAGTACCTTAGCATACCATTGTTGAAAATTACCGTTCGGCCCTGAACGCTCAGCCCAAACCACATGCAGATTAGAGTCCTTGTCAAATGTGGCGTGTGGATTTCTGGTGATAGTGTTAGAAGCATTAAACTTAACCAGCGTATGCAAAGCATAATTATCCTGGTTAGTCATAAAATAAAGGGAACCCCCTTCACCATTGACCCCACCAACATTTTCACCAATGATGAAAGTTTTGCCATCGCTGGGTCGTACTCTCACGACGGTATGACCAATCTTCGCATTATATTGGGGGTCAAGTGTCCAGTTGGCAACTGTTGCGTGGGCTACCTGGCCGGAGTTTGCCCAGGACATAAAAGCGACCAGTAACAGGCCAGCCGCTACTGTGACAATTGCCACGGCCCTCCAACTCAATCCCTGATTTTTAGGGGTTGTATTCACCATTTCAAGTTTCTCCTAATAGTGATATTAAGGGAAATTGGCCTGTTTGGTTCTTTTCCAGGCAGAATATTCCCTCAATCTTTAGCTCGGTTTTACAGGATTAATAAGCCCTATCCGCCGCGCTTTCGGGTTAAACTTCGGTTTTTAACTATGCAATTCCCCGGCCTGGAATAAATTAGAGTGTGTCCTTCAAAATTTGGATAGAAATTGATAATAACGTTGCGCCATCATTTTAGTCAGGTTATTTCTCTATTTTGATCAAGAGAATAACCAATTACCAGGAATGCAAAAACCTCACAAGGGGGCTAAATTTTGCCAATTTAATGAGCCTATTGACTTTGCAGCAGCCCAGTGTAGCTAATATAACACACTACTTCTGTATACTCAAACGTTTTCAAGGGTTAAAAGTTGCTCAAAATGGACATTAGAATTAGGCATTTGGGCGGTGTACCATTGGTTTTTCCTTTTGGTATGCTAAACTCAATACGATAATTTGCCATAGGAGTCCGGCGAATATCGGCTGACAGAGCAGCCTCCTACAGGAGCAGCTTCTTACGGTGTAATATTCCGTAGGAGCAGGTTCTGTCCTGCGAGGTTCTGTTTAGGAAAGGACTATCTACTGTGCTTGAACTAAAAGATATAGAAGCAGCCCGTGCCAGAATCCAGAATTTTGTGCGTTGCACCCCCTTAATCGAAGCCCGCCCGGTAAAAAACCGTTTCTGGGGTGAAGCGGCCCTCTACCTTAAACTTGAGTGTCTGCAAATAACTGGTTCATTCAAGGCGCGTGGCGCAGTGAGTAAACTTAAAAGCCTTACGCCCGACCAGATTGCCAACGGCTTGGTGACAGCCTCTGGTGGGAATCATGGCTTGGGGGTGGCTTATGCAGGTTGGTTGGCCCATACTCCGGCGACCATTTACCTATCCCACAATACCCCGCCCATTAAGGCCCAAAAGTTGGAAAGCTGGGGAGCTAAAGTCATCTTTGAGGGGCAAGTTTGGGATGAGGCTAATCGGGCGGCCCTAATTGCGGCAGAAAAGCAGGGTTTAAGTTATTTTCACCCCTTTGCCGACCCGTTGGTTATCGCCGGACAGGGTACGCTTGGTTTGGAAATTCTGGAAGAAATCGCCGATATAGATATTTTGTTGGTGGCGATTGGCGGTGGTGGATTAATTAGCGGTATCAGTTTGGCGGCTAAGGCGATTAATCCTGCCATCCGAATTATCGGGATTGAACCAACGGGCGCACCAACCCTTTACCAGAGCCTCAAAGCGGGCTACCCTGTCGAGCTGGCTGAGATAAAAACTGTGGCTAACACCCTCGCTCCCCGCCAGAGTGCCCAAATTAATTATGATATTATCCGCCAGAATGTTGACGAAATCGTTTTGGTAACAGATGAAGAAATGTTGGTAGCTTCACGCTGGCTATGGCAGGAAATGCAGGTGGCGGCAGAACTAAGCGGGGCGGCGGCTCTGGCGGCCCTAATGACGGGCAAAATTAACACCGAGAACGCCCACAAAATCTGCGTCCTGGTTTGCGGTGCGGGTAGCGACGGGATTGCCTAAAAAATTCCCCCTTCCCTAAAGCGTTTAAGGGCGGACAGGTTTGATTAAAATCAAGTTTAGGGCATTGGGATAGTCTAGCAAACCTAACCCCCTAGCCCCCTTCCCTAAAGTGGAAGGGGGAACAACCAACAACTAAGAACCAATAACTAACAACTATTTACCACTTAGCGAAACCAGCAACTCGTTGAGCTTGTTCACAAAAGCCACTGGATCTTCCAACTGACCACCATCGCTCAAAATAGCCTGGTCAAACAGAATCTCTGACCAATCCGCCAGTTTACTGTCGTCACTTTCGTCTTTTAACCTTAGCAGTAAAGGGTGGGCGGGGTTAATCTCGAAAATCGGGTTGCTGCTGAATACGGGCCGCCCCGACGCTTTGAGCAATCTTTGTAGCTGCGAGTCTATATCATTTTCGTCCACCACCAGACAGGCGGGTGAAGTGGTCAGGCGATTGGTCACGCGCACATCCTTAACTTTATCGCCCAACGCCTTCTTGATACGCTCGGTCAGGGGCTTGAACTCGGTAGCCGCCTGTTCCATCTGCTGCTTTTCTTCTTCGCCCTCAATCTGGCTTAAATCTACCTCGCCCTTGCCGACGGACTGAAGCTGTTTACCCTTATACTCAAACAAATTACTGGCAACCCAACTATCAATCACGTCTGACATCAGGATAACTTCCAGACCCTTTTTGCGGAAGATTTCCAGCAAGGGACTATTTTTGGCAGCGGCAAAGCTATCCGCCGAAATATAATAAATTTTGTCCTGCCCTTCTTTCATTCGGCTAATATAATCATCCAGCGAAATGTCCTGGGTTTCGTTGCCAGTTTGGGTGCTGGAAAAACGCAATAACTTGGCAATGCTATCTTTATTCGTCTGGTCTTCGGCAACCCCCTCTTTAAGAGCCCTGCCAAACTCTTTCCAGAAATTAGCATACTTTTCTGGCTCGTTATTCGCCATAGTTTCGAGCGTGCCAAGCACCTTTTTGACCGCCCCCGCCCGCATGCTCTCGATAATTTTGTTATGCTGCAAAATCTCGCGGGAGACGTTGAGCGGCAGGTCGTTAGAGTCAATTACCCCCCGCACAAAGCGCAGATAAGAGGGCATCAACTGCTCGGCATCGTCCATAATAAAGACCCGCCGGACATATAATTTTACTCCGTGCCGACTATCGCGCGTCCAAAGGTCAAACGGAGCACGGGCCGGGATATAGAGCAACAAGGTATATTCGTATTTCCCCTCCATCCGGCTATGGACACGGGCGATGGGGTCGGTGAAATCGTGGGCTACATGCTTATAAAACTCGTTATATTCTTCGTCAGTAATTTCGTTTTTGGAGCGCGTCCACAAAGCCGAGGCTCGATTAACGGTTTCGTCCTCGTCCTGCTTACCTTCTTCCTCCGCCTTCATCACAATCGGTAGGCTGATATGGTCGGAATATTTGCGAATAATGGTACGAAGCTGGTAACCGCTTAATAAATCATCCTCGCCTTCGCGCAGGTGCAGGGTAACTTCAGTGCCACGTCCAGCCCTGTCAATATTTTCAATGGTATATTCGCCCTGCCCGTTTGATTCCCAGCGTACCCCTTCCTCCGGCTTCTGTCCGGCCCGGCGGGTGATTAAAGTTACTTTGTCGGCAACAATAAAGGCGGAATAGAAACCTACCCCAAACTGCCCGATAAGGTTAGCATCTTTACGTTGGTCACCCGTTAGCGACTGGAAAAACTCGCGAGTACCCGACTTGGCAATTGTGCCGATATTATCTATAACTTCCTGACGGGTCATCCCAACCCCATTATCAGCAATCGTGACGGTGCGAGCCTCTTTGTCATAGCTAATTCGGATTTTAAGTTCAGGATCATCCTCATATAACGCCCCGTCCGAAAGAGCCTCAAAGCGAAATTTATCAATTGCGTCGGAAGCATTAGAAATCAACTCTCTTAAAAAAATCTCTTTATTGCTATATAGCGAGTGAATCATCAGGTCAAGAAGTTGTTTGACCTCGGCCTGAAATCCTAGCGTTTCTTTAGCTTCAACACTCATAAATCCTCCACTGAATTAAATCGAATATCTAAAATCGGGAATAAATGTAGGGGCAGGTCCCCGTGCCTGCCCTAAAACCCAATTCGTAGGGGCGGGGTCTCCCCGCCCTGTAACCAATATTTCGGTCCACCTATCAAGTAAATCCTGTCCATCCTTGTGAATAAAATTTCTTGGGTAGGCACGGGGACCTGCCCCTACGATTATCGTCCCTGTCCAGGGTGCGAAGACCACGCCCCTACGAATTTCCCCGACCCCTATCCCCCGTTTCTTTATACCAAAAACTGATACAGAGTTCTATATGGCTAGTGTTAGACTTGTGTTAGACAAACAAAATCCCCTCCCAATAGCGGAAAGGGGTTCGTCAGAGTTAGGATTATATCCTAAAAATCATCCAAAACGCCCAGTAATATATTGCTCGGTTTTTTCGTTTTTGGGGCTGGTGAAGACCTGCCGGGTTTTGCCGAACTCCACAATTTCTCCGGCTCGGTCAGGAGCCATCATAAATACCACTGTGTAGTCGCTGGCACGAGCGGCTTGCTGCATATTGTGGGTTACGGTAACAATCGTGTATTTTTTGCGTAACTCAATCATCAGCTCTTCGATTTTGATGGTCGAAATCGGGTCAAGGGCAGAGCAAGGTTCGTCCATCAAAATCACTTCCGGCTCAACCGAGATAGCGCGAGCTATACAAACCCGTTGTTGCTGACCACCACTCAAGGCCAGAGCCGATTTGTGCAACACATCCTTGACTTCGTTCCAGATAGCAGCCTGTCGCAAGCAACGCTCCACAAGCTCATCAAGTTCAGCTTTTTTGGTTTTGCCGTGCTGACGGGGCCCATAAGCGATGTTGTCATAAATGGTTTTGGGGAAAGGATTAGGTTTCTGGAAAACCATTCCAACTTTTTTCCGCAAATTTACGATATTCAGGTTCTGGTCAAAAATATCCTGACCATCCAGCGAAATCTTACCGCTATGGCTCGAACCAGGAGTAAGGTCACTCATACGGTTCAAAAGGCGCAAAAAGGTAGACTTACCGCTACCACTGGGGCCAATAATGGCGGTAATCCGGCGCGGCGGCACACTCAGGTTAAGGTTGCGAAGAGCCTGAAAATTACCATAATAGAAATTCAGGTCTTGAACTTCCATTTTGGCTTCTCCAGTAGCAACATCTTCTATTGCTTCCGCCGCAATGCCCGAAACGGCGGTTTGAATTCTTAAAGGCTGCGCGTAACTTTCTTGCATAAAATCTTCCTGTTAACTAAATATTAGCCAAATCGTCCACTGATATAGCGTTCAGTACGTTCTTCGCGAGGGTTGGTGAATAACTGTTTGGTTTCGGTATATTCAACCAATTCCCCAATGCGTTCTTCGCCCGCTAACATAAAAGCCGTTTTGTCGCTGACACGGGCGGCTTGCTGCATATTATGGGTTACGATTACAATGGTATATTGTTGCTTGAGTTCCAGCATTAGTTCTTCAACGCGAAGGGTCGAAATAGGGTCAAGGGCGGAGCAGGGTTCGTCCATCAGAATAATTTCCGGCTCTACGGCGATGGTACGGGCGATGCACAAACGTTGCTGCTGCCCACCACTGAGCGAGGTTCCCGGTTGATCCAGCTTATCTTTAACCTCATCCCACAGGTAAGCCCGCCGTAAGCAGGATTCGGCAATCTCGTCCAGCTTGGTGCGGTTGGCCTCACCCACCAACAACAAACCCGAAACCACATTTTCCCAGATAGTTAGTGCTGGGAACGGGTTTGGTCGTTGGAAAACCATCCCGACCCGTTGCCGTACCAAAGCGGCATCTACCTTTGAGGCGTAGATATCCGAGTCGCCTAATAATACTTTGCCTTTAACATATGCGCCGGGGATGACTTCAATCATGCGATTGAGGCTTCTAAGGAGGGTAGATTTACCACAACCACTAGGGCCGATTAGAGCAGTAATGAAACTTGGTTGCATTACCATGCTGACACCACGAACTGCTTGCTTTTTCCCGTAGAAAATATCCAGATTTTCTATTTTTATCCCGGTAGCAGTTTTAGTGGTCTCAGATATCTGGTTTATACTCATAAACTCCCGTTTTTTCTTTGAAGCAGTTGCTTTTCTAAAGCACTGTTGACATTATAGCGGTAATCCTATCCTAGGGCAAATCCTGGCAGTAGTCGGTAAAAAGTAACGAGTTAAATCCTGTTCCCCCTTCCTTTCTAGGGAAGGGGGCTAGGGGGTTAGGTTAACCAACAACTAGTTCGACAACCGCGTACCGAGCTTGTTACGGGTCAGGTAGCGCACGCCCAGCGTTAAAATCATAATGATAAATACCAGGACAAAAGCCGCTCCCCACAACACGTCAATATCTTTTTGAGCCAGAGCGCGTTTACCCTGGTCAAAGATAAACAGGGTAATTGAAGGGGTTGGCTGGTTTACGGCTATAAACTCGGTATTACCACGAGAGGTGTACAACAAGGGGGCAGTTTCACCAGCGATACGAGCAACCCCCAGAATAATCCCGGTCATAATGGCACTAAAGGCGGCAGGGATAATAACGGTCACAGTGGCCTTCCAACGGGCAATCCCTAATGCTAGAGCTGCCTCACGCATATTTTGAGGTACAAGCCGCAAAATTTCCTCGGTATTTCGGGTAATAATCGGCACAATCATTACACCCAGCGCAATACCACCCGCAATCGCGTTATAGGGGCTGGTAA
>Ga0123339_10000803_pt1 | contig 22894 bp, 18 predicted proteins | sample lystaG_FD_89956 | JGI IMG/M metagenome (GOLD analysis project Ga0123339, IMG submission 89956) | Glacier valley bacterial and archeal communities from Borup Fiord, Nunavut, Canada, to study Microbial Dark Matter (Phase II) -... | ecosystem: Environmental > Aquatic > Freshwater > Ice > Glacier ...
ACTGCCAAATGTTCAAAAGTATAGTTGGTCGTCAACTGCATTGTTCCAATACAAACTATAAGAGCAGCAAATTTTCCAATGTACCTGTTGCTAATTATTTTTACTTCCTTATTTATTTCCCGCCGGTAAATAAATAACAGAACAAATGAAAAAACGGCTCCGAAGCAACACCAGCTCATAAAAGCAATGGTTGTAGATGATGCCAAAATAACTTTTTTTACAAATACAGCTTCAATAGCAGTCAATATCATGGCCCACACGCGGTATTGTATATCTTTCTTTTTCAACAAGGCCAAAGAAAACCTTTCTGTAGTTGTATCCAGAACGAAGTAGCTTCCGTAAATAATTAATGCAATGCCTAATATTCCCCAAAGATTAGGGATCTCCCCTAGCAGGATAATTCCAACCATAATTCCAACCACTGATTTATAGGAATTTATAGGGCCAAGTATCGAAAGGTCACCATATTGAAGAGCTTTAACCAGGAATCCATTTCCTAAGGCGCCTACTATCCCCCCTAAAATTGAATAAATCCAAAATTGCCGTGGCAATACCGGCCAATGAATAAATGCAGCAATCAAGAGGCAAACAAGGGATAATAAGAAATAAGTGAGAAAATTGACAACTAAAGGGTGAATCCCTTTTGTCGTGAGTTGCTTTTGAAAAACGTTCCCTAATGGATTAGAAAATATTCGTAATAAAACAGCTATAGAGATTAAAACAGCTTCTGCCATTTATCGTATAAATTTTTCTGGATGTCTAAATTACGCAGAACGTCTCGCAGTTATATGCAGGGCAGGATTTAACCGATGAACCTTCTTCGAGATCCTGCATTTCAAATTACTAATATTGAAATATTTGACTGTAAATATAACCGTAATCTTTGAACTACCTTGTGCAATTCGCCGGCAAATCTCATTCTTCTCAAGTTTTGCACCCGATCCTTGTGTACTTTCTTTTAAAAAGCATCTTGCCTGATTTTGCACCTGTTTATTTTATACCCTGGAAGAGGGTTTGACCTTGGTTATTAAGTCCCCCACGTATTTGGAACCGGAGATCAAAATAAATAACCAGGGATGTACAAATGCTATTATGTCAGGGATAACTCTGTATCATCTGATACCTTTCTGATACTCATCTGATACCTTTCTGTAACCCTACATTACAGAAAGGTATCAGATGAGTATCTAATGGGTATCAGATGATAGAGCACAAACATCCACCCACTGCATAGAAACAGAGGGAGAAATCAAGCATCGATTGCTTATTTTCAAAAGTAGATGAGAGGTGCAAAAATATACTCCTAAAGATAATCAGGGATCGGCTGAATATTTCTTTTATATTGATCACGAGTGCTCGGGATGCCCTACGGTCAAATTGACTGTGTGAGTTTTTCAGCAGACCCTAAGTCGGGTATAGGTAGGACAATGTGAAAATGCGAAACCGGAGATTGGTAAAAAAACAAAAGGAGGAAGGATAACTTCGTATTATTATATATATGTGTTTCTCCAGAGCCAACAAACTTAAAGGTTTCTCAGGGTAGATAAAAAAAAGAGCGACCCTTATGGATCGCTCTTTTCAAATATGATTCGTATTGAGAATTATTTTACTATTTCTTTGAACCTTGCTTCTTCGAAATATTTTGCAAACTCCATGTCGGTTGCAATGGTCGATTTCATATCAGGTTTCATTTTAATTACAGATTCAAGGCTTTCGTACATCAGGTTTTCTTTAGCTGTACGGGCGCCAATAACTGCTTTGTAATATTCATTCATGTAGCTATTTTCCAATTTGCTGCTTTCCAACGCTTTTAATGCGCCGTTGTTGTCGCCAGCCATGATCTTTGCCAAACCTGTGTTAGGAGAATCATATTCGCCCATATATTTAACGGCTTGTGGATAATTGCCTTTGATGATGCTTAAAATTCCAAGGTTGTGGTTAACAGCCTCTCCAGCACCTGAAGCAGCTCCGAAATAGGTTTCTGCTTTAGCAAGGTCGTTTGCTTTCAAGGCACAAACGCCTAAATTATTTTTAATGATTGGCTCGGTGTTATTGATCGTTTCAGCTTTTTCAAACAGGCTTTTCGCATCATCATACTTTAATTGTTGTACTAAAATAAACCCTGCATTGTTATAACCTCTCCAATCCTGAGGATAAACCTTCATGAAAGAGTTATAGATAGCAAGTTGTTTGTTCATGTCTTGGGTTAAAGTAGCAGCGTAAAGCAATTCAGCTGGGTTCAGTTGAGAAGGATCAGAATCGGCCAAAGCAGCAATTTCTTCATCAGATCTTCCGATCAACTCGATGCTGGTGGTGAATTTTGAACGACGCAATTGTGGCAGAATTTCATCAGCAACACCAGTGAATGCATTTGACAGGTTTTTGATTTCTCGCTCACGCACTTCAGGGTCTGTATACATTGTTAGCACACGAAGGATTAATTCTTTGTCCTGAATGTTTGATTTGGCCATCAGTTCCTGGAAACCTTCCCAGTCTTCTGGAGTAAATTTGGTATTGAATTGAGCTTCAACTTCCGCTTTTTTTAATTCTTTGGTTAAGAATTTTGAAGAAGCATCCTGACGTTTTTCGGCCAGTTTAGTGTTTAATTCAAGAGCTCCGTCAGGAGAGGCGTAGGAAGAAATTTCCATGCTTTTCAGTTTTTTCTTTGGATCATTGGCCAATGCTTTATTATATTCTTTCAACTTGGCAATTTCATCAGTTGTTAATTCTGTAGGGCGAATGTCAGCCTTGTTGATCAGATAATGGATGGCTGCTGTATATTCGTCAGGAACAATCCGTTGAAATACATCAATGTTTGGATCGTATTTACCGGTGTTATTTTTTTCACGGGTAACCCCAACGATCGGAGTTGGGAAGTTGTAAACCAAAGTGGGGGTTGCAATAACACCCTTGGCTACAGGGATGGGTGCAAAGTCAACACTCTTTTTCCCTTTAGAAGCCTTGATTCTCATTTCAAGGTTTGATAAGCGCATTTCTTCGGTGTAAGGAACTGCATTTTTATAAGCAAAGTTTCCACCATTTTTAAAAGAAATTACTTTGTTGTTGCCATCAACTTTTTCACCCTGAAGAGTGATCGGTTCAAATGCTTTTTCTCCGCCTTCGTATTTTAAGACGGGGGTAGCAACCACGGTAGCTTTTTTGTTAAAATACTTGGCTGGAAATTTTCCGTCGATGCCCACATCAACCTTTCCAGCATTTGTTTCAAGGACTTCAGGTGTAGTTTTGAAGTCAATCTTGTTTGCATTTTTTTTCATTTTCTGCAAACCTGCACAGCTGCTTAATAATACAGCTACCAAAGCGATAAAGGCAAGTGGTTTTAAGTTACTGGTTCTCATATTGACAATATTAAGATTAAAATAAAATTATCTCTGATAATGGCCACAAAATTAATAATGTTTTGTATAAATGAAAGTAAAAAAATGGTTTTTACTTTAAGAGAAGGTTAGTAATTCCTTTGTTATATTGATTGTTAAAAATTGCATTGGTAATTTTCTCAAAATCCTGGGGTTTATTTTCAAAATCTAACCTGTTGGTGTCGATGTTTAGAATGGGAATATCATTCTGTTGATTGAAATAATTAAAATATCCATGAGTTATTTTCTCAAGATACTCTTTGCTAATATGTGATTCATAGGAGCGGCCTCGTAAGGCAATATTCTTTAGAAGCAGCTCGGAATCCTTATGAAGATAAACATATAAATCGGGAGTGGGCATTTTGTCATAAATAATAGTAAAAAACTGGCGGTATAGATCAAATTCGTCAGGTTGCAAAGTGTTTTGCGAGAATATGAGCGATTTCATAAAATAGTAATCCGAGATGGTGAAGCTACTGAGCAAGTCAAACCCACTGAATTCGTGGTTAAGCTGGTTGTAGCGGGCGGCCAAAAAAGCCATTTCAAGCGGGAAAGCATATTGCTCAGGATTTTGGTAAAATTTAGGCAGAAATGGATTGTCGGCAAATTGCTCCAAAACAAGATTCGCACTGTATTTTTTACTGATCATCTGGGCCAGGGTTGTCTTTCCGGCGCCAATATTTCCTTCAATTACCAGATAATTTAAGCTCATAATCTGAATATCAAATAATTCCGGACACTGTTTCCCGGTTAGTTAAAATTACAAAATTTCAACTTAAATGTTATAATTATTTTCAAAATAGAATGAATTGAAAGCAGATAATGCTTTTACTTCAATTTATCTTCGATAATTAAGCCCAATACGTCACCCAATTTTTTGCCCATTGCCGCAATTTGCTGCGGGACAAAGCTGGTAGATGTCATTCCGGGGGTGGTATTTACTTCCAGAAAATAAAATTCGTTGTCTTTTAATATAAAATCCATTCTGACAATTCCAGAGCAATCGCATAAATCGTAAATACGCGATGATAGTTGCTGTATCTTTTGCGTTAGTTCCGCAGAAATGCGGGCAGGAGTGATTTCATCGGTTTTGCCTTTGGTGTATTTGGCTTCAAAATCGAAAAATTCGTTTTGAGGAATGACTTCCGTGACTGGAAAAATCAATTCTTGATTCGAAAGTTTTACCAATCCACAGGTAAACTCCGGACCTATAATAAACTCTTCAACCAAAATATCTGAACTTTCGTTCATAGCCAATTGAATAGCATCTAAAAGCTGTTCTTTTTCCTTTACTTTGGTAACCCCGAAACTGGAACCACCTGCATTGGGTTTCACAAACAAGGGTAATCCAAGTTTTTCAGCCAATTGGCTGGCATTCACCTGATCGCCTTTAAACAGTCGAACCGATTGAGCCATCAGTACATCGAAATTGCGAAGGTAATTGCTGCAGAAATACTTGTTAAAAGTAAGTGCCGATGAATAAACACCGCAAGTAGAGTAGGGGATTTTCACCATATCAAAATATCCCTGAAGTTTACCATCTTCGCCCGGTGTGCCGTGAATGGTTATATAAGCAAAATCGAATTTTATCTTTTCGCTGTTGATGACAAATGAAAAATCATTTTTATCGACAGGTGCAATTGTTTTCTGGTCTTGAAAAACCTCCCAATCTAGGCCTTTCATCTGAACTTTCCATACATTGTAAATGGTCGCATCAATGGATTCAAATACATTTTTGCTACTGTTTACCGAAACTCCAAATTCGGATGAGTCACCACCAAAAACAACTGCAATATTCTTCTTCATGTGTTTAAAATTTTAAACACATAGGTACATAGTTCACATAGAAAAATTTAAACTATGTGTCTTATGAGCCTATGTGTTTATTTTTCATTGTATTTAAATATTCTATTATTCCTGAGCGGTACGATTAGAAAGATAATTTCGCCATTTTACAATTACGTTGGCCAGATCATCTGGAAGCGCTGATTCAAATAACATTTCTTCTCCCGTGGCCGGATGCACAAATCCAAGGGTTTGCGCGTGAAGAGCCTGACGTGGAATCATTTCAAAACAGTTCTTTACAAACTGTTTATATTTGGTAAATGTTGTTCCTCTCAGAATCTGGTCTCCACCATAATTATCATCGTTGAACAACGGATGCCCGATGTGTTTCATGTGTACCCTGATCTGATGGGTCCGTCCGGTTTCAAGCCTGCATTCGACCAGATTCACATAGCCCAGCCGCTCAATTACTTTGTAATGGGTAACAGCTGGCTTCCCATGTTCTCCTTCGGGAAAGACGGTAAAAACCTGCCTGTTTTTTAAACTTCGGCCTATATTTCCGGTGATGGTTCCCTCATTATCATCCAGATCGCCCCATACCAATGCTACATATTTGCGCTTGGTAGTTTTTTCGAAGAATTGAAGTGAAAGCTTCACCTTTGCTTCGGTGGTTTTGGCAATTACCAGCAATCCTGAGGTGTTTTTATCAATCCGATGAATCAATCCGGGACGCGGATCGTCAGAATTGAAAAGTGGCAATTCCTGAAAATGGTAGGCCAGTCCATTCACCAAAGTACCTGAATAATTTCCGTGGCCAGGGTGAACTACCAATCCGGCTGGTTTATTGATTACAAGCAGATGATCGTCTTCATAAACAATATTCAAGGGCATGTCCTCGGGAATCACCTTCAGTTCACGGCGTGGGTAATCCATGACGATGGAAATCTCATCGCCCGGTTTTACTTTGTAGCTTGATTTGACAGGAATCGTGTTTACCAGTATTTTCCCCTCGTCAGCAGCTGCCTGTAAACGACTTCGGGTGGCATTCTGCAGGCGGTTCGATAAAAACCGGTCGATGCGCAGAAGTGCTTGCCCAGCATCAACTATTACATTATAGTGTTCAAAAAGAGCGCCGTCATCGGTCTCCTCAATGTCTTCAAAATCGTCAATTATATTGTTGTTTTCAATCATCTAAAAAAATGAATTTTCTGGTTTCTCAGGTTCTGGATCTTTCTGTAGTTTGGTGGTATCGGCCGTAAGCCAAATATCAATGGATGTTCCTCTGGCTACTTCCACTGTTTGAGCCGGATCAGGATTCTGTTTCCATACCAGGCCCTGTGTTCTCTGATCTTCTGAAATAAAAGATTCGTCATAAGTAATAGTACCTAAATTCAAAAAAGCTTCTTCTATTGTTGAACGGGCTTTCGTAAGATTACTTCCCAACAATGAAGGTACCTGGCTGATCGAACTGTCACCTGTGCTGCCCAACACCAAATCAACGGTGCTGCCTTTGGGAATCATTTGTCCTTGGTGAACTATTCTTCCTCTCACTTTCTGTTCAAGTACAAGGTCGGGAAATTCGGATTGTTTGTATTCAATGTTGCCAGCAATCAGGCCTGTACTTTCTATCAGGTTGGCCGCCTGACGGTAAGAGATGTCGGTCAATTGCGGCATAGGAATCAGCTCCTGGCTCAGGGCACTTATGGTAAGGGAAATGACACGCTTTTCCTTTACTTTCATTCCTGGCTTTGGAAATTGATCCAATACGGTTCCCGGCGAAGTTTCGAGTGAATAAACCGAGTCCCGAATTTCAAAGCGAAGATTCTTCCGGTTTAAAATATTAGCAACTTCATTGGTAGTTTTTCCCTTTAAATCAGGTATTTCAACTGACTCTCCATGGTTGGTATAAATCCGCAGGAAAACCATATTAAATAGAATCAGCAAAATAGTTATCCCCAAAGCCACTAGTACATTTACCTTAAAGGTTCTGTTTTTTATAAATTCTTTCAGAGTCATTGTAATATTGACTTTATCATCCAAAAATAAAATATTTTCCCGGGTTCCCGGCTAGCCTTCGCTTGTATTATTGCCGGGATAGTTTTGGGATAAACACAAAAAGGTAAAGAAAATTCATTCTTTACCTTCTGTATATTGTTAGAAACCTAAAAGCCTTCGACTATCTTTTGTGACTTGGTTCGTCAGAGACTGTCAGTTTTTTTCTTCCTTTTGCACGGCGATGTTTTAATATTTTACGGCCACTGGCAGTAGACATTCTTTCTCTGAACCCGTGTTTGTTCTTTCTTTTTCTGTTGGATGGCTGAAACGTCCTTTTCATCGGTCAATATTTTTAGTGATACTATTCGTTTTTAATTTGGACTGCAAAAATAGTTCTTTTTTTTTCTCCTGCAAATATACATAGACTAAATTCTTTTATTTTTTAATGTCAAATGTATCAGTCTCTTTGTCTCAAAATATTCTTCATCAAAATAGTTGTGAAGGTCATAGATCTGTATCTGTGGCCTGAAATCACTGATTTCTTTTTCAAAATCGCCTCCTTTAAGATAAAGGATTCCATTTGGCAGGTCATTGTTGTTTTGATTGGCAACTTTGTTTCTTACCATGGCAAAAAATGTTGGAAAGGCAGTAACGGCCCGGCTAACCACGAAATCAAACTTTTGTTTTACCTCTTCAACCCGTAGATGTTCTGCTTGTACATTGTGAAGATTCAGCGCAGAAGCCACTTTATTCACCACTTTAATCTTTTTCGCAATCGAATCAACCAGTAAAAAGGAGGTTTCAGGAAAAAGAATGGCAAGTGGAATGCCCGGGAACCCGCCACCAGTACCTACATCCAAAATAGTGGCGCCTGGTTTGAATTGAATGATTTTTGCAATTGACAGGGAGTGCAGTATATGCCTTTCATAAAGTTGCTCAATGTCTTTTCTGGAAATCACATTGATTTTGGAATTCCATTCTTTGTACAATGAGCCAAGCTGGGCAAAACGATCCAGTTGCTGATCGGTCAGATCAGTAAAATATTTTCTAATAATATCCATAATTTTGTGTTAGTTGAACTATTCATCGTGCTCATCAATCTCAGTCGATTCAATCATTTTAAAGAGCATTTCTCGGGCTCTGAATAGTTGTGCTTTTACGGTGCCAATTGGCAAATTTAGTTCTTTTGCAATCTCTTCATATGAAAACTCGCGGAAATAACGAAGTTCAACCAATAAGCGGTATCGTGGTTTTAGCTGATGGACAATTTTCCTCATCATAATTGCTTTCTGAATCCTGATCAATTTTTCTTCCGGATTGGGATCCGCCGAACGTAGTTTTACCGGCGTGTCGTTATCTCCGTTTTCAGGATTGTTTTCGATTGAGACATAAACACCGCGGCGTTTTCGCAAAAAGTCGATACAATTGTTGGTCGCAATTTTAAACAACCATGTACTGAAGGCATAATTGGGTGAATATTGTTGCAGATTTTTAAATGCTTTGCCGAATGCCTCCAACGTAAGGTCTTCGGCATCACTCCTATTATTCACCATTTTCAAAAGCATAAAATAAATGGCATCCTTATACCGGCTCATCAGTTTGGCAAAAGCTTTCTCGTTGCCAGACAGAGCTGACTCCACAAGTATGAAATCGTACTGTGCTTTATCTGAGAGCTGCGGATTTAGTTCCATTTACTTTTACGGTGAATTAAATAGGTTGATAAAAAGAAATACCAATTAATGATTGGTTTTATCAAAACATAGACAAACGAAGATACGAAGATTTTTCTTTCCTTGAGTCGATTTAAAAGTATTTTAACAATAATTAATAACACAATATAGTAAATTACCAATAGTAAAGTAAAAGTAATCCAATAATCTGTAAGGATTATAACCAGTGTGATGGTGAGGCCGGTTAATAGGATTTTGGTAAAATCATCCATAAAAAGTGCTGCCTTTTTCGACCAGTTAAGGCTATGTCTGATCTGAACTGATTTTTTAAGCAATTTGATGTGATCCCCCCTGTCATCTTCCACTAATTCCCGTATAACAATATCAGGATCGGTGGTAATTTTCACCCTCTCTTTCCTGAAATTATCATTGAAAATTAACTCCATGTTGGCGAAATTCAGGTTCAGCTTCTGTCTGAAACCCTGGGTGTCAAAATAAAGGGATTTTCTGAAAAGAACATTGTTTTCAGAAAATACAAAGGGCTTCCCGGCAAGTATCCACGAACCACTGATCATAAATTGGGTAAATCGCTCCAGCCGACAAAGCAGGTTGCGATATCCTTTTGCTTTTTCAACAGTGGTGTAGCCAATTACCGCATCTGTATCTTTATCAAGCAACGAGGTTAGTTTGGATAGCCATTCCTGACTGATAAAACCCGTATCATGAGTGAGTTGAATAATCCAGGGTGATCGAGCTCCTTTTAGTCCTATATTAATGGCTTGTTTATCCAGAAACCTGGTTTCCTGGCTCAAACTGGTAACTTTTATCTTCGGATTAATGACAGCCAATGCATTTAGAATTTCGAGAGTATTGTCCTCTGACACTGCATTGATTACCATGATTTGGTAATCGTCGAATGGCAATTCAGTATATTTGGTCATCATTTCACGAATTCTTTCTTCCTCGTTCCGCAGCGTCAGCATGATGGTAACCTGTGTGGGAGCCGGATTGAAATCGTCTTTTTTATGCAAAGCCAGTTTCAGGTAAACACCTAACAGGTAATACATCTGGATAATTAATACAACTGCAAATGCTGCTAAAAGCACCATATCGGTAATGGTGAGTGTTAAAAAATTAATGAGTTTCACTGCTGAATATCTTAGTTATTAAAAATACAAACAAGTTTTCTTTTGCGGGGGTAAAATTAATAAACCTTATCGTTATTTGTTCCAGATTTTTAATTATAATTAACAGAAGAGCTATTGGTTCTTTTCTGGGATTTTCAGTTTAATACCTATCTTTGAGCACTCAAAAAAAAGAAGTGAATGCATTTTGAACTCAAACATACCGCTGCCGGAACAAAGGCCAGGGCTGGATTTATAACTACTGATCATGGAAATATTGAAACGCCTATCTTTATGCCTGTAGGTACGGCGGGTTCTGTAAAAGGAATTCATATCCGGGATTTGAAGGATGATATCCAGGCGCAGATTATTCTTGGAAATACCTATCATTTATATCTCAGACCGGGATTATCAATTATTGAACAGGCTGGAGGCTTGCATAAATTCAACAGTTGGGATGGGCCTATTCTAACGGATAGTGGTGGCTATCAGGTATTTTCATTGGGCGATATACGTAAACTCACCGAAGTGGGAGCTAAATTCCAATCGCACATCGATGGTTCTTCCCATTTGTTTACTCCAGAAAATGTGATGGATACCCAGCGTACCATTGGTGCCGATATCATCATGGCTTTTGATGAATGCACGCCCGGTGATGCTGAATATGAATATGCCCGCAAGTCGATGGAAATGACTCAGCGCTGGCTCGACCGTTGCATGAACCGATTTGAAAAAACTTCACCTAAATATGGGCATTCACAATCTCTTTTCCCTATTGTTCAGGGAGCTGTCTATCCTGATTTACGTGCAATTGCTGCCAAAAACGTACTTCAGTACAAAAGTGATGGTTATGCCATTGGAGGCCTTTCTGTAGGTGAATCAGAAAAAGATATGTATGCCATGATTGAAGTGGTAAACGACATACTTCCAGCTGATAAGCCTCGTTATCTAATGGGAGTGGGTACGCCTGTCAATATCTTAGAAGGCATTGACAGGGGCATCGATATGTTCGACTGTGTGATGCCTACCCGCAACGGACGCAATGGAATGTTGTTTACCAAAAAAGGAATCATGAACATGCGAAATGCTAAATGGGCCGAAGATTTTTCTCCTGTCGATGCTGATGGCACCTCTTTTGTGGATCATCAATACAACAGGGCATTTTTGCGGCATCTGGTTATATCGGGCGAAATGCTTGGCGCTCAAATTGCAAGCCAGCACAACCTTGCCTTTTACCTTTGGTTGGTCAAAGAGGCACGCAAACATATTCTGGCCAATACATTCGCTGGCTGGAAAGAAGAAATGGTTCAACAACTTTGTGTAAGGCTGTAATAACAGGTTTTGTATACTTAGAATAAAAATATTGAAATTAGTTAGTTCTCCCAAAAGGTGGGCAATTGAACTTTGAACTTAAAACTTTGAACTTATTTTTATGCTGCATAAGATTGATTTCTATATAATTAAGAAGTTTCTTGGAACATTTTTTTATGCCATTGCATTGATCATCAGCATATCGATTGTTTTTGATGTTTCAGAAAATATCGATGATTTTATGTCGAAGGATGTTCCTGTGAGAGCAATTGTTTTCGACTATTACCTCAATTTCATCCCCTATTTTGCCAATCTGTTCAGCGGGCTTTTTACTTTTATCGCAGTTATTTATTTCACGTCCAAACTGGCCTACGACACCGAAATTATTGCCATCCTATGTAGCGGTGTGTCTTTTAACCGGCTCATGCGCCCATACCTGATAGGCGCGGCTGTCATCGCGCTTTTTTCCTATTTGCTTGGAAATTATGTGATTCCTCCGGCCAATTTAAAAAAGGTTGAATTCAGAAATCAATATATTGGAAATTCCAATGACAAGAAGGAAACAAATATTCACCGTCAGATTGAACCCGGTTTGTTCGTTTACCTTGAATCCTACACCTCCAACGATGTGGGCTATAAATTTACCATCGAAAAATTCGTTGACCGTCAACTGGTTTCAAAGCTTACCTCTGAATACATCAAATGGGACCGTGAAAACAAGAAATGGGTGATCCATAATTATTATATCCGCGACATCAACGGAAATAAAGAAACAATCAGGCAGGGTGTACAAATGGATACCACATTAAATATGACTCCTGACGATTACCTGATTGTTGATAATGTCGTGGAAACCATGACTTTGCCTAGGCTAAATGCTTCAATAACCAGCCTTAAGCTCAGGGGGGTCAACACCATTGAATACGAAATTGAAAAGCACAAACGCCGCGCAAGTTCCTTTTCAGCTTTTATTCTCACTATTATTGGAGTTTCCCTTGCCTCGCGTAAGGTGAAAGGGGGGATTGGGTTTCATCTGGGACTGGGTTTGTTGATGAGTTTCTCTTACATTTTGTTTATGCAGGTGACCACCGTCTTTACAACCAGCGGAATGCTTGCACCCTGGATGGCCATGTGGATACCCAATATTGTTTATGGAACCTTGGCTCTTTATCTTTACCACAGGGCTTCCAGATAAAGTTTAAAAATTCAAATTTCTAAGAAAATAATTCAAAAGCAAATAAACAAGGAAAAATGTGTGTTTTATAATAAATGTTTTATAAAACATGTTAGACAATTAAAAAATGATAATTTTGCCCGCTCAAACCAAGGTTTGTTAAAGGTTTTGAATAGAAGAAACGCTATTCCAACAGATTGTTTTTAATCAATAAATTAAGTCTATGTCACTGAGAAGAAACATTTTAGATCTTCGTAAACGAAAGGATGAGGTTCGCAAAGGCGGAGGAGATGAAGCCATGGAGAAACAGGTTGCCATGGGTAAGCTAACAGCTCGCCAACGGATCCTGGCCATAGTTGATGAAGGTTCATTTCATGAATATGATATGTTCGTTGAGCATGTGGGTACCGACTTCGATATGGGAAGCAAAGTACTGGCAGGCGATGGGGTAGTGATCGGAACGGGTACCATTTATGAATCTCCGGTTTGTTTGTTCGCCCAGGATTTTACCGTTGCAGGTGGTTCACTTGGGCTGATGCATGCCCGCAAAATCACCAAAATTATGGACCATGCCCTCAAAATGCGTGTGCCTTTGATCGGTATCAATGACTCGGGCGGCGCCCGTATTCAGGAAGGGGTAAATTCACTGGCCGGTTATGGTGAAATCTTCTTTCGCAACACACTTTCTTCGGGGGTTATTCCACAAATATCGGTGATCCTGGGGCCATGTGCCGGAGGTGCCGTATATTCACCTGCATTGACCGACTTTGTATTTGTGGTTGAAAATATCTCTAAAATGTTCATCACCGGGCCTGCTGTAATTAAAAGCGTTCTGGGTGAAGACATTTCCATGGAGGCTTTGGGTGGTGCTAGAGTCCATGCTGAGATTACAGGCAACGCTCATTTCTTTGCCCTGAGTGAAAAGGAATGTTTTGAACAGATCAAAACTTTGATGACTTACATTCCCTGGAACAATACCCAGAAAGCAAAAGTCTTCCCATCCAAGGAACCAAGATCCAAGTACAAAATTGAAAATATTGTTCCTGCCGATGCCAGAATGCCTTACGACATTCGTGAAATCATTAAATCAATTACTGATAATTCAGATTTCTTCGAAATCATGGAACTCTTTGCTGCCAATATCGTGATCGGTTTTGGTAGGATGAATGGTGAAACCATTGGCTTTGTGGCCAACCAGCCAAAAGTTCTGGCCGGTGTGCTCGATTGCGACAGCTCTGATAAAGCAGCCCGTTTCATCCGCTATTGCAACGCTTTCAATATTCCTATCATTACCCTCGAAGACATGCCGGGATACCTCCCAGGTGTTGATCAGGAACATGCAGGGGTGATTCGTCACGGCGCTAAAATACTTTATGCCTATTCAGAAGCAACCGTTCCGAAAATTACGGTAATCATCCGCAAAGCTTACGGTGGTGGATATATTGCCATGAATTCGAGACATTTGCGTGCCGATTTCGTTTTTGCATGGCCAACAGCCGAAATTGCTGTAATGGGCCCTGAAGGCGCTGCTAACATTGTATTCCGTAAAGAAATCGCTGAGGCTGAAGATCCCGATGCAATGCGTCAGCAAAAAATTCAGGAATACAAAGATAAATTTGCCAATCCTTATGTAGCTGCTTCCAAAGGATATATCGATGAAGTAATCGAACCAAAGGAAACAAGGAATATATTGTTACATGCCCTTCGCATTTCTGCCGGAAAAGATGTACAGGGACCCTCCAAGAAACACGGACTTCCACCATTTTAATCAAAATATAGGATTATGGCTGAACAGGAAAAATTACAGATAATCATGGTACACAGCGCTAAGTACCAGACTACCTATACCAAAAAATACGAAAACAGGAAAGTATGGGTTGAGCCGAATTTCAACCATATAAAATCATATATCCCTGGAACAGTGGTTGATATATTGGTAAAGGAAGGTCAAAAAGTAGCCGAAGGTGAAAGTATCATGATTTTGAATGCAATGAAAATGTACAATGATATAAAAATGCCTTTTAAAGGAAACATTCTGAAGATCAATATTACAAAGGGCCAGAAAATACCCAAACACTATGTGATGATTGAAATTGAACCTGCTGAATAAAGTACTTTAATAGTAATTTTTATTGCTGAATGATAAATAAAAGAGTGTTTCCCCTGTGGAGGCACTCTTTTTTTTGTTGCGTTATCCAGCCCTGACGTGAACACTTGGTTGCGCCAATGGGCTGTTTGGTTTCTGTTTTTATGCAACGTTAGATTACCTTCAGGCTGTGTATTAACCAGAGCTCGAAATAAGAAACATGTTCTTTTAAGGCACGCCGCAAAGTAACAGAGTACCAAAGTTCCAAAGCATTTTACCCCATTTAAGGGATAATTTCTACTATAATATAGCACCGAAATATCTAATTGAAGCCTGTTTTTGCTTTGGTACTTTGTCTCTTTGGTCCTTTTTTACACTCATTTGCTTAGATCGAACTCAGGTTATTACAGTTATTCCCTTACAATTCTCCAACTACTCACTTATTAGGTATAGTGGACAAAAGTAATGGTTGGGTATCCGGAGAACAACAGGCAGATATGGAATTTGTAGTAGCAGGTCATTTACCATGGGTAAAACAAGTAGTTGGGTAAAGGGGCCAACAAAAAATTGCATTTCTATCAGGGGCAATCGGATGGGCCTGCCAGGGGTGGTTGTAAAAATTGTAAAGGCCTAATGTTCAGTAATTATCTGCTGTTTTTTGGTAGGTACTAATGTCGGGAAAACCTCGTCTTCCCACGAAGGATCGGTATATTTAGCTCCTGTTCGACATATTGAAAATAGTAATAAAGCTTGTGTTCAATTTGTAAAGGGTAATTTTCATTGGGATCATAGTTGATGGGTGAGCTAAAGAATCGGGAAGTCCCTGATCGATAGTTCCATTCATTAACATATTGACGGTTCCAGTTTTTGTAATAGGCGATGCCATGATCTGCCGCGGGCGAAGGTTGAAGCAGGTACCAGGTTTCAAAGCCCTGGTCGAAAACAATCAATTCATATTCAGTACTGTCATCAGGTGTAATTTCAGGAGCCGATGCCCTGTGCAAGGGGCGTTGTGAACTACACGCTGCTATCATCAAAGCAAAGATGAAAGGCAGCAAATATGTTTTGATTTTTGTTGACATACCGTTCATATTTAATGTTATACTGAAAATATTATCAAGAAACATGCCATTCTTACCAGTCAAACGATACAGGATTAGAAAACAATTTAACACTTTGCCAGATTGTTTGAGCTTATTGAAATTAACAAATTGGCTTTGAAATTTACATGAATGAGCCTACTCCTAAAAGCTTTTTTCTGCTACAAAGTCTCATCTCGAGTTCTTGAGACACTAAGTGTATGTATTAAATATTCGTAACTATTTAGGTATCCTAACTTATTCATTAATTGATAATTATAAAAGCACAAATATTCCAAAGTAGTTATACGCGATTTTATAAAATATTTAATATCAGAGTTTTAAACAATAAAAACTTTGTCACCAATATTGTGCAATTATGTGCTATGTAATTGTATGTTAATATATTAAAGTACCTAAATAGTTATCATTTTAGTTTATTTTTAAATTAATAACGTGAGTTCGATATAAGTGAATACATTCATAAATCAGATTTTAATCATAGGCTGTGACACTAACCTCCTATTTTTCAACATGGCCGCCAAACCGCCAAGACCGCCACTTGTCATTTTAATAATAATTTCACTCCTTCGCAAGATAAAAACGAAAAGTGGCGGTCTTGGCGGTTTGGCGGTCTTGGCGGTCATGTTGAAAATGAAGCAGGAGTATACCAGGGATTCTATCTATCCAGAATTGAGTGCTTTTTGCAGAAGGCATGGAGGCTAATCTTGCTGAACACGCTTTTGAAAAATGGGCTTTTATTTTAAAATGTTTCTTAGATCAAGCTCCATCTCTTTCCCCATCTTCGATCTTCCGGCCTCACTCAGTGCTTCAATAGAGAAGTAATAGGTAGTTCCGTTGTCCATTCCCCTAAAGTTGTAGCTGTTTTCACCGTTTACAGTAATGCAGTTGTACAGTTTGCCGGGAGCAACGCCATACCAGATGTTGTACCCGTAAGCCTTTGCTGAAGGCTTCCATGTGATTTGTGCATTGCGCGGATCACTCTTTGCGCGGTTAACTTTAAAGTTACGAACTTCTTCAGGCAGCGGTTCTTTTGCTAGTCCGAATACCCTGAAATCGCTAAGGGCAAACGAGCCGGTTGGCATGTGGATGTTTTCAACGCGCAGGTAACGGGTGCTTATAGATTTCAGTAGTTCCACATAATCGTGCGGGACGTCGCGATCTTTGTCACTTTTGTCCACCAGCAGTGTCCAGTTCTTTCCATCGGTCGATTGGAAAATCCGGTACTGATGGTATAAATCCATCGCCTTATTGTGCTGAAAAGCTTTGTGCTAGTAGTAATTGAGTTGTAGGGCATGCACTTCCTTGACCTCTCCCAGATCCATTTGCAGCCATTCGTTGGGTGAGCCGCTCGCGGCAGCCCAATAGGTGCGCATGTTTTCATCGGAAGCGTTTTCAGCAACAAAAATACTGTCGTGCGATGAAGTTGTAACTGCTTATTTGTATGAAAGCAGCATCCATCCGGCAAAAGTACCTGTTCGATGGTCGGTAGCCTGATTGGGTGTCAGACAAGGATAATCACCATACCCAGTTGAAACATACATCGTTCCGTCGTTGTCGAAACCTGCAGGGTATAAACCAATCCGGCGTTCGAACTTGTATTTAAGCGACAACATACAGCCGGCCATCATCATCGAGAAAAAGCCCAGGGTCCCAGAAGGGAAGGGCGACCGATTCAATTTTACGTTTGAAGCGTCCGCTTTTGGGATCAGTGCTGTACCAAACCGGAAGCCCACGGTAAGTTGAACCCACATAGAAAAGGGTATCTCCACTTACAAATGCAGCCAGCGCACATTGGTCATCATCAGTGGGAGTGCGCTGGAAACTGCTGTGCACAAACTCCCAGTAGCTCAGGTCTTTCGAATAATGGAATCCACCCTGATTGGTAGAGAAAAGGAAATATTCACCCTTGTAGTTTCCCAGAAGCGGGTCAGCTGCCGATCGAAACGAACCACTGGGCTTGACATTGTTGTTGAATGGCTAAAAGTTATAGCTGATGTCCACCGGGTTGCAGAAGGTCTTAGGATGATCGCTCTGCGGATCAAACCAAGCTGTCGACTGCGCTTTTTCGTTTTTCACAGCTACCAGTTTTGGTGGATTCAGCTTCACATTTACGGTATTTCCGATGCCTTTTACATTTACGTATGCCATCTCCATTTTGGGGTAATAAACTACCAAGACAGAGTCGCTGACGCCATCCATGATACGAAACATGCCATTTATATCGGTATTGTCATGCACAGGGCTATATTGAAACATGATCGTAGCCCCTAAGAGGCTTGCCATTAGGCCCGGTAATCTGTCCTGAGCGAAATTTCTTTTTTTTTTCACCGTGATGTAATAATCGCTCACCTGGCCTTTGACCACGATGACACTATCTTGCGGTTCCTGAACCATGTCCTGAGTTGGATAACAGAAAAGAGATAACAGAAAAATCAGATAAAGTTTAACCATCGCAATTGAATTTAACATTTCCGATACCAAGATACAAATCTTTTCAAAAGGTTATAAGGAAAGAAGAAATCTTTTCAATAAAAAAACTGAGTGGATAACCAATGGGACAAGTTATAAAAATGATTTTTTCAATATGCGACCAGCGTGCCTATAATGCAGATTGATGTTTAATTACTTCTGAAATTACCTCCTTTACTATCATGTAGTTTGTATTACTAACTCACCTTACGCATGAACACTGATATAATTTTAAAAAATGAAAAATGGATTACTGATTTGACTGATGTAAAGAATTTAGAATGATTTCTTTTTCTTTATATAAAAAAACAGTCAGATCAGTGTTCATAGGCAAAGTCAGTTATTTAGTATTCCTTTTCCCTCCTGCTTTTTTCCTTTTTTCAATATTTCATGTAGTTTGTATTACTAAAACAAGATATCTTGTTTTAGTAATACAAACTACATGAAAACCTTTCTTATCGTTCAGTAATTCAATTCAATGTGAACCAAAAAATGTAATGGGTTGCAATGAAAATCGAGAAATAAATGGGTCTCCCATCTTCCATCTCCCGACTTCCGTCTCTTTTAACCTATTTCAATACAAACCCAGCTTCAAGTGTCTTGGCAGAACTGGTTCCCACAAATACTTTGAAGTCACCCAGTTCACTTACCCATTTCAGTTCACTGTTGTAAAAACGCACATCATTTTCAGTCACGGTAAACTCTACTGTGCGTGTTTCACCTTTCTTCAGGAATACTTTTTGAAAGCCTTTCAACTCCTTCACCGGACGGGTAATGCTTCCAACCAAATCGCGCAGGTACAGTTGTACTACTTCCGCTCCATCGTAATTGCCGGAGTTGGTTACCTCCACTGAAACAGTGAGCTTCCCATCGTTCGTAAGAACCGGAGTGCTTAATTTGAGGTTCTTATAGTCAAAAGTGGTGTAGCTCAGCCCAAATCCAAACGGGAACAAGGGGTCGTTGGATACGTCAAGGTAATTGGAGCGGAATTTCTGGAACCATTTACTCTCGGGCAATGGTCGTCCTGTATTTTTATGGTTGTAATAAATTGGTATCTGGCCTACATTCTGGGGGAAGGTAGCACTCAATTTTCCAGAAGGATTGACCTTGCCAAGCAATACATCGGCTATGGCATCTCCGGCTTCACTGCCGGCAAACCATACATTCAGGATGGCCGGTATATGGGCTTTTTCCCAACTGATGGTCAGCGGCCGTCCGGTAAATAGAACCATGACTACCGGTTTCCCTGTTGCCAGCAAGGCTTCCATCAATTCTCTCTGGTTCTCCGGAAGGTTAATGTCAGAGCGGCTTGAAGCCTCTCCACTCATTTCTGCTGATTCGCCCACTGCTGCTACCACCACATTCGATTTCAGGGCAACAGCAACGGCTTCAGCAATCATTTCTTTCTGCGAACGCTTGTCCCACTGGGTTGGTTTCCCAAAAATACTGATCCGTGCATCAAGCAACGAATCACTCACCACGTTGGTGCCTTTGGCATACAAAACTTTGGATTGGATGCCGAGTGCATTCTTTAAACCATCGAGCAAGGAAACCGATTTAGCAAAATCAGCCGCCACACTCCAGGTTCCCGTCATGTTCTCACGGTTATTGGCCAAAGGGCCAATCAGGGCAATGGTGCCTTTTCCCTGAAGAGGAAGGATATGCTGATCGTTTTTCAGAAGAACAAAAGTTTGTGCAGCAATCTCACGGGCAACCTTCCTATTTTCAGGAGTGAAGATCTCAGTGCTGGCGCGCTTCTCATCGCAATAGCGGTATGGATCTTCAAAAAGACCGAGTTTGTATTTGGCTTCCAGAATACGGCGGCAAGCCTGGTCAATTTCCTTTAGGGTTACTTTTCCCTGTTCTAACGATTGCTTTAAAGTGGTTAGAAAACCGTCACTCACCATGTCCATATCAATCCCGGCATGAAGTGCAAGGGCAGAAACTTCTTTCAGATTACCTATTCCGTGGTCAATCATTTCTGAAATAGCAGTATAATCGGTCACTACAAATCCTTTAAAGCCCCATTCCTGGCGCAATAGGTCAGTCATAAGCCATTTGTTGGCAGAAGCCGGGATACCGTCTATTTCGTTGAATGAAGACATGGCACTGCCAGCTCCTGCATCAAAAGCGGCCTTGTAGGGTGGTAAATATTCATTGTACATGCGGAGGCGGCTCATATCAACAGTGTTGTAATCCCTACCTGCTTCACCTGCTCCATATAGCGCAAAATGCTTGACACAGGCCATGATGGTATTGTTTTTCCGCAGATCATCGCCCTGATATCCTTTCACCATTGCCTGGGCAATTTGTGAACCCAGGTAGGGATCTTCGCCCGAACCTTCAGACATGCGACCCCAACGCGGATCGCGTGCAATGTCGACCATGGGCGAAAATGTCCAGCAAATACCATCAGCGCTGGCTTCCTGTGCTGCAATGCGGGCACTTTTTTCAACCAGTATCATGTCCCAGCTGCATGACATTCCCAGCGGAATTGGGAACACAGTCTGGTAGCCATGAATCACATCCATCCCAAAAATCAAAGGTATTTTCAGGCGGCTTTGCTCTACGGCTATTTTCTGAACATCCCTGATCTTTGCAACCCCTTTAATGTTGAAAAGCCCGCCTACTTTGCCTTCTTTGATTTTTGCACCAATGTTGTTATTGCTGCCTGCGCCGGTAATAATGTCACCTGATGCCGGAAGGTTCAACTGTCCCAGTTTTTCTTCAAGGGTCATTTTCCCCATCAAAACATCGATAAATGTTTTGATCTTCTGATCTTCGTTGGATGAGTTTTTCTGTGCACTGGAGTTCAAAACAGGTATGAGTATAAATGCTAAAATCAGGAGCCGTAGGTGTAATTTCATATCTAATATTTTGTTTATATAAGTCTTTTTTCAATGGTTCAGGTAATTTGTTAATCTAATCCCTGAATTCAGCAATATTATCTTAATGATTGGCCTTCTACCTACTTTACAACCATCATTTTCTTTGTCTGTAAAGCCTTTTTATCAATTTGCAACTTGCAAAAGTAGGTTCCTGATAAAAGAGCAGAATTGAACTCATTCCTGGCATCCCATTGGACAGAATGCTTTCCGCCACCCATTTCCTGATTGATCAATTGTTTGATCATCTGCCCGCTTTCTGTGTAAACTTCAATTTTTACCATTGACTTTTTTTTTAGCTCAAACTCAACCTTTGTTTGATCGGTAAAAGGATTTGGATAAATGACAAGATAGTCAATGTCTTCCTTTAAATCAATAGAAGAGGTCGAAGAATTGAAATTAAAATCATTGTAAGTTTTAAAGAAGCCTGTACCCAAATATTCGGGCAATGCAGCCAGTCCATACAACATGGTTGAAAAATCAACGGCCTGAACATAGGAAGTCCTGTCAGAGGTTTTGGAGTACTTATATCTCCAAAGGAATTCCCTGTCGGTGCCAGGTATTTTGTAAATTGCTCTACCTGTGCCGTTGGCATAAAGTGCAATCAGGTCATTTCTCACTTCAGGATATATTGGGCTAAATCCAGCCATAATATGTGGGGATACGATTTTGTCTGTATTACGATTTACCGCGTCAGCCGTATATCCTCCCCCTGGAACCTCACCTGCCCCTAAGCCCCAGGCAACTTGCTGACTGGTATTTTTTTGCCACCACATTTTATCTGATGTTAACTGATTTTTGAAATAGGTCATGTAATCAGCATTGTTGCTGAAATAATTACAGTAATAATAACAAAACTGTATATGAAATGAAGGCTGCCCAGATGAACTGCCCTCGCTTAAGGTTGGATTACCTGCCGGGTAGTTGAATTTGGGAAGTTTCGTTGCATCGCTGAAATTATTGACCCAGTAGGTCTGTGCCTCCTCATATCCAGGGAATGAAGGATTGGAATTTTTGGCCCACCAGGCCAACACCAGATATTCATTAAAAGGATTTGCAACCACTGATGGTACTCCATTATCATCAAGTACCATGTACATCCTACCGCCTGAAATGGCTGCCGTAAAATCCATGGAATTTAACAAGGTATTTACTTTGGAAACTATTTGGGTATTGTTGTGAAAATAGTTTTTACAGAATAAAAACCCTGTAGCAAGTATTGCATTGTCAATTGTACTGTGCTCCCATATCCCCCATACATAAGAACCATCCTTGGGATCTAAGTATCGGTGAAACAACCCATTCACATTCACGGCCCTGGTAGTAGTTTTCAATCTAATCCATTCATTGATAGTTTGCAGGGCTTTGCTCTCGGCGTTGGCATCCCAATTCACTGCATCCCCTGTTTTTTTATACATGGCATCTGCAATACACAAGGAGATAAGTCCTACTCCGTTAGCAGCCAGTGCAACAGGTTTAGCCCCGGCATTGATTGCCAGCGCATCAAGGTAAATGCCCGCCCCCTGTGAAGTCTTTATCCTCATGGCATCAATCACCTTATAGCTATTTTGGAACAATTTGGTAATCGTAGGGTCAGGTGTTTGTGAATGAACCAAATTACCAAAAAGAGTAATTGAAACAATCAGAAATACAATCCTTATCGTGTTCATTGATTTGGTAATGTTTTTATGTATCATATTCAATACAATATTCATGTAAAACACAGTTGGTTAAAATTACATTTTTTAGACCAGATTCTATGTTTCCCTTCCTTATTTCTTTACGGAAAAAGTAAAAGCCAGGCCTGGTCAATCCATTTTGCTCTATTAGTAGCCAATTGTCTATATGGTCTATATCGTCGAGTTACGGCTATAATGTCGCTTCTGTGCAATAAGAATTTGGCGCATAGGCATCGGCC
>Ga0123339_10000804_pt1 | contig 22861 bp, 25 predicted proteins | sample lystaG_FD_89956 | JGI IMG/M metagenome (GOLD analysis project Ga0123339, IMG submission 89956) | Glacier valley bacterial and archeal communities from Borup Fiord, Nunavut, Canada, to study Microbial Dark Matter (Phase II) -... | ecosystem: Environmental > Aquatic > Freshwater > Ice > Glacier ...
CCTGGCGAACAATTTGTTCAAACGTCTGGCGCGCAAGCAAACTGAAAAGCCCCCAGCAACCAAGGGTGCGGCACCGGTCAAAGAGCAGGTGATTCATTTCATCAACAAGAAAATGCCAGGCGGCCTGCCGAAGAAAACCGCGCGCGCCTTGCTGGACATTGAAGACAAAGACTACGTGCCCATCATTCGCAACCCGAAAGCCACCACGGCAGAGACGGAAGCGGTGTTTTACTTTCCCGGCTGCGGGTCTGAGCGGCTGTTCAGCCAGGTCGGTTTGGCCACGCAGGCCATGCTGTGGCATGCAGGTGTGCAAACCGTGTTGCCACCGGGTTATTTGTGCTGCGGCTACCCCCAAAAAGGCAGCGGCCAGTTCGACAAAGCCGACAAGATCATCACCGACAACCGGGTGCTGTTTCACCGTGTGGCCAACACGCTGAACTACCTAGACATCAAAACCGTGGTGGTGAGCTGCGGCACATGCTACGACCAGTTGCAGGGCTACGAATTTGACAAGATTTTCCCCGGCAGCCGCATCATTGATATTCATGAGTATTTGCTTGAAAAAGGCATCACCCTGCGGCCTGAAAACGGTGACGGGAATGGTTATCTATTTCATGACCCGTGCCACAGCCCGATGAAGCTGCAAGAGCCGATGAAAACCGTCAAGGCGCTGCTGGGCGACAACGTGCTCAAAAACGAGCGCTGCTGCGGTGAGTCCGGCACGCTGGGCGTGACGCGGCCTGATATTTCAACCCAGGTGCGCTTCAGAAAAGAAGAAGAACTGCAAAAGGGTGAAGCGCAATTGCGGGCATCCGGTGCGGTGTCTGACAAGCAGAACGTCAAAATTTTGACCAGTTGCCCAAGCTGCCTTCAAGGCCTGTCACGCTATCAGGACGATATGAAAAACGGCCTGCTGGAAGCCGACTACATCGTGGTCGAAATGGCAAACCAGATGCTTGGCAAAGACTGGCTGCAGACCTATGTGGATTCGGCCAATCATGGCGGTATTGAACGGGTCTTGGTGTGAAGATAAATGGTTGCCCGCTGTGCGAGAGCGATGGTGGGTTGCTGGTGTTCAAAAACAAGCAGCTTCGCGTTATTCAGGCGGTTGAAGCGGGCTTTCCGGCGTTCTACCGCGTGGTTTGGAATGCGCATGTGGCGGAGTTTTCCGATTTACTCTCAGAGGAACGCAATGCCTGCATAAATGCGGTGGTCACGGTTGAGCAGGTGTTACGCGAGCAGCTCAAACCCAGCAAAATCAATCTGGCTACTTTAGGCAACATGGTGCCGCACTTGCATTGGCATGTGATTGCCCGCTTTGACTGGGACAGCCACTTTCCGGGTTCAGTTTGGTCCGCACCGCTGCGCCCCCTAAATTTACAAAAGCTCGGTCAGCTATTCGCGCAGTGCGTGCAAATGAACCAATTGATGGCCGAAAAATTGGCACAAACCTGACAGACTTGGAAAGACAACGCACCATGGCAGGCTTACAAACCGACTCACCCACCCCCACAGCGATGACTGTTCACAGCAAGTCGCGTTTGCTCGAAGTGGCGTTTTCAGACGGTGCCGAGTTCAAAATACCTTTTGAGCTGATGCGCGTGTATTCGCCGTCAGCAGATGTGCAGGGCCACGGCCCCGGCCAGGAAGTGCTGCAAACCGGCAAGCGTGAGGTGGGTGTGATCGAGTTGGAGTCGATTGGCAATTACGCTGTCAAACCGGTGTTTACTGATGGTCACGAAAGCGGTATTTTTTCTTGGGACTACATTTACCACTTGGGTGCCAACCAGGACCAGTTGTGGGGCGACTACAACCGCAGGCTTGAAGCTGCTGGTATGTCGCGCGATGCGCCCATGGTCGTTGCTGGCGGGCAAAGTTGCAGCAGTCATTGAAGGATTTGAGCACCGCTCGTTGTTTTTGCATCACAAAAATCCGCAATGCCCCTTAATGTCCTGCTAGCGACTAGGGTTGTAGGCCTGCAACCCTCCCTGCGGGCTCTAGCATCCTGGATATGACTACCACCCATTTCGGCTTTCAATCTGTTGACGAAAAAGACAAGGCCAAAGCGGTGCGCGGCGTGTTTGATTCTGTCGCGTCGAAATACGATGTGATGAACGACCTGATGTCGGTCGGCATGCACCGTGCCTGGAAGGCCTACACCGTCCTGGTGGCCAATGTGAAACACGGGCAGCGCGTGCTGGACATTGCGGGCGGTACGGGCGATTTGGCGTTGGCGTTTGCGGCCAAAGTGGGCAGTACAGGGCAGGTGGTGCACACCGACATCAACCAGGCCATGCTGCACGAAGGCCGCAACCGCCTGCTGGATGCGGGTGTGGATTTACCAACGCTAGCCTGTGATGCCGAACATCTGCCTTTTGCCGACGGGTACTTTGACCTGGTAACCGTTGCCTTCGGTTTGCGCAACATGACACACAAAGATGCTGCGCTGCTTGAAATGAACCGCGTGCTCAAGCCCGGCGGCAAGCTCTTGGTATTGGAGTTTTCCACCGTAGCCAAGCCATTGACAAAAATTTACGATTGGTATTCATTCAAGGTGCTTCCCAAGTTGGGCAAGCTGGTTGCCAATGATTCAGCCAGCTACCAGTACCTGGCTGAGTCAATTCGCATGCACCCGGACCAGGACACATTAAAGGCCATGATGCTCAAAGGCGGCTTTGGTCATGTGGACTATCACAACCTGTCGGGCGGGGTGGTGGCATTGCATGTTGGAATCAAGTGCTGATGATTATTGAGTTTGGTTTGTTACTCCGCAGCTATTTGTCTGTATTCGTTTTGTTGTACATGAAGGAGACGTTATGAAAATCTGGTCTATTGTTCTTTCTACCGTTATGGCAATGAGCTTTGGCTTTATTGCCACAAGCGCAGATGCTGCGCGCCTGGGCGGCGGCAAATCTGTTGGCAAGCAGTCATCTAATGTGACGCAGCGCGAGGCTGTCAAGCCGAACTCACCTGCCGCACCTGCCGCGGCGCCTGCTGTCGCACCTAAAAAACCATGGGGCGCGATGTTGGGCGGCCTGGCTGCTGGCTTGGGTCTGGCCTGGCTGGCATCGTCACTTGGTTTGGGCGGTGCCATGGGCAATATCCTGATGTTCGCTATGTTGGCTCTAGTGGCTTTTGTCGTTATTGGTTTTGTGATGCGCAAAATGCGGGGCGGCGGTTCAGGCCAGGGTCAAACGCCGTTTGCCATGCAGGGTGCAGGCAGTGCCACCACGCCGCGAAGCTACAGCCCTGAAAACGTTGGTAACGATGCGTCAGCCCGCCCTTGGGAGCGCAACAGCACGGCATTTGATGCCAGCAAAACCACCGGAACTGGCTCAATGATTGGTTCTGGTCTGGGGGGGTCGCAGTCGTGGGGCGTGCCAGCGGGGTTTGACGCTGATGGCTTCTTAAACGCTTGCAAAGCAAACTTCCTGACGCTGCAAGATGCTTGGGACAAGTCAGACATCAACAACCTGCGCGCCATGATGACCGATGACATGCTCAGCGAAATTAAAACGCAGCTGGCGGAGCGCGAATCACACACTGGCGCAGGCGTAAACAAGACCGACGTGCAAATGCTCGAGGCCAAGTTGCTGGGTATTGAAGAGCTGGCCGACGTCTACATGGCGAGCGTTGAGTTCTCGGGCATGATCCGCGAAGATGCGTCGGCTGGTGCCAGCCCATTCCGTGAGGTGTGGAATATGACCAAGCCGCGCAATGGCACGGGCGGTTGGCTGGTTGCCGGGGTTCAGGCTTTGCAATAAATTAGGCTTTAAATCTAGCGGATTAAATAATCCGTCAAAATCGGGGACGTATGAATAACACGTTCCCTTTTTTATTTCTCGAATCCCTCGCCACCCGCTTTCAACCACCCGCCTGGGTGGTGAGTGAAACGCAGCAGCGGCTGGTTCTTTTTTTAAACCATGTTTTGATGCAGGAGAAAGAAGCGCAAGACCGCCTGGCCCGCAAAAAGGGCAGCGTGGTGCATATCCGCTGGGGCCTTTTTGCGCTTGATCTGCTCATCACCCCGGCCGGCTTGCTGGACAAGGCCAACCCTGCTGCAAAGCCTGATTTGGCAATGACGCTGGCCGTTGATTCGCCTGTCACGCTGTTGCAATCAGTGATGGCTGGAAAGTCGCCGCCGGTGAAGATTGAAGGCGATGTTCAACTGGCTGCTGAGCTGGGCTGGCTGGCTGAAAACCTGCGATGGGATTTTGAAGAAGACTTGTCGCGAGTGGTGGGTGACATACCCGCACACGCGATGGCTGATGCGGCCAAGCGCGTTGGGCAGGCAGTGAAATCGTTTCTAGCCAGTGCACCTGGCAGCCCGTTTAAAGCCGCTGATAGCGCCGCCGTGAAAGCCGCTACATGAGCCGTATTTTCAGGGGCATCTTCATTGTCTGGACGGTGCTGCGCTTTGGGCTGGACGAGCTGGTGCTGTCTGGCTTTCAAAAGCCCTGGATCAAGCTTATCCGCCGTATTGTTTCGGTCGGCCGCAACTTGCGTGCGCCGCGTGGCGAACGCCTGCGAGAAGCTCTGGAAAGTCTGGGCCCCATTTTCGTCAAGTTCGGTCAGGTCATGTCAACCCGCCGCGACTTGCTGCCGCCCGACATCGCCGACGAGCTGGCCAAGTTGCAAGACCGTGTGCCGCCCTTTGAGTCATCCCTGGCCGTCGGTATCATTGAAAAATCATTTGGCCGGCCGCTGGACAAGATTTTTGCCAGCTTTGATCACACACCGATTGCCAGCGCATCGATTGCTCAGGTTCACTTTGCGGTGCTACCCAGTGGCCGTGAGGTCGCCGTCAAAGTGCTTCGGCCGAACATGAAACCGGCCATTGAAAAAGATCTGGCGCTGATGCACATGATGGCCGGCTGGGTGGAAAGTTCATCGGCAGACGGCAAACGTCTCAAGCCGCGAGAAGTGATTGCAGAATTTGACAAATACCTGCACGACGAGCTTGACTTGCTGCGTGAAGCCGCCAGTGGCGCGCAATTGCGCCGCAACATGGCCGGGCTTGATTTGGTGATGATTCCTGAAATGATTTGGGACTATTGCATGCCAGACGTGATGGTGATGGAACGCATGAAGGGCGTGCCGATCAGCCAAACCCAGCGCCTGCGCGATGCTGGGGTAGACATGAAAAAACTCGCACGCGATGGCGTGACGATATTTTTTACGCAGGTATTTCGGGACGGGTTTTTTCACGGTGACATGCACCCTGGCAATATTCAGGTCAGCCTGGAGCCAGAGACTTTTGGACGGTTTATTTCACTCGACTTTGGCATCGTCGGCACCCTGACAGAAGTTGACAAAGAGTATCTGGCACAAAACTTCAGTGCGTTTTTCAGGCGTGACTACAAGCGCGTGGCAGAGTTGCACATTGAATCTGGCTGGGTGCCCGCAAGTACGCGTGTGGACGAGCTGGAATCCGCCATTCGCGCCTGCTGCGAGCCTTATTTTGACAGGCCGCTCAAGGAAATTTCGTTGGGTTTGGTGCTGATGCGTCTGTTTCAAACCTCGCGCCGCTTTCATGTCGAAATTCAGCCGCAACTCGTGTTGCTACAAAAAACCCTGCTGAACATTGAAGGCCTGGGCCGTGAACTGGACCCCGACCTGGACCTGTGGAGCACCGCCAAGCCGTTTTTAGAAAAATGGATGATTGGGCAAATCGGGCCTGAAAAGCTTCTGGCCCAACTCAAGGCTGAGGCGCCATCCTATGCCAAGCTGTTGCCGCTCCTGCCCCGGCTTTTGTCGGACTACCTGAAACGCCAGCCCGATGCCAACCAGCGCGGCCTGGTCGAGCTGTTGGCTGAGCAAAAGCGTACCAATAAACTGCTTCAAGGCATCATTTATGGCGGCATCGGTTTTTTGCTGGGTCTGGTAGCCATGCAGGTGCTCTTGAGGGTTCGGCTTTTTTAGCCCACAGCTTATAATTTTAGGTTTGAATCTTTGCGCCGAACCGGAGCGCCTAATTGAAAAACCACGCCCAATCATGCCAATTTACGCCTACAAATGCGAGTCCTGCGGTCATGCCAAAGATGTTTTGCAAAAAATGTCAGATGCGCCACTGGTAGATTGCCCACAATGCGGCGCTGCAACTTTTAAAAAGCAGTTGACCTCGGCTGGTTTTCAGCTCAAGGGCTCTGGCTGGTATGTCACAGATTTTCGTGATGGTAAAGGTGGCGCTGACAAGGCCAAAGCATCGGCTGAAAGTGACAAAGCTGCGCCATCCGCGACTGCTACGGATTCTGTCGCAACCCCGGCCAAAACAGAAACTGCAACTTCATCTGCTGCACCAGCCGCAGCACCTGCCCCAAGCCCCGCACCAGTGCCCAAGGCAACCCCATGATGACTGCGATTCGTAAGTGGTTGCTGGCTGGCCTTCTGGTGCTGGTGCCGCTCGCCATCACGGTCTGGCTGCTGAACTGGTTCATCGCCACACTGGATCAAACACTGCAAATCCTGCCCGGCAACTGGCACCCTGACAAGCTGATTGGTTTTCATATTCCCGGTTTTGGCGTCTTGCTGGCTTTGGCGATTGTGCTCATCATTGGTGCGGTGACCAGTAATTTCCTGGGCAAAAAACTGGTCAGCTGGTGGGACGCGCTGCTCAGCCGCATTCCCATCGTTCGGTCGATTTATTCCAGCGTCAAACAGGTTTCTGACACCTTGTTTTCTGAAAACGGCAACGCATTTCGCAAGGCTCTGCTGGTTCAGTGGCCGCGAGAAGGAGTCTGGACGATCGGCTTTCAAACCGGTACGCCTGGCGGCGACGTCATCAATCATTTGCCCGGCGACTACCTGAGCGTCTATGTACCCACCACGCCGAATCCGACGGGTGGCTACTTTGTCATGCTCAAACGCGAAAACTGCATCGAACTCAAGATGAGCGTTGATGAAGCCTTGACCTATGTCATCTCCATGGGCGTCGTCGTGCCCGGCAGTGCTGCAACTTACAAACCAAAATAATCATTTACTCATGTCTTCACAAATGCGTTCCAACTATTGCGGTCTGGTGACCGAAGCCCTGATGGGCCAAACCGTTTCCCTGTGCGGCTGGGTCAATCGCAGGCGCGACCACGGCGGTGTTATTTTTGTTGATCTGCGCGACCGCGAAGGTTACGTGCAGGTCGTGTGCGACCCGGATCGCGCCGACATGTTCACCACCGCTGAAGGTGTGCGCAATGAGTTTTGTATTCAGGTCAAAGGCATCGTGCGTGCGCGGCCTGAAGGCACGGTCAATGACACCTTGAAGAGTGGCAAGATTGAAGTGCTGTGCCACGAGATGACGGTGCTCAACCCGAGCGTGACGCCACCATTTCAGCTCGACGACGACAACCTGTCGGAAACTACGCGCCTCACGCACCGCGTGCTCGATTTACGCCGCCCCTACATGCAAAACAACCTGATGCTGCGCTACCGCGTAGCGATGGAAACCCGCAAATTTCTGGATGCCAATGGCTTTATCGACATTGAAACGCCGATGCTGACCAAAAGCACCCCCGAAGGTGCGCGCGATTATCTGGTGCCAAGCCGTGTCAATGAAGGCATGTTTTTTGCGCTGCCGCAAAGCCCGCAGCTGTTCAAGCAGCTGCTGATGGTGGCCGGTTTTGACCGCTACTACCAGATCACCAAATGCTTTCGCGACGAAGACCTGCGCGCCGACCGCCAGCCTGAATTCACGCAGATTGATATTGAAACGTCCTTCATGGGAGAGCAGGACATCCGCGACATGTTCCAGGGCATGATCAGTAACATTTTTAAAACCGTGTTGAACACTGACCTGGGCGATTTCCCGGTCATGGCCTATGCCGACGCGATGCACCGCTTCGGCTCTGACAAGCCAGATTTGCGCGTCAATATGGAGTTTACTGAGCTGACTGACGTGATGGCCGACGTGGACTTCAAAGTCTTCAGCGTGCCTGCCACCACACCAGGCGGCCGTGTAGTGGGCTTGTGCGTTAAGGGCGGAGCTGAAATGTCCCGCAGCGAGATTGATGCCTACACCGAGTTCGTCAAAATCTACGGTGCCAAAGGCCTGGCCTGGATCAAGGTTAATGACGTCTCCAAAGGCAAAGAAGGTTTGCAAAGCCCGATTGTCAAAAACATTCACGATGCAGCGATTGCCGAGATTTTGAAGCGCACCCATGCAGCCAGTGGCGATCTGATTTTCTTTGGAGCTGATAAGGCAAAAATCGTCAACGACAGCATAGGTGCGCTACGCCTGAAGGTGGGCCTGAGTGCTTTGGGCAAAAAGCTGGGCCTGTTCACCGCAGGCTGGAAGCCGCTGTGGGTCGTTGACTTTCCGATGTTTGAGTTTGACGAGGGTGGCCAACGCTGGAGCGCTGTGCACCATCCATTTACCGCACCCAAAGACGGCCACGAAGACTGGATGGACACCGACCCTGGCAAATGCATTGCCAAGGCGTATGACATGGTGCTCAATGGCTGGGAACTGGGCGGTGGTTCGGTGCGTATCCACCAGGCCGATGTGCAGAGCAAGGTGTTTGATGCCCTCAAAATTGGCCCTGAAGAAGCGCAAGAAAAGTTTGGTTTTTTGCTTGACGCATTGCAATACGGCGCGCCACCACACGGTGGCCTGGCCTTTGGCCTGGACCGTATCGTCACCATGATGACCGGGGCCGAGTCCATTCGCGACGTGATTGCTTTTCCTAAAACCCAGCGCGCCCAGTGCCTGCTGACGCATGCGCCAAGCCCGGTGGATGAGAAGCAGCTCAAGGAATTGCATATTCGGTTGCGGGCGCCTGTAGCCGCTTAAAGGTTGATGTCTTGCTTGCGGTTGAGTGCAGGCATCGGGGGAAGTCATGAAAAGCTTCAAAATCCCTGAATCCGTTCTGGTCGTCATCCACACGCCAGAGAGCGAAGTGTTGCTGATTGAGCGTGCCGACCACCCGGGCTTTTGGCAAAGCGTGACGGGTTCCAAAAACTTTCTGCAAGAAGATTTGAGACTCACTGCCCAGCGCGAGGTGCTCGAGGAAACGGGCATCACAGCCAGCGCAAGCCAGTTCACGGACTGGTCCGTCTCAAATATTTACGAGATTTACCCGGCCTGGCGCAGCCGCTATGCACCGGGTGTGACGCACAACACCGAGCATGTCTTCAGCCTGTGCGTGCCGCAGGGTATCCCAGTCACACTGAGCCCGCGCGAGCACACGGCGTATCAGTGGTTGCCTTGTCTTGAAGCGGCTGACTGGTGCTTTTCTCCATCAAATGCAGAAGCGATTTTGCTGCTGCCGCAATTCCTGGCATAAGCTGTGGCGCTATGAACGCTTTGCAAAAATCGTCAAGCTTGCAACTGCTGCAAGGCAGCGCGGCCTACTTTCCGGCACTTGTCAGGGCGGTAGATGACGCCCAGGCTTGGGTACAGTTTGAGACCTATATTTTTGATGTTCATGGTGCTGGCGCTAACGTGGCTGACGCGCTGCTACGCGCGGCGCGGCGCGGCGTGACGGTTCAGGTATTGGTCGATGGCATCGGCTCGGCAGTCTTACCTGCCGAATGGCAAGAAAAAATGCGCGATGCCGGCGTGCAGTGGTGTGTGTATTCGCCATTGGGTGCAGGCTTGCGAGGTTTGGGGCTGCTGATGCCCGACCGCTGGCGCAGGCTGCACCGAAAACTGTGTGTGGTTGATCAGCGGATTGTTTTTTGTGGCGGTATCAATGTGCTCGATGATTTGTATGACCCCAACTATGGGGATTTAAAAGCGCCACGTTTTGACTTCGCCGTTGCCGTGACGGGGCCGGTAGCGGCAGATGCGGCAGTCGCTGTGGCACTGCTCTGGTGGCGTGTGCAGGCTGGCTACAGCGCACGCCAGCGGCACTTGAGCGCCGCGTGGGACACGTTCAAGGCGGCAGGCTATGGCGGGCGCACCACCGCTAACCAACTTGCAAACCCCGCCGAGCCTGGCATCAGTACTGCCCTGACCACGCCGGGTGTCAGGGCTGCTCTGGTGCTGCGCGACAACCTCCGAAACCGTAGCAGCATTGAAAAGGCTTACCTCAAAGCGATAGGCAAAGCCCACCATGAGATCCTGATTGCCAACGCCTACTTTGTGCCAGGTGCCAAGCTGCGGCGTGCTTTGGTGGACGCAGCCGGGCGTGGTGTAAAAGTGACTTTGCTATTGCAAGGCAAGTACGAATACTTCATGCAACACCATGCGGCGCGCCCGGTGTATGACGTGCTGCTCAAGGCGGGCATCGACATCCATGAATACGAGGCGAGTTTTTTGCATGCCAAAGTCGCTGTCGTTGATGGGCACTGGGCAACAGTGGGTTCGTCCAATCTTGACCCCTTGAGCTTGCTGCTGGCACGCGAGGCGAATGTCGTCGTTGAAGACAAGGCCTTTGCAGGTGAATTGCGCGAGCAACTTTGCACTGCCATTGCCACGCACGGCAGCCGGATTGACCCGGTGGTTTACAGCCAGCGGCCCTTTGGTCAGCGCATGCTGGGCCACGTGGCGTATGCCCTGATGCGGCTCGGTATATGGATAGCGGGTAAGCGTTATTGATGGTTTGGCGTTACCCTGACGTGACATGCAAGACCTGATTGTCCAGCGCCCCGAAGGCTTGTACTGCCCACCGGGCGATTTTTATATTGACCCATGGCGTGCTGTTGAGCGTGCCGTCATCACCCACGCCCATGCTGACCATGCACGTACGGGGCACGGCTACTACCTGGCTGCTGCGCCAGCAGAAGGGGTATTGAGATCGCGCCTCGGCCAGGGCATTGCATTGCAATCTGTCCAGTACGGCGAAGTCGTCACCCACAACGGTGTAGCGGTGTCTCTCCACCCTGCAGGGCACGTACTCGGCTCGGCACAAGTCAAGTTAGAGCACGCTGGCCAAACCTGGGTGGCCAGCGGTGACTACAAGGTGGCACCGGATGCCACCTGCGCACCGTTTGAAGCGGTGCGTTGCGATGTATTCATCACTGAATCGACTTTCGGCCTGCCCATTTACCGCTGGCGGCCTGATGCCGAGGTGTTTGCCGAGATCAATGCATGGTGGGCGGCCAACGCTGCGGCAGGGCGCGCCAGCGTATTGATGTGCTACAGCTTTGGCAAGGCGCAGCGTATTCTGAGTGGCGTGGATGCCTCGATTGCGCCTATTGTTGTTCACAGTGCGATTCAAACCCTGAATACGGCTTACCGTGATGCGGGTGTGAACTTGCCAGAAACGAGACTGGTCAGTGAGGTGACTGACCCGGCAGACTTTAAATGCGCGTTGGTGCTTTGCCCGCCTAGTGCCGCAATGGGGCCTTGGATGAAGCGTTTCGGCGACTTTAGCGATGCCTTCGCTAGCGGCTGGATGCAATTGCGCGGCGCACGCAGGCGCGGCAGCTACGACAAAGGCTTTGTACTCAGTGACCATGCCGACTGGCCAGGACTGATGGGGGCGATTGGCGCGACGGGGGCGAATCGCGTCATCGTCACGCATGGCAGCATTCCTGTGATGGTGCGGTATTTGTCTGAGCAAGGCCTGGAGGCGGGGTCTTTTCATACCGAATACGGTGATGACGCGGCTGAAGAAAAGGTCGTCGCATGAAATATTTTGCGGCGCTTTTTACCGAACTGGACAGCACCACTTCGACCAATGCCAAAGTCGCCGCGCTGCAGGCCTATTTCAAAGTCGTACCTGCAACGGATGCTGCGTGGGCCGTGTATTTTTTGTCGGGCGGCAAACCCCGGCAGGTGGTCAAAACCGCCGCACTAAGGGCGCTGGCGTCTGAGGCTGCAGGCATTGACGACTGGCTGTTTGAAGAGTGCTACCAGGCCGTAGGTGACCTGGCCGAAACCATTGCCTATGTGCTGCCGCTGGATTTTGAAGCCAGCGATGTAGGGCTGGCGGTCTGGATCGAAGAACGCTTGCTGCCCTTGCGTGGCTTGAGTGAACAAGAGATTGCCCAACGCATCAGGAGTTATTGGAAAGAACTGGATTCACGTGGGCGCTTCCTGCTCATCAAACTGGTCGGTGGCGGTTTTCGCGTCGGTGTCAGCAAGCTTCTGGTGCAACGTGCGCTGGCGGCGCATTCAGGGTTGGACGCCAAACGCATTGCCCAGCGCATGATGGGCTATGTCGATGCCAAAAGCCCGCCGACAGCCAGCAAATTTAAAGCGCTTGTCGCTCATTCTGAAAGCGGCACGGTCGATGTGATGGACGCAGGTCAACCGTATCCGTTCTTTCTGGCCCATCAGCTGGACACGGCGCTGGAAGAACTCGATACCAAGCTGGGTGCTGTCAGCGACTGGCAAGTCGAGTGGAAGTACGACGGCATTCGCGGTCAAATCGTCAAGCGGGCAGGGCAGGTGTGGGTCTGGTCGCGAGGCGAAGAGCTTGTGACCGAGCGTTTTCCTGAAATTGTGGCACTGGCATCTGCCTTGCCGGACGGCACGGTGCTGGATGGGGAGATCATGGTGTGGGGCGATAACGCCCCTGCGGCTTTCGCGTTGTTGCAGCAACGCATCGGCCGCAAAACGCTAGGTAAAAAAATACTCCAGGACGCCCCCGTGACCTTTATGGCTTACGACCTGCTGGAAGTGGATGGCCAGGACATTCGGATGCAACCACAACACGCGCGCCGTACACAGCTTGAACAAGTCCTTGTCGATACGAACTTGAAACTGTCGCCGATTGAGCATCTCCCTTCATGGGCTGACTTTGCGGCATTGCGTACGGAGTCTCGTGCGCGCGGGGTCGAGGGTTTCATGCTCAAACGCTTGGATGCTGCATATGGAACCGGTCGGACGAAGGCCGACGGCTTGTGGTGGAAATGGAAGATCGAACCCATGACCATCGACTGCGTGCTGATCTACGCACAAGCCGGTCATGGCCGCAGGGCATCGCTGTATACCGACTACACCTTTGCCGTCTGGAATCGTCAGCCAGTAGATGCCCAAGAGGCCGATACGGTGGTCAAAGCCATCGAAAAACGCGAGCCTGCAAAAGAAGGTGCGTTGCAGCTGGTGGCCTTTGCCAAAGCCTATTCCGGCCTGACGGACGAAGAGTTCAAGCAGATTGACAGCGTGATCCGCAAAACCACTCTGGAAAAGTTTGGCCCGGTACGCAGCGTCAAGCCCACGCTGGTGTTTGAGCTGGGTTTTGAAGGCATCAACTTCAGCCCACGCCACAAAAGCGGTATTGCGGTGCGCTTTCCGCGTATGCTTCGGATTCGCAGTGACAAGCCGCTGCACGAGGCGAATACGCTCGATGACTTAAAAATGCTATTAAAAGAGTAGCTGCTTGCGCACCAATTGATTGGGCTAGAGCCCTAAAACTTTGGTAAAAGCGGGGTAAAACCGGGTTCTTGGCGGTTTGCTAAACTATGGCCATGCTTATGAAATCTACTACTTCATTACAAGACACCACCGACGAAGGTACTCCTGTCTCCGTCAAAATCCGCGAGCGCCTGAATGCCGCTAAAAAGCGCTTCAACGCCAACGACAACATCGCCCAGTTCATTGAACCCGGCGAGCTGGAAAAGCTGCTAGACGAGGTGGAAATCAAGATGCAGGGCGTTTTGAGCAGCATGGTGATTGACACCGAGACAGACCACAACACGAACAATACCGCGCGTCGCGTGGCCAAAATGTATTTGACCGAGGTCTTCAAGGGCCGTTATCTGGCCGCACCCGCCGTGACCGAGTTCCCCAATGCCGAGCATCTGAACGAGCTGATGATCGTCGGGCCGATTACTGTGCGCAGCGCCTGCTCGCACCACTTTTGCCCCGTGATTGGAAAGGTCTGGATTGGCGTGCTGCCGAACGAACACACCAACGTGATTGGCTTGTCCAAATACGCGCGGCTGGCTGAATGGGTGATGGGGAGGCCGCAAATCCAGGAAGAAGCTGTGGTGCAGCTGGCTGATCTGATCATGGAAAAAACCACGCCTGATGGCCTGGCCATTGTCATGGAAGCCACCCACTTTTGCATGGGCTGGCGCGGCGTGAAAGACCTCGACAGCAAAATGATCAACTCGGTCATGCGCGGGGTGTTTTTAAAAGACCCCAACTTGCGCCGCGAGTTTTTGTCGTTGATCCCTAAAACGTCCAGCCATTAATTTTTATCTTTCGCAACCAGAGCACTCTTTTATGTTGGTACGCCTTCTTTACGCTAGCCGCTTGTCTGATACCGAGTCCACCACCGCCACTGAGTCCATCCTGGCGCAGTCCAAAGCTCACAACCCGGCCAGCGGCATCACCGGCATTCTTTGCTACGGTGGCGGTATTTTTTTGCAGGCGCTAGAAGGTGGCCGCATGCAGGTTAGCGAGCTGTACGCGCATATTCAAAAAGACACGCGCCACAAAGATGTGGTGTTGCTTCACTATGAAGAGATCATGGAACGCCGCTTTGGTGGTTGGACCATGGGCCAGGTCAATGTGACGAAGCTCAACACATCTATTTTGCTGAAGTATTCTGAAAAGCCGGAATTCAATCCGTACTCGGTATCGGGGCAAGTATCGTTGGCGCTGCTGGAAGAGCTGATGGCGACCGCGTCTATCATTGGCCGTTCGTAAATTGGCGTTGCTGAATTGACCGTGCTGCTGGGCTGCGACTTTTCCAGCAGCCCCACCCGCCAAAAACCGATTGTCTTTGCCATTGGCTCCAGTATCAATGGGCGCGTGCAGCTATCAAAACTAGAGCAAGTGACTTCGCTGGATGCTTTTGGTGACTGGCTAAAGCAACCGCAACGCTGGCTTGGTGTATTTGACTTGCCGTTTGGCTTGCCGCGTGAGCTGGTCGAGCAACTTGGCTGGCCGCTTACCTGGCCTGAGCTGATCAGACACTACGCCGCTTTAAGCCGCGGCGACATTCGTGCCACCTTTGCCGCGTTTTGCAACGCACGCCCGGTCGGCGGCAAATTTGCACACCGCGCAGCAGACAAACCCGCAGGCTCCAGCCCGTCGATGAAGTGGGTCAACCCGCCGGTGGCCTTCATGCTGCATGCCGGTGTACCGCGCTTGCTGGGTGCTGGTGTGCATTTGCCTGGCCTGATTAATGGCGACACAACCCGTGTGGCACTGGAGGGCTACCCCGGCCTGCTGGCGCGCGAGGTGCTGGGCAACCGCAGCTACAAGAGCGACGACAAGTCCAAACAAACACCCGATCGCCTGATTGCCCGCAAAGATTTGATCACCGCGCTGGAACTGGGCCAAACGCGGCTTGGGCTGCGCTTGAAGCTGACTCATGCGCAGCGTGACCTGCTGGTGGGTGACGCCAAAGGCGACAGCCTGGACGCAGTGCTGTGCCTGATGCAGGCGGCGTGGGCGCAAGGGCAAGGTGCGCCGCTTTATGGTTTGCCACCTGACACCGACCCGCTGGAAGGCTGGATCATTACGGCTTGATGCGCGGGCATGGGCAATGCCTCAAACCTCAGTTTCCAAATCCGGTATCCGGTTAAACGCAATCCGCATCGGCGCGGTGTCTTTGGCAGCGTGTGATGCTGCAAAGTACAGCGTGTTTTTGCCGTAGGTTTTGTTCAGCTTGTCCATGGCGGCGTCCAGCTTGCCACGGTCTCGCGTGGCTGGTGCAGCAGCTTGCGGCGCGTCCGGGAAATCGAACAAATCAGGCGTGTGTTGCCCCACCAGCACCAGGCCGTGCATGGTCACGTTCACTGCCTTGGGGTGCTGCAATTCATGTAGGCCGCTGTGCCACAGCTTGTGCAGCACGTCCAGGAAAAACCCGGTGTCCTGCATTTGCCCAAACTGCGCGTCTCGTCCACCGCCCTGCGTGGTCTGGTAGCGGTGGTCACAGCGCACGCTGATGGACATGCCGGTGGCGTAAAAGCCTTGCTTGCGCAGGCGCATGGCGGCTTTTTGCGTCAGGCGCATCAGCACGCCCAGCGCGCCCTCGGGGTTGCGCAGCTCGGGCGGCAGCACATTGGAATGGCCCAGTGAGCGGGCGGTGGTGGTGCGCGGCCCGTACCACTGGCCACGCAGCATGTCGTGCATCTCGGTGCCTGCTACGCCTCCCCATACGGTGTGCAGCACATCACGCGGCGCGGCGCAAAGCTCGGCCATGCTGAAAATACCTGCCGCCTGCAGCCGCTGGAGCATGCGTTTGCCAATGCCTTGCACGTCTTGCAGCTTCAGGGGGTACAGCCGCTCGGGCAGCTCGGCTTGTTCAATCACCACCAGGCCGTCAGGCTTTTGCATGTCAGACGCCAGCTTGCCCAGTAGCGTGTTGGGCGCAATACCAATCGAGCAGCGCAGGCAAATGCCAACCGTGCTCAAAATTTCTTTTTTGATGTCGTGCGCAATCGCTATGGCTTTGTCACGCTGGCGCCAGCTGCCCGTCAGCTCACATTCCATTTCGTCGATGGACAGTACCTGGCGCACCGGGGCGATGCGCTCTACAGCGGCAATGGCGCGGTGATGAAAGTCCACATACACCTCGTGCTTGGCTTCGACAAACACAATCTCCGGGCACAAGCGTTTGGCGTCCATGACAGACGTGCCCGTTTTTACGCCGAAGGCCTTGGCCTCGTAGCTGGCGGCAATGCAGCAGGTGGTTTGCGCCATGACTGGCAATACGCCTACCGGTCTGCCGCGCAGCTCGGGTTTGATTTGCTGTTCGACCGAAGCAAAGTAGGAATTGAAGTCAACAAAGAGACTGCGGAGCATGGCTTTAACAGATCAAAAATAGGTAAAAATAACTGGATAAAAAAACAGTATACTGAATTACCGTTTCAACCTCGCTTTGGCTCAAAAAACCCTTTAAAACTTTTTAAAATGACCAAAAATAGCTGTTTTCAAGTATATTTTAGGCCTGTAGCCCAATGGATATATGCGCGAGCAGCTCCTAAACTTGTAGCGCTTGTATTCTTGGGGGTTATCACCATTCAGGCGTCAGCGGCTACCCGGCGCACCTTGTCAGGCGTGGTCACGCATGTGGTCGATGGCGACACGGTATGGGTTAAAACCAGCGCCAGCGATTTCCCCTTGAAGGTGCGCATCGTGGGCATCGATGCTCCAGAAATTTGCCAGACGGGGGGCGTGCAGGCGCAAGAGGCGCTGAAAAGCCAGGTGCTGGGGCAAAGAGTCACCGTCACATCAGCGGCACATGACGACTATGGCCGCACGATTGGCACAGTGCGCCTGCAAGGCCAGGACATGGGCCGATGGCTGGTGGCCAACGGCCATGCATGGGTTTATGGCTACCACCACAAAAAAGCCCCATATGCCGATGAGTTCAATCAGGCGCAGTCAGCGCGTCGAGGTGTCTTCAACGATTCGGCAGCTGAAGAGCCTCGGTTATTTCGTAAACGTCAGGGCAGCTGCTACAAAAATCGCCCGTCGTCCTACAAAAAAAGAAGCGACTTCTGACCAGTTTTTGACTGCTGCGTGACTAAAGTTAATCTGCAGGTTGCCCTGGGAGTGGGTGGCCTGATGTTTTTAACTTTTTAAAGGACGCATCATGAACAAAGACCAAATCAAGGGCCGGGTTGACCAGGCCACCGGCAAAGTTAAAGAAGCTGCTGGTAAGGTTGTCGGTAACGACAGGTTGCAAACTCAAGGAATGGCTGAACAAGTCAAGGGCAAAGTACAGGCAGGTTTTGGCGATACCAAAGAACACGCCAAGGACAAAGCCAAAGACCTGATCAATAAAATTTAAGGAGCATGCATGCCAATCACCCAAACGCCCCCTTCGAGAGCTTACCGATTGAAGGCACTGGCGTTGGCCTGCTCGCTCGTAGCAATAGCTGGCCTGGCAGCTTGCGGTAAAAAAGACGATAGCCAAACCGTTGGCCAAAAGCTTGATTCTGCTGTCGCCAGCACTGAGAAAGCCGCAACTGAGGCCAAAGCCAAAACTGAGGCTTCCATGGCTAAAGCAGGTGACGCTGTGAAAGATGCAGCGCAAAAGGTTGAGGCGTCTGGCAGTAAAACAGCCAGTTCCATGGCGGCTACGGCCGAAGATATGTCGATCACCGCATCGGTCTCAGCAGGCTTTGCCAAAGATTCCGAATTGAGTGCTATCAAAATTGACGTTGATACGAAAAATGGTAACGTCACACTGTATGGCCCAGCGCCTACAGTTGCCGCGCGCGACAAAGCCAGCAACATCGCCAAGAGCATCAAGGGTGTTAACTCGGTAGACAACAAGCTTGTGGTTAAAGGCAGTTAATCTTTTCTGCAGACCTTAAGGCCCCATAAAAAAACCTCCCCTGGGAGGTTTTTTTATGCCTGACGCATCACGCCGCACGTCAAGGTTGTGCCAAGCGTTTAAGGCCGCACAACGATGTCGTTGCGCACTGAGCGCACATTGTTCACACTGCGTGCGATTGATTCAGCCTGTGACTTTTCGGCCATGGACTTGGCAAAGCCAGACAACTGTACGGTACCGTTAAGCGTTTCAACGCTGATAGACGATGCTGACACTGTTTTGTCCTCAATCATTTTGGCTTTAACAGCGGTGGTGATGCCTGCGTCATCTACATAGGCACCGGTCGTTTCCTGGCCACGCACAACTGCGCAACCAGTAGACAAGACAGTCATGCCGGCTAGAGCGGCAAAGGCGCAGACTAGCGCTGTAGTGCGGGCAGCGTTGCGGGCGGTGTTGGAAGCGTATTTCATGATATTTCCTCTAGAGTTGATTTAATTGAATCGGTGCAAAGTTTTAAAAAGCCTGCCCGCCAGCGGCACCACGCCGGCAAGCTTGCGAGCGGGGTCAACCGGTCTTCGGAATGCCTTCGGATGTTATTTTAAATTCAGGCTCAGCCGAAATAAGCGAAAGTAATACGGGGGTCAGGCCTGAAGATTTGAAGGTGGCCAACAGCAGGCCAGTCACCGACACCAAGCGCCAAGGCCGTATTAGCACTGTTGCGGCGCCCACGGCGGCAGCCATACCTAGTAACTGCGCAGGTTTTTCCTTGGCATATTTGCATAAGGCCGGCTTGGCTATGCAAACCCCAACGTCGATGGCCATATGAGCAGGGTGATGCCGCCACCACGTCATCACGGCGCGTCGGGCAGTTTTCCAAATGGTTCCCGATGAACCGCCAGGTGCGCTATCTGGCGCCCGACCACGCATGCCGTTTCCGTCTTCCCCGACATGATCATTGCGCGTCATATAGCGCACAATCGCGTGCCGAGTTGCGTCCAGCTTTTGCTGCGGGGTCAGATTTTCAAGTGGTGTCATGTCTGGGTTCATGGCGAAGATTTTAGCTACGGTTTAAGCGACACCCAAAGTCACGCCACAAGGCGTAACGCGCTTGCATCGTTGCTAAGTTGCGCTTTCAGTTCCGCGAAATGTTCCGTGTTCAACGGCTTTTTAGCTTGGATCACTGCAATAACCGTCGCAATCAAGGAAACGCCTGGTACAGCAACCAAAACCCAATGAAACTGGTTGTGCAAAAAACCCAACATCAGCGCTATACCCGTCATTGATATAAAAATCGATCCACACAACGCGGCCAGCAACCAAGCTAACGCACGTGCGAGCACTTCCGCCCCAGCAGACTTGGCTTCCTGACCGAACAGGGCGCCATAAGCGGAAATGTGACCAATGACCAGGTCAGGGCGTTGAATCAGGGTCGAGAAAATCGGATGCAACATGAGCGATCAATCCTGTGTCGGTGCGCCAACCGTCTTAATTAACGTGAGCTGCGATCGAGTGCCGCAGACACCAGCAAGGCCACGGTCGCGCCTACGGCTGCTGCGATCAAAACCGATTGCATGGGTTTATCAGCCACGTAGCGGCTGGTGACCTCGCTGTAATGCGAAAGCGACTCTCTTGCTTTGTCTTTTGCCTGCGCAGCCATGTCAATGCCCTGCTGTGCCAGTGCCTGCGCTTTGTTTGAAAACTTATCCAGAGCAGGCTCGACCTTGCTTTGCAGAGCGTGCATTTTGTCGTCTGCTGCGTCAAGCGCGTGGTTGGCATAACCGCGGGTAGCATCAATGGCTTTGTTGGCAGAGTTCAACAAACCGTCGGCGGCTTGGCGTACATTTTGTTGGGCAGACGAGGTATTGGTGGTGATCATGACGGATTCCTTAAAGATAAAAAACGGGGTTTGAAAAGCGGCGTAAAAAGAGGAGAAAAATATAAGAGTTAGAGAGGCTAAAAATTTATCGCTTATTGACGAGGCCCAGCACAAAACCGACGATGGCCATGGCAGCAAAAATAAAGAAAAGAATCTTTGCAATCTCGACCGCGCCAGACGCAATACCTCCAAATCCAAAGATGGCTGCAATCAGTGCGATGACCAGAAAAACCACTGAATAGTGCAGCATGCGCAACTCCTGAACTTTATGGGTGTGAAGGATTAGCCTGCGGATTCAGGCCGATAGAAAAATTTGCAGACTCATGCTGCAAGCTTAAGTTGTGCCTTACCGGTGCCTCATCGGCTGCTGCCGCATGTCCCTGTCAGAAAGACTGAGGGTTCGGTGTAGGCGCTGGCTGACAGTGAAACATTTGCACACAGCGTTGCTTGGGCAAATTAGCTCATTGGCATCACTGCAGAAATGCGCGTGCCCTCGCCTGGTGCGCTTGTCACCGTCAGCTTTCCCCCGGCGGCCTCTACTCGATGCCGCATGCCATTGATGCCGTGGCTGCTGGCGGCAATGTTCTGCGTGTTAAAGCCCGTACCGTTGTCTTGCACCTCCACCATCGCGTAGCCACCCTGGTTTTGCAGGCTGATCACAATTTGAGTAGCCTCTGCATACTTGCCGATGTTGGTGAGTGATTCCTGCACCAGCCGGTAAACCGTCAGTTGCGCTGACCCGCCCAGTTCTACCGATTCCAGGTCCGTGGTCAGTGATGCAGCTGAACGTTCTTCAAACTCTCGCGCCAAAATTTCAAGCGAAGCCACCAGGCCCAGGTGTGACAGCGATGATGGTCTAAGGTCTTCCACGATCCGCCGCTTTAGCGCGATGCCGTTGTTGAGGGTCGTGGTCAGATGCGCAATGCGTTCCAGCGCTTCCGGTTGTGATGTACCGAGGCGGGACTTTAACCGCGCCACGTCCAGTTTGGCAGCCGTCAGCAAGGCCCCCAGTTCGTCATGTAGTTCGCGTGCAAGGTAGCCGCGTTCGTCTTCGCGCACATTTTGCAGGTGGGTGGCAAGCTCGGCCAAATTGGCGGTGCGCTCACGCACCTGCAGATCAAGCTGGTCGCGTTCACGTTTGAGCGATTCTTGCTCGCGGATGCCAGAGTTCAACAGAGCCCGTGTTTGCAAGAGATACATATAAAAGGCCAGCAAGCCGCACAGCGCCATGATCGCAACGCCGATGCGCGACAGCTGCAGGGTGCGCCTGACTTGCCCCTGCCCTTGCTCCATATTGCGATTGCTGCTGGCAGCCAGTTTGTCAGACTGGATCCGTATCGCATCCATCTGCTCTTTACCCACATCGGTTGTCAGGACAAAACGCCACGCATCTTCCTGACCCGCGTCACGCATTTTTATGGACAGATCGAGCTCGGCCAGCTTGCGTGAAATATGCCGTGACATCGCACCAAAATCGCCTAGTTGCTGCGGGTAAGGGCTAAATGTAATGCGCAACTGGTCAAGTTGCTGGTTGATGGTTTTAAGGGTCTCGTAGTACGGTTCAAGGTACACCTGATTGCCGGTCAGCAGGTAGCCGCGCTGTCCTGTCTCTGCATCCAGCATGCTTTGCATCAGCTCATTCAGTGCACTGCGGGTGCTTTGTGCATTCTCCATGTCACTCACCGACTTGATCGTGGTTTGGTAGCTCGCCTCATTGATGAAAACCACCAGAGCCACAGCCAATACGGCCAACGGCAAACTGATGGCGATATCTGTCAACTTAACCGGCCACTTAAAAAACTTCACGGGAAATTCTCCTACATACTTTGTGGGCAATATCATCAATAATCAAAAGTAAACAACGCTTTCATACAAGGGCAGCATCATGATCAAAATCGGTATTGTTGACGACCACGCCATTGTGCGTTCCGGGCTCAGGCAGTTTTTCTCGGAGCACGTTGACTTGCGTGTTGCTGGCGAGGCGGCCAGTGGCCGGGAGGCGATTGACCTGGTACGCAACGTAGAGCTTGATATATTGGTGATGGATTTGTCCATGCCCGGTCAAAGCGGTATTGATGCGCTGGCCATGATTCGTGCCAAAGCACCGGACGTCGGCATCTTGATTTTGAGCGGTTACCCCGAGGAGCATTACGCGGTGAGCCTGATTCGTCAAGGCGCGAGCGGCTACCTGAACAAGGAATGTGACCCGCAGGAAATTGTCAACGCCATACGCGTGATTTCTTTGGGCAAGCGTTACATCACTCCCAGCGTTGCCGAGTTGCTTGCGCAGCAGCTGAACCGCCCTCAGGACATGGCCTCGCACGAGCAGTTGTCCGAGCGCGAGTTTCAGGTGTTTTTGAAGCTGGCCAAGGGCGAAACGGCAGGCGACATTGCCAAGGCTTTGTCGTTGAGTGTGAAAACCGTCAGCACCTACCGCACCCGTGTGATGGAAAAAATGAGCCTTGCCTCTAATAGTGACCTGACTTACTACGCACTCAAAAATAAATTGATTGATTGACGAACTGACAGACATTAATCTGGCGTTGACTGCCATTTGAGCGCAAGGCATCGATCAGTCAGTCCAGGTCATCGCTTTGCTGGCGGCAAAACTCCACCAGCCCGTCGATCTCATTGGACTTGTCGAACACTGCGTCCACGCCCAGCTGTGCGCAGCGCTGGCGAATATCTGCTGTCGCATAGTTGCTCAGCACCACGACTTTTTGTGTGGGCTTTCTGTCTCTGCAAGCAGCCAGCACGCCCAGCCCACTGCCTTGTTTTAAAAACAGATCAAGAATTGCCAAATCCCACTGGTGCGGGTTTTTAAGTAACCAGTCCTTGCCGTCATTTTCATTGTCTGTGGTGC
>Ga0123339_10000807_pt1 | contig 22760 bp, 15 predicted proteins | sample lystaG_FD_89956 | JGI IMG/M metagenome (GOLD analysis project Ga0123339, IMG submission 89956) | Glacier valley bacterial and archeal communities from Borup Fiord, Nunavut, Canada, to study Microbial Dark Matter (Phase II) -... | ecosystem: Environmental > Aquatic > Freshwater > Ice > Glacier ...
CAGGCCGATGCCTGGCGCTGGCCACTGCTGCGGACCGAGACCCTGTTCTGGACCCACGGCGTGTCCATCGCGCTGACGGACAGCAGTCCCCTGGTGTCCCTGGCCGCCAAGCTGTGGGTGACGCTGACTGGCCGGGCGCCGGTCAACCTGCTGGGGGTCTGGCTGGCCGCGTGCCTGGTGCTGCAACCCGTCTCGGCGGCCTATGCGGCGCGTGGCTTGCGGCTGGGGCTGGTGCCGTGCGTGGCGGCCGGGGTGCTGGCGGCGTGCTGGCCGGCGCTGCTGTTCCGCATGGGGCATGTCAACCTGTGCGGGCATTTCCTGCTGCTGCTGGCGCTGGGGCTGGTGCTGCGCCGGCCGCACGGGGGCCGTTGGGGCGCGCCCGCGGCGCTGCTGCTGGTGGCTGTGCTGGTGCATCCCTACCTGTTCCAGATTGCCGCATTGGTGCTGGCCGCCATCCCGTTGCAGGCGGTGCTGGACCGGCGGGTGGGCTGGTGGCGGGACGTGGCCGGGCTTGGGGTGTCCGGCACCCTGGCGGTGGGCGTGCTGAGGCTGCTCAGCGGGCCGTTGGGGGGTGGGGACAAAGGGTTTGTCACCTACTCCATGAATCTGCTGTCCCCGGTGTGGCCGCAACTGTCGGGGGTGTTTGGGGCCGGGCTGCCGGTGCTGGACGCGACGGGCGGGCAATACGAGGGGTTCAACTACCTGGGTGCGGGCGTGCTGCTGCTGAGTGGCGTGGCGCTGGCCGGCTTGCTGCGTCATCCGGTCCGGTGGCGGCCCTGGCGCGGGTTGCTGGTGGTGCTGGGCGGGCTGGCGCTGCTGTCCTTGAGCAGCCGGGTCTATGCCGGGCCGGTGCGGCTGATCGATTTGGGCGCAAAGCCGTGGGAGGACCTGTTCGGCACCTTCCGCGCCCCGGGGCGGGCGTTCTGGCCGGTGGGGTATGCGCTGATGCTGGGCGCCGTGGCGGGCGTGGCACGGTTGCCCGCGCGTTGGGCCGCGGCAGTGCTGGCCGTCGCAGCCGTGCTGCAAGCCGTGGATGCCGGGCCGTTGCGGGCCGGGGCGCGGTCAGGCTGGGAACATGGGTCGGGCGTCGTGGCGACGGCTGTGCCGGAGGGCGCCACCCTGTTCGGCGTTGCGCCCTATCCCGGTTGCACGACGGACGCCGTGGCGCAGGCGGAAGGGCCGCTGATGCTGCTGCAGGCGGTCCGGCGCGGCATCCCGGTGTGGGAGGTCGGCGTGGGCCGTCCGCCGCCGTGGTTCAATTGCGAGAAGCTGCTGTCGGACCGGCTGGAGGCGCCGATGGTGCCTGGCGAGGCGCGGGCCTATTTCGGCCCGGCCGCGGCAGCGTTGCGGCCGGCGTGGCTGGGGCCGGGCGTGGCGTGCCAGGCCGGGCTGCGCGCCACCCTATGCGGGCGGGGGCTGCCGGGGTTCGTGGGCATGGAGGCAGCGCCGCCGACGCTGGTGGCAGTGCCGCTGCGGCTGGAGGGTGCGGCGCTGGCGCCGGTGCTGGGCAGCGGATGGCGTGTTGCGGGGGAGGGGGTGTGGTCGGAAGGCCCGCGCGGGACGTTGCTGCTGGCGGTGCCGCCCGGTGTGCCGCTGCTCCTGACGATCCGGGCCGAGGGGGTCGCGGGGCGGCCCGGGGCCGTGCGGGCCGTGCAGGTGCAGGTTGCGGACCAAGGAGCGTCGTTCGACCTGCCGGACGGGCAGGCGGGGACGATGGAGCTGCATGTTCCGGCCGGGGCCGTGCCAGGCGGTCTGTTGCGCGTGGTGCTGGACGTGAACCGCCCGGTCGATCCGGCAGCGCGGGGGATCACCGCGCCGGTGCGTCGTGCGGCGATGCGGCTGTTGTCTATAGAGGTGCGCGCTACGCCTGCCCCCTTTCCCTTCGGGAGAGGGTCGGGGTGAGGGAGGCCGCACGCACTGCGCACGGCTGTTGAAAGTGCTGCCTGGAGCAAGGGCGGCGCTTGCCGTTTCCCTCACCCCAACCCTCTCCCGGAGGGAGAGGGGGCAGGGGCAGATACATCCGTCCGGGTGAACGTCCAATAGTGCGGCACTCGGCCCGCCAGCAGCGCCTTGGCCTCGTATCGCGTGGGCGGCCAGCCGTCCGGGCGGTGCATGGCAGGGGGTGGGTTGGTGAACAGGGCTTGGCCGCCCATGACCTCCAGCACCCAGGCCTGGTAGGTCGGATCGTCGGACGCCACGCGCCACTCGCCGCCGGGCCGTAGCGCGTGGGCGACCAGGGCGACCTGGTCGGGGTGGACGAAGCGGCGCTTCGTGTGGCGCATCTTGGGCCAGGGGTCGGGGAACAGCAGGAACACCCGGTCCAGGCTACCCGGCGGCAGCGCGCGCAGCAGCAGGCGCGCGTCGTCGTCCCACAGGCGCAGGTTGGCCGGCAGCGGGGCCGATGCCTCCCCGCCTTCGGGCACCAGGCGGGAGAGCAGGGAGCACATGCCGTTCTCGAACACCTCGCAGGCAATCAGCCCGGCGTCCGGGTGTGCGGCGGCCTGCGCCTGGGCGTGCTCACCGCCGCCGAAGCCGACCTCTAGCCACAGCCGGGCCGGGCGCGGGTCGAACGCCGCCAGGGGGTCCGCCGCCTGCGCCTCGGGGAAGCGCAGGCGGGGCAGGGTGGCGTCCAGCAGCAGTTGCTGCCGGGGCCGCAGCGGATGGCTCCGCGTGCGGCCATACAGCCGCTGTGCAGGTGTTTTCAGCGCCAGGAACTAACGGTGGAAAGCGCTGCGCAGCGCCGGGACCAAGTCGGTCTTCTCCCACGTGAAGGTGCCCAGGTCGTCATCCGGCGTACGGCCGAAATGGCCGTAGGCCGACGTGACGGCGTAGATCGGCCGGTTCATGTGCAGGTGCTCGCGGATGCCGCGCGGGCTGAGGTCCATCAGCTCCCGCAGCACCTTCTCCAGCCGGGCCTCGTCAACGTCCTTCGCCGTGCCGCCCAGGTCCACATAGACGGACAACGGGTGCGACACGCCGATGGCGTAGCTGATCTGCAGGGTGCACTTTTCCGCCAGCCCGGCGGCCACGACGTTCTTCGCCAGGTATCGGCACGCATAGGCGGCGCTGCGGTCCACCTTGGTCGGGTCCTTGCCGCTGAACGCGCCGCCGCCGTGGGCGCAGGCGCCGCCATAGGTATCGACGATGATCTTGCGGCCCGTCAGCCCGGCGTCCCCATCTGGCCCGCCGATGACGAAGTTGCCGGTCGGGTTCACGTACAACTCGTTGTCCGGCGGCATCCATCCCGGCGGCAGGCTGGTCTCGATGATCGGTCGCAGCATCGCCTTGATGGCGCCCTGGTCCATGCCTTCGTCATGCTGTGTGGAGACGACGATGCTGGTGGCGCCCACGGGCTTGCCATCGACGTAGCGCAGCGTGACCTGGCTTTTTGCGTCGGGCTGCAGGCCGGCGACGGTCGGGTCCCCGTTCTTACGCATCTCGCTCATGCGGCGCAGGATCAGGTGGGCGTAGTGGATCGGGGCCGGCATCAGCTCCGGGGTTTCCGTGCAGGCATAGCCGAACATGATGCCCTGGTCGCCGGCGCCCTCATCCTTGTTGCCGGCGCTGTCCACGCCCACGGCAATGTCCACGCTTTGCGCATGCAGGTGGCACTGCACGTCGGCGTTGCGCCAGCTGAAGCCGGCTTGGTCATAACCGATATCGTGGATGGCCAGGCGCGACAGGTGGCACAGCAGCTCGGGTGTCACGGTGCCGGGTCCGCGGACCTCGCCGGCCAGGACGACGCGGTTGGTCGTCACCAGGGTCTCGCAGCCGACGCGCGCATAGGGGTCGGCGGCCAGGAAGGCGTCGAGCACGGTGTCGCTGATGCGGTCGGCCACCTTGTCGGGGTGGCCCTCCGAGACCGATTCGGACGTGAACAGGTAATCGCCCTTGTCGCGCATGGATTTCTCCTCTTGTCGCGTGATGGTGGGGGTGCGGCGTCCCGCTGGGCCGGGGATCTGTCCGCCGCACCGGCCGGATGCCGGGGCGGGGGGTGTGTGACGGATACGATACGGGGGGTCAAGCCAAGCGGGCGCGGGCCAGCAGTGCCGGCGGGAGCGCGCCGCGTATGGCGAGTTCGGCGGCGGGGCCGGATTTATAGTCGCCAATGGGGCGGAACGTATGTTCGTCTCGCGGTGCCCTGCGTCCGCCCAAGACGGTGGAGCCCGTGTTGAACGTGGAGAAGAGTGTTGTTGAAGGATTGAAGCCAAGCAACGTTGAAGTGTCGAAACACATTACCGCAGGACCGGCACTGCCAGGCGCTGTCTTACTAACGGCGCGCATACGTTTGGTAGCGGCGAGGAACTTATCTCTACGCGCCTCGGTCGCCCAGAAGAATACATGCTGGTCGATCATGCCGCGCCACGCCGCAGGGTTGCCGGCATAGGCGCCCGCAAGTGACTGCGTCAGCCGGACGTCCTGCATCTGCTGGAAGCGGAGAACAGCGACGCCGCCGTCAGAAAGCGCAAGCGGCTCGAAATCGTCGCGGTTGTGATTGGCAGAGGGCTTGCCCGCTAAGGTCCGCAGCTCCGCGGCTGGAAGGAGGCCACGCGCCATAAGGCCCGCGTAACCCTCCGCTTCCACGACATGCCAAACCCGGGGATGGCGTGCCGCGAAACGGCTTGCCCCATCCGGTGGGACAGTCAACTCACCCCCATCACGTCGGCCATCGTGTAGAGGCCCGGCGGCTTGCTGGCCGCCCAGGCGGCGGCGCGCACGGCGCCGGTGGCGAACATGCGGCGGTCGAAGGCGCGGTGGGTCAGCGCGATGTGCTCGGATCCCGCCGCGAACAGCACGGTGTGCTCGCCGACAACCTGGCCGCCGCGCAGGGCGGCGAAGCCGATGGCGCCGGGCAGGCGCGGCCCGGTGTGGCCGTCGCGCCCGCTGTCCATCACGTCCTCCAGCCGCACGCCGCGGCCTTGGGCGACGGCGCGGCCCAGGCCGACGGCGGTGCCGGAGGGGGCGTCCACCTTCTGCCGGTGGTGCATCTCGATGATCTCCGCATCGTACTCGGTGGCGGGCAGGGCGGCGCCCAGGCGCTCGGCCAGGGCCAGCAACAGGGTGATGCCGGGGCCGAAGTTGGGGGACTGGACGACGGCGATGGACTGGGCGGCACGCTGCACGGCGGCATCGTCCGCGGCGGACAGGCCGGTGGTGCCAAGCACCCACGCCGTGTTGGCTGCGGCCAGGAGGGCGGCATGGCCGGCCACCACGTCCGCATGAGTGAAGTCCACCACCACGTCCGATGCCGCCGCCAGGGCGGGCACGTCGGGGTAGGCCGTGGCGCCGTCCGGCACCGCCTGGCCCGACCCGGCACGCTCCGTCCCGCCAGACAGCGTAAAACCGCCGGCTACGACCTCCTCCGCCAGCAGGCGGCCCATGCGTCCGCCGATGCCCACTACGCCGATCCGCATGGTGCTTGCCTCCGTGCCAGGCCACAAAACGCGGGGTGGTAAAGGGCGCGTCCAGAGGAGCCGTGTCCTGCTCCCTCTCCCTCCGGGAGAGGGCCGGGGTGAGGGAAGCCACACGCACGGACGCTGGCAGTTTGCGGACCGTGCGTCTCTTCGGTGGGCATGGCTCTTGCCGCTTCCCTCACCCCGGCCCTCTCCCGGAGGGAGAGGGAGAGGGAGAGGCGATGGCTTCCTTGTAAAGCGCCGCATAGGCGCGGGCGGGGCCGGTCCAGCCGACCTCGGCGCGCATGGCGTTGCGTTGCGTTTGCGCCCAATCGGACGGACGGCGCCACAGCGCGGCAGTGCGGCTGATTGCGGCCTCCAGGGCTGGCAGCGTCGTCGGGGAGAACACGATCCCCGTGGCGACGCCGGCGGCGATGGCGGCCGGGTTGGCGTCCACCACGGTGTCCGCCAGCCCGCCGGCCCGCGCCACCACCGGCAAGGCGCCGTAGCGCAGGGCGCAGAGCTGCGTCAGCCCGCACGGCTCGAACCGCGACGGCACCACCAGGGCGTCGCAGCCGGCCTGTATGGCGTGGGCCAGGGCCTCGTTGAAGCCGACCGTGACGGCGACCAGGCCGGGGTGTGCGGCGGCGGCGGCGGTCAGCCCGGCCTCAAGCGCCGGGTCGCCCGCGCCGAGCACGACAAGCTGCGCCCCTTGCGCCAGCAGCGCCGGGATGGCGGCCAGCAGCAGGTCCATGCCCTTCTGGTCCGTCAGGCGGCTGATGACGCCGAACAGGGGCGCGCCGGGGTTGGGCGCTAGGCCCGAAGCCGCTTGCAGCGCGGCCTTGTTGCGCAGGCGGCGGCGCAGGCGGTGGACGCCGAAGGTGGCGGCGATGTGCGTGTCGGTGCCTGGGTTCCAAACGCCGGTGTCGATGCCGTTCAGGATGCCGGACAGGTCGGCGTGCCGGGCACGCAGCAGGCCATCCAGGCCCATGCCGCCCTCGGGCGTCATGATCTCGGCGGCATAGGTCGGGGACACCGTCGTGATCCGGTCCGCCAGGCGCAACCCGGCCTTCAGCGTGCCGATGCCGCCATAGTACTCCAACCCGTCGATGCCCCATGCCGCGGAGGGCAGGCCCAACGAGTCGAAGCCCATGGCGGAGAAGCGGCCCTGGAAGGCAAGGTTGTGGACCGTCATCACCGTCGCCGGGCGGGGGCCTGCGCCAAAGTGCAGGTAGGCCGGCGCCAACCCAGCCTGCCAGTCATGCGCGTGCACCACATCCGGCACCCAGCCCGGCAGGGCACCCTGGCCGAGCAGCGCGGCCACGCGGGACAGGCCGGCGAAGCGGTGCAGGTTGTCCGGCCAGTCCGCGCCGTCCGGGCCGACATAGGGGTTGCCGGGGCGGCCGAACAGGTGTGGCGCGTCCAGGCAGAACAGCGCGAGGCCGGATGCAGTACCGGCCAGCACCCGGGCCGGGCCGCCGAACAGGTCCGGCAGGTCCAGCACCGGCTCCGCCCCATCCAGCGCAGCCAACGCCGCCGGGTAGCCGGGCAGCAGGCTGCGGACCTCCACGCCCTCATGCGCCAGCGCCGCCGGCAGGGCGCCGGCCACGTCGGCCAGGCCGCCGGTCTTGATGACCGGGTAGATCTCGGAGGTGACGGACAGCACGCGCATCGGTGTCAGGGCGTCAGCCTGTCGATCATCGGCTGGGTGATCAGGCAGATGCCGCGGTCCGTCCGGCGGAACCGGGCGGCGTCGGCCACCGGGTCCTCGCCGACCACCAGCCAATCGGGGATACGGACGCCGCGGTCCACCACGACGTTGCGCAGCCGGGCGTGCCGGCCGATCTCGACATAGGGCAGCACCACCGCGCCCTCGATGCTGGCATAGGAGTGGGTGTGGACGCCGGTGAACAGCAGGGACCGCCGGACCGATGCGCCGGACACGATGCAGCCGCCGGACACCAGGGAACTGATGGCGCTGCCGCGCCGGTCGCTTTCGTCGTGCACGAACTTGGCCGGCGGCACGATCTCCCCATAGGTCCAGATTGGCCACTCCACGTCGTACAGGTCCAGGCCCGGCACGAAGTCCGTCAGATCGACGTTCGCCTCCCAATACGCATCCACCGTGCCGACGTCGCGCCAATACGCCTGGCTCTCGTGCGTGGACCGCACGCAGGAGCGGGTGAAGCGGTGCGCGACCGCCTTTCCGCCGGCGACGATGCCGGGGATGATGTCCTTGCCGAAGTCGTGGCTGCTGTCGGCGCGGGCCGCGTCGCGCCGCAACTGGTCGATCAGGAACCGCGTCTCGAACACGTAGATGCCCATGCTGGCCAGCGCCTGGTCGGGTGCCCCGGGGATGCCGGGCGGGTCCTTGGGCTTTTCCAGGAACGACAGGATGCGGTCGTCGGCATCCACGCCCATCACACCGAACGCCGACGCTTCGCGGCGCGGCACCTCGATGCAGCCCACGGTCACGTCGGCGTCCTGCTCGACGTGCTGCTGCAGCATCAGCTCGTAGTCCATCTTGTAGATGTGGTCCCCGGCGAGCAGGACGATGTAGCGGGGGTCATAGCCCTCGATGATGTCGATGTTCTGGTAAACCGCGTCGGCGGTGCCGGCATACCAGCCGCTCTCGCTGATGCGCTGGCTGGCGGGCAGGATGTCGAAGCTCTCGTTGCGCTCGGGCCGGAAGAAGTTCCAGCCGCGCTGCAGGTGGCGGATCAGGCTGTGCGCCTTGTATTGCGTCGCCACGCCGATGCGGCGGATGCCGGAATTGAGCGCGTTGGACAGCGCGAAGTCGATGATACGGGACTTGCCGCCGAAATAGACGGCGGGCTTGGCCCGTATGTCCGTCAGCTCCATCAGCCGGCTGCCACGCCCGCCGGCCAGGACGTAGGCCATGGCGTGCCGGGCCAGCGGCCCGCCGGCGGCTGCGGCGCCCAGGGATCGGGGCAGGGGTCCGGGCGGCCTCACGCGGCGGGCCCCAAGGTCGGCTTCGCCCTCCAGATCTCGGAGGCATACTCGGCGATGGTGCGGTCGGACGAGAACCAGCCGACCCCGGCCGTGTTCATGATGGCCGCGTGCCACCAGGCCGCCGGGTCCTGCCACGTGGCGGCCACGGCCCGCTGCTCATCGACGTAGCTGTCGAAGTCGGCGCAGACCATAAAGGTGTCGCGCTCCAGCAGATCGTGCACCAGCCCTTCGTAGCGGTCCGGCTCACCGGGGGAGAACACGCCGGAGCGGATGCCTTGCAGCACCTGCGTGAGCGCGGGGGAGGCCTCGACCTCGTGGTAGGCCGCCAAGCCGCGCAGGGTGCGGGCGGCAACCTGGTCGGCCGTCATGCCGAAGATGAAGATGTTGGCCGCGCCAACATGGTCGCGGATTTCCACGTTGGCGCCGTCCAGGGTGCCGATGGTCAGCGCGCCGTTCAGCGCCAACTTCATGTTGCCGGTGCCGGACGCCTCCATCCCGGCGGTGCTTATCTGCTCGGACAGGTCGGCGGCGGGGATGATCTGTTCGGCCAGGCTGACGTTGTAGTTGGGCAGGAACACGACCTTGAGTCGCCCGGCCACCGAGGGGTCGCTGTTGATGACCTGCGCCACGTCGTGCGCCAGCCGGATCACCTGCTTGGCCAGCTTGTAGCCCGGCGCCGCCTTGCCGGCGAAAATCTTCACGCGCGGCACCCAGTCCCGCGTCGGCTCGGCGCGGATCGCGTTATACAGCGCGACAGCGTGCATGACGTTCAGCATCTGGCGCTTGTACAGGTGGATGCGCTTGATCTGCACGTCGAACAGCGCCGAAGGGTCCACGGCGATGCCGACGCGCTCGGCGATCAGGGCGGCCAGGGCCTGCTTGCGGCCCAGGCGCTCACGCGCGAAGGCGCCTTGCAGGCCAGCGTCGCCGGCATGGGCGCGCAGGTCCGACAGCGCATCCGCGTCGTGCAGGAAGCGGGGGCCGATGGTGTCCTGGATCAGCCGTGTCAGCCCTGGGTTGGCGCGGTGCAGCCAGCGGCGGAAGGTGATGCCGTTGGTCTTGTTGTTGATGCGCCCGGGGTAGATGCCGTTCAGGTCGGCGAACACCGTCTGCTGCATCAGCCCGGTGTGCAGCGCCGACACGCCGTTGATGCTGTGCGACCCCATGAACGCCAGGTGTCCCATGCGGACCCGGCGCCCATGCCGCTCGTCGATCACCGATGCCGCGCGCAGCAGGTGGTCGGCGGCTGGGCCCGTCGTGCCGCCCAAGGACGCGCGCACGCCCTCCAGGTGGCGGCCGTTCAGCAGGTAGATGATCTGCATGTGCCGGGGCAGCAAGCGCTCCATCAGCGGCACGGCCCAGGTCTCCAGCGCCTCCGGCAGCAGGGTGTGGTTGGTGTAGCTGAATGTGGCGACGGTGATGCGCCAGGCCTCGTCCCACTCCACCCCGTGCACGTCCATCAGCAGCCGCATCAGCTCGGCGACGCCGATGGCGGGGTGGGTGTCGTTGAGCTGGATCGCCGCCTTGTCGGCCAGGTTGGCGACCGTGCCGAACTGATCGACGTGGCGGCGCAGTAGGTCCTGGAGCGAGGCGGAGGCGAAGAAGAACTCCTGCCGCAGCCGCAGTTCCTGGCCGGAGTCGCTCTCGTCGCCGGGATACAGCACGCGGGACACCGCCTCGGTCCGCACGCGGTCGCGCAGCGCGCCGACGTGGTCGCCGCGGTTGAAGTCGTCGAGGTGCATGGGCTGCTCGGCCCGGGCGGACCACAGGCGCAGGGTGTTCGCGTGCCGGCCCGGCCCATCGGCTGTCACGCCGCCGATCACGGGGGTGTCGTAGGCGACGGCGGACAGCGTCTCGGCCGGATGCCAGACATAGGTGATGCGCCCGTCCGCGTCGGCCTGCCCCGTGACGGTGCCGCCGAAGCCGATGGGGTAGGCGACCTCCGGACGCTCGAACTCCCACGGGTTGCCGAAGCGCAGCCAGTCCTCTGGCAGCTCCTGCTGCACGCCGTCCACCAGCACCTGGCGGAACAGGCCGTGCTCGTAGCGTATGCCGTAGCCGTGGGCGGGGATGCCCAGCGTCGCCATGCTCTCCATGAAGCAGGCGGCCAGGCGGCCCAGGCCGCCGTTGCCCAGGGCGGCGTCTGGCTCCTGCTCCTTCATGCGGTCGATATCGACGCCTTCCGCCGCAAGCGCGTCGCGCACCGGGTCGATCAGGCCCAGGTTGCCGATCATGTCGAACATCAGCCGGCCGATCAGGAATTCGAGCGACAGGTAATAGACCCGCTTCGCCCCGGCGTCGTACGTGCGCTTCGTGCTCTCGAACCAGCGGTCCAGCACGGTGTCGCGCACGGCCAGGGCGGTGGCGACGAACCAGTCGCGCTCGCTGGCGGTGCCGGGGGTCTTGCCGACCTGGTAGGTCAGCTTGGCCAGGATGCGCGCGCGCCAGGTGTCCGTCCCGCGGCGGGCCGGTGTTCCGGCATCGTCCCCGGACACGTCAATAGGCGCGGGATGGTCCATAGGGCCTCGTCGGGCAGAAGGGTCAAGGAGATGCGGGCGGCACTTTCGCATCCCCCGTCCAATCCCGCCAGAGCAGGATGAGCGCCGCCATGATCGCCGGCCCCAGGAACAGGCCCAACAGCCCGAACGTCTCCACCCCGCCCAGGATGCCCAGCAGCACCCACAGGAACGGCAGCTTGGTCGATCCGCCGATCAGCGCCGGGCGGATGGCGTGGTCGGCGACGAAGATCACGACCATGCCCAGCGCGAACAGCCCGATGGCATAGCCCGTGCTGCCCGCCGCCAGCACCAGCAGGGAGGCGACGGCCAGCACCACCGGCGCCCCTAGCGGGATGATGGCGGCCACCGCCGTCAGCGCGCCCAGCAGAACCGGATGCGGCACGCCGCACACGGCATAGCCCGCACCCAGCAGCGCGCCCACGCCCAGCCCGACCAGCACCATGCCGTTCACCGTGCCGTGGATGGAGGCGATGATCTGCTGCCCGACCAGCTCCCCATGCCGGCCGACCAGGCGGCGGCTGGCGGTCTGCATCCGCCGGACCACCCCGGCGCCGTCGCGATACAGGAAGAACAGCGTCACCAACGTGAAGCCGAACAGCACGCCGCGGCGCGCCAGTTGGCCGCCCAGTTGCCGGCTGAACTGGAACATCTCCGCCCGGTCCACCCGGCCTAGCATGGCGGCGGCGTCCTCTGGGTCCCGCAGGTTGGCGTTCCACCAGTCCGTCGCCTGCTGGCTGCCGGCGGGCAGGTGCGCCAGCCAGTCGGGCGCCGCGACGCCGTGGGCGCGGGCGTCGGCGATCCAGCGCAGCGCCATGCGCGCCTCGTGCCCCGCCTGCACCGCCACCAGCACCAGGGGCACCACGAACAGCAGCGTGGCGCCCAGGGTGAACACGAGCGGCAGCACGATGTTGTGGCGCCCGGTCCCGAACCGGGCCTGCGTCCGCATGAACAGCGGCCAGGTGGCGACCGCCAGGACGGCGGCCCAGGCCAGGGCGCGCAGGAACCCCTCCAGCGTGTAGGCGCCCAACGCGATCAGCGAGACCGACAGCGCCACGCGCGCCAGGCCCTGACCGCGCAGCACGGGATCAGGCTCGGCCAGGAGCGGGGCCGGTAGGGGCGCGGGTGCGGCGGGGGTGATGACGTTCACGGAACCTGCCTTCATGCCGGGGCGGACTTGGCTTATGAACGCCGAACGCCGCCCGTGCGGCAAGTGTTCCCTTATGGGACGACGGAGGGTCAGGGATGGGCGACGTTGCACCGCCGGCTGGGATGCCGGATTGGAGGACGGACGGCGTGCGGGTGATCCCGGGCGGCAGCCTGGACACCAACACCCCGCAGACGCCCGGCATGAACCGGGCCGCCGCCATCAACTTCGCCCGCGTCGGCGCGCAGCGCATCTGGGCCGGCACGGTCCACATCCACCCTGACGCCAAGACCGGCGCCCATCACCACGGCGCGCTGGAAAGCGTGATCTATGTCCTGCGCGGGCGCGCCCGGATGCGCTGGGGCGACAAGCTGCAATGGGTGGCGGAAGCCGGGCCGGGCGACTTCATCTTCGTGCCGCCCTATGTCCCGCACCAGGAGATCAACGCCTCCACCTCCGAGACGCTGGAATGCGTGCTGGTCCGCAGCGACAACGAGGCCGTGGTGGTGAACCTGGACATCGAGCCGGTGGAGCGGCCCGAGGCGGTGCACTGGGTCGATCCGATCCACAAGGCACCGGGTGGCGATGCGGGGCCCGGGATATGACAAAATGGTTCTTCGCCCTGAGCGAAGCCAGCATGGACCACCCCAACCACGACTGGAAGGCGATGATCCGGGCGGCCGTGCTGTCCGCCCGCGCCAACACGGGGTTGCAGGCGCATTTCTTGTATGACGGCGCGCCCAGCGCGTTCACTGAGTCGCTGCAAAGCCTGGGCGTCACGGTCCTGCACCGCGCGCTGACGTTCCTGCCCAACATCCAGGGCCGCTGGCACCAGATCGGCCTGCCCCCCGACGCCTTGCGCCTGTCCATCATGGCAGGCGCCTACCTTCGCACCGAGATTCCCAGCCTCGACCTGGCGGACGAGTATATCCTCTACACGGATTGCGACGTGCTGTTCCTGGCCGACCCGGAGATCGAGCGGTTCCGCCCCGCCTACTTCGCCTGCGCCCCGCAGCGCGACCCCAACGACCTCGCCGACATCAACTCCGGCGTGATGGTGATGAACGTCCCGGCCATGCGGCAGGAACTGGCGAACTTCTGGCATTACATCGTCAACAACTTCGAGCGGTTTGGCGCCCACGACCAGGACGCGCTGCGCGAATACTACGCCGGACGCTACGACACCCTGCCGCTGGAGATGAACTGGAAGCCCTACTGGGGCACCAACCCTGCCGCCCGCATCGTCCATTTCCACGGGCCGAAGCCCGGCGTCGTCCGCCACCTGCTCGCCGACCCGGCCTACCCCGTCCCGGCCATCTGGCGCGAGCTGTTCAACGAGCATCCCGCCGCCTATGCCGAGTACCTCCGCCGCTGGGACGAGGCCGGTGGCGCGGCGGCGGGGTCCCAGGCCGCCTGATGCTGCAGCCGTGCGGCGGGCTGTGGGGGTCCGCCACCATCATCGACAGCGACCCGGCCTGCGAGACGGTCCGCGACGCCGTCTATTGCCCGTTGCGGCCCGATATATTCCTCGACAGCTACAACGGCTGGGGCATCTACCACCGCGACGGCTCGCTCGTGGAGGCCTGCGGCTACTACCGGCTCCCGTCGAAGGCCCTGATCGGGCAAAGCCGCCATCTCGGCCTGCCGCCCACCCTGGCCCTGGCCGCGCCGGGCGCCTACGTCTATGGCGGCCCGGTCATCATGCACTTCGGGCACTTCCTGACGGCGGCCCTGCCGCGGCTGTGGGAGATCGTGCGGCGCGGCCTGCCGCGGGACGCCAAGATTGTCGTCCACTCCCACGAGGCGCCCGAGGCGTGGTTCGCGCGCGATTACGTCAGGACGATCCTCGGCCAGCTCGGCCTGCCGCCCGACCGCTTCGTCCAGTTCCCCCAGCCCACCCTCATCCCCCGGCTGCACGTCCCGCGGCCTGCCCTGGAGGAGCAAAACTTCGCCCACCGGGTGTTCCGCACCCTGTGCCTGCGGATCGGGGCGCCGTTCCAGGCGGCCAAGCAGGAGGGCCGGGCCATCTACCTATCGAAGACGCGCATGCGGAACGGCACCTACCGCCTGATGAACGAGGAGCCGGTCGACGATGCGATGCGCGCGGCGGGGATCGAGGTCGTGCATCCCGAGACCCTGCCGTTCGCCGGGCAGGTCGGCTTGCTGGCCAGTAGCGCGCTGGTCATCGGCACGGCCGGCTCGGCCTTCCACACCAGCGTGTTCTGCGAGCATCCCCCCCGGATCGTCGGCTTGGCCTACGGGCCGGTCCTGAACGCCAACTATGCCCTGATCGACGCCCTGGCCGGCAACGATGCCCGGTATGTCCACTCCCCGGATGTCACCGCGCTCCAATCCGATGCGGCGACCTTCTGCTACCAGGCCAGCGACCCCGCCGCCCTGGCCCATGCCCTGATCCGATCCATCTAGGACGCACCCGCCGTGAACCTGTACTCCTACTTCCTCGCCAACACCGGGCGGCCCATCCACAAGAACGTTCACTACCTCCCGATCTACGAACGGCACTTCCATCCCTTCGTCGGCCGCCCCCTGACGATGATCGAGATCGGCTGCGGCGGCGGCGGGTCGGCCCAGATGTGGAAGCGCTACTTCGGGCCGTATGCCCGCATCGTCGGCATCGACATCAACCCGGCCTGCCGCGCCTATGAGGACGAGCAGGTCAAGGTGCGTATCGGCAGCCAGTCGGACACCGCGTTCCTGGCCGACATCGTGGACGAGTTCGGCGCGCCCGACATCGTGCTGGATGACGGCAGCCACCGGATGGATGACGTGAACGCGACGTTCAACTGGCTCTATTCGCGGCTGTACAGCGGCGGCATCTACCTGGTGGAGGACCTGCACACGGCATATTGGGACGAGTTCGGCGGCGGCTTCCGCCGGCCCGGCACGTTCATCGAGCGGTGCAAGGACCTGATCGACGAGTTCAACGCCGACCACACCCGCGGCGCGCTGCCGCCGACCGAGTTCAGCGTCGCCACGCAATCCATGCACATCTACGACAGCGTCGTTGTCTTCGAGCGCGGTAGGGCTGTGGACAAGCGGTCGATCATCACCGGGAACGCCCAGCATTACTGACCGGCGCGCAGGGCGCTTGCGCCCGGGGGCCACCCTGCCAAGCCCCCCGCCGCGTTGCATATTGTGCAGTGCAACGGTAGCGTCCGCCCCCAGGAACGGCAGGGATTGAGGCAATTGGCGTTGAGTGACCCTGGCACCAAACCGGCCCGGCGGCTTGGCCGGCGTGACCCCGCACCGGCCCCAGCCACCCCATCCGCACGCTTCGGCGGCGGCAGCCTGCGGGTCGTCCTGCCGGCCCAGCTTGACACTGCGCAGGCTGGCCCGCTCGCCTTGAAGCTGGACGGTTCGTTCGCGGGGATGCTCACGCCGGCGCCAGACGAGGCGGGCCGCCCAGCCCTGGACATCGCACTGCCGCGGCACCGGATCGTCCGCCAGGTTGACCTGCATGACCCGCATGGCGGTGCAAGCACCCTGCTGGCGCCGCTGGAGGTGTTCGACCACTACGGCTGCACGTTCCAGAAGGTCCTGACCCGCAACGGGGAGGTCACGGGATCGCTCACCCTGGCGCCCTGGTTCGGCGGCGCCGTCATGGTCGAGCTGATGCGCGACGGCGCCGTCCTGGACGGGGGGCTTGCGCTGCGCGGCGGGCCGTCCGGGGCGGAGGGGGACCTGTTCCCGTTCACGCTCCGCCTTCCATCCCTTATCCCGGTCAACACCACCCTCCAGGTCGTGCTGCGCGTCGGCGGCTGCCCGGCTGCCAACATCACCTTGTCTCAGCCGGACTTCGGCTATGCTGGCTACCTGGATGACGCGGCTGGCAAGGTCCAGGGCTGGGTCACGGCCGTGGGGAAGCAGCGCACGCGGGTGCTGGTCGATATCCGGATCGATGGCGCGCTGGTCGCAACCGTCCCGGCCAACGCCCCGCGCGCCGATGTGCGCGCCATCGGGATCGAGAACGACCGTTGCGGCTTCAGCATGGCCCTGCCCAAGGACCTGGACGACAGGGTCGGGCATGAGCTGTCGGCCACCCTCTCCGGCACCGGGTTGCAGTTGTGCAACAGCCCCGTCCACATCCCGGCCAACGTGCAGGTCGAGGGCTATTTCGACAATTGCCACGGCACGTCCGCCCATGGCTGGGCCATCGACCGCAAGCATCCGAAGCTGCCCTTGCGGGTGGAGGCCGTGCTGGCCAATGGCGAGGTGCTGGGCGAGGCGGAGGCCAAGCTGTTCCGCGGCGACTTGCTGGACGCCGGCCTGGGCGCCGGGCTGTGCGCGTTCAAGATCGACCTGGGCGCGCGGTTCATGGAGCTGCTGGGCCAGCAGATCCTGGTGCGCGTGGCCGGCACGCAGGAATACCTGCAGGGGTCGCCGCGCACCCTGGAGCTGAACCCCAACCTGGTCCGCTTCACCCGCCGGCGCGACGCCGTGCCGCCCGCCACGCTGCCGCGCCTGAAGCGCCGCCTGACCCACGCCGCCGGGGACATGGGCCTGTCCATCGTCATGCCGGTCTACAACACCCCGCGTGACATGCTGATGGAGGCCATCGCCAGCGTCCACGCCCAGTGGTGCGACAACTGGGAGCTGATTTGCGTCAACGACTGCAGCACCGAGCCGCATGTCGCCCAGATCCTGCAAGTCGCCGCCAGCCGGGACGCGCGCATCCGCGTGCTGAACGCCCCGGTGAACGGCGGCATCGCGTCGGCCACCAACTACGGCATACGCGCCGCGCGCCACGCCTATGTCGCCTTCATGGACCATGACGACGCCATCGAGCCGGACGCGGTCTGGCAACTGATCCGCGCGGCCCGGCGCACAGGGGCGGACCTGCTGTATTCGGACGAGGCCACGACCGACCAGACCATCGCCGGCGTCGCGGACGTGAAGTGCCGGCCGGCGTTCTCCTACGACTACTACCTGTCCCACCCGTATTTCGTGCACATGCTGTGCGTGCGTACTGCGGTCGCACAAAGGATCGGCGGCTGGGACGGGTCGATGACGATCTCCGCCGACGTGGACTTCGTGTTGCGCGTGCTGGAGCAGGCGCGGACCGTGGCGCACGTGCCGGCGGTGCTGTACCGCTGGCGGACGCATGGCGGCAGCGCCGGGCACCAGTCGCAGGCGCGGGTGATGGACGCGACGCGCGGGGCGTTGCAGCGGCATTTGGACCGCTGCGGCACGGGCGCGGTGGCGCGGGACGGCGCGGGGTTCAACCAGTTCTGCATCGACTGGCCGGCGTCGCCGGGCCAGGTGCTGGTCGTGATCCCGACGCGCAACAAGGCCGACCTGCTGCGGACCGCCATCGACAGCATCGTGCGGACATCCAAGGGCGTGGACTACCGCATCGTCGTGATCGACCACCAATCGACCGACCCGGCCACCAAGGCCTATCTGAAAACCCTGGCCCGCACCCATACGGTGATGCCGTACGAGGGCGTGTTCAACTACTCCCGCATGAACAACATGGCCGTTGCCGCGCATGGCACCGGGGCGGAGTTCGTGCTTTTCCTGAACAACGACGTGGAGGCGATGCAGCCCGGCTGGATCGACCGGATGCGCCGGCTGGCCAACCGCCCGGACGTGGGCTGCGTCGGCGCGCTGCTGCTGTATGCCGACAAGCGGGTGCAGCACGCCGGGGTGATCCTGGGGTTCAACGGGTCGGCCGACCATGCGCTGAAGTTCAACGCGGCGTTCCTGGATGCGAAGGGCAAGCGCAACCTGGGCTACAACTGCTCGCTGACCTCGGTGCGCGACTTCTCGGCGGTGACGGCGGCCTGCATGATGATGCGGCGCGAGGTGTTCGAGGCGGTGGGCGGCTTCGACGAGGCCTATGCGGTCGGCTTCAACGACACCGATTTGTGCCTGCGCCTGCGGGAGCGCGGGTTGAAGGTGCTGTATGATGGCGGCACAACCCTGTTCCATTACGAATCCGCCACCCGCGCCGACACGAAGCAGGTGCTGCACCCCAAGGACACCAAGCGCCTGCTGACCCGGTGGAAGGGCATCCTGGAGGGCGGCGACCCGTTCTACAGCCCGTTGCTGAGCGACAAGGTGCAGGACCACGTGCTGCGGGAGGACCCGGGGTGCCGGGTGATACACGAGCCGCGCGTGACCCGGCTCAACCTTCTGAACCGGCCCGACCCGGCACCGCAACGCCCAGCCGCGGCGAGGCGCAAGAAGCAAATGGCCTGACCGGCCCAACACCAGGGGAACCGCCATGGACGGCTACGCCACGCACGAGGTGCTGAACCAGCCCGGCGCCCTGCACGACATCGACCTTTTTTCCAGTGACCGCCCGCTGACGGAAGCCGTCGCGGCGTTCGGCGCCGGCTGGGCCGCGCCGCATCTGGCCGCCACGGGCGCATCCGCCGGCAGCGCGCGGGTTCAGCACCTTGCCCGCCAGGCCAACCGGCATCTGCCGGAGCTGCGGACCCACGACCGCTTCGGCCACCGCGCCGACGTGGTGGAGTTCCATCCGGCCTACCACGAGCTGATGGGCCTGGTGTTCGGCCAGGCTACCCACAGCTTCGCCTGGACGCACCAGCAGCCCGGCGCGCACGTTGCCCGTGCCGCCCTGTCCTACCTGTGGAACCAGGGGGAGAACGGCGTCTGCTGCCCCATGGGCATGACCCACGCCAGCATCGCCGCCCTGCGCCACGACGCCGCGCAACTCGCCGAATGGGGGCCGCGCATCAACCGCGCCGCATATGATCCCGCGGTGGCCGCACCCCAGGCCAAGCGCGGCCTGACGGTCGGGATGGCGATGACGGAGAAGCAGGGCGGCAGCGACCTGCGCGCCACCATCACCACCGCGGCACCCGCGACGGCCCGGCGCGGCACCGGTGCCGAATACCGCCTGACCGGGCACAAATGGTTCTTCTCGGTCCCCATGAGCGACCTGTTCCTGACGCTCGCGCAAACCGAGAGCGGTTTGTCGTGCTTCCTGGCGCCGGGCTGGCTGCCGGACGGGACGCGCAACCGGCTGAAGCTGCAACGGCTGAAGGACAAGTGCGGCAACAAGTCGAATGCCAGCTCCGAGGTCGAGTTCCACGGCCTGCACGCGACGTTGTTAGGTGAAGAGGGGCGTGGGATACGCACCATCATCGAGATGGCGCACCTGACCCGGCTGGACTTCGCCGTCGGCAGCAGCGGCCTGATGCGCCAAGCGGTCAGCCAGGCCGTGCACCACACGACGCGCCGCCGGGCGTTCCAGCGCAGCCTGGTCGATCTGCCGATCATGCGCGCCGTGGTGGCCGACCTGGCCATCGAGAGCGAGGCGCACCTGTGGATGTCGATGCGCCTGGCCTGGGCGCTGGACCGCAGCGCGGCGGACCCGGCCGAGGCCCTGCTGTCCCGCATCTGCACGCCGGTGGCCAAATACTGGTCCTGCAAGCGCGCCCCGGCCGTGGTGGCGGAGGCGCTGGAATGCCACGGCGGCAACGGCTTCATCGCGGACCACCTGATGGAGCGCCTGTATCGGGAGGCCCCGCTGAACGGCATCTGGGAAGGCACCGGCAACGTGATCTGCCTGGACGTGCTGCGGTCCATGGCGCGGGAGCCGGAGACGGTCGGCGCCTTCCTGGACGAGGTCGGCCAGGCCCGCGGCGCCCATCCCCGCCTGGACGCCTATGCCGCCGACCTCGCGCACCGGTTGCGGGACCCGGCCGGGTTGGAGCCGGTGGCGCGTCAGGTGGTGGAACGGATGGCGCTGGCGTTGCAGGCGTCACTACTGCTGCGCCACGCGCCGGCGGCGGTGTCGGACGCGTTCTGCTCGACGCGGCTGGACGGGGATTGGGGGCACGCATTCGGGGCGCTGCCGCGGGGGGTGGAGACTGGGGCCATTGTGGAGCGGGCGGGGGTGGGGATGGCTGCTTGAAGGCTCAGGTTCTATTGTCCACGGCGCTGGTGTTCGCCACAGCCCATGCAATCGCACAGCCATCGGGCCTGCCCGAGCAAGCCGGAAGCGCGATCGGCTATCCCACTGTAGAAGACGCGCTTACCGCGTTGCGGACCAAACCTGGCAACGAGGTGTCCGTGCAGAGTGGCTGGACGGTGGTAAGCGAGCCATCGGCCCGGGCCACTTGGTCCTTCGTACCGCCAGGTCACCCAGCCTATCCTGCCGTCGTGCGCCGCCGGGTCATAACGCGGGGTGCAGCCTTGCTGATGGAGACGCATGTGCTGTGCCAGGCGTCAAAAGCACCTTGCGACCGGTTGGTGCTTGAGTTTCGCGCGATGAACGGTGCGGTGCGGGATAATTCGAGCCGCACGCCATGATCGGCATAGGACTGCCGCCCGGTGTCCTGACTAGGTCATATCCTCCACCCACAGCAGCCCCGGTTTCGCCCCCACGCCCCAATACTCCGCCCGCGCCGACCCGTCCGCGCCGATGTGCATCACCGCATACCCGTGGTCCTGCACCCGTCCGTCATGCCCCAGCCGGGGCGGCAGCAGCGGCGCCGGGTCGCGCAGGCCGGGCAGGGGGGCATACAGGCCGTCCGCCACCAGCATCGGGATCGCGCCGCAGCCGATGCAGCGGCCCCGCGCCAGCCCGGCATGGGGCGCATACAGCGCCATCGTGTGCTCATGCCCCCAGAACCAGGCCGCCACCCGCCCGGCTGCCGCGAACCGGCTGAAGGTGGCCAGCAGCCGCGGGTTCCATCCGTCCGGCCCGCCTGGGCCGATGCGGGACAGGGCGGAGAACAGGGGGTGGTGCGACAGCAGCACGGTGCGGCCGGGGAACTCGCGGATGCGCGCCTCGATCCAGTCGGCCTCGGCCGGGTCGATGAAGGTCAGCGGGTGCTTGTCGAACGGGTCGTAGGCGTGCAGCCCGGTGTCCATCGCCACGAATTGGGTATGCGGGCCGCGCAGGCAGAAGAAGCTGGCGGGCTGGCGCCAGGGCGGGCCGTTCAGGCGGTCGATCAAGCCGTAATAGCCCGCCCCGCCGCTATACATGTCGTGGTTGCCGGACAAGGTGAACACCGGCGGGCGCCGGTCCCCGAACACCTCCCGGATCGGCCCTGCGAAGTTGCGCTCGCACTCGTCCGGCGTGCCGGCATAGTAGATGTCGCCGAGGTGGACCAGCACGTCCGGGCGGTGCCGGGCCAGGTCCGCCATGACGGCACGCGCGGTGCGCCGCCCGGTGCCCCAGTCGCTGATGAGCGCCACGCGCGCCGCCGCCGGCAGGGCGATCACCCCTGGCCCGGCCTGGCCCGGCGTCACGTAGGGGATGCGCCGCCGATGGCCGCCGGGGCCGAAGTATTGCAGGTAGCTGACCAAGGTGCCGGCCCAGCGCGGGTCGCAGCGGCTGCCGGCCAGCGCCTCCTCCAATGCGGTGCGCGCCGGGCCGTCCGTGCCAACCTCGGCTTGCAGCAGCGCCAGGCCGAGGCGGGCGCAAGTCCAGGCGTGCTGCGGCAGGTCCGCGGGCGCCTGCACCGGGATGGGCTGCGCCGCCGCCGCCATCTCCGCCGCGCGCCCGGCCGCCTGTTCCAGTGCTGGCATCGGCCCGGGGGCCGCCGATGCCGTCGCTGCCGCGGCCTGGAACACGGACAGGAACTGGTCGCGGACGGTGCGGAAGGGAGTACGCTGGCTTGGGTCTGGCACGCGGCGGTCCTTGGCGACGATGCGTGGGAATATAGGTGCCCGTTGCGTCCTGTCCTCTTTGCCGGGCGCCCCAAGCGCGCTACCAGGCAAGCATGTCACCCTTCACCGGCCTGTCCGCCTTCCCGATCACGCCAGCCGATGCCGCCGGGCGCGTGGACGTGCCGGCGCTGCGCCGCCTGGTTTCGCGGCTGGCAGCGGCCGGCGTGGACTCCGTTGGGTTGCTGGGCAGCACCGGGTCCTATCCCTATCTGGCCAGGGACGAGCGCCGCCGGGCCATCGATGCGGCCATGGAGGAATTGGGCGGGCGCGTCTCCTTGCTGGTGGGAGTCGGCGCGTTGCGGACCGATGCGGCGGTGGCGCTGGCCCAGGAGGCCCGCGAGGCCGGGGCCGACGCCGGGCTGCTGGCGCCGGTGTCCTACACGCCGCTGCTGGACGACGAAGTGGCCGCGCATTTCGAGGCCGTGGCTGCGGTTGGCCTGCCGCTGTGCATCTACAACAACCCCGGCACCACGCACTTCACCTTCAGCCCGGCCCTGACGGCACGCCTCAGCCGCATGCCGGGCATCGCAGCGGTGAAGAACCCGGCGCCGGAGGCCGCGCACGTGGCCGCCGACATCGCGGGGTTGCGGGCCGCCTGCGCGCCGGGGTTCCGCGTTGGCTACGCCATAGACGCCCGTGCGACGGAAGCGATGCTGGCGGGCGCCGACGCCTGGTTCAGCGTAGCGGCCGGGCTGTTCCCTGCGCCATGCGCCGCCATCGTCCGCGCGGTGTGGGCCGGCGATGCGGTAGAGGCCCGGCGGATCGACGCCACGCTGCAACCACTGTGGGACCTGTTCGCCACCCATACCAGCCTGCGCGTCATGTTCGCCGCCGCGTCGCATTTGGGGCTGTGCCAAGCCGCCCCGCCGCTGCCGATCCACCCCTTGGGGCCGGATGCCCAGCGGGACGTTGTGGCAGTGGTCGGGGCGCTCGGGTTGACCTAGTCCGGCCCCTACCGCCCGCGCTTGCCGCCCTTCTTGCGCTTCTCCGGGTCCCAGCCGCCGCCGCCGGGTCCGAGCGGCTCGGGCGTCGTGTCCTTCTTGCGGGCGCCGAAGGCGGCGC
>Ga0123339_10000809_pt1 | contig 22749 bp, 21 predicted proteins | sample lystaG_FD_89956 | JGI IMG/M metagenome (GOLD analysis project Ga0123339, IMG submission 89956) | Glacier valley bacterial and archeal communities from Borup Fiord, Nunavut, Canada, to study Microbial Dark Matter (Phase II) -... | ecosystem: Environmental > Aquatic > Freshwater > Ice > Glacier ...
CGAGCCGGCGGACTCCAGGTTCGCGGCAGCGATGATGTCGCCCATGAACGCGTCGATAGAACCTGACGCGAACGCCGTGTCTCGCTCCTGAGCCGACTGGAACGTGGTGATGGTGACGCTCAGACCGGCTTTCTTGAACAGCCCCTCTGACTCGGCCACCCACAGCGGCAGCGCGTCTTCAGTGGGCAGGGTGCCGATGCGAATAGCAGCGGGTTTGGTAGAAATGGTCTCGGTGCTCTCGCCACTGGTGCTCTTAGTGGCGGTGTCGGCCTTCGTGCAGCCGACGAGCGCCGAGACGGCCAGTGCGAGCGCGAGTGCGAGCGCGAGGCTGCGGTTCAGGCGTGACATGGATGCTCCTCCGTGACGGATACGGTGCGTGCGCGGCAGCCGGCAGGCAGATCGCCCGTCGCTCAGGAAACGCACACGTCACAGTATAGCGTCACGAGTGGGAGACGCTCACTGAAGGATGGCAAGCCCGTCGGCTGCCGTGCGCAGTACCCCAAGATCATCTCCGAGCAGCGCGTAGTGGACGTATGTCGGCCCGTCGGCTGCCTCTGTGGGCTCCGACCACTCGAGGACCGCCGGCATGCGATTGACCGCGCCCGACTCCCACTGCTGCACCGCGCACGATCGCATCACGGCGTCGTTGCCGCGGACCGAAGTGCGCCGCCAGAGCCGTGTCGCGCCGATCGTCGTGGTCATGTCGGTCGAAGCAAGCTGGGCATCCACGTCCAGCGGCGCATCAGCCGGCTGCACGACCACGCTCGACCCCCGCAGGGTCGCGCCATCCTTCACGCGCGTCAGTGCGGCATAACCCTTCTCGGGCGGCAGACCGTTGGCGCTCAACGCCGCGCTTGCCTCCCTCGACGCACGGGCGAACCAGTCGCCGGCGATGGCGCTCGGTGACGCTGGCGCGCCCGGGGTCACCCATTCACGCGGATGTGCCAGTCTTGCAGCGCTCGTCGTGCTGGAGCACCCGACCGCAGCAAGAGCCGCGACGCACAAGCCGCACGCGCCTATCCAGCACAGGACCCTCAGTAAGCGTGACATCACTCCCTCGGCCACGGCGTATCCCCCAAAACCTCATAGTTGATGTCTACCATGCATAATGGTCTTTGTGCAATCTCGACCAACCACCAACCGGAGGCCGCCCCATGCCTGTACCTTTCCTCGACCAGACACCGTTCGCCCTCGAGGGGCTCGCACACACCACGCTCGCGTTCAGCGACCTGGACGGCACTCTACTCGCCCCCGGCGGCTGCGTGCTCGCCGATGCCGCTGGCGCGCCCTGGCTCGGTGCCGTGGAGGCGATCGCCGCAGTCAACCGCGCACGGCTCGACGTGGTGATCTGCACCGGCCGCAATCGCATCCAGGCCGGCGAGATCAGCCGCCTGTTGGGCTGGAACTCCTTCATAGCCGAGCTCGGCTGCATCATCATGTACGACCGCCGCAAGCCAGCCGAATACCTGCTCGGCGACTGGCCCGATGACGCACTGCTTCCCGGCGAGACGCCGCATCAGGCGATCGAGCGCATAGGCGCTCTGCGCGTGCTGGCCGCGACGTTCCCTGGCAAGATCGAGGAGCACTCGCCCTGGCACACCGACCGCGAGGTGACGCATGTGCTGCGCGGCAACGTGAACCGTGAAGCGGCCCAAGCGGCGCTCGACACGATGTCGCTGCCAGTAGACATCATCGACAACGGCATCATCAACCCGCCGCTCCATACGCTCACTGACGTGGCCGAGGTGCACGCCTACCACCTCGTCCCGCGCGGCACTTCAAAAGAGCTCGCCGTGCATCGCATGCTCGAATGTCGCGGTGTAACGCGCGCTGATACCGTCGCCATCGGCGACTCGGCCACCGACGTGCGCATGATGCGCGCATGCGGGCTGGGCGTGATCGTCGCCAACGCGCTGGCTGACGAGCGCGTTCTCGCCGTCGCAAACGGTCTTGAGCACATCGTGGCCACGCACGCCGAGCGCAGTGAGGGCTGGGCCGAGTTCGCCAACGCATGGCTCACTGCCCGCATGCGATAACGCACTACTCCGCAAGCGCCCTACACGACGTGCTCGCGTTGCAAAACCGCTGCTCATGGCCTACAATTTGCGTGTCCGCCATGGCGGGCTTGATAACCTAAAGACTCCGTTCCGTTAGGTGCGGCTCCTGTTCGAACACAGGCCACTGCCCCCAAGTGTCGAGAGACGCCAACGGGTAGAACAGCCCTCGCCGGCTTAAGGCGAAGGCTAAGGTGGCTGAGCCATGTGGCTCTACGTCGGACAGTGCTCAAACCATGACGAGGGACCGGATCGGCGAGGCCGCACCCGCGGACCCGCCCTGTGAGCACGTGCTCACCTTCTGACCCTCGCCCATCGTGACGCAGGGTCTTTTTGTTATCCGACCTATCGTCTGAAGAAGAGGACCTACGTGAGACCACCGAGTCTGTAGGTCCCGGCTCCTGGATCGCCGGGGGTGCGGGACCCACCGAGCGAGACCCATCGGCCATGCCGGACGGGGAGGAGCCTTATGTTCTATCTCACCCAGCTGCTGGGTAAGCCGGTGGTAGACGCCAGCGGCCAGACCATCGGCACCATCAGCGACATCGCCATCTCCACCGGCGAGGTTTTCCCGCGCGTGACCGCGCTCGCCTTCCGCGGCCCTGACAAGACGCCGTTCATGCTGTCCTGGCGCAAGTTCGTCGAGTCTATCGATGATGAGCGCGTGGTCCTCAATGCCGAGCGAGCCAGCCTGCGCTTCAGCTACATGCAGCCCGATGAGGTGCTCCTGCATCGCGATCTGCTCAACAAACAGATCGTCGACACCCAGGGCATGAAAGTCGTGCGCGTCAACGACCTCAAGCTGTCCGAGAGCCGCAACCAGCTGCGTCTGCTGGGCGCCGAAGTGGGCATGCGCAGCGTCTTGCGTGCCCTCTCGCCCCACCTTGAGAACGCGGCGGCCGCGATCGCCCACCTCTTTGGCGCGGAGCTGTCCGAGACGGTCATAGCGTGGAACTACATGGACCTGCTGGACCGCGACCTGTCCAGCGTGCGTCTCTCGGTCACGCACAAACGCCTCCACGAGCTGCATCCGGCTGACGTCGCAGACGTGCTCGAGCAGCTCACCCCCTCGCAGCGCGCGAGCGTCTTCGAACATCTCGACAACGCACAGGCAGCCGATGCCATCTCTGAACTCGAGGATGCCTTCCAGGCTGACGTGATCGACGACCTCGGCAGCGAGCGCGCTTCAAACATCCTCGAGATGATGGACCCCGACGACGCCGCCGACATCATCGGCGACCTGCCATACGACAAGGCCGAGACGTTGCTGCGGCTCATGGGCGTAGACCAGGCAAGCACCATCCGGCGCCTGCTCGGCTACAAGGAGAAGACCGCCGGCGGCATCATGACGCCCGAGGTGACCACGGTCACCGAGAAGATGACGGTGCAGCAGGTCATCGAGTCGCTGCGTCGGGAGTCAGCCGACAGCGAGAGCATCTACTACATCTATGTCACCGAGGGCGACTCGCATCTCGTGGGCGTGATATCGCTGCGCGACCTGGTGATGTCCGAGCCATCGGTGAGCGTGACCGACATCGTGCAGCGTGACGTCTTCACTGCTGGCGTCGACGATGACCAGGAAGACGTCGCCGAGCTGATGAGCAAGTACGACCTGCTCGCCGTGCCCGTCATCGATGAGACCGGCAAGCTGCTGGGCATCGTCACCGTCGATGATGCGCTTGACGTTCTTGAAGAGGAATCCGCCGAGGACCTGGCTCTCGCCACCGGTGCCGACCGCACCTTTGAGGCCACGGACGCATGGAGCTGGCTCGGCCGCAAGTCGAGCTGGCTGACCATCTGGACGATCACCGGCGTCGGTGGCGCGGTCGTACTGGGACGCTTTCTCCCCACTCTGCGCGCCACGCTGGCCACCGTGCTCTTCATCCCGCTGGTCATGCGTCTTGCCGAGGAGATCGCCACGCACTCGCTCGGCGTTCTAATAGACGCCGGCGATCCCGAACAGCGCCCGCCGCTGGGCAAGCGTCTGCTGGTCGATGTAGCCGTAGGGCTGGGCCTTGCAGCTGTCAGCACGCTTATCGTCTTCGGCATGCTTGAGGTTCTGAACGAACCGCGCGCCGCCGTCACGGTGATCACCACCGCCGTCGGACTCTCGGTGCTCATCACCACGATCGCCGGGACGCTCGTTCCCTACGTCTCGCTCAACAAAGAGGGGACCGCCTGGCGGGTGCCCTCGGCGCTGCTCACAGCTGGCTTCGCGCTGCTGGGACTGGTCGTCTATCTCGGCGCCATCGCATACCTGACACCGATCATTGGCGGATAGCGGGTGCCGCGCATGATGTCCGGAAGCTCCAAAAAGACGCGGTTGCTGGCCACACTGGCCATCATCGGGCCGGGAATCATCGCGGCGTCAGCCGGCAACGACTCGGGCGGCATCTCCACCTACTCGGCGGCGGGCGCGCGCTACGGCTACAAGATGCTGTGGATGATGATGATCATGACGCCCGCCTTCATGATCATCCAGGAGATGGCCGGCCGCATGGGCGCGGTCACCGGTAAGGGCTTCTCGGCGCTGATCCGTGAACGCTTTGGCGTGCGGCCCACATTCTTTGCCATGCTGCTGCTTCTGGCGAGCAACGCCGCTACCACGGTGGCCGAGTTCGCCGGCGTAGCGGCCGCGATGGAGCTTTTTGGGGTCTCGCGCTATCTTTCGGTCCCCATCGCAGCCGCCGTCGTGTGGCTGCTCGTTGTACGCGGCAGCTACCGCCACGTAGAAAAGGTGCTGCTGGCGCTCTCGTCTGTCTTCATTGCCTATGTGATCTCGGCGTTCATGGCCAAACCTGACTGGCTGGCAGTGGGACACGCCATCGTCGTACCCCAGATAGTGCCCACCACCGGATTCATCGCGCTTGCCATCGGACTCACCGGCACGACGATCGCACCATGGATGCAGTTCCTTGTGCAGAGCAACATCGTAGACAAGGGCACCACCATCAAAGAATGGCGCATCGCACGGCTCGACGTGATGGTGGGCGCACTGGTGGCCAACCTCGTGGCGATGTTCATCATCATCACCACCGGGGCGGTTCTCCATCCCGCGGGGATCATGGCCACCTCGGCCAAAGAGGCAGCCAACGCGCTGGCACCGCTGGCTGGAAGCTACGCCACGCTGTTGTTCGCCATCGGTCTGCTCGCGGCCTCGGTGCTCTCAGCGGCAGTGCTACCGCTCACAGCCTCGTACGCCATCTGCGAAGCGTTTGGCTGGGAGTCGGGGCTTGATCGCGTCTGGTCCGAGGCGCCGATGTTCAACGGCATCTACACCTTCGTGATCTTCCTGGCTGCGGCGGTCGTCCTTCTGCCCGGCGTCAACCTCATCTCGATCATGCTCATCTCTCAGGTGATCAACGGCATGATGCTGCCGTTCCTGCTCATCTTCATGATGCTGATAATCAACGACACGCGGATCATGGGCAGCTACGTCAATGGCCCATTCCACAATATCTTGGCCTGGGGAACCATCATCGTGGCCATCTCGCTTACCGTCCTACTGGTGGTGATGACGCTTCTTGGCGTCGGTTAAGATCACTCACTGCTCGCAGGCGCCAACCGGTAGGAAATTAGTCTGACACCGGTAGGCTGTCTGCAGTATCCTGTGTGTACTCTAAAATCCTGGGGGGGGGGGATTTCATGAACCATGATGAATTAACGTACGCAAAATCGATGCTCAGACTCAGGAGGCGCGCGGCGCGGCGCGCGATCACGCCCGAGATGCGCGAAGACGCAGCCCTCACCCTCGTGCCGCTGGTCTTATCAGTGCCGCAGATACGCACGGCGCGCGCGGTTCTCGCCTACGGAGCGATGTCCGAGGAACTCGATCTCGACCCATGTATGGCGGCATTGCGCAAACTCGGCATACGCATCGCGCTTCCACGCATAGCGGGGCTACGCGAGCTTGAGCTGCACTGGGAACCCGATGACCACGCCCTTGCGACAGGTCCGCTCGGCCTGCATGAGCCCTTCCCTGATGCGCCCGTCGCGGATCCAACGCTGATCGACGCGGTGCTCACACCCGGAGTGGCCTTTGATGCCGAGGGTTGGCGCCTCGGCATGGGAAGCGGCTACTACGACGTGCTCTTCACCCGCCTCGACAGCGCAATTCCACGCATCGGAATCGCCTTTGACGAGCAGATCGCATGCGGCGTCCCGCACGAGGACAATGACCAGCCGATGGATATGGTCATAACACCAACGCGGATACTGCATGCCGAACGGCTCTCGCCTACCATCGTCCTTTGATGGCCGGGAGCTCATCGAGGGTCACGAAGGTGTAGCCTGCCACGCGGAGCCGCTTGATGATCCTCGGCAGAGCCTTGATCGTCTGAGTCCGATCACCGCCGCCATCATGAAGCAGGATGACCGCGCCGGGGCGAACCGCCACGCTGATGCGATCGGCGATAGTCGACGCCTTGATCCCCCGCCAGTCCTGGGGATCGACGGTCCACAGCACCGGCTTTACGTGCATCTGACGGCTGGCGGCATACAGAGCATCATCCACTGACCCGCCCGGTGGTCTGAACCATGTAGGCGTGACCGCGGCGGCCCGTTGCACCGCCTCATTGGTACGAGCGATCTCAGTACGCACTTCACGCGCGGACGAGTGTCCCAAGAGCGTATGCGTATAGCTGTGATTACCGATCAGATTACCCGCAGCGGCCACGCTCGCCACGATATCCGGATGATTGACCACGTTGCGACCCAGCATGAAAAACGTCGCCGGAACATGATGGGCACGCAAGATCGCGATCACCTCTTCGGTCTGACCTTGCGAGGGACCGTCGTCAAACGTCAGAGCGACCACGCGCCTGGAGAGGCTTTCTTGGCGATCGACACGCGGCAGGGCGGTCTTGAGCGTGCGCGTGCTCAGGACGTCACCGGTGACCGCACCCACGACCTCCCGCTTCAGCCCGTCGCGTCCTGCGGCGATGTGCGTAACGTCCTCGCCCGTCCCAACCGTCACACGAGGCGCAGGAACTCGCACCTCCCGGATGATGGTCTTCTCGACCACGTCGCTACCCTGGACGACAACAAGGCTGTCGCCCGCTTCGATGTGCGCGCCGAGCGATGCGGCCTTGCCGTTGAGCCGAACACGGGCCGCTGTACCACCGCTGGTCGCAACAACGCGGCCGTCTTTTGCCGAGAGCAGCCGCCCGGTATGCGACATCGCGTCAGCGGCTCGAAGGACGCCCGCGACCGTTGCCCGCGCGGGTACAGCGATGCTTCGCCCGTCGACCTCGACAGCAACGCGCAGAAGGGAGCCACTGATCAGCAGCGTCATCAGAATCAGGATGCACGCAAGCGCCCGGCGTTTATGCCGGGGCAAGGTGATATAAGAACAAGAAGATAGTCGCATCGTTTGAATACTATCGAGCGACGCGCTCGACGCGTCCAGCGGATAGTGCGATGAGTTGCTCAAGGGTCATGCGCACTGCGGACGTGGGCGTGCCTGCAGCCGGATAAACGACCTCGAATCGCGCAAGCGAATCGTCGATGAACACCGGCAGGTCTGCAGGCAGATCGAACGGCGACACTCCTCCGATCGCGTAGCCCGTGGCCGAGCGGACCATCTCGGCAGTCGCGAACTCCGCCTTTGAGCCCCCGAGCAACGCTGCAAGTGCCCCAACATCACCGCGTCGGTCACCAGCCACAAGCGCCAGGAGCGGTCTGCCGTCCACGGTGAAGACCAGCGACTTCACGATCTGCCCCAGCTCACAGCCAACGGCATCGGCAGCCATCTGCGCTGTCTTGGTGGACTGGTCGAACTGCAGGATCGCATCGGCCAGGTTCAGCTCCTCGAGGCAGGCGCGGACACGCTGTGCCGAGCGGCCTTTGCGCCGCGGAGTGCTGGAGGTGTCTACGCTCATGAAGAACCTTTCTTGAAGTTGGTCACGGGTGTCCGTCGCGGAATAGGAAGCGGGATCCGCAGCGATTCAAGCACCGCCTCAAGGTTATCCGTCCATGCGACCAAAGACCGTAGGTCGAGGCGCATCAAAGGCATCAGGGGATCGGGCTTGCTCACAGTGAAGCCCATCCTCGCAAGAAATGCCATGCCCATGACCGGTGAGGTCTCGAACTCGTCTTGCCGGGTGGTCGCGTACACCTGAACGCCCTTCTCGCCGCGCTGCACGAGGTCTCTAAGAGCGGCTTGCATGAGCACCTTGCCGAGCCCTTTGCACCGTGCCTCGGGCGAGATATGCATACAGGCGATCAGCACGTCCCTGTCGTCTGGAGGTCCAGCTCGCATGATTCGTGCCTGCGGAAGAAAGCCCGGTGGTGCGTACTTGATGAATCCGAGCGTCTCGCCGTCCTCGACCACCGCCCGGCCGCAATCGCCCCACTCGGAACGCACACGCTGAACCCAGCCATCCGCGAACGCCGGGTCGCACTTGGCGCCGCACACGAGCGGGAGCGGCTCCGGCGATTCCCAGAAGACACAACCGGCACAACCCGGCGGCAGAGTCCTCGTCAGTTCCGCGCTTAGCGGTTTGAAACGTCGGGCCATACGGCTCGCTCACTTCTCGTCAGAGTCGTCCATCAGCTTCTTGAACTTGTCCACCATCTTACGCCCCTTGCCATCCTTGAAGGAGCGGCCCACCGCGATGGCTGCCGAGACACCGGTGTCGTACGCCTTATCAGCCGCACGACCACCGTGGACCTTGACTGCGGCGACACCTTTGGCGGACGCAGCAGCCAGGCCTCCCGTCGCATCGAGGTCGTCGTAACCGGGCAGCACTCTAACGACGGCGCCGTCGAAGCCCTCGATGAAGTCTGCGCCCACTTCAAGACGGCCCACGGCCAGATCCCCTACGATGCCGGTGGATACACGCATCTCACGCACCCGACCCGATGTGCTTGCGATGCGAACATCGGATACCACGCCCAGAAACACGTCGTCTACCGTACGGACGGGCATCCCTCGCCACTGAACGGTCTCTTCCCACGATGTTCCCAGCGCGCGTTCGGAGGCCTTCAAAGAAGGTATCGAACCCGCCGGGAGGGTGGCATCGCCGTCATCGTCAAAGACGAGCGCGTCCCATGGCACATAGCGCACTTTGCGCTCGAACAAATAGAGCAGCCTCCGCGGACTTATCGCATAGCCCACAGCGCGCGGTTCATCCAGCGCGAAGAGAACGTCATCCACACGTCCCAGACGCTTGTTCTTCACGTTGAGAACGGGACTGCCGATAAGCTTGCTGACAAACGGCACGGCTCCTCCTTTGAAACAATCGGCCGCCATGCGGCGGCCGATTCATCATGCCATAAAGCGAGTCTCGTTCAGTCAAGGTTGTCCGGCTCGGCTCCCTTAGCCTTCTCAGCCAGTATCTCGAGCTTCTCCTGAGCGACCGTCTCGGCCTTCTCAACGCCAGCCTTCGCGACGTCGACAGCCTTGGCTACGCCTTCTCGTGCTGAAACGCTGACTTCAGCCACGCGAGAACGCGCGCCTTCAGAAGCCTCGCCGACCTGCTCCTTGAGGCGTGCACGGGCGGACTCGATGCGCTCACGCAGCTCTTCGGTCTTCTCGCTCGCCACTTCACGACCGGTCTCGTAGGCAGAACCTACTTTCTCGCGGCCAGTCTCATACATCGTCGTGGCCTTCTCGCGGCCGGTCTCGTAAACATCCCGACCTTCTCCCATGAATTCCTCCGCCTTATGCGCGAGGCACTCGCGATTCTCGCGGCCGGAGCGCGGCGAGAACAGCAGACCCATGACTGCGCCAAAGATGCCACCCAGCAGGAACGCACCAAGGACACCTTCACCTCTACGATTATCGTACATACGATCACTCCTCAGTGAGAACGACACTGGACCAGGGCCGTGTAGTGCGGACACTGGCTATGTACCCATCACTCTAGCTCATGCAGCGGTGCGCATGCTAGCAGTTCTACCAGCTCTTGGAATCCGATTCCCGCCGCCTGCGCCGCCATGGGCAGCAGCGACGTTTCGGTCATCCCCGGCGAAGTGTTGCACTCCAGGACATACGGCATGCCGTCCGGCGACACTACCATGTCGATACGGCTCACATGTCTGCAGCCAAGCAGCGTATGAACGCGCTCGGCCAGCCGTCCCACCTGAGCGGTCACAGCCGCATCAAGACGCGCCGGGACGTAGTAGTCGGTCTCGCCGGGCGTGTACATCGCCGAGAAGTCGAACAGCCCCGACTTGGGCTGCATCTCTACCGGCGGCAGCGCCGTGACACCGTCTCCCAGGTCGAGCACCGACACTGCGATCGACGCGCCCTCGATCCACCGCTCGATAAGCACGGTCTGACCGCATGAAAACGCAGTCAGCAGCGCCTCGGACAAAGCGTCATCGTCGGCCACGCGGGTCAGGCCGAGCGCCGAGCCCTGCTGCGCCGGTTTGACTGCCACCGGCAGGCCGCCGACCGCATCCGCCAGCAGATCGAGCGCACTTGCGGCCCCCATGTGCTTGAACGCGTCAGCGGTCAGCGTGACCCACGGCGGCGTGGGAATGCCGCTGGCACGCATCAACCGCTTGGAGATGCCTTTGTCCCATGCCAGCGTGGACGCCAGCACGCCGGGCCCGGTGTACGGTATGCCGAGAAACTCGAGGAGCTCCTGAACCGTGCCGTCCTCGCCGTACTTGCCATGCAGCGCGATGTAGACGGCGTCCGGCCGCTCGCTGCGAAGCGTGCTCACCAGGTCAGGTGTCAGATCCAGCGGCACGACACGATAGCCAAGGTTGGTCAGCGCCTCTGTGACACGCTTGCCGCTCTGCAGCGATATTTCGCGCTCCAGCGACAGACCGCCCATGAGCACCGCTATCTTCTCTTTCATGCGCGCACGTCCTCTCTGTCAGCGTCCTGTGGCGGCAGCGCGTCAGCGGCCGCGAACGCGCGATACAGCTCCAGTCGGTCTTCCAGCACCTCGGCAAGCCGGCGGACGCCCTCGCGGATCTCATCCGGAGACGCATAGCAGAACGCCAGCCGCATGCAGTTGCGCCCGGTGCGCCCATCGGGGTAAAACGCGCTGCCCGGCACGTAGGTCACGCCATGCTCCACCGCCTCGGGCAAAAGCGCGCCCAGGTCCAGAAACGACGGCAGCTCCACCCACAGGAAGAAGCCGCCTTCAGGCATGCTCCACCGCGCCTCGGCGGGAAAGTACTCGGCCAGCGCCGCGAGCATGACGTCACGCCGGGCCGCATACGCGGTCACCAGATGCCGCAGCACCCGACGCCAGCTCGTGCCCGAGAAGTAACCCTCGGCGGTCAGCTGGGCATAGCTGCTGCCGCACAGGTCGGCCGCCTGCTTTGCGAGTAGCAGCTTGCGCCGGATGGCGGAGGGCGCGACCACCCAGCCCAACCGCAGCCCCGGAGCAAAGATCTTGCTGAACGTGCCCAGGTAGACGACGTCTTCGTCGAGCGCTCGCAACGGCCGCATGTGCCCGCCCTCAAACCGCAGGCGCCCGTAGGGATCGTCTTCGATGACCGGGATATCGTATTCACGTGCGAGCTCCAACAGCCGACGGCGGCGCTCGGGCGCCATGGTGACACCACGCGGATTCTGAAAGTTGGGGATCGTGTAGATAAACTTGGCGCCCTGCGGTCCGAGCTCACGCAACCGCTGCTCCAGCACGTCAGTCAGCATGCCGCGCTCATCCATGGGGACACACACCACGCGCGGTTGGTACGCCGAGAACGCCTGAAGTGCGCCGAGGTATGTGGGGCCTTCGGTGATGATCACATCGCCTGGATCAAGGAACACCTTGGCGAGCAGGTCGAGCCCCTGCTGGGCTCCGGCGGTGACGACCACGTCATCGGGACGGACGCGCGCGCCTATCTCGGCCATAAGCCCGGAGATGATGCGCCTGAGCGGCTCACGTCCCTCTGAGGAGCCGTACTGGAGCGCCTCGGCTCCGTGGTCGAGAATGGCTTCGCGCGCCGCCGCGAGCACAAGCTCATTGGGGACTCGAGCGATATCGGGCATCCCTCCCGCAAAGGAGACCATGTCACTTTGCCCCGCGGCCGCGAACAAGTCACGCGTGGCCGACGAACGCACTCCCTCCATACGCCGGGCATAACGCCCATCCCATCGGTCGAACACGATCCTCGCGCCGCTCATGAGAACCACCATCCCTGCTCGTGATACCGGTTTCGGGAAACAAAAAACGACCCTCCCTGAATAGGGCGAGGGCCGCTCGCGGTACCACCTATGCTTCATCCGACGCTCGTAATGTCCGCCGGATCTCGGAATCCCATCGTTAACGGCTCGGGTGCCGTCCGCTTCCCTCGTCTTCATGAAGACGCACTGGCGGAGGATCTATGGAGGGGTGGCCGGGCGTATGATGCCCTCGTTCCCTCACATCCATGTGATGCTCTTCTTCTGTCACCGGTCGCAGAACCGGATTGGGCGCAACTCTAGCACCGGTGCTGCCGAGGGTCAAACTCAGGAAACGCATTCCTGAATGCGAAGCTCACGCAGATGAGCGATCTCACGCGGGAGATCGGGGCACGGACCCTCATCTAAGACGTGGTCCATTACCTTACCTGCGAGCTTGATGGCGCCGAGACACACCAGATCGTCATCGTATTCCACGGACACCCTGAACGTGCCGTGACCGTCGCGCTGGAAATCCCACCGGGTCTCGCCTTTGAGCCCGCGGGGAGAACCCGCGCATGTCATGAGCTCGATGATCGTGTGTTCAAAAAGATGCGGCACCTCGGTGTCGGCGAGCTCATCAACGAAGGCCTTGCCTTCATCGTTCTCGCAGACGTGCCGTTCCAGTCCCGGCAAGAGTTCAAGCACTCGTGCAGCGAGCACCGCATCGCCAGCTGTGCGCGCCCGCTCGCCGTCCTCGATCCGCACCATCACGTCTACACGATCTTTACATACCGTCACGCTATGAACACGCATGTATCCCCCCTGGCTGATCTGGACGGCTTAGCGCCGACGCATGCCGATATAGTAAGCGAGCGATATGGCCGAGAAGATAGCGAGCGCACCTACCAGCACGACCTTGGAAGCCTGCTGCTCTTTGACATGTCGCAGTTCGGTTTCGGTCATGTCTTTCACGCGCAACGCTTTGTTGCGCACGTCATCCAGAGTGATGTTCACCTGCGGTTCAGTCATTTCTGCATCGCCTTCGCCTTGATGATCAGGAACACGAGCGCCGCCAGAACGTACACGCCGCCGATGGCCAGCAGCGCGCCGGGGTAGGTAAGCCACTGCGCAAGCAGCAAGAACAGTCCGACGGCGATGAATACGAGTCCGACGACGAGCAGACATCCCGCCGCAGTGGCAGAGGCCAGGGTGATTCCAAGACGCTGAAGTGGGATGACGACCTTGTCGTGGACGAGAGCTCCGGCCTCCTGACGAACCCAATCCGCAGCGGTTTGCAGAAGGTCCGCAGTGGCATCGATGATGCCTTCAATGCCAGAGCGGGGCTGATCGTTTGGAACTGCCATGCGGGCTCCTTGTACTAGTAAGCAACGTGTTGTTCTTACCCTAACCCAACCCGCCTCCCAGCAACACAGGAGCAGGTGTGTATTATTAAGTTGTCTCGGCTGCTCCGCACACGGCAGCGAAGAGGGGGTCTTGAAATTCGTAGCGATCTTTTAAGGGGGATTTTTATGACATTTTCTCGACGTTCCAAACCACTTGCTCTCGCTACCAGCGTGGCGCTCGTGGCGGCCCTGTGCCTGCCTACCGGGGCACTTGCCGCCGTTCCAAACGTCAAACAGAAGACGAGCATGCAGGTCAGCACCGTGCATGCACAGACCGTTTATGCGGAGGACTCCTACGAGTCGGACGACACCACCGCACAGGCCCGGGTCCTGCCCACATGGAGTTCACATACCCTCGCCAAATCCAATGGCGACGACGATCAAGACTGGTTCAAGTTCACCGCCAAGGCCGGCGAGACCTATGACCTGGAGATCTTGGGAGGATCGGGCGACCAGAACTTCGACCCGGAACTCACGATCTACAGCGTATTGCCGTCCGGCGAGACGTCGGCAGTGGCTTACAACGACGACTGCGTATTTGACAGCTATGACTCTATGATGACATTCACCGCACCGGCCGATGGAACCTACTATGGGCAGATCGAACCGCTTTCCAGCGACGCCTGGAGCAGCTATCAGCTATACGTGGCCAAGGGTATCGGCCGACGTATCTCGGCGAGCAATCGCTACACGACTTCAGCGGCTATCTCGTTTCGTATGTGCTCAGGCGCTAACAACATCGCGTATAGCTATCCAGATCTTCAAGGTATCGTAGTAGCAAACGGCGCATCGTTCGCCGATGTGGTCGCCGGTGGACCGCTTGCGGCCTCTCTGGAAGGACCGCTGCTTCTCACCTCGGGAGGACAGCCTGAGCCCCTCCACCGCTACCGAGATCGCCCGTCTACTTGTGCAGAGCCTCTGGTACAACGGAGACCACCTGCCAGTTTATATTCTCGGCGGAACCTCATCGATCAGCGCAAAAGTGGAATCTCAGCTCAAAGCGATCATCGGGGTGGGCTCAGTAGAGCGCATCGCCGGCGCTGACCGCTACGGTACCGCTGCGGCTGCTGCAGCCGTCACGAGAGGCGAAATACGACCGATGAACACGGACGCCTCTCAGATCGGCAACACCGCATATATAGTGACCGGGTCCGCCTGGCCGGACGCGCTCGCGGCTGGCGCCGTGGCGGCATATCAAGGCGTCCCGATCCTACTGAGCAATACCGCCTCGGTCCCCGCTTCCACCACAGCGGCGATACAGGATCTCGGCATCTCCAACATCATTGTCGTCGGCGGAACTAGTGCGATCAGTCCTGCAGCCTATGCCACGCTCGAGGGCATCGTTGGCAGCGACAACACCACCCGTGTGGCGGGCAACGACCGATATGGCACCGCGCGTGCCATCGCCCAGTGGGGCATTGACCAGGAAGGCATGTCCGGCTACTCCATGACCCTGTGCTCCGGTGAGAACTTCCCGGACGCGCTCTCGGCGGGCGTGATGAGCTACTGGACCGGAAGCCCTCTGCTCCTGACCCCGAGCAAGACGCTTTCACCCTCGGTCACTGCATTCATGGATGAGAACCACACCGGCATGACCGGCCCGGAGGTTTACTCTTCCTATTACGGCTATACGACGCAAGGAGAGTCAAGCTGGTGCATTGGCGGAACGAACGCCATCTCTGAATCAGTGTTCCAGCAATGGGCGAGCTACGTCCCGAAGGCTATCGACTAGCAGATTGGCTCCTCGGCATTCAAGAGGGGCACACCCTACGACGCGATCGTAGTCAGGGAAAAGAAAAAGGAGGCCGGTCATGCGGGACCGGCCTCCTTTTCTATGCGCTATGAGATCAGCCGAGAATGCGATACGAGATCGAGCTCGCTCCCGAGAATCCGAGAGCCGACGCTGTACCGGGGCCCAGGTCGAACGTACGACCTGAAACGTACGGGCCGCGGTCACGCACGACCGCCACGCAGGTCTTGCCGTGATAGCTGAATTCAACGCGCGTACCAAACGACAAAGAACGGTGAGCGACTACCATGCTCGAGCGGGTGAGCGTACCGCCGCCAGCCATGGTGTGACCATACAATCCAGGGCCGTACCATGAGACGTTAGCCTTGTTCCAACCGGAACCGGTCGCACCGCTGCGGGTGTTGGCGCCACGAGAGACGGCGACTTTCTTGCGAGCAACGGCCTTCGTGGTCACAGGCTTCTTCTTGACCACAGGCTCTTTAGGGAATACGACGATGGTTATCGCCGCAGGAGCCGCTTTAGCGGCCTTCTTGAGTGCCGCGCTCTTATCGGCGGCATCAAAATCCGCCTCGGCAGATGTGACGATCGACTCCATGCGGGTCGACTGCGCGAGCGTTTGCGCACTGAGCGCCTCAGCCTTCTTGGCCGGGGCGAGCCCGAGTCCTACGACACCGGCTATAACCAGCGCAGATGCGCCTACGAGCGCTAGTGTCACAGACACGAGTCCGACATACTTCTTAGTTACCTTCACACGTACCTCCGGGACCGACTACAGGACAGGCGGCGGTCCGGGCGCATGTGTATACACATGTTGTGTGACAGCGGAGAGAATAAGGGAGGTGCTAGCTGTCTCGTACCCGGCCACGTGGATCGGCGTAACGCCGCCTTTGACCATAACAAGCCAAGCTATGCTGTTGTGGCTGGACCATGATCCTGAACAAGCGGCGATAAAACGCCGGCTCGTGATAGGTTCGCTACAGGCACCGACCGCGCTGGTCCTTCGTTCCGACGTACGGTCGGTTCGAGCGCTTTGCGATACCCCTTACGGGTCAACGAGGAGTGAGTCTACCATGCAAACGCCGATTCACCAAATCATATCGAACATACGTACGTAGCGAGTCCGCCGTAGCGGACCCGCTGAAGATACGTATTTCAGCTGTCTCAACGAACCCGACCGGCTACTGGACGGTCCCTGTAGCGGCCGTAGACATGCGTCCGAGAACCACGCCGAGCTGTTCGATGTACTTGCCATACGCCGCCCAATCGCCGGCCTTCTGAGCCGCTATCGCCTTCTCGTAGAGGCTCTTGGCGAGAGCGTTATCGCCACCCGGCACCGAGCCCGCGGAGTCATCGGCCGTAGCGGTGGGGGCCTCGCTACCAAACACCGCCGCAAGCGCCGTCTTGAGATCGGGCTCCATAGCCACTTTGTCGCCCGACGCGACGATCAAGCGAGTGAGCTGCGGCATCGCCGTCTTCTCGGACTGAAGATAAAGCGGCTGGATGTAGACGATGGAATCATCCACGGGGATCACCAGCTGGTTCCCGAGCAGAACGCCGCTGCCCCGCTGGTTCCACAGCGTAAGCTGCTGGCTGATCGTGGGATCTTGGTTCACTCGCGCGCTCACCTGTTCCGGACCGAGCACGAGCTTTTGCTTGGGGAACGTGTAGACGACACGTTTGCCGTAGTCAGCGGGGTCGGACTTGGCTGCCATCCATCCGATCATGTTGTCTTTGTTGCGCGGCGTGAACGGCACCATGAGCATGAAATCTTCAGTGGATTCCTGGGGCAGACGCATGAGCACGTAGAACGGGTCCATCGCACTGCCGGTCCCTGTACCCAACTCGTTAGGCAGCGCCCACTGGTCCTCTTTGTTGTAGAAGACCAACGGGTCGAGCATGTGATAGGTCCGATACATGTCTGCCTGAATCCTGAACAGGTCTTCAGGATAGCGAAGGTGCGCACGAAGAGCATCGGGTATCTGCGACGCCGGCTTCACGAGACCCGGGAAGACGGCCATCCAGGTGGCGAGCACCGGGTCTTTGTCATCGAAAGCGTAGAGCGTGGTCGTACCGTCGTACGCGTCGACGGTGACTTTGACGCTGTTGCGGATGTAGTTGGTGCCGCTCGTCGTGCGCTCGGCATACGGGAACTGCAACGAGGTGGTGTATGCGTCCACGACCCAGACGATCCGACCATCGACGATGACGGGATATGGGTCTGCGTCAAGCTGCAGCCACGGTGCGAGCGTCTGGATGCGGCTGGTGAGGTCCCGGCGCAGCATCACCTTGCTCGTGGGTGTGACATACGAGCTGAAGAGCAGCTGAGGCGCCGAGAGACGCAGCGCGAATGCGGCGCGCTGCACCACGCCGCCGATGGGAACGCCGCCTTTGCCGGTGTAGGACACTGAGGCGTTCTTATCTCCCACCGGATAATCGAACTCCTTGAGTCCGCTACCGGCGATCACATAATTGGTGGCCTTCTCGCCAAAGTAGATGGCCGGGCGCGTGATCTTGAGCGAGCCCTCGCCGCTGGGCGGGATATCACGAACGATGAAGTCCGGCAGACCCTGCCCGCTGACCGTGTTGACCGGGCTTACCACCGCACCGTAGCCATGCGTGTAGACCAGATGTTCGTTGACCCAGGTCTGCGCCTGGGAAGCCAGTTGGGTCACGTTCATCTCGCGCGGCGATATGAGCACCTGCTGGACTTTGCCGTCCACTTCATACCGGTCGATGTCCACATCCACGAACTCGTAATACAGCCGCATTCCTTGCAGCTGCTGGAAGCTCTGCGAGACGATGTTGGGATCCCACAACCTGACGTTATCCACGGTAGCCGAGTTGGCGGCGATAGCCGTGGCGGTCAGACTCTCCGCTGCGGAAAACGCGCGAACCTCGACATCATCGAGACCGTAGGCTTTGCGAGTCATCGTGATGTTGCGCTTGATGTAGGGCATCTCGGCAGCGACCTCGTTGGGCTCGACCCGGAACTGCTGGACCAGAGCCGGATAGACGCCACCAATGAGCACCAGGGCACCAAACCATACGCCGAACGCGATCGCCGGCAGTCGCCACCCTTTGAAACGTATGTTGGCGATAAGGACAACACCGGATATCAGCGCGATGACGATAAGTATCTTGAGCGCAGGCAGCTGTGCGTGTACGTCGGTGTACGACGCGCCAAGCACCTGACCTCGTGCCGAGAAATCCAGCGCATAGATGTCCAGCCAGTAACGGAATGCCTGCAGCGCGACCATGAAGCCGGCAAGAACCGAGAGGTGCGCTTTGACATGCGGCTCGAAGCCCTTGAGTTTGGCCCAGGGACGGATTCCTCCCATGACGACGTGTACCACTGCGGCAGCGAAGAGTGTGAACGCAAGCGCCCCGGTCAGCCAGCCGGCGATGCTCCGCAAGGCAGGCAGCGTGAACATGTAGAAGGAGATGTCCTTGCCAAACTGCGGGTCTTTCAGACCGTAGGGGACCTGGTTCAGCCACAGCTGGAACTGACTCCAATGCCCCGCCATCGCACTACCCGAAGAAACGGCAGCCAGTACGCTGACACCCAGGACGATCAACTTCAGGTAGCGTCGGACAGCATCGCGAATCTGCTGCATCGCCAAGTCCAACTGAAAACCACGCGCGTCGGTGCTACTGAGCACAGTCCGCGGCGCAAAACGCTGAGCGATGCGCAGGTTGGGATACAAGATCGCGAAATACAACACGCCGAAGAGCGCGCCCACACCCCACTTTGAGAATGCCATCGTCCAGAAGACGCTTCTTTGTCCGAGCTCGGCAAACCACAACTCGTCGGTGAAGAATGTTGCCACGCCCCGAGAAAGTCCAAAGACGATGGCGACCACCGCGATGATGATCCACATGATACGTGAGCTGCGAGAGGTACGAGCAGACATGCTGGTCCTTCCATCGGATGTGTCCTTTGGTATCGTACCCGATGCAAGGCCTTCGCCACTCACATAAAGTCTGCGACCTGCACGTTCATGCCGCTCGGATCCAGGCACTCCGTCACGGTACGGCCCGCCGCCTGCACGCTGTCGAACAGGTCCACGTCGAGCGGCTCAAGCATCGCGCCGTGCGCATCGGCGATAACGCGGACCCTGGGCAGCAAGACGTCGTGCGCGCTAGCCTGCACGACGATGGCGATCTCCCCGGAAGACAGCCGCACGACCGAACGCGGAGGATACGCGCCGAGCATACCGATGAACAGCCGCACCAGTGAGGGGTCGAGCGCTGTCCCCGCGTTCTCTACGAGCACTCTGATCGCCTCATCTTGAAGGCGCGCGGAACTATACGAGCGCTTGGACGTCATCGCATCATAGGCATCGGCCACCGCGACGATGCGGCTACCCAGATGCTGCTTCTGCAATATCTCCTGATGCGGGTAGCCCGATAGATCAAAGCGCATGTGGTGCTCAAAGAGGATGACGATTGCAGCTTTGTCGAGTCCTGCCGTGAGCGCAGCGTGTTCGGCCCCAAAGAGGGGGTGCCGGCGAATCTGAGCCCACTCTTCGGATGTAAGCGGACCCGGCTTGTTGAGGATCTCTGCCGGGACCATCATCTTGCCGATGTCATGCAGCAGCGCCCCGATGCTCAATGACGTGAGGAACCTGTGCTCGGTGCTGATAAGGGAGCCGAGCGAGAGCGCCAGGATCGCCACATTGACCGAGTGGTAGAACGTGTACTCGTCGTAGTCCTTAAGACCCGACAGTTCCAGCATCGCCGGCCTGTTGGCCACGATGTTGTCGACCAGGTCGCGTGCGCTGGCCTTGATGCGTGGGACATCGAGCGTATGCTTGCTGCGGATCATGTGATCGAGCTCGCGCAGCAGATCGACCGCATCGTTGTACGCGGCACGCGCCGCCTTGCGCCCATCGCCGGGACTCAGCTTGTTGTGAAGAACCGTCACCGTACTGACTTCTATGTGCGGCAATTTCGCGTCTTCCATCAACTTGCCGATGCCGCCGCGCTTCTCGGTGGTTTCAGGATCGAGGCCCAGGATTTTGGCGAAACGCGCAACCTCGTCGCCGTCCAGCCCTTTTTTGAACGTAAAAGTTCCCACGCCGATGGATGTCATGTCGCGGATGAGCTGGTCGAACAACAGGCTATCCTCGGCAAGGAGCTGATCACCCAGCAAAAGCTCATCTTCATAGAAGGTGATAGGAACGTCCACTCCCTCATCATGGAAGCGCACGAGCACTTCCAGCAGATCCTCGATGGTCTGCGCCACGGCCGGGTGTTCTGTGGGATAGAAGCGAACCGTACGACGCAGCGCATACAGCCGGGTGAGGAACTCCCTGGCGCGCTGGCGCTGTTTGACGGAGAACTGCCGGCTGACCGGTGGGGCGGCGAGGTCTTCAGGCGTCTGCGGGTTCATCGCCGCCTACCTTCCGTTGCCGAGGTTGACCGTGCGACCCGCAACGCGGCCTCAGCGGCCACTCTGACTTCACGAGCTTTGCCGCCACGCAGCAGCACGCGTTGATGCGCGACCGTCTCGAGCGCCGCTATCGCCTCCGGCGCACCGATGCGCCCGAGCGCCTCGACCGCTTCAACGCGCGCGCCGACATCGCGGCTCCCACGGCTTTCGCCTCTGGCTACCGCGATCAGCGCACCGGTGGCGCTTCGCGAGCCCACGCCACCCAGGTAGCGTGCGGCCAACCGCACGTTCTGCTCATCACAATCGCTCAGCGCGGTGACGAGGATCTCCTCGGCAAGACGATCGTTGAGAGCCGAGAGTGCCCGTATCGTCTCGCGGCGCACCCTGGCGTCGGAGTGCCGCAGCGTGCGAGCCAGAAACGGAACGGCCTCGGAACGCCGTGTATGCCCCAGGATGCTCACGACGTTGCGCACGAAGTACCAGCGCTGGTCCGCGATATGTCCGCCGAGCAATACGATATCAGCTGGAGCGATGTCGCGCAGCAGATCGACCAGCGCTTTGCGCGCCGCCATGTCCTGCTCCTCGGCCAAAACCTCCAGAAGCGGGTCGATGGCATACGCCGAAAGCGACCGGATGAATCCCTGACAGCTCAGATACTCTGAGGACCCCGGGCCGTAGATGCGCAACGCCTGGCTCACGAGCTTGAGGGACGCCGGCGAAGCGAGCGTCGCCACCGCCTCGACCACGCGCGCGCGCTGCGGCCTCTCCAGGCTTTCGTCGTCCGCAAGCGCCACGAGGACAGCCGCGACGTGCGCCGCCTCGGCGTACTCCGCCCATCCCACGAGCATATCGAGGTCGTCTTCCACCAGAGAGAGAATGGAGTCGAAGACATTCGGACGGCGCTCGAACGCCGCCACCGAGACGAGTGTCGCCAGCACGTCTCCATCGCTGACGCCACGCACCGCCTCGTCATGAAGCGCCTTGAACGCGGGATCGGACGCCGCCCGCTCTTCCTGCGGCGCAAGATCGACGAGTTTGAGCACATCGGCAACCGTGTCGCCTTTGACCGGACCGGTCGCATCGGGCATGTGAAGCACCGTGGGCGACGCGCCTTCGAGCACGGCTTCTGTCACGACGCCAGCAACACCGGCGTTTTCAAGGGCCGCGCGCGCGGCGTCCAGTACATGTGAACGCGACGCCTGATCGATCATCGCAAGGTTGCGAATCGCGCGCGCAAGCCCCTCCTGAGAGACCGGATCATCACTCAACCCGGCGGCGAGGGCTGCGCATATCTCGTTCACGTCGAACTGGCGGATCACGTCCGCGAGCGCCTCATCAGAACGCGCGTCTTCAAGCAGCCTGCACGACAGGAGGTCGAAGCGCGTCTGGGGATCAAGCGTCATCACTGCCTCGGCCACGGCACGCTGGAGCACCGGCTGGTCCTCGGAAAGCTCATCGCGGGCCAGACGTGCGAGATCTTCTACCACCGATGCGAGGCGGCCCACAAGCGGATCACCACCAGCAACCACTATGCTCTGGAGATAAGCGGCCAGCTGCGCCGGGTCCTGCGCAAAGCGCACGAGCGCCCGCCTGTCGATGGGATGCATGCCCCTGCCGAGAGCGAGCAACCGCTCGACCTCCTCGGAAGACAGGGGCTTGTCGGCGACACCCGCAGAGGCATCGGTGTCGATCTCTCCATCGACGATCGTGGTCTGCAGCTCAACGACGGTGATGCTGTCGATGCGGCGTTCCCACATCCGAGACTCAAAGCCACCGGCGGATATCACGTCTTCGAGCGGTTCAGCCAGCACCGCCATGAACTCGGTCAGCTCACGCTCGGTGACGCCGGAGCGCAGGCGCACCTCTCCGATACCGTGCTGGTACATATCCAGGGCGAATTCAACGAACGCCTCGCGACCCGGCAGGATCGGCATGCCGTCATAGACAAGTCCCTCGCGCGTGACGATGAAGCTTACGTCCGTGCGCGCTCGCAGCAGATGCCGCAGCATGGTTATCGCGTCTTCTGCGCTTTCCTTGGGTATGGAGCTGGCCGAGGGATACAGCTTGACCGCCTTGTA
>Ga0123339_10000812_pt1 | contig 22711 bp, 22 predicted proteins | sample lystaG_FD_89956 | JGI IMG/M metagenome (GOLD analysis project Ga0123339, IMG submission 89956) | Glacier valley bacterial and archeal communities from Borup Fiord, Nunavut, Canada, to study Microbial Dark Matter (Phase II) -... | ecosystem: Environmental > Aquatic > Freshwater > Ice > Glacier ...
AGCCCAGCACGTGGGTCTTGCAGGAGAACGGCCGGGCCTTCCCGCCGAACTACCTGCATGAGAGCTGGCGGGACTACCTGTATTGGGACAGCGAGCTGGAGAACTAATATCAACCGGCGTTGCCTCTGACCTGTCATTGCGAGCCGCACGTGCGGCGTGGCAGTCCAGGGGCCACCAGCACAGTCCTCCCTGGGGTCCGGTTTACCGAGCCGCAACGGCTATCCGCGGTGGCGAAGTGCCCACCCGGTCAGGGTCAATGCCCGGTGGTATAACGGCTGGTTCCCGCGGCAGCGCGGGGACCAGCCGGTCAGCGTCCCGGCCGGGGCGGCTATGCAGCCCTTCATGGCGGCGGGGCGGCACCGCCCGCAACGACCGTGTCCGGCCGCACGCCCCCTGCCGGCTGCGTGTCGAGCCAAGCCGTCACCACCATGTGTGGCAGCGTCAGCGCGGCGATCACGCGGAACAGCGGCGCCAGTACGTCCGCCGCTGCATCCCGGCCCAGCCACGCCAGCCCGGCGATCCCCGCCGCGCATACCGCCGCAGCAGGCAGCATCGTCCAAGCCATCCAGCGCGCCGCCGCCCGGGGCGGGCCGCCGTGCCACGCGCCCAGGCGCAGCAGGTGCCGTACGGCGTGGCCGGCGCCGAAGTAGATGCCGAACGCCAGCAACGGCGGCAGCAGCACGAAGCCGGCGGCCATGGCCAGCCGCTCCGCCACGCCCCGGCGCTCCCGCAGGGCGGCCAGCACCACGACGGCAAAGGCGACGCACCAAGGCAGCAGCAGCCAAGTGGCCAGGCCCAGCGTGTCCTGCATGGCGCCGACAGGCACGTCCGCCAGGGCCGCCAGCACCGGTGCGGCGTCGGCCGGGTGCAGCGCCATCGGCAGCAGGATCGGCAGGGCGCCGTAGGTCAGCACGGACACGGCAACCGGAACCCGGCGGGGGGCCAGCCCGTCCTCCACATCGCCGAGGCCGAAATGCAGGACGGACGCGACCAGGAACCCGGCCAGCGTGGCGGCGGGGGCGGCCAGCCACGCCAACCACACCAGCCCGGCCAGCGCGAGGTAGCCTAGTCCGAATGGCGCCCACCAGTGCCGGCCCAGGCGCGGGCGCAGTATCGGCAGGGCGACCAGATGGTCGAACGCCCCATGCGGGAACCCGACCAGCACGATCGCCACCAGCAGCACCGCCACCTGCGCGCCCATGCCGAACCCGACCCCGGCGAGCGCCGCCGCGCAAAATGCCGCCATCAGCGCCGCGGCCAGGGCGGATTGCACGCGCAGGGCGGCCACTAGCCCAATTGGCCCCACGGCCAGGCCCGGTGCGGGTCCGTTCTGGCCCGGGCTGCCTCGGCCTCCGGGCATGCTGGCCGGTTGCATCAGGCCTTGCCGGCCGCAGCGGGGCGCGGCCACTCCAACCCGCCGGTGAGCACGCGCAGCGCCGCGGCGGTGGTGGGCAAGAAGGGAATGGCCGCCGCGACTGCCACCAGGTCGGCAGGCCCGGCAGCGTCGTTCAGGAAGCGCACCAGCGCCGCCGGGGAGCAGCGGGCGAACAGGCTGGTGAAGATGTTGGGCGCCTGGTCCAGCAGGTGCAGCAGCACACGGTCCATCATGCGGACCATCGCCGGACGTGGGCGGCCTGGGCCGGGCAGGCGCCCTGCCGCCAAGTCAGCGGCGATGAGTCCCGGCAGTAGTCTGTCCGTGCCTCAAGCACCAGAATACGGAGATCGGCGAACCTCGGCGCGGCCAGGCGCGCGGCGAGGCTCAGGCCAGCCAGCCCCGCGCCGAGGATGGCGATGTCGCAGTCTGTGCCGCCCGGGCCGGGCCGGCCATGTGCGGCGTGCCGCGGCGCCATGCTGGACTCCGTTAAGGTGTGAGGTTGCACGCTAGCGGGGGCGGGGCTGGGACGGAAGCTGCCCTGGACGCATGTGGCACGGCCACGCCGTGCTGCCAGTGGATGTCGCGCATTGGTCGCACGGGATCGTGCCCGCTTTCCGGCAGGGGCGGGGTGGGGAGGTTTCAACGTGGCGAGGGGCGCTGTTGGTGTTGACAGTGGGGGTCTTACGCCGGCCGGGGCCGTTCCTGACGAGCCGTTCACCCGGACCTTTTCGGAGGGAGTAAGGAGCAGAGGCCACGTCTGCACGGCAGTCGTCCCAAATGGTTGCACTGCCCGTGCAGGGTGTTAACCAAGGGGCATGACGACTGCCGTCCCGCTTGAGGCCGCCGTGCGCGAGGCCGCTCCGGAAAGCCGGGGACTGACCGGGCTGCGCGGCGTCGCAGCCGTGCTGGTCGTGCTGCACCACGCCATCCTGCACTTCGGCGGTGGCACTGACCTGCCGGTGGTCGGTGGGCTGCTGCGCAAGGGCTACCTGGGGGTGGACCTGTTCTTTGTGCTGAGTGGCTTTGTGATGTCCATGGTCTATGGCCGTTGGTTTGCCGGGAAGGACGTGCCGGCGCGGCCGGGCGCGGGCCGGCGGCGGGCCGTTGCCGTGGCGGTCTTCCTGGTGCGGCGGGGTGCCCGGCTGTGGCCGCTCCATGCTGCGGTGCTCGCGGTGGCGGTGGCGTGCCTGGCATTGCAGGGGTTGCCGCTGCCGTCCTGGCGCTTCGCCCTGGCCAACGTCTTGATGGTGCAAGGCTGGGGTGTCAGCGGCGAGATCAACCCGCCGGCCTGGTCCGCAAGCACGGAGCTGCTGGCCTACCTGGTGTTCCCCTGCATCGCCGCCCCCGTGTTGCGGAGCCGGTGGGGCGCGGCGCTGGGCCTTGCCGTGATAGTCGCCCTGTTGACGGCGTGCCTGCTGCTGGCGCCGCCCTTGGGGCCGGGACGCCGGGGCTTGCTGGACCTTTACTACAACTACTCGATGCTGCCGCCGATGCGCTGCCTGGCGGGATTTCTGTTGGGGATGCTGGCCTGGCGGGCGGGCGGTGCCGCGTGGGTGCGGCACCTGGCCCAAAACCCGTCAATGGGGCCGGGCATCTTAGTGGCGCTGGTCGGGGTGCTGCTGGGCTGGGGCAATGACCTGTTGGCGTTGGCGCTGATGCCGGGGTTGGTGCTGGCAATGCACCATGGGCAGGGCCGGGGCTGGGGCTTGCTGTCGGACGGGCCGCTGCATTGGCTCGGCACGCTATCCTACGCCATCTACCTGATCCACTATTTGCCGCTGGCCGCCTTACCCGCCCGGCCTGGGGCCACCGCGACCGTGCTTGTGCTGTATGCGATGACGACGCTGCTGCTGGCGGTGTTCGCGCATCGTGTGGTCGAGCAGCCAGCCCGGCGCATGATCCGGTGGCTGGGAGAGGGTGCGCTGCCGCGGGCGGTGCGCCCCGCAGTGCGTCGGCTGCTCCGGCGCGACCGGCGGTGGCACCAGTCTTGAGACGCTGGTCTCAAAGCGCCGGTTTCAAAGCGCCGGCTTCAAAGCGCCGGTCTCGAGATGCTGGTCTTGACCGGTGCCCTATGCAGTGGCAGCCCCGCCCAGCGTGTGGTCCCCCGCCGGCTCCCACGGGCCGCCCAAGTAGTGCCACAGCCGCAACCCGGCAGCCCGGACCGCGAAGGGGGCGAAGCCCGCCTGCATGGCCGCGTGCAGCGCGCGGGCGTCGGCGGGCAGCGCCTTGTTCTGGATGGTGACGTGCGGGCGGAAGCCTTGCGCGTCCTGCGGCGTCAGCCAGCCGGCCCAGGCCCGCGCCAGCCTGCCGCGCAGCGCGGTCAGCGCCGGCGCCCGCAGGTCGTAGGCGACGCCGTGACCCAGGAAGCGGAGCCCGGATGCCTCAACTGGGAAGGGCGGAATGGCTGCAGCCTCGGCCGCCAGCAGCGCCTGGATAGCAGGCAGCTCGGCGCCGGGCAGGTGGTGAAAGAGGGTGATGTGGGCCGGCACCTGGTTGCGCCCGGCCGGAAAGTGCAGCGTCCGCAGCCGGTCGAACCGCGCCTGGTCGTCCGGGTGCAGCCCCAAGGTCAGGATCAGCGGCGGCATGGTAGGGCTGCGGCGTGACTGAACTGCCGTTGCCGCCACATCGGGAAGGCACCGAACGGGAGCACCTGGTTGCGCGCTGGCTGCACATGACGCGCACCGTGCTGCCCGGCATGGCGGCAATCCAGCGCTGGCCCATCCGCTTCGACCACTGCTTCATGCGGGTGTGCCTGGACAACGCGCTGGGCCGCCCCTGGCCGGAGGTGGTGCGGCGGCCTGCCATCCGGCATTTGGAGTTGGACCAGCTCCGCGCCGCGTTGGCTGTGGCGGAGCGCATCCAGGACGATCCTGACGCGCTGCCGCCGCTGAACCAGGCGAGCCTGGCCTGGCGCCGCGCCGCCGCACATCGTTAGCGCGCCCGCGGCCCTGCGGCGGCGCGGGCAGGCGGCACCCGAGGCGGCGTGCGCGCAGCACGGAGCGCACCACCGCACTTGCCGTCCTCGCCGGTGCCGAACTGGATCGTCGGCAGCAGCGCCGCCAGCGGCGTGGCGATGATGCCCAGCGCAATCGCGGCGCCGCCGCGCACCGCCAGCGGCCCTGCCTCCGGACGGATGTGCGGGTTGGAGAAGGTGCCCGTGACGTCAATCGGCGTCGGCAGGGTGCCGACGGAGAAATGCTTGGAGTCCGTCTCGATCTTCAGCCCCAGCGCCTCGTCATAGAGGCTGACCGTCCCCTTGACGCCCACGCGGGAGGCATCCGTGTCCAGAAAGAAGGTCCGCGGCGTGACCAGCCCGCGCTGCATGGTGGCGTCGAGCACGAAGCACTGGATGACCTCGCGGTTCGGAATGCCCAACGCGGACAGCAGGGCGTTACCGAATTGCAGCCCGGACAGGTCCACCAGCAACGCGCTCAGATTGCCTCCCGCACCCATGTACAACTTCAGTTCGCCGTTGCCGGCGCCGAGGATTTCGGCGGTCGAGGTGCCGGACCCTTGGATGACCGCCCGCCCGCTGATGGTGCCGGCACCGCGCCCGGCGCCGGCCGAGGCCAGCAGCCGGTCCACGCTGACGCGCTGGAAATCAATGGCCATGTTGGCGCGCAAGCCACTGGCTTGCGGTGCCAAGTCAATGGTTCCGCTGATCTGGCCGCCGCCGATGCCGAAGGCCAGCGGATGCAGCTTCACCTCGCCATTCACGATATCCATGTCGGCCCGCATGTTGTCCAACGGCTGCGCGCGGCCTTGGATGTGGGCGGCGCGATACTTCAGGTGGACGTCGGCGAAGGTCAGCTTGGGCAGGTCCACGGGAATGTCGGGCAGCATGCGCCCGTTCGGCCGGCGGGTGGGCGCCTTGGTGCCCTTGCCGGCGTCGCCGGGTTCGGCGCCGATGAAGCCGCCGAGGTCCTTGAGGTCCACCAGGCGCGATTGCAGGTCTGCCGTCAGCACCGGGCGGGCCTTGGTGGTGTCCACCTGCAAGCTGCCCTCCAGGTCGCTGCTGCCGACCTTGCCGGTGAGGCCAGTGAACTTCACCGATCCCGCCTCGTAGTCCAATTGACCGGCGATTCGGTAGGCCGGCGTCTTCGGGATGGCGATACCAGTCAGCGGCGTCAGCAGCGCCATATCTGGCCCGGCCAAGTCCAGCTTGAGGTCTGCGCCGGCGAAGGCCAGCGGGTCCTGGACCGTGCCGGTCAGGGACACCTTGGTCGGGCCGTTGGCGACCTGAAGGCTGATCGGATAGGGCTTGTCGTCCCGCAGCGACAGCAGCGCGCCGCCAGTGAACTGCGCGGTGATGGGCTGGTTGGCGTAGGTGCCTTTGGCCGAGGCGATGATCTGGCCGGGTTGCCCGGTCCTGTCGCCTTGCTCGTCCTTGGTGGCGATATCCACATTGAAGTCGGCGCGCAGCTTGGCGGAGCGGACGTGGGCATGGCCGTCATTGATGCGCAGCGCGCCGATTTGCGGGCCGGCGCCGGGCTGCGCCGGGGCGTCGCCGTTGCTGGACGGAAAGGTCCAGTTGTTGCGGCCGTCCGCCAATTGCTGGGCGTCCACCTTGGGGCTGTCCACGGTGATGGCGGGAATGACGATCTTGCGGCCACGGATATAGGCCATGGCGTCCACATCCACCGCCAGCTTGTCGGCGGCGGCAAGGTTGCCGCCGCCGGGCCAGCCGTCTGGGTTGGCGATGGTGACGCCCTCGGCCTCGATGTGCGGCACGCGGCCGAGCCTCACGTGCAAATGGGTGATAGTGACTTGCCGGCCCAGCGCGGCGGAGGCCTGCTTGTCCACGTAGGGGATCAGCCAATCCCACTGGAACAGCGCCGCGCCCACGGCTAGCAGCCCAACGAGGCCGAACATGACCCAGGGCCAGCGGCGGCGGCGTTTGGCGGCTGGCGGCTTGGCACCAGGGCCAGCCACGTCCGGGGCCGGCGCACCAGGCATGGCCGGGACCACGCCGGGGGACGCCTCGGCAGGCGCATCTGTTGCGGGGGCTGGGATCGTGTCCGGCATCCCGCGGTAACGGCGTGCCAGGCCGCGGGTTGCCTTACGGCCGTGTTGCCTTGCTGCTTGCCTTGCCGCCATACGCCGGCGGCGTCACGATGCCTTTAGGACCGTAAAGGGAATGCTGCCGATGATCCACGAACTGCGAGTTTACCGCTGCCTACCCGGACGCCTGCCGGCGCTGCTGAACCGGTTCGAGACGATCACGCTCGGCATCTGGGCGCGGCACGGCATCCGCCCGGCCGGTTTCTGGACGACGGTGATCGGCGAGTCTAACCAGGACCTGACCTACCTGCTGGCGTGGGAGAGCCTGGCGGAGCGGGAGACGAAATGGACGGCTTTCCAGTCCGACCCCGAGTGGATCGAGAAGCGCGCGGGCACCGAGCGCGACGGCCAGATCGTCGCCAACATCAGTAGCAGCCTGTTGCAACCGACGGCCTTCTCGACGGTGCGTTAGGCCTGTTCAACCTGTGGAGCCGCGGGACCACGGTGCGGCGTGAAGTGGAGGCGGTGCCGCCGTCGCTGATGCTGGCGCTGATGCATGTTACGGGTGGGCGGCATTGGGGCTGGGCGGGTATTGGTGGTGCTGGCGTCAATCAGTTCAGGCGGCTGCGGAGGTCTTCGACGGCGGCGCGGGTGCGGGCGGCGGCTTCGCCTTGGGGCACCAATTCCAGGAAGCGTTCGTAGCAGCGCAGCGCCGCCCCGACGTGTTCGAGGCGCTGGTGCAGCATGGCGGCGTCCCGCCACAGCGCCGCCGCGTCCGGGGCAAGGCGGAGCATGTCCTCGATGCACGCGAGCGCACCGGGCAGGTCGCCCGCGGCCTGGCGGCGGGCGCACAGGTTGTTCTGCAGCCGCAGCAGCACGCCGCGGGCCGGCATGGGCTGCAGCACGCCGGGGCGAAGCTCGGCGTCGGCGCCCTCGATCCGCTTCAGCAGGCCCCGCAGGTCCCGGGCGCTCAGCGGCACGCCGCCGGCGAAGACATCGAGAACGATGGCTTGCGGCTCGGCGGCGCGTGCCCCCTTGCCGGGCCGCTCCCCTTGCAGCGCGATTAGGAAGTGGCCGGGGAAGTCCAGGCCGTGCGCGCTCCATCCCGCCGCCCGGGCGCAATGCAGCCATATGATGCCGAGCGCCACCGGCAGGCCACGCCGCCGCTCCGTCACTTGGATCAGGTTGGCGTTGGCCGGGTCGTCGTAGGTCTCGGTGTCGCCGGCATAACGGTGCCGGCCGACGATCAGGCCGGCCAACGCGCCGGCCCGGGCAGCAAGCTCCGTCCCCGACAATTCCCGCGCAAGGTCCACGGCGTCGCGCGCCAACTCGGACAGGTGCGCCCCGGCCGCGCGCCAATCGCGGTCCGGGGCGTCTATCCGGGCGAATTGCAGCGCCACCCCGGCGATGTCCAACTCCACGTCCGGGATCTGGCCGGACGCGTCCAGGGCGGCGCGGGGGTCGCTCATGCCCCGGCGCTACTCCGCGGCAGGGACGTACAGCGCGCCGCCCCGTTCCTTGAACTCCACGCTCTTGGCCTCCATCCCCGCCATCCGCTCGGCGTCGGCGCGGATGTCCTGGCTGATCTTCATCGAGCAGAACTTCGGCCCGCACATGGAGCAGAAATGCGCGACCTTGTGCGCGTCCTTCGGCAGGGTCTCGTCGTGGTACTTGCGCGCCGTGTCGGGATCGAGGCCCAGGTTAAACTGGTCCTCCCACCGGAAGTCGAACCGCGCCCGGCTGATCGCGTCGTCGCGGGACTTGGCGGCCGGGTGCCCCTTGGCCAGGTCTGCGGCATGGGCGGCGATGCGGTAGGTGATGACCCCCACCTTCACGTCGTCCCGGTTGGGCAGGCCCAGGTGCTCCTTCGGCGTCACGTAGCAAAGCATCGCCGTGCCGAACCAGCCGATCATCGCCGCGCCGATGGCGGACGTGATGTGGTCGTAGCCCGGCGCGATGTCGGTCGTGAGCGGCCCAAGCGTATAGAACGGCGCTTCCCCGCACTCGCGGAGCTGCTTGTCCATGTTGACCTTGATCTTGTGCATGGGCACGTGGCCCGGCCCTTCGATCATCACCTGGCAGCCCTTCGCCCAGGCCACCTTGGTCAGCTCGCCCAACGTCTCCAACTCGGCGAACTGCGCGGCGTCGTTGGCGTCGGCGTTGCTGCCGGGGCGCAGCCCGTCACCCAGCGAGAACGACACGTCATACCGGCGCATGATGTCGCAGATCTCGCCGAAGTGCTCGTACAGGAAGCTCTCGCGGTGATGCGCCAGGCACCAGCGGGCCATGATGCTGCCGCCGCGGGACACGATGCCGGTGGTGCGCTTCGCCGTCAGCGGCACGTGCGCCAGGCGGACGCCGGCGTGGATGGTGAAGTAGTCCACGCCCTGCTCGGCCTGCTCGATCAAGGTGTCGCGGAACACCTCCCAGCTCAGCTTGTCGGCGTCCCCGCCCACCTTCTCCAGCGCCTGGTAGAGCGGCACCGTGCCGATGGGGACGGGCGAGTTGCGGACGATCCAGCCGCGGATGTTGTGGATGTTGCGCCCGGTGCTGAGGTCCATGACGGTGTCGCCGCCCCAGCGGATGGCCCAGACCAGCTTCTCGACCTCCTCCGCCGCGCCGGAGGTCACGGCGGAGTTGCCGATGTTGGCGTTGATCTTGACCAGGAAGTTGCGGCCGACAATCACCGGCTCCAACTCCGGGTGGTTGATGTTGGCCGGGATGATGGCCCGGCCCCGCGCGATCTCGCTGCGCACGAACTCGGGTGTCACGAACTCCGGGATTTCCGCGCCGAAGCTCTCGCCGTCGGCCACGCGGGCACCTGCTTCGGCCAGGGCCTGGGCGCGGCCCAGGTTCTCGCGGTGGGCGACGTAGATCATCTCCTCGGTGATGATGCCGGCGCGGGCGAACTCGTACTGCGTGACCAGTTGGCCGTCGCGGCCGACGTGCAGGTCTTGGGTGGCCGGGCACTCCGGCACCAGGCGGTCTTGCGGGACGAAGCCGTTGTCCTCCGGCTTCACCTCGCGCGGGATGCAGGCGTCGAAGCCGCGGGCGGCAATCCAGGGGGCGCGGATGCGGGGCAGGCCGGCGGCCAGGTCAATGGCCGCATTGTCCTCGGTGTAGGGGCCGGAGGTGTCGTACAGCCGCACCGGTTCCTCCTTGGCGGAGGGGTCGAGGGGGATTTCGCGGAAGGGCACATGGATGTCGGGGCGGCCCGCCGGACTGGTGTAGATCTTGCGGGACCCGGTGATGGGGCCAGTCGTCACCGCGCTGGGCTTCTGCTGATAGGTCATGGCACGCCTCCCATTTGGGACACGCGGAGGAGACGGGGATGGCGCAACTGCTTCCCGTCCCTACGCCGGCATGACCCGGATCAGGTTCAACAGGGTCACCGCGCGGCCCCCCGCTTGCGCGGTACGGACTTGCGGACTCTCAGTCCCTTGCGCGGGACCCCCCTCGGATGGGGCAAACTTGCGCCGTGGTGCGGGCATGTCAATGGAAAAACGCCGGACAAATTAGGTGCCGTGCGGCGGTGGGGACTGCAGGGCGCGGGCAGGTTGCGGACCGCCCTTTCCGACCGTTGCCGCCGCCCCTACCTTGCGGGTAGGGCATCGGGGTTTCAGCGGCATGGCATCGGCACAAGAGATGGGACGGCGCGGCGTCCTGATTGGGGCGCTGGCGCTGGCCGGGTGCCAAGCGCCGGGCACGCCGCAGGTCGAGGCCACGCCGCGCCTCGGCCCCAACCGGACGGGCTACATTGCCATACAGGCGCCGATCTTCAACGCAGTGCGGGACGCCTTCATCGGCAACGTGAACAAGCTGCTCGCGCTGGGCGCGACCGAAATCCAGGTGCTGATCACGTCGCCGGGCGGCGTCGTGACGGCGGCGCAGGACATGATCGCCTTCATGGACACCCTGCACGCGACCCGGGGCACCACCTTCACCACGCACAACGCCGGCATCGTGGCGTCGGCGGCGTGCTACGTCTTTCTGGCCGGACAGCGCCGGCTGTCGGTGCCGCGCGGGCAGTTCCTGTTCCACGAGGCCTCGATGGTGTCGAACGGGTCCTTCAGCAGCACGGCGCTGGAGGATGCCAACACCAACATGCAGCGGATCGAGCGGTCGTTCCTGGCCATGCTGACCGCGCGCACCCGGCTGACCGAAGCCGAGGCGTCCTCCTTCATCCGCCGCACTGTCATCGTGAGCGCGGATGAGGCCCGGCGGGACGGCATCACTCAGGGGACGGCGGAGTTCGCATTGCCGCCGGGCGCCACGATCTTCGGCATCCGGGCGGTGCCGGGCAAGCAGGGCCAGCCCGCACGGACCGAGCCGCCGGCCTGACCTGGCGGGCGCCCCCAGGCAGGGCGGCGGCACGTCCCGAGGTGAACCCTTCCCACGCCGCGGCGCCGCACTTACGGTGCCGCCCGGACCAGGCGGAGCGGGCGGCATGGCGTTGACACCAGGGATCGGGCGGCGCGGCCTGCTGGGAGTGCTGGCGCTGGCGGGGTGCCAGCAGCCCGGCACCCCGGTTGCGGCAACGGGTCCGAGGGTCGGCCCGAACGGCGTCGGCTACATCGCCATCGCCGGACAAATCACCGGTACGGTCCGCGACCTGTTCCTCGGCCAAGTCACGCAGATGCTGGGCCAGGGTGCAACGGAGATCTACCTGCTGCTCAACTCGCCCGGCGGACCCGTGGCGCCGGCGCTGAGCATGATCTCGGCCATGGAGCGGCTCAATGCCGACCGCGGGATCAGGTTCACGACCCACAACGTCGGCGCCGTGGCAGGGGGCGCTTGCTACGTGTTCCTGGCCGGGCAGCGGCGGCTGTCTGTGCCGCGCGGGACGTTCCTGTTCCAGGGCCTGCAGTTCGTGCCCAGCGGCGCCGTGACCAGCCAGGCGCTGCAGGAGGCCGGCGCCCAGATGCGGCGGATCGAGCAGACGTATGCCACGATGCTCACGTCCCGCACGCGGCTGACCGCGGCCGAGGCGTCGTCGTTCCTGCGTCGCACGGTCGTGCTGAGCGCGGACGAGGCCCGGCGGGACGGTCTCATCGAGGCGACGGCGGAGTTCAGCTTGCCGCCGGGGGCGACACTATCCGGCATCCGGACGACGCCGGTCGGCACAGGCGCAGCCCTGGCCAGCCCAGTCGCCCCGGCTGGCGGGTAGTGCCGCAGCGGCTGGATTGGACCTGCCAGACGCTGTCCTGGAACCGGCACTTTCTATCAAGGCGCGTTTGTATCAGAGTCCGGCAGTACCGCAGCCTGTGTTTATCAGGGCCGATGTTTATCAGAGCCGGTATCTATGAGGCCCGTGTTCATCATGGCTCTTGGCGACGCGGGCTGACGGGCGACCTGAACCGGCAGCCGCGCTGGTGGGTCCTGAGCCGCCGCGCCGCATGTGGCCGATGACGGCACGCTTCCTGCCCGCCCGCACTCGCGGTTACGCGTGCTTGAAGTCCGTCGCCTTGAACACGCGGGTGAACGCCGCCTCGTTCAGCCCGGCGAATGCTGTCCCAACCGGGTCTTCCGCGGCGCCGTTCTGGTTGAGTTGCTGGAACTTGCCGTTGATGAACACCGCAGGGAACGCGACGTGGCCCAGGATCACGTCGTCCATGAAGGCGGCGATGGCGTTCTGCTTGTTGTCCAGCCCGCCGCCGACGAACTTCGTCTTGTTGTCCACGACGTTCTGGATGTCCTCGGTGAAGCCGCGGTACTTGGCGGCTGGCGGCTTGTTCAGGCCGTGGCCCTGGATCGCCAGTTCCTCCAATTGGGTGTTGGACTGGATCGTGTGCTCCAGCGCCAGGTAGGTCTGTTGGGTCATCGGCTTGCTGGCCGAAATGCCGAGCGTGCGGGCGTTGATCGCCATGCCGGCGGCTTCCGCATCAATGAAGCGCTGGATGTCCTCCCGGTTGCGGGCCTGGGTGGCGGCGTCCAGCTTGTTCAGGCCGGTGTTCTCGAACACCGCTTCCGCGTTGCCGGCGATGCGCTGCCAGGCCGTCAGCTTATCGCCGTGGCCGGCGAGCATCTGCTTGTAGTAGCCCTGCCACTCCGCCTTCAGGTCGGTGGCGGTGTGGTAGAGGCCGGTGGCGTCCGCGACCCAGGTGTGGGGCAGGTCGGCACTGCTGATGGTCGTCGGGATCAGGCTGCCGTCATAGGCGGTCTGGGTTCCAGGGGTCGGCTTCGGGTTGGGGGCTGGCAGCACGGGCGTGACCGGCTTCGGCGTGTGAACGGTGCCGGTGGGCTTGGGCGGGGTAGCCGGGGCGGGCAGGTGCTGGGCGAAATCCGTGGACTTGTAAACCTTGGTGAACGCGGCCTGGTCGAACGCCTTGACGGCTACGGCGATCTGGTTCTCGGCCGCGCCGTTCTGGTTCAACTGCTCCAGCTTGCCGTTGATGTACACCGTCGGGAACGGGGCACTGCCCAGGACCACTTCGTCCAGGAAGTCCGCCAGCGCCTTTTTTCCATGGTCCAGGCCGGACCCGATGTAGAGGGTCTTCTGGTCCACGTTGTTCTGGATATCGTTGGTGTAGCCGTTGTAGCGCGCGGCGGGCGGCTTGTTCAGGCCATGCCCCTGGATGCCCAGCTCCTCCAATACGGCGTCGGCCTGCAGGGCGTGCTCCATCGCCAGATAGCCGGACACGGACAGCGGATGGGTCGCGTCCACGCCGGACTTGGCCAGCGCGCCGGCCATGGCGTCGAACTGGCGCTGCAGGTCCTCCCGGTCACGGGCTTGGGTGGCGGCGTCCAGCTTGGCCAGGCCGGTGTTCTCGAACACCACTTCCGCGTTGCCCTCCAGCCGCTGGATGGCCGTGAGCGACGCGCCCTGGCCGGCCAGCATCTTGGATGCCAGGCCTTGCCACTCCGCCTTCAGGTTGGTCCCGGTGTGGTACAGGCCCGACGCATCGGCGGTCCAGGTGTGCGGCGTAATGCCGGTGATGGTGCCCGGCATCGCTGCGCCCATCAGGCCGGTAAAGCCGGGCGGAGGCGTGCCGGCTCCTGTAGCGGCCAGTGACAAGACGTCCATGCGATGTCGCTCCGTTGCCCAGGTTTCCCGGCGTGCTGCCAAGGTTGCACAGTGAGGTAAACAGAACGTGATCTAGTGGCTAGAGTAGCTTGCGTTACGAATTGTTCGGGGTTGCAACCTAAAGATGGAGCTGGGTTGCAGCGCCGCTGCCGTATTCCCGTGCCGGCGTAGCGCAAGTCGCGGCGTGGCAGGGCCGGGGCAGCTGCGGCGCCAGGCGTGTGGCGTTTGGGCTGGCGTCAGGCGTCGCGGCCCCGTGCCGCGTCCACCGACAGCGGCCCGCTCCCGCGCAGCACGACGGCCACGCACAGGAGCATCCACAGCAGCGGATACTCCATGCCCCGGCCCGACCAGAACCAGCCCAGGGGCAGGTGGACCAGGAATGCCGCCACCCCCAGCAAGGCCGCGCTGGCCAGCGCCGCCGGGCGGGTGAAGACGCCCAGCACGATGCACAGGCCGCCAAAGAACTCGGTGGCACCCACGAGGTAGGCCAGCGGCAGCGAAGGCTCCAGGCCCATGCGGGCGAAGCCGGCGGCGGTCTGGGCGATGTTGCCGCCGGCGAAGCCGAACAGCTTCTGCGCCCCATGCGGCATCAGGAATGCCCCGGTGGCGATCCGCACGAGCGGGTAGGCGAGCGGCTGCAGCCGGGCATAGACCGGATCGAGCAGGGGCAGGCGGGAAGGGGGCAGGGCGGACACGCTATTCTCCTGGATCATGCTTGGCGCAGAACTCGGCGGCGCCGAGCGTGCGGAAGTCGTGCATGGCCGTGCCGATGCGGGCATGGGGCCAGTCCCACCAGGCGATCCTGTGCAGGACCGTCTGGATGCTGGGCGGGAAGCGGTGGCGCAGTACCCGGGCCGGGTTGCCCGCCACGACCGCAAATGGGGCTACGTCCTTGGTCACGACCGCGCCCGCGCCCACGGCGGCGCCGGTGCCGATGCTGCGCCCCGGCAGCACGACCGCCCCGTGGCCGATCCACACGTCATGGCCGAGCGTGACCGGGCTTTGCCGCCGCCAGTCGAAGAAGGTGGGGTCGTCCGGCCCCAGGCCGTAGGCGCTGCTGCGGTAGCCCACGTGGCTGAGCATCACGCGGTCCAACGGATGGTTTCCTGGGTTCAGCCGCACGTGGGCGGCGATGGAGCAGAACTTGCCGACGGACGCGTAGATGATGTCGCTGTCGTTCACGACGTAGGAGTAGTCGCCAAAGCTGCTCTCGGCGACCTTGGTGCGGGCGCCGACCTCGCACCAGACGCCGAAGGTGGTGGCGCGGACGGAGGCGGTGCGGTGGACGCTGGGCTGCTGGCCAAGGGCCTTTGCGGAGGCGGGGTCGTTGGCCACGTCAGACCCCTTGCTGAACTTGGATTGCCAGGCTTGGACCGCCGGGCTTGGATTTTCGGGCGTCAGTGCTTGCCGGCCGCCTCCGTCGCGGTGCGCAGGCTGGCGAGGAGTGGCGCGAGGGCCGAGTAGGCACCGAGCCGGGTGTAGGTCTCGCCGTCGCAAACGTCCAGCCGCAACAGCGCACCTTCCCGGTGAACGATCCAGGTTGGGGCGGACTGGTGGCCGCGCGGATTGGTTGGCTGTGCCGGACCATGGGGCGGCTGCGCCGGAAGGTATGGCGGCTGCGCCAGGCTGGGCATCGGCTGCGCCGGGGTAGTCTCCATGACCATCGCCATCGCCTCCCCGCCCAGGTCCTGATGCGGCACCATGCACCACCGCGGGCCGAGCGCGGCGGCGATCCCATCCAGCTCGGTGCGCGTCAGCCCGGCGTGGAGGTCCATGAGTCCGGCCAGGAACGCCGTGGGATGCACATTGGAAGCGCCTGCGAGCTGCTTATGGTGAAGGGTCATGCTATCCTCTGCCCTGATTTTCGCCCTGCCGCACTAAGTTCTTGCAGCTAAGACTGACTTAACAACAATATATGACCCAGCTTTCTAAAAAGTTAATTCCCGCGCGTCGCCAGCACTTTACGGGACTTTGTGATGAAACGCTGCGAAGTCTGGGTACTAGCGCAAGACCCAAGATGCGCGCTGGAACGCCTCACCTGGCGCTCCCGGCACCATCCCGAGCCTCGAACGGCGCAACGACTGCCTCCGCCCCGATGCCTGTCTTGCACGGTCCAACGTTGCGGCGCAGCCGGCGGAGCATCGCCTTTGCGGCCGGAGCGGCGCTGGGCGGGTCTCGGTCGCCTCAGCCGGCGTCTTTCCGGCGTGCCCAGTGGCCGCGCTGCGGGTTCAGGGCAACCTGGCAGCCGCTAGGTTGCCAGCACCCTTGCCACTGCCATGCCCCACCCGCTCCAGCCCGGCCTGAGAGGAGAGGGACCCGGGTCAGTCGAGAAATGTTCGAAGATGGGCGAGGACTTCGTCCGGCGCTTCCTCCGCCAGGTAGTGGCCGCTGTCCACCGCGGCGCCGGTCACATCCGCGCTGCAGTACTCGCGCCACAGCGCCACCGGGTCGTACCAGCCACCGACCTTGCCCTTGGCGCCCCATAGCGCCAGGGTTGGGCACTGGACCTTGCGGCCCTCCGCCCGGCTGATCCGGTCGTGCTGCAAGTCTATGGTCGCAGCGGCGCGGTAGTCCTCGCACATGCCGGTGATCGCCTCGGGGTCGTGCGCGGCGGCAAGGTAGTCGGCCAGCGCCTCCACCCGGAAAAAGCCCGGCGTCTTCGGCTCGCGCGAGGTGTGGGCGCGGAACCACACGTCGGGGGCGGCATTGATCAGCTCCTCCGGGAAGGGATGCGGCTGCGCGAACCAGAACCAGTGGTAGTAGCCGAGCGCGAAGGACATGTCCGTCCGCTCGAAGTGCTCGATGGTGGGGACGATGTCCATGACGGCCAGGCGCTGCACGCGGTCGGGGTTGTCGAGCGCCAGGCGGTGCGCGACGCGCGCGCCGCGGTCGTGCGACACGACTTGGTACCGGTCGTGGCCCATGGCGGTCATCAGCTCCGCCATGTCCCGGGCCATGCTGCTCTTGGCGTAGGGGGCGTGGTCGGCGGTGGCGCTGGGCTTGAAGCTGCCGCCATAGCCGCGGAGGTCCGGGCAGATCACGGTATGGTCCTGCGCCAGGGCAGGGGCGACGGCGTGCCACATGGCGTGGGTTTGCGGGTTGCCGTGCAGCAGCAGCAGCGCCGGGCCGGTGCCGCCGTGGCGCAACCGCAGCTCGCCGTCGCGCACGCGGGCGGTGGTCAGCGTGAACCCGTCAAAGAACCCGGCCATGCCGTCCCGCTCCTGCCCAAATGCCCGGCGACGCTGGACCGCGGCAGTGTCAGGACTAGGGCGGCGGCGCTGTCCTGACTAGACGCTGCCTGGCGGGGGCCGGTGACACGGCACGCTGGTTGCCGGGCGTCCCCGCGGCGACGCATAGCAGGGGCTGGCGCGGGACGAACTGGGACAAGGAGGATGCTTGCGGGACAGCGGGGGTGGGTCGGCGTCAGGGGCGGCACGGTTATCCGGAGGGATCGTCGTGGTCGGGGCGGGTGTGGCCGGGTTGTCGGCGGCGGCGCACCTCCGGGCGCAAGGCGTCGAGGTCACGTTGCTGGAAGCCGGGTCGTGCATCGGCGGGCGTGCCCGCACCGCCCACCCTGCGGTGCTGCGCGGAGAGGTTCTGGACCTGGGCGCGGCCTGGCTGCACGCCGCGGGCAGCAATCCTCTGGTATCCATGGCGGCGTCGGATGATGACTTGGTTGACTCCGATTCGCTGCGGTCCGAGCGGCTGTTCGTCGCAGGGCGCGCGGCCACGGTGGCGGAGCAGGCCGCCTACGAAGACTGCTGGGACGCCGCGGAGCGGCTGGTCCCTGGGGTGGCAGACACCAGCCTGGCCGAGCTGATGGCGGGGCTGCCCGGCCCCTGGGCGCCGACCATTGCCCTGTGGGAGGGCGCGATCATTGCCGCCGCCGACGCGGACGAGCTGAGCGCCCATGACTGGCACCGCAACCTGCTGCCGCCGCCCAACTTGCTGCCGCGGGGCGGCTTAGGCAGCTTCGTCGCGCGCCGGCTGGCGACGCCGGCTTGGCTGGGCACCCCGGCGGAGCGCATCCGGTGGGACGGCCCGGGTGTGCAGGTGGCGACGCCGCGCGGCACCCTTCGCGCGGCGGCGTGCATCGTGACGGCCTCGACGGGGGTGCTGGCGGGGGGCGGCATCGCCTTCGACCCGCCGCTGCCCGATGACGTGCAGGCCGCGCTGGATGCGCTGCCGATGGGACAGGTGACGAAGGTTGCGCTGCCGGGGCGCGCGATGGCCCTGCCCGGGCGAGGAGGCGACCGGCTGGGCATCCCGGACAACGCGACGCTGGTGCGCCAGGTCGCGGCTGGGGAGGCCGGGATGACATTCAGCGCGTGGCCGCTCGGGCGGGGCCACCTGGTGGGCTTCATGGGCGGGCGGGCGGCGGCTGCCGTGGCAGGGGACGATGCTGCGGCGGAGGCGTTTGCGCGCGGGCAGGTGCAGGCGATGCTCGGTTCGGCGCGGCTGGGGGCGGGCGCGGCGGTGACCGGCTGGGGCACGGACCCGCTGTTCCGCGGCGCCTATTCGTTTGCCCGGCCGGGCGGAACCGGCGCGCGTGCGGTGCTGGCTGGTGCGTTTCTGGGGGAGCGGCTGCTGTTTGCTGGGGAAGCGACGTGCACGGACGGGCTGGCCGGCACAGTAGGCGGCGCGTGGCTGAGCGGGCGGGACGCGGCGGCGCGGCTGCTGGCAGCGGCGGCAGTTGACTGACGGCGTGACGCCAAGGCCGGCGGCGTCCTCGGTACGTTGATACCGGATGGTTGTCAGACTTGATCGCCAATGACAGTTTGCGGCCCGCAGGGTTCGTATGGCTTGGTAGGGATCAGGAACGAACTGGGGACGCGGCGGTACGTCAGGCCTGAACACTCCTTGTACAAGCGCCGGTCTGCGGTGGGTCGCTACCCCCATCCCGGACCAGGGCGCCGGCTGCCTGTGGCGTGTGTCCGAAAGGCTGCCAGACGCTTCATGGGGGCGGCTGCAAGCAATAGCGGCTTCGCGCCGCTTTCGCTGCCGGACCTGATTTCCTTTGCTTGCCAGGTCAACTCCGACCGCGTGTCCCAGGCCAGAACCGAAAACCCTCTCATCAGGAGAAGAGCATGTCGCGTTTCCCGCTCAGCCGCCGCACCGTGCTTACGGCCGCAATCGCCCTTGCCGCCACCAGCCGGGCGCACGCGGCGGACGCCGTCACGATCGGGGTCCTGCTGCCGCTGACCGGCAACAGCGCCCAGGTCGGCGCCGACGACAAGGCCGCGCTGGAGGTTGCGGCCGAGATCGTCAACGGCGCCCACGGCACGCTGCCGGTGCTGATGGGGCAGGGCGGCCTTGCCAAGCTCGGCGGCGCCCGCCTGCAGCTTGTGTTCGCCGACCACCAGGGCGACCCGCAGAAGGCCCGCGCGGAGGCGGAGCGGCTGATCACCCAGGACAAGGTGACGGCGCTGCTCGGCACATACCAGAGCGCCACGGCCGCAACGGTCAGCCAGGTGGCAGAGCGCTACGAGATTCCGTTCCTGTCGGCCGACAACTCCTCCCCCAGCCTGCACCGGCGCGGGCTGAAGTGGTTCTTCCGCACCACCCCGCACGACGAGATGTTCACGCAGGCGATGTTCGACTTCTTCCGTGCGGAAGGGACGCGCACCGGCCGGCCGGTCCAGAGCGTCGCGCTGTTCTACGAGGACAGCGTGTTCGGCGCCGACAGCAGCACGGTGCAGCGCAAGCTCGCCGGGGAGGCCGGCATCAAGGTCGTGGCCGACGTCAAGTACCGCGCCAACTCGCCGTCGCTGTCGTCCGAGGCGCAACGGCTGCGCGCGGCGGACGCCGACGTGCTGATGCCGTCCAGCTACACGTCGGATGCGATCCTGCTGATGCGCGGCATGACGGAGCTTGGCTACAAGCCCCGCGCCATCATGGCGCAGGCCGCCGGGTTCCAGGAGCAGGCGTTCCTGTCGGCGGTGGGACCGCTGGCGGAGGGGGTGTTCAGCCGCTCGTCGTTCGCGCTCGATGCGGTGAAGTCGCGCCCGGCGATCTCGGCGGTCAACGCCCTGTTCCGCGCCCGCGCCGGCAAGGACCTGAACGACAACACCTCCCGCCACGTGATGGCGCTGCAAATCCTGGCGGACGCCATCAACCGCGCGGGCAGCACGAAGGCCGGCGACATCCGCACGGCGCTGGCCGCCACGAACGTGCCGGGGGAGCAGACCATCATGCCCTGGCGCGGCGTCCGCTTCGACGAGCAGGGCCAGAATGCCGCCGCGACGCCGGTCATCCAGCAGGTCGTGAACGGGGCCTACCGCACCGTTTTTCCGGCTGACGTGGCCGTGCAGGATGCCGTCTGGGACGCGGCCCGGTGACGGTGCGGGCGGCGGCACGGCGTTCCGGTGCCGGATGCCGGTTCCACAAAACTGTCCCAGGCCGGGTGGCGGGATACGGCTTCCGTTCGCATGCCAGAACTACTGGCCCACTCGTAGAGCCTTCAGGGCGACGCGACCTCTGAACGAGAGGATCACGCCATGCGAATGCCATCGTCGCGGATCGCCCTGACCCGTCGCGCCATCATCGGCACAGGCCTGGGGACGGTCCTGGGCGCACGGGCGGCAGGCGCGGCCACGGGGAACGCGCCCGAGCCTGTCAGGATCGGCGCGGTCTTGCCGCTGACCGGCGGCAGCAGCAAGGTGGGCCGGGGCAACCAGGATGCCCTGGAGACGGCTGCCGACTTCATCAACTACATCGCCTCACGCTTCCCCCTGCTCGGGAGCAACGGCGCGGGGCTGGACGGGCTGGGCGGCGCGAAGATCCAGCTCCTGTTCGCCGACCACGGCGGCAACCCGGCGCAGGCCGGCGCCGCGGCAGAACGCCTGATCACGCGGGATAACGTGGCCGCGCTGATCGGCACGTATCAAAGCGCCACCGCGATCACCGTGAGCGACGTGGCGGAGCGGCACGGGATTCCCTTCGTGTCCGCCGACAACTCCTCTCCCGTCCTGCACCGACGCGGGTTGAAGTGGTTCTTCCGGACTGGGCCGCACGACGAGGTGTTCACCGATGCGATGTTCGCGTTCCTGCGGTCGGCTGGTGCCCGCAGCGGCCGTCCCGCCACGAGCGTGGCGCTGTTCTATGAGGACAGCGCGTTCGGCATCGGCAGCAGCGGGGCGCAGCGCGCGGCGGCCACGCAGGCCGGCTTGCGGATCGCCGCCGACATCAAGTATCCGCCCAGCGCCCCGTCGCTTGCGGCCGAAGCCCAGGCGTTGCGCGACGCGGACGCCGACGTGCTGCTGCCCAGCAGCTACACCGCGGATGCGATCCTGCTGATGCAGGCCTTCGGCGGACTGGGCTACCGGCCGCGCGTGATCCTGGCCCAAGCCGCCGGCTTCCAGGACAGCGCCTTCCTGTCCGCGGCCGGCCGGCTGGCCGAAGGCGTGTTCAGCCGATCCTCGTTTGCATCGGACGCGCTCCGGTTCCGCCCGGGAATCCTGAGCGTCAACGAGGCCTTCACGGAGCGGACCGGCGCGGGCCTGAACGACGACAGCGCGCGGCAGGTGGTGGCGCTGCAGGTGCTGGCGGGCGCCATCAACCGGGCTGGCTCCACAGGACCTGCGGCCATCCATGCCGCGCTCGCCGCGACGGACCTGCCGGGCGAGGAGACCATCATGCCGTGGCGCGGTGTGCGCTTCGACAAGCACGGGCAGAACACGGACGCCACGCCCGTCATCCAGCAGGTGAGCGAGGGTGCCTACCGCACCGTGTTCCCTTACGAACTCGCGACGCGGCAGGTCGCATGGGGCATGCAGTCCTAGGCGGCCCAGCAACGTCCACCGGCCGCCGGCCCTTACGGCCCGCCCTTAGACCGTGTTCGGTGCGGATGGACGCACCGAACACAGTCAAACCTTTGTTTTGCTGGCATCTTTATCGGAGCGTGGCCACGTTTGATCCGATGATGCTCTAGCCGCGCCGCGCCACCGCGGCCCGCACCGTGTTGTCCAGCAGGCAGGCGATGGTCATGGGGCCGACACCGCCGGGCACGGGGGTGATGGCGCCGGCGACGGCGGCGCACTCGGCGTAGGCGCAGTCGCCGGCTAGGCGTCCGTCGGGTAGGCGGTTGATGCCGACATCAATCACGGTGGCGCCGGGCTTGATCCAGTCGCCGCGCACCAACTCCGGACGGCCCACGGCGGCCACCAGCACGTCGGCCCGGCGGCACTCCGCGGCGAGGTCCGCAGTGCGGGAGTGGGCGATGGTCACGGTGGCGTCGGCGGCGAGCAGCAGCAGGGCCATCGGCTTGCCGACGATGCTGGACCGGCCCAGCACGAGCGCCCGCGCGCCGCGCAGCGGCACGTCGCAGGACGCCAGCAGGCGCATGACGCCGGACGGCGTGCAGGGTGCCAGCACGGGCAATCCATCCTGCAGGCGGCCGACATTGATGGGGTGGAAGCCGTCCACGTCCTTGGCGGGGTCAATGGCCTCCAGCACCGGGCGGGGCGGGATGTCGTGGGGCAGGGGGAGCTGGACCAGGATGCCGTCCACCTCCGGGTCCGCGTTCAGCCCGGCGATCACCGCCATCAGCTCGGCGGCGGCGGTGGTGGCGGGCAGGCGGATGGTGCGGGCGGCGATGCCGGCATCCTGGGCGGCGCGGTCCTTGTTGCGGACATAGACAGCGCTGGCCGGGTTGTCGCCCACGAGCACGACGACCAGGCCGGGGCGGTAGGGCAGGGCGGCAGCGCGGGCAGCGACGTCGGCGCGCAAGGCGGCGGCGGCGGCCTTGCCGTCAATGATGCGGGCGGACATGGCTAGACCAGGGACCACACACCGAAGCGGATGCCGTTCTCCAGGGTCCCGAGGATGGGGATGGCGATAAACTGTAGCAACAGGATCGCGACCAGCGGGCTGAGGTCTATGTTGCCGAAGTTGGGCAGCACGTTGCGGATGGGCCGCAGCACCGGCTCGGTCAAGCGGTAGAGGAAGTCACCGATCGTCCAGACCAGGCGGTTGCGGGTGTCTATGACGTTGAAGGACGCCAGCGTGCTGAAGAGCGCGCTGAGGATCAGCGACCACTTTATGAACCAGATCAAGTAGTAGCCGAGTTGAAACAAACCTTGGATGATCACCGAGCGCGGCCTCCGGATGGTCCGGGGCGGCATGCCGGACACGGCGGACCCTACCGATGCGCCCGGCATGGTGCAACGGGGCGCCGCGCCGCGCCTTGACTTGGCCGGCTGGGATAGTCATGTTCCGCCGCCTGGAACGGCGGGGCTGTAGCTCAGTTGGGAGAGCGCCTCGTTCGCAATGAGGAGGTCAGCGGTTCGATCCCGCTCAGCTCCACCACCGCC
>Ga0123339_10000814_pt1 | contig 22682 bp, 19 predicted proteins | sample lystaG_FD_89956 | JGI IMG/M metagenome (GOLD analysis project Ga0123339, IMG submission 89956) | Glacier valley bacterial and archeal communities from Borup Fiord, Nunavut, Canada, to study Microbial Dark Matter (Phase II) -... | ecosystem: Environmental > Aquatic > Freshwater > Ice > Glacier ...
ATCAACTTCAAGCCCGTTTGTAAGCAAGCCTTTTGAATTTTCAATCATTGAAATAATATACATACCAATGATACATATGATGAAGATTATGCCCATTCGGTCAATGAACGGAATTTCAAATACTCCAACACCATTGTCTTTTGAAAACCCGTAAGGTGCTAAAAACGACAAGTTAAGGTAGGGAGGAATCAGTTTAAAGAAAATCGCCATCAAAAAACCTCCGATTGTTGCAAATAGAGCCGCATTTGATGTTGTTTTTTTCCAGAAGAAGCCAAGAATAAACATGGCAAAAATACCAGGTGATACAAAGCCGGTATATTCCTGGATATATTGAAAACCTTGTTTGCCTTCACCCATCAGGGTATTACCGATTAGCAGGGCTAAAATAACACCCAGTACCATTGCAACAACAACTGTATATTTTCCATAGAGCACGAGCGTCTTTTCACTTGCATTCTTATCAAATGCTTTTTTGTAAATATCAAGTGTGAAAATTGTTGCAATACTATTTACTTTACCTGCAAGTGAAGCCACAATAGCTGCTGTTAGAGCCGCAAATGATAAACCCTTCAACCCTGTAGGCAGTAAGTTCAATAAAGAAGGATAGGCTTTGTTAACATCGATTACCCCATGGGCTGTCATCATTTCAGTATGAAACATACCTTGCTGATATAATTCGTAAGCAGCAATACCAGGTAAGACAACAATCAACGGCATCATTAATTTTAAGAATGCTGCAAAGAGTAAACCCCCCCTGGCAGTTTGTAAATCTGCACCAAGAGCTCGCTGAGTGATATATTGATTGCAACCCCAGTAATTCAAGTTGGTAATCCACATACCCCCAATCAACACCGATAAACCGGGCAACTCCATATAGTTGGGGTTATTTTTGTGAAAAATCATTTGAAAGTGGTCAGATGCATGTTCTCTCAGCAGCACAAACCCTTTAAGAAGTCCGGTTGTGCCAGCACGCTCTGAGATTAAATTTAATGCCAGGTAGGTAGCTACAAGGCCTCCTAAAATTAAAACAGCAACCTGTATAACATCTGTATAGCCAATTACTTTCATGCCCCCCAAGGCAATGAAGATAGAGAATATAGCCAGCAGGCCAATACATAACGGAATACTAAGTCCCGAGATACCAGAAATTGCCAGTGCCCCCAGGTAAAGAATTGACATCAGGTTTACAACTATGTAAAGTAACAACCAGAATACAGCCATAATCATGGCAACCGTTCCATTATACCGCTGACTCAAAAACTGAGGCATGGTAGAAATTTTATTTTTCAGGTAAACAGGTATAAAAAAGATAGCGACAATAATCAGTGTAGCCGAGGCCATCCACTCGTAAGTAGAAATTGCCAGACCCATTTTGAAACCTGAACCTGACATACCGATAAACTGCTCTGCTGAAATATTTGAAGCGATAAGTGAGGCACCGATCGCCCACCAGGTTAATGAACCCTCGGCAAGAAAAAAATCTGCCGAACTGATCTCTTTTTTTCTTTTGCGCTGATAAATCCAATAACCATATCCTGCTACCAGGAGAAAGTAAGCAAGAAAAACCAGGTAATCAATAGATTGCAACTGATGATGCATTTTTAAACAGGTTTAGAAGTAATTGGAAGAATATGTGTGATGAAAGTAACCTAAATATGTCAATTTATTATTGAATACATAGAACTTATCAAGTTTAAAACGGTTTTAAAGTAAGAATGTACGTATTTAGTTAAATTCTTAAAAATTCTTTTTTTACATAATGATGTTTCTTAGAAACAGAAGTTCTGTCAAACTTATGTCAAATCTTCTTTTTAATTGAATTCATTCTAAATAAGGTTGCATTTTTCGTACTTTTGCAGAGGATTAGAATACAACTCTTGTATGCTATCTTCTTTAAACCAAGGAACAGGTTGTTATGAATAACGATAAAGAATTATTAGAAGCAATACCTGAATCTGATTACAAATACGGATTCAGTACAGATATCGAGATGGATATGGCTCCAATCGGGCTTACTGAAGAAACAGTTCGCTTTATTTCAGCCAAAAAGAATGAGCCCGAATTCTTACTAGAATGGCGTTTAAAGGCATTTGCTCATTATCAGACCCTGGCAATGCCAAGCTGGCAATATTTCCCGATGCCAGAATTTGATTTTCAGGCTATCTCATATTATGCTGCTCCAAGACGTAAACCTGAACTGAAAAGTTTAGACGAAGTTGACCCAGAGCTTCTTGACACCTTTAAAAAGCTGGGTATTCCGCTTGTTGAACAAATGATGTTAAGCGGTGTGGCAGTTGATGCAGTTTTTGACAGCGTTTCAGTAGCAACAACTTTTAAAGCTAAGTTAAATGAAATGGGTATTATATTTTGCTCGTTCGGCGAGGCCGTGCAAAATCATCCCGAGCTTGTTCGCAAATATCTGGGTACAGTAATACCGTACACTGATAATATTTTTTCAGCCCTGAATGCTGCTGTTTTTTCAGATGGTTCATTTGCATACATACCAAAAGGTGTTCGTTGCCCAATGGAACTTTCTACCTACTTCCGGATCAATGCAATGAATTCTGGTCAGTTTGAAAGAACACTGATCATCGCAGATGACGATAGTTATGTTAGTTATCTTGAGGGCTGTACGGCACCACAGCGTGATGAAAATCAATTGCATGCTGCCGTTGTTGAACTCGTTGCCCACGATCGGGCTGAAATAAAATATTCTACTGTACAGAATTGGTATCCAGGAGATAAAGAGGGTAAGGGTGGAATTTTCAATTTTGTGACCAAACGCGGAATCTGCGCTGGCCATAGTTCGAAAATTTCATGGACACAGGTTGAAACAGGCTCAGCCATTACCTGGAAGTATCCTTCTGTTATACTGAAAGGTGATTATTCACAGGGTGAGTTCTACTCAGTAGCCGTTACAAAAAACAAGCAGGTAGCAGATACAGGAACTAAAATGGTTCATTTGGGCAAGCATACCAGAAGTCGTATTATTTCAAAAGGTATTTCTGCCGGACAAGGAAATAATAATTATCGTGGTTTGGTGAGGGTTTCATCAAATGCTGATTATGCCAGAAATTTTACCCAGTGTGATTCATTGCTTATTGGAGATAAATGTTCTGCGAATACGTTTCCATACATAGAGTCTAAAAATTCTACTGCTACAATAGAACATGAAGCCACAACTTCTAAAATTGGTGAAGACCAGATTTTCTATTGTAATCAGCGTGGCATAAGCAGTGAAAATGCAGCAGCCCTGATTATAAATGGTTATTGCAAAGAAGTTTTAAACCAATTACCAATGGAGTTCGCTGTTGAAGCACAAAAGCTTCTTGCTATAACACTTGAAGGTAGCGTAGGTTAATAGTTTGATTTGATTTAGAAGCATGACGAATACATCAGTATTATTAGAAATTAGAAACCTGCACGCAGGTATTGCAGGAAAAGAAATATTGAAAGGTTTAAACCTTACAGTCGCTGCAGGACAGGTTCATGCTATTATGGGGCCCAATGGTTCGGGTAAAAGTACTTTAGCCTCAGTACTTGCTGGTAAAAATGATTATGAGGTCACTGATGGTGAAATCATATTTAATGGTAAAAATCTATTAGATTTTTCTCCTGAAGACAGAGCAAGAGAAGGCGTTTTTCTCGCTTTTCAGTATCCGGTTGAAATACCAGGTGTTTCTAATATCAATTTTCTGAAGACTGCTGTTAACGAAATCCGTAAATACAAAGGGCTTGAACCAATGGACGCCAAAAGCTTTCTTGCCAGAGTTAAAGAATGTCAAAACCTGGTAGAATTTGATGCCAAGCTTACTGGGCGTTCTTTAAATGAAGGTTTTTCAGGGGGAGAGAAAAAACGGAATGAAATTTTTCAATTGGCCATGCTTGAGCCGATGTTAGGAATTCTTGATGAAACAGATTCTGGCCTTGACATCGATGCATTGAAAATTGTAGCTCAGGGTGTAAATAAACTTCGCAGCGCCGAGCGTTCATTCATGGTGATTACACATTACCAGCGTCTGCTTGACTATATCATTCCTGATGTTGTTCATGTTTTGTTTGAAGGTAAAATTGTCAAAACCGGCACTAAAGAACTTGCCAAAGAACTTGAAGTTAGAGGTTATGACTGGGTGAAGGAATTAGGAACTGAGTCATTAACAAGATAAAACAGGTAGATGACGAATCAACACGAATATTCTTTAGTTGAAAAAATCGATGGAGAGCTGGAAATTAACCAAATTATGAACAGTGAATCAGGGTTCTTACAGGCGATACGTAATAAAGCATTACATTCGCTGGTAGAACTTGCAGTACCAACCACCCGTGATGAATCATGGAAGTATACCTCTGTAAAATCGCTCTTAAACCATGAGTTTAAGATTCCTTCATTATCGCTGAATGATAATTTATACCTTCAGGAGTTACAGGCAACTGAAATTAAGGGACTCGATTGTTACCGCATAGTACTCGTGAACGGTCAGTATTCAGCAGGTTTATCAGCCAGTTTAACCGGTAAAGATGCTGAATCGATAAAATTCATTTCCCTTCAGGATGCTTTTAACCAATCTTCATTCGAATTGTATTTTAACAGGCGTGACAGCTCATCAACTGAGTATTTCAGTGCTATGAACCTGGCAAAAAGCGACAGAGGCTTGTATATAGAAGTAGACAAGGGATATACAGCTACAAAGCCTATATATATCATCAATATTCTTGATAGTGCCGAGAACATTTTTATAAATTCTCGTAATCTGGTAATTGTACATGAGCTTGGCTCTATTGAACTCATTGAAACTACGCTAAATGTTAGTTCAGGTAATGCACAAATCAACGTAAATCACCATGGAGAGTTTTTCGTCGGTCAGCAGAGCAGTGCGACAGAAGTTTTTATTCAGCGGGGAAATGCAAATACTGCTATTCTGAATAAGAATGATGCATTTCTATCTCAAGACAGTATATACAACAATCATACGTATACGCTTGAAGGGGCCTTCACCCGAAATAACCTTAATATGTTTCTTGAAGGGCCTGGTATTGAAGCCCATATGTATGGCTTCTACCAAACTAAAGATGCAGAACTTGTTGATAATCACACGTTGGCAGATCATCAGGTAAACAATTGCATGAGTAGCGAGCATTATAAAGGTATTCTAAATGGTAAGTCAAGCGGTGTCTTTAATGGAAAAGTTGTTGTTCATCCTGATGCGCAAAAAACCAATGCTTACCAGCAGAATAATTCGATTCTACTCGGTCGCAACTCAAGCATGAATAGTAAGCCTGAGCTTGTTATTTTTGCTGATGATGTTAAATGCAGCCATGGCTCTACAATTGGCCAGTTAAATCAGGATTCTTTGTTTTATCTAAAGGCCAGAGGTATCTCTGAAGAAACTGCAAAATTACTTCTTATTAAAGCATTCGCCCATGAACTCACGCTTCGCTTAAAACCAGAAGCATTACGTGAGCACCTCAATGAATTGATTGGTTAAAAATTTGTCATCATGTCAGCAAACATTCATGAATTAATTGTTTTAAATAATTTTCCTACGGTTGAAGAAATCAGAAAGGACTTTCCTATTTTATCAACTAAGGTTCATGGAAATCCACTTATATATCTTGATAATGCCGCAACTTCTCAAAAGCCGTTACAGGTAATTGAGGCTATAGATCATTATTACAAATATGAGAACGCCAATATTCACCGTGGCGTTCATTATCTGAGTGCGACAGCAACTGAGGCCTATGAAGCCTGCAGAGTTAAGGTTCGTGATTTTATCAATGCCCGTAGTTTATCTGAAGTTATTTTTACCAGTGGAACAACAGATAGCATCAATCTGGTGGCATCATCTTTTTCAAGAAAGTTTCTCAAAAAAGGGGGTAAAATTCTGATTTCAGCTCTTGAGCACCATTCAAATATTGTTCCATGGCAGCTTGCTTGTGAGCAGTATGAAGCCGAACTTGTTGTTATCCCGATGAATCATACGGGTGAGCTGGTAATTGAAGAGTTTTACAAACTGCTCGATGAATCAGTTTGTCTGGTGGCTATCAGTCACATCTCAAATTCTCTAGGTACAATCAATCCGGTGAAAGAAATGATTGATGCTGCTCATGCACTAAACATTCCGGTACTACTTGATGGTGCCCAGTCAATTGCGCACCAAACTATTGATGTTCAGGCTCTGGATTGTGATTTCTTTACTTTCTCGGCACATAAAATTCTTGGACCCACTGGTTTTGGAGTTCTATATGGTAAAGAGAAATTGCTTGAAGCTATGCCACCCTGGAAAGGTGGGGGTGAGATGATTAAAACAGTAAGCTTTACCAAAACTACCTATAATGAATTGCCTTTTAAATTTGAAGCTGGCACACCTCATATTGCTGGTGGTATTGGTTTGAGTGCTGCCATTACCTATCTCATGAATCTTGGGATGGATAATATCGAGAAGGCTGAACAAGTACTACTAGAAAAATCAACATATGCACTGAGTCAGATTGAAGGTGTTGAATTAATTGGTACGTCTGCCAATAAGGCAAGTATCGTATCATTTAATGTGAAAGGTGTACATCCATATGATGTGGGCGTAATTCTAGACCAGTTAGGAATTGCTGTTCGTACGGGTCACCATTGTACTCAACCGATTATGGACTTTTTGGGCATTCCTGGAACTGTTCGTGCGTCATTTTGTTTCTATAATTCAGAAGAAGAAATCTACCGTCTTGATAAAGGAATCAGGAAGGCCATTACCATGTTAAGTTAATGACAGATACAGCACCTATTGAGGAAATTCAATCATTACTGGTTGAAGATTTTAGTATTTTCGATAACTGGATGGATAAATATGAACTTATTATTCAGTTGGGTAAGGAACTTCCACTGATCGATGAGCAGTTTAAAACTGATGATAATATCATAAAGGGGTGCCAATCAAGGGTATGGTTGCATGCTGAGCAAATTGATAGTAAGGTGATTTTTACTGCCGATAGCGATGCCATCATTACAAAAGGGCTCGTTAGTTTGATTGTGAAGGTTTTAAGTGGGCATACACCTAAAGAGATCGTTGAAGCAAATTTGCATTTTATTGATGAAATCGGGTTACAGCAACACCTTTCACCTACACGTTCAAACGGCCTGTTGTCAATGATAAAACAAATGAAACTTTTTGGTCTCGCTTTTCAAATCCAAAATACCAATTCTCAAAAATCATGATGTTGCGTGTACTTGAAATGGAACAAAAGGTAATTGAAGCTATCAAGCTGGTCTATGATCCTGAAATTCCTGTTGATGTTTATGAATTGGGCCTCATCTACGGCATTGAAATCGATGATGATAATAATGTTCAGGTAAATATGACCCTGACAGCTCCCAGCTGTTTTGCTGCAGAGCAGATTCCTGTTGATGTTGCTGCCCGTATTAAAGAGATTGAAGAAGTAAAGGAAGTTAAGGTTGATGTTATTTTTGAACCGCCATGGTCTCAGGAGATGATGACCGAAGAAGCTAAGCTAACCCTGGGTTTCTTATAAAAATTTAAATTTTTTCGCATTTTTTCAGAATGATTGAAACAGACATTTGTATAGTAGGCGCAGGACCAGTTGGTCTTTTTGCCGTTTTTGAAGCCGGTCTTTTAAAATTACGTTGTCATATAGTTGATGTCTTGCCGCAGATTGGGGGGCAACTAGCAGAAATTTATCCGAAAAAGCCAATTTATGATATCCCAGGTTACCCCTCTGTTCTTGCACATGAACTGATTGATAACCTTGAAAAGCAAATTGAACCATTTAAACCTGGTTATACTCTGGGTGAAAGAATAGAAAGTTTCACAAAGCTTGATGATGGTTCATTCATCGTTATGACCTCGGACCAGACTGAAATTCATGCCAAAACTATTGCAATTGCGGCAGGTCTTGGGTGTTTCGAACCCAGAAAACCAGAACTGGAAAATTTGGCTACTTATGAAAATAAGGGTGTTCATTACTTCATAAAAGACCCGAATCTCTATACAGGTAAAAAGGTATTAATTGCTGGAGGCGGAGATTCAGCACTAGATTGGGCTATTCATTTATGTTCACTTGGCTCAGAAGTCATCCTTGTTCACAGAGGGTCATCATTCAGAGGTGCACCTGATTCGGCCCATAAGGTGCAGGTACTGCATGACCAGAAAAAACTAACTCTTTTACTTAACTCCCAGGTTTCAGCCTTAAGTGGCGAAGGACATATACAGTCAATTACAGTCGATGATGCGAGTGGTATAAAAACTGAATATGCTGCAGACTATTTTATTCCACTATTTGGTTTGAGCCCCAAATTGGGGCCTATAGAAAATTGGAAACTTAGCCTTGAAAAAAATGCAATAACAGTAAATACCCATGATTTTGCGACTGATATACCTGGTGTTTTTGCTATTGGAGATATCAATACATATCCTGGTAAGTTAAAGCTCATTTTATGTGGTTTTCATGAAGCTGCATTAATGGCCCACGGTGCTTACAAATACATATATCCCGATAAGCGGGTAAATCTTAAATACACTACCGTTAACGGAATTGAATCTTTTTAAATGGACCTTATAACTGTTAATGTCATTGATTTCGATGGCAGTCTGAAACCATTGGAAGTACCCACTGGAATTAATTTAAGCCTGATGGAGGCTATGAAGGCCTCTGGCTATGAAATTGAGGCATCCTGCGGAGGTATGGCATTATGTGCAACCTGCCATGTTGATGTAATTGTCGGGCATGATCAGCTTTCTGCCCCAAACGATGCTGAACTTGAAATGCTTGATATGCTGCCAGTATTAAAACCAAATAGCCGCCTTTCATGTCAGATTCGGATAAATGATGAAGTTGATGGAATCACAGTACAGATACTTGGCTAATAAATACCCCATATGTATGCAATAGTTGATATAGAAACTACTGGCAATTATGCTGCTGGTAACCGGATCACCGAAATTGCTATTGTCATATTACATAATGGTAACATCGTAGAACGCTTTGAATCGTTGGTAAACCCCCAGCAGCCAATTCCCTATTTTATTCAAACCCTCACCGGTATCACCGATGATATGGTTGAAAATAGTCCTGTTTTTGGTGATCTGGCGATGAAAATCTTTATGCTCCTGCAGCATAAGATTTTTATTGCGCATAATGTCAATTTTGATTACTCGTTTGTTCGTTCAATGCTAGCTGACCACGGCTATGATCTCAACCTGAGAAAGTTATGTACAGTTCAGCTCAGTAGAAAATTACTTCCTGGTTTGCCTTCCTATAAATTAGGAAGATTGTGTTCCAGTCTGGGTATAACTAATAACGCCAGACACCGTGCCGCGGGTGATGCTGAAGCAACAACTATTCTATTTAAACGTTTGATTCTTGAAGACCATAGCGGACATATTAAAGGTTTGCTTAAAGAAAACAGGGTAGCTACAAAGCTCCCTCCTAATGTTCCTTTTGAGCAGTTTATAGCATTACCGAGTAGTCCAGGGGTCTATTACTTTCATGATCAAAAAGGTAAAGTGGTATATGTAGGGAAAGCAAAAAACCTAAAATCAAGGGTCAACGGGCATTTTAGTTCTGCCCTGGTCAGCAAACAGAAGCAAAATTTTATTGCTAAAATCCATTCTTTCAGTTATGAACGTTGTGGCACAGAGTTAATGGCTGCAATTTTCGAAGATGCTGAAATAAAAAGACTCTGGCCTGAGTTTAACAAGGCTCAGAAAAACAGGCAGCAACAGTTTGGGCTTTATCTGTTTAGTGATCAAAATGGTTACAAACGTTTGGGGATAGAAAAGATTAATTCTTCATTACCTCCTGTTCAGGCTTTCTTCAATCTGGCTGAAGCATATTCTTTCCTGGTTAAACTGGTTCAACAACATAGCTTATGTCCGAAACTTTGCTTTATACAGCGCAATTCAGCTGATTGTTATGCGTTTTTAAAAGGTAATTGTCATGGTGCCTGTCAGAAGCAGGAATCTGTTGAATCTTATAATTTACGACTGATACTGGCACTTGAAGATCTTGCTACCCAGCAATCATTTGCTATTATTGATAAAGGAATTGAATCAGACCAGCAAAGCTGCATTCTTGTGGTTGAAGGTAAATTATATGGAATGGGTTATCTACCAACTTCTCTACTGATACCCCAGACGATTGAAAGTCTGAAAAATTATGTCAAACTGCTTCATGAAAGTTCATTCAGTAAACGCTTGATACAAAAATTTTCAATCTCGAGCCCTTCTTCTATTATCTGGTTTCAATAGATATGAAGCAGCATAAAGGATTTCTGATTAAACCTTTACTGCTAATATGCCTGGTTATTGCCCTTGGATCAAAAAGCCAGGCAACTCATCTTCAGGGCAGGTACATTGTTCAGGGCAGGTACATTGTTCAAGACAGTTTACCCAATCAGATCTCAATTTTACTGATTCATAGGTACGGCTCAACTAGCAGGAAATTAGAAAAGGCATGGAAAATTTTACTCGCCGCGGGCTATTCATTTCAGACGGTATCCTTTATTGACACAGAAAAAATGACTTTACTTAATGCTGTATTCTCGTCAGATAAGGGGCTGGCGATGCAAACTAGTGATCAGCAGCGTATTCTTTTACCTGCACTCGATCTATTTTATAGTTGTATACCTGAATTTAAGGCAAATAAGGGCTTTGTGGCTGATCTTAATAGTCTGACAACTGAATGTCTGAATCGCTACCTTAATCAGTTAGCACTTAAATGCGCACATTCATTGGCTGAAAAAGATAAAAACGGTTATAAAAAGTGGGGGCAAAAATTCTTAAAAACGGCTTTTGACTTTAACGATTTACTTAAGTATATGCCTGAAATTTCAGGCAACTTCTGGGTACTTAAGATACCCTTGCAGCTAAAAAAATGGACTTTGCTGATAAACTACGGACAAGAATGCTTGCTGAGGCATAAAAAATTCAATCCTGAATTAATTGCTCAACAACCCCTGAACACTTTTGCTTTGCCAGGGATCAAAAGGCCAAACTATAGTGCAGATCTAGCAGGTAGTCTGGTTCTATCTCAAAGCCTTTACAAACAGTATATCGATACTGATATCGGCTTCGAATAAGGCCAACGTTACTTATCAAAAAAGATCTTGACTCTTAGATCATTTTTTCAGCTTCCTGTCTTATAAATTCTGAATCAGTATGTGATAGATAATACCATATGGGTTTACGTAATAAAGAGTGCTTTTTCTTGATTGCTGCGCACCGTATTGTGTACTTACAGTCTGATTCTGGGTATAAATAAATATTTGCCCACCATTATCATCACTTCGTGTTGTCGTTGGCGGACCATTGTGATACACCAGATTTTTTGCTGGTTTACCAACCCAGGTAAATCTTGCCGGAGCACGCCTTGTTGTGCAGCCCTCAAAACTGGTCACGGTAAGGCCTAATGTAAGAAGTAATAAAACCAGGGAAATAGTATTTTTCATATGATCTTGATTAGAAGTCGCAGTAAGCCACCTATACGTAAGAGCAAAATTACTATCTAGGGTTTAACGATGAGATTGATATTTTTAGACGCTGACTGAGATCTGCCTGGATCTGACTGCTCTTTGATAAATTTATCTAGGCTTTATTAAGTGCAAACCAGAAGCGGCTGCCCTGATCTACAGTGCTCTCAACCCCGATAGATCCACCCTGTGATTCAATAAAGTCTTTCGATATCGAAAGACCCAGACCACTGCCATTTTTTTCAAAGTTTATTTCAGATGGTACCCTGAAAAACCGATCAAATATGAGTTTCCGATATTGCTCTTCAATGCCTTTGCCAAAATCTAAAACAGAGAATTCTACCTGGTTTTCAGTTTCCTTTATAGTAAGCATGATATTTCCTTTTTCAGGGCTGTACCTGAGTGCATTTGATAATAGGTTAATCAGAACCCAGGCAGTTTTCTCCTGGTCTGCTAAAATCAAAGGCATGTTTTGCACCAGATCAATCTGAATATTAACCTGTTTTTGTCGTGCTGGAATTTTTACTGCTTCAAGTGAATAATCAAGGATTGCCTGTGGGTCTGTTGATTGTATATTTAATTGAATATGTCCTGTTTCAACCTGAGCAAGATCAAGAAGCTCTCCTGTTATAGTCAGCAGACGCTGACTGTCTTCCATGATGTTTCCAATCAGCTGCTGCTGTTCCTGATTTAAATGTCCGATTCTTTCATCTGAAAGAAGCTTTAAGCTGAGCTTTATAGATGAAATAGGGGTCTTTAGTTCATGAGAAATAGTCGCAATAAAATTAGTTTTCGCTTTATCGAGTTCCTGAAACTTGGTAATATTTTTTAATAGTATGACTTTCCCCAATACCGTATCTGCGTTTTTGATCTCCAGGGTTTCTTTACTAAAGTAGCTTTCCTTATTGTCAGCAAAAATCTTAATTACTTTATCAGCCTGATCGCGGATGAGTGTTCTGAACAGGTCATTTTTAAGTGCAAAGTCTGGAGCATAAACGGTAATCATGTCTATTTCTTTTACGCCCAGTAAATTACAGGCAACAGGATTTGCAAAGAGAATACGATCATTTTCATCAAGGCCTATAATCATATCACTCATATTGCGAATGATTGTCTCAACCCGTTTCTTTTCAAAAACAATTTTTGCAAGGTTGCTATGTTCAAACTCATCAAGTTTATAAGCCATCTCATTGAATGACTCTGCTAGCTGCCCGAATTCATCATTTTCCTGATAATGAAGTCTTAAACTATAGTTTTTCCTGGCAATCTCCTGTATTCCCATTGTCAACTCTTTTACAGGGTTTGCTATATAACCAGGAAAATTTACAATAAAAGTAAATGCCAGCAGAAAACAGATGGTGCAGGTCACGCTGACAAAAATGATCGCATTGCCCGCTGTACGTTCGGCATGTTGATTTTTAAGCACAATAGCCTTCATATTTAATTCCATCAGACCGTACAAATCCTTTTGCATTAAATAAATAGTAATCTTGTGAGAATCAGCAGCGTTAAGGGCAACAGAAGTGATTGTAGAATCAGTTATACTAAAATATCTTTCAGCCAGTAAGCGTAAATGTGCTGTCTTTTCTGCTTCACCAGGCTCGGTAATATTATTTTCCTGAGCCTTTAGATTTTTCATAAAGTCGCTTTTTCGATGGGTTTGAGTCATTGAGTCAAGCGTATTCAGATCAACAAGCATATTGCGTGAATAAGCAATCGTTTCGTAATTATCTTTTATGATCAGCTTTGAAACACCAGCGAGTGTATTGACATAATAAATACAGATTCCACAAATCAAGGTAATCAGCAGGAATATAAAACCCAGGCCCAATTGTAATTTTGTTTTGATATGCATGGTCTACGTTTAGGAAAGTATTACCAGATCAAGCTCATTCTCACCAATACGTTTTAGCAATTGATCGAAGACTGATGTGTTCAATATCATTTGTATAAGGGAGAAATGAGGTTTGCCAAGACAAATAGTAGTGATCTCTCGTTCCTGAGCAATTTTAAAAATTGCCTCACCAATATTATTACTCTTCACCCTGATCACTTCTGCACCAAGTTCTTTGGCAAGTTTGAAGTTATTTATTAAAAAACGCTGTTTGCTCAACTTGATATTATCGGCGCTTTCGGCTTCTCTTTGCACATATAAGACAGTAAAAGAACTATTGTAATAAGAGGCTAGCCTTGCTGTTTTACGAATGATATTTTTGGCAGAATCTTCATTTGTACTCACACATGCCAAAAAGCGTTCAGATCTAAGTTTGATAGTCTTTGGAACTTCTGTATTGATCTTTCTTTCTAGCTGGTGGGCAACTTCCCTTAAAGCAAGTTCACGTAGCTGTATGATTCTTTCAAACTGAAAGAAATTGGTCAATGCCAGTTTGATTTTTTCAGCTTTATATATTTTTCCTTCTTTTAGCCTGTCAAGTAATTCATCAACAGTGAGATCGATATTGACAACTTCATCTGCCAGTTGCAATACTTTATCTGGTATTCTTTCAGTTATTGCAATGCCTGTTATTCGTTCAACTTCCTGATTTAGGCTCTCTATATGTTGAATATTTATTGCACTTATAACTGAAATACCAGCATTTAGAATTTCAATAACATCCTGCCACCGTTTTTCATTTTTACTTCCGCTGATATTGGTATGTGCAAGTTCATCCACCAGCACAACTTCAGGTCCAACATTTAAGATGGCCTGGAGGTCCATTTCCTCTAGCTCACGGCCTTTATAGAAAAGGGTACGCCTTTCAATCATAACAATACCTGCGACAAGTTCTTCTGTTTCTTTTCGCCCATGGGTTTCTATATAGCCAATCTGAACATTGATTCCGTTTCGTTTCAGTGTATGTGCTTCCTGTAACATCCGGTAAGTTTTACCCACACCAGCACTCATACCGATATAGATTTTAAACTTACCGCGTCGCGACTGTTTTACCAGTTTTAAAAAGCTCTCGACTTGTTGCTCCTCCGGATTCATACCCTGATTATTTAAGCTGGTCAAGGGCCAGATTTAATTTGAGTACGTTCACTTTGGCTGGACCAAACAAGCCTAAAAAAGGAGGTTCGATATGTGTTGTCACTAATTGCCTGATAGTTGTTTCTTTCAGACCCCTGACATTAGCAACCCTGGTTACCTGTATCATTGCCGCATCAGGAGATAAATCAGGATCAAGACCGCTACCAGAATAGGTGACTAGTTCTGAGGGGATTTGTGATTTTTTGATTCCCGGATTATGCTTTAAAAAAGTATCTATTTTCGCCTGTACATCTTTCAGGTAATCAGGATTTGAAGGTCCTTTATTAGAACCTGCAGATCCTGCAGCATTAAAAGACGCGGCAGACGGTCTGTCGTTAAAATAATTGTCATGGGTAAACTTCTGACCGACATTTTCATATCCGATTGTCTTTCCATTTTTAATAATTCTCAGCCCTTTTCCCTGGCCAGGGGCAAGTTTACCTATACCAGCAATTAAAAATGGATATGCTATAGCCAGTATGACGATAAATACCAGTGTTAATTTAAGGGCTGGTAACACAAAGGTTTTCATATTAAAACAAGTTAATGAGTAAATCAATAATTTTAATTCCTACGAAAGGTACAATTACACCTCCAAGACCATAAATAAGCAGGTTTCTGCGCAGTAGGGCAGAAGCACCTATAGGTTTGTACGAAACTCCTTTTAAGGCAAGTGGAATTAGTAGAGGAATAATAATGGCATTAAAGATAACTGCTGATAAAATTGCGCTCTGCGGGCTTACGAGTTTCATGATGTTCATTGCCTGTAAAGCAGGAATAGACGTAATGAATAGTGCAGGCACAATTGCGAAGTATTTGGCCACATCATTGGCAATTGAAAAGGTTGTAAGGGTTCCCCTGGTCATCAGTAACTGCTTTCCAATCTCTACAATTTCAATCAGTTTGGTTGGATCATTATCAAGGTCGACCATATTTCCAGCCTCCTTTGCAGCCTGAGTTCCTGAATTCATGGCAACTCCAACATCAGCCTGGGCCAGGGCCGGGGCATCATTGGTACCATCACCCATCATTGCTACTAATTTTCCCTGGGCCTGCTCAGCCTTGATATAGTTCATTTTATCTTCTGGCTTTGCTTCAGCAATAAAATCATCTACACCTGCTTTCTGGGCTATGTATTTTGCTGTAAGTGGATTGTCGCCAGTAACCATTACTGTTTTTACCCCCATTTTTCTCAGTCGTTCAAAGCGTTCAGAAATACCTGGCTTGATTATATCCTGTAGTTCAATCACACCAAGAATAACCTCATTTTTAGAAACTACCAGTGGGGTGCCACCATTTGAAGCGATATTTTTAACAGCTGTTTCAGTTTCTGGTGGATAAGTATAGCCTGATTTTTCTGAACTCTTTTTGATAGAGTCAAAAGCACCTTTTCTAATTCTTATCCCGTTTTCTAGGTCAATGCCTGAAGCCCTGGTTTCAGCAGTAAACTTGATGAAAACTGCACTTGCAGGTAGTACCGGTGGTATTTTATTATATGCAGTAATAGCAAGTTCGATGATTGACTTACCCTCGGGGGTTTCGTCAGCCAGAGAACTTAAAACACAACAATCAACAAAATCATCCTGGTTAATACCATCGGCCGGATAAAAATTAGTTGCTTTCCGATTACCAATGGTAATCGTTCCTGTTTTATCAAGTAACAGTACATCAAGGTCACCCGCTGTCTCAACTGCCTTTCCTGATTTGGTTACTACATTGGCCCTTAATGCCCTGTCCATACCTGCTATGCCTATAGCTGATAATAATCCTCCGATTGTAGTTGGTATCAGACATACGAATAGCGAGATAAAAGCAGAAATAGTAACCGGTGCACCTGCATAATCAGCAAACGGTTTCAGACAGACACATACAAAGACAAATATGAGGGTGAAGCCAGCGAGTAAAATTGTCAAAGCAATTTCATTCGGGGTTTTCTGTCTTGATGCACCTTCTACCAGGGCAATCATTTTATCTAGAAAGCTTTCACCAGGAAGGGTATTTACCTTGACTACAATACGGTCAGATAAAACTTTCGTACCACCTGTAACACTCGATTTATCACCACCGGCCTCTCTGATCACCGGAGCTGATTCACCCGTAATAGCTGATTCATCGATGGTTGCAAGTCCTTCAATGATCTCACCATCTAAGGGAATCATATCTCCTTCTTCTGCAAGATAAATATCGCCTTTCTTTAAATTGGCAGAACTAACCATGGTGATATTTCCCTGGTCATCCATTTTTTTGGCCATAGTATCTTCACGTGTTTTACGTAAACTATCGGCTTGGGCTTTACCCCTGGCTTCAGCCAGGGCTTCAGCAAAATTTGCGAAAATAAGGGTCAGGAAAAGAACAATAAAAATGGCAATATTATAACCTAGGCTGCCCTGAGTTTTATCATGTGTATAAATAATTTCAAGAACAAGGAAAAACATGATTGCCGTTCCGATTTCTACCGTGAACATAACCGGGTTTTTAACCATGAATTTCGGGTTCAATTTGATGAAGCTTTGTTTCAAAGCATTTGAAACAATCGATCCGTCAAAACCTGCATTTGCTTTCATATAAATGCTTATTTAGCTAGCGTAAAGTATTCAGAAATAGGACCAAGAGCCAATGCAGGAAAAAATGCAAGGGCTGCAAGGATAACAATAACAGCAAATGTCATTGCACCGAAAGTGACAGTATCTGTTTTAAGGGTACCGGTTGATTCAGGAATAAACTTTTTCTGAGCCAGAATCCCTGCAATGGCTACCGGCCCGATAATTGGCAGAAAACGGGCAAAAAGAATGACAAATCCGGTAGAAATATTCCAGAAAGGAGAATTACCATTCAAACCACCAAAAGCTGAACCATTATTGGCCGAAGATGAGGTAAACTGGTAAAGCATTTCAGAAAACCCGTGAAATCCTGGGTTACTTAACCATCCTGAATAATCTTTAGGTGAGGCAACCAGCAGGTGTGTGGCAAAGGCTGTACCTGATAATATAAGAAATGGGTGTAGAAGGGCAATCAATGAAGCTATTTTCATTTCTTTTGCTTCAATCTTTTTGCCCATAAACTCAGGCGTTCTGCCAACCATGAGCCCTGATAGAAAAACAGCAATTATCAGAAAAATATAATAATTGAGTAGTCCGACTCCCTTACCACCATAAAAACAGTTTACCATCATACCCAGCATCTGGTTCATACCAGAAATGGGGGTCATACTATCATGCATGGCGTTAACAGCACCGCATGATACAACTGTCGTACTTATACCAAAAAAAGCCGAAGCTGCAGTGCCGATACGCACTTCCTTTCCTTCCATACTGCCGTGGGTCTGGCTGATTCCCAACTTTGAAAGTGAAGGATTGCCGGCAAGTTCCTGCTGAACAGAGGGTATCAGAAGGCATAAGAAACCAAGTGTCATCACCCCAAAGATGATATAAGATAGTTTTTTCTTTTTCAGATAAAAGCCAAGTGCAAATACAGCGCTGATGGGCAGGATCATTAATGCCCAGTTTTCAATAATATTTGTAAAATAATCAGGGTTTTCAAGAGGGTGGGCTGAATTTGCCCCATAATAACCACCTCCGTTTGTTCCCAACTGTTTGATTGAAACCATTTGTGCTACTGGGCCTCGTGATACATTAATAGTATCTCCCTGAAGCCCGATAAACTGGTCTTTTCCATCAAAACTTGATGGCATTCCCCTGAATACAAATACCACAGACAGAACTATTGAAAGAGGTAAGAGGATTCTGGTAATCGTTCGTGTAAAGATTACAAAGAAATTTCCCAGTTTATCAGTTGTTTTTGTTTTCAAGCTATTAAAAACAAGCACCAAAGCCGTCATTCCGACTGCTGCTGAAACAAACTGAAGAAACATAAAAACGCCAACCTGGGTGAGGTATGTTGCTCCGGTTTCACCTGAGTAGTCTTGAAGATTTGTGTTACATACAAAACTTATTATCGAATTGAATGCAAGGTCAGGGCTCATCGATGGGTTACCATCCGGATTGAAAGGTAATTTTCCCTGAAAGAGCAATATAAAATAACCTGGAATAAACCAAACCAGGTTGATAGTCAGCAGGGCAACTAAATTTTGCTTCCAGTTAAATGTTCTGTTAGGGTCAATTCCGCAAATTTTATAAATTTTTTGTTCGACCGGGCTAATGAAATCGAGAATTGTTTTTTCACCTGCATAAACTCTGGATATGTATCGCCCCATAGGGATGGCTAGAAATACGGCCAGCGCAAAAATTAATACTATTCCTAAAATTTCCATAAGTATGAGTTAAAATTTTTCGGGTTTTAGAATTACATAAATCAGGTAAACAAATACGGCTAACGAGATAAAAAATAAATAGATCATAGCTAGATTTTTTCGAAAAAGTCAATGAATTTGAAAATCAGCCAAAAGGCTACAAGCCCGGCTATAAATAATAGTAGAGTCATCATGTTTAAAAAGATTTAAGCTCTTAAAGCTTTTTTGGCAAATAGTTATGCCAAAACATTGCCAAATAAAGCCTAATGGCTAAAATATTGGTAATCAGCAGATATGATTCTTTGGAATTTATTTTAATGCAGGAAAGCAGTTCAATTTGAACAGCCTGCTCAAATTGAAAGTATAAGGAATTTATAATTTCAACTTATTATCAGGAAATGATTCCGAATTCCTCGATTTTCCGGTAAAGGGTGCTTATCCCAATTTTAAGAATTCGGGCCGCCTCTGCCTTATTGCCATTTGTTAATCGTAAAATATCTGATATATGTAAAGCCTCTATGCTGGCCAAATCAATTTGAGCAATTGCTGGCGGGAGGTAAGAATTACGAATATCTTCGGGTAAAAACTTAGCGGTGATAATGCCTTCTTCTGAAAGTATGACCGATCGTTCCATTATATTTTTGAGTTCACGAATATTACCTTTCCAGGCATGTTCGATTATCCGGTCTAGAAAATCCTGAGCAAGTTGTTTTATAGGTATGCCCAGTTTTTTACCATACTCGAAAGCAAAAAAATTAGCCAGCAAAACGATATCCTCTTTTCTTTCACGAAGTGAGGGTAACTCAATGCTAAATGTGCAGATTCGAAAATAAAGATCTTCTCGAAACCGGCCTTCATTGACCTCTTTTTTTAGGTCTCTGTTGGTAGCAGTGATCAGGCGAACATTAACCTTTTTTTCCTGAGTATCTCCAACCTTTAAAAATGTTCCACTTTCTAACACCCTTAATAATTTAGCCTGTACTTCTAGTGGCAATTCACCAATTTCATCAAGGAACATAGTTCCCTGATCGGCTTCTTCAAACAGTCCTTTTGTATTTTTGGTGGCTCCAGTGAAAGCGCCTGCACGGTAACCGAAAAGTTCACTATCCATAATTTCCCGTGAAAATCCACTACAATTAATGGCAACAAAGTTTTTATTTTTCCGGTTTGATGCGGCATGTATCGCTTGGGCAAAAACTTCTTTTCCGGTGCCGGTTTCACCCAGTAACATTACTGTTGTTGAGGTTACAGCAACTTTTTTTGCCAGTGAAATTGCAGTTTTCAGCAATAATGAATTGCCTAAAATACTCTCAAAACTGAATTTATGATAAATTCTGTTTTCAAGTTTTAAAACCTGCTGTTGTAAAAGTGACTTTTCTGTTGCTTTTTTAATCAGGGGAATTATTCGGTCATTATCATCACCCTTAGTGATATAGTCGAAAGCGCCTTTTTTTATTGCCATGACACCGTCATCGATTGTGCCATAAGCTGTAAGCATGACTACTTCAATAGACGGGTAAAGAGATTTGATTTGTTCAAGTAAATCAAGCCCATTCATATCTGGTAACTTTACGTCACTCAACACTACATCAATTGATTCTTTTTGCAGTAAGGTTAGTGCTGCCTGTGCATTACCTACTGTATAAACCTGATAATCTTCTAGTTCAAGAATTCTTTTAAGAAGCGAACGAAGTTTATCTTCATCATCAATGATCAGTAAATTCGACATACTATTACATAAAAAAAGCCCCTGCATAGGGGCTTGAAAAGGTCATTAAGTTCAATAATTAATATTAAGCTAACCGAACCTTAACGGCGTTAAGGCCTTTTTTACCTTGTTCTACTTCAAAAGTTACCTGATCGTTGTCGCGAATTTCGTCAATTAAGCCCGAAACATGTACGAAAATGTCCTGATCTGTACCATCTGCTTTAATGAACCCGAATCCTTTGGATTCATTGAAAAATTTTACTGTACCTGATTGCATTATTTTTATTGTTTAATAAATTATTTAGCAATAATACAAATAATTTAGTTACCGGGCAATTTTTATTAATTATTTTATTTAAGTCGTTCTAGCATTCACTTAAACTGATAGGAATATTAATTGCAAGCCCTCCATCAGCTGTTTCTTTATACTTGGTATTCATGTCTTGTGCAGTTTCCCACATAACTTTTACAACGGCATCTAGTGAAACTTTCGCCTGATCAGGATTGCTTTGCATCGCCAGTTGAGAAGCGGTAATAGCTTTGATAGCCCCCATGGTATTTCTTTCTATACATGGAATCTGAACTAACCCGCCTATCGGATCGCAGGTCATACCAAGATGGTGTTCCATTGCTATTTCAGCTGCCATCAAAACCTGACGCTGGGTTCCGCCCTGGCATTCTGTTAGGGCTGCAGCTGCCATAGCAGAAGAAACACCTATTTCAGCCTGACAGCCTCCCATTGCCGCAGATATAGTTGAACCTTTTTTGAACAGACTGCCAATTTCAGAAGCAGTTAGTAAAAAATCTATTGCCTTGTTTTCGTCCTGTACGTTGGTAAATAGTAGAAAGTATTGTAGTACTGCAGGAATTACTCCTGCTGCTCCATTGGTTGGGGCAGTTACTACCCTTCCGAATGAAGCATTTTCTTCATTAACGGCAAGTGCGAAACAACTCACCCAATCAAGTACAGCGCTGAAACTCGTTGCACTTTCTTTAATGGCAATAATCCATGATTCATAATCAGTATAAGTATTATCGCCAAGCAATCTTTTGTTTAAAGCCGGGGCCCTGCGGTTTACCTTTAAGCCACCTGGTAATGTACCTGGGGTATGAGCTCCACGATACATACATTCTTTCATCACCTGCCAAATGGATTTAAGTTTATCACGGGTTTCATATTCGGGTCTTATGCAGTTTTCATTCTCTAAAACCACTTCAGATATTTTCATCCCTGTTTTACGGCATGCATGCAGTAGTTCTGCCGATGTTTCAATTTGGAAGATTGGTTCAGACCCTGCATGTACAGCTTTTTCTTCATGTTCAGTGATGACAAAACCTCCTCCTATACTATAATATGTTTCTGAGATGAATTTGCCAGTCTCCAGGATAGCATTGAATCTAATCGCATTCGGATGAAATGGCAAACTTTCTGCCTTATGATATATCAGGTCTTTATCAATATTAAAATCAATAGACTTGATACCTCCCAGCAAGAGTAGGCCAGATCTAATAATGCTGGCAATACGGCTTTGTAATTCATCGACTTTGAAAGTAACTGGATCTTCACCACTAAGACCAAGTAAAACTGCAATATCAGTACCATGCCCTTTCCCGGTTTTTGCCAGGGAACCAAATAAATGAACCTGTACTGATTTACAACCCTGGTTATATTCAGCAAGTTTTTTTATAAAGCTTTCAGCTGCACGCCATGGTCCAAGTGTATGAGAACTAGAAGGACCAATGCCTATTTTAAACATATTAAATACCGAAATAAATTCGTGCTGCATGTTACAAAGATATAAAACCACCATTCAAGAATACAGACTATTATTATACTCACCAGGATTAGGATAATGGATTAAAGGTTAAAATTGAATTTATAAACTCCCCTAAAACTGGATATTGAATGCTTGGGAAATCCTGGTTAAATTTAAATTAGGAGTACATGAAAATGATAATCTTCAAAGAGAGCCATATCACATGGATTATGAAGACCTATAATCAAAGGGCAAAAGCCTTCGACCTTGCCCCGGAATACACCAGTCAAGAGCTGATAGAATGAAGCTCAAAAATGGATGTCAAACTTTTATTTATCCAACCAGGGCGGCCAATGCAACACGGATTTATCGAGCGATATAATGGAACCTACCTCCGCGATATTCTTGATTCCTATATATTTAATAATTTGGATAAAGTGCGGGAATTAATCTTAAAATGGATGGAA
>Ga0123339_10000822_pt1 | contig 22504 bp, 19 predicted proteins | sample lystaG_FD_89956 | JGI IMG/M metagenome (GOLD analysis project Ga0123339, IMG submission 89956) | Glacier valley bacterial and archeal communities from Borup Fiord, Nunavut, Canada, to study Microbial Dark Matter (Phase II) -... | ecosystem: Environmental > Aquatic > Freshwater > Ice > Glacier ...
AGCATTTGAACTTGATAAAGCCATGTTTAAGGTCGCACCGTCTACCCTTGCCCTGATCATTTTTACATTCTTGTTACTAACCGCATTGTATGTGAAATTCTATTATTTAATTAAAGATTCGCCAGCATATATTGGCACATGACAGACTGTTGAGCATCCTGAGACTATTTAGCTCTTGCTACTATCCTGACAGTTGTCAGACTTATGCCATGTGGAAATTTTAAACACACATGGCTTTTTCTATTTTCGGTATTTGCCTATACTTTAACTGATCTTGCGACAGTCACATTCTGAATAAGCCGTGAAAAATTACCTTAAACCGGCAATAAATCTTTAATATTGATGTGTCTATTCTATACCAGTTTAGTGGAGATATACCTCAGTTGAATTTGCAAGTCATAAATTGTATGATTGAGTTAAAAAATATTTACAAAACATTTTACCAGAAAAATAAAGCCGTGCATGCCTTGTCAGGTGTTTCACTGAGGGTAAATCAAGGTAAAATTTTCGGGGTCATTGGCTCTTCAGGTGCTGGTAAAAGTACCTTAATTCGTTGTGTAAATTTATTAGAGGTTCCAACTTCCGGAGATGTCATAGTCGACGGAAAAAGTCTTGTCAGTCTGTCAAGATCAGATCTGGCAATAGCAAGGAGGCAGATCGGGATGATTTTTCAGGCTTTTAATTTATTGTCAAGCCGAACTGTTTTTCAAAATGTGGCCTTTCCACTGGAGCTCGATAAAGTACCACGGTTAGAAATCAGTACCAGGGTAAACCAGCTACTTAAACTGGTCGGTCTCGAAGAAAAACAACATGAGTATCCTGCAAATCTCTCAGGAGGTCAAAAACAGCGGGTTGCAATCGCACGTACCCTTGCCAATAATCCTAAAGTACTTCTTTGTGATGAGGCTACAAGCTCACTTGACCCGGCTACGACCCGCTCAATTCTATCTTTGCTGAAAGACCTGAATCAACGCCTGAATATTACGATTCTGCTGATAACGCATGAAATGAATGTTGTAAAAGCAATTTGCGATGAAGTAGCAATCATCAGTGATGGTAGACTCATTGAACAGGGAACAGTGAGCGCTATTTTTTCACATCCTGAAACTGATCTTGCCAAAAAGTTTATCGAATCATCATTAAAGATTGAAGTTCCTGATGAATACCTGCGCAGGATGAGTTCAATACCAGAACCCGATAAACGGCCCCTTATCAAACTCGAATTTACCGGGCAATCAGTTGATGATCCGGTCTTATCAGAAGTTGCCCGCCTATTTCAGGTTGATAATAATATCATTTGCGCCCAGATGGATTATGCCGGTGGCGTAAAATTTGGAGTCATGTTGATAGAGGCTATAGGGACATCGGAAAATATTGAAAAATCAATTAAATTCTATGAAACAAGACATATTAAACCGGAGGTACTAGGCTATGTCTGAGTCGATGATTTCATTATTAGTAGCTGGAACCTGGGAAACAATTGTCATGACTTTTATTTCTTGTTTTTTTGGTTTTGTCATTGGTTTACCGACCGGTGTAATTCTTTTTATCACCCGACCCAACCAAATACTTGAGAATAAAACGCTGAACCGGGTTACGGCCATCCTGGTAAACATTTTCAGGTCTATTCCCTTTATTATCCTGATTGTGTGGATGATTCCGTTCACTCGTGCACTGGTGGGCACCTCTATTGGGGTTAGAGCAGCACTCGTGCCTTTGAGTATTGGTGCAGCGCCTTTCATAGCCCGAATGGTTGAAAACAGCCTGCTTGAAATACCAAATGGTTTGATTGAAGCAGCAAGGGCACTTGGAGCAAAACCTTTACAAATTGTCACTAAAGTATTATTGCCTGAAGCATTACCTGCAATAGTTAATAGTGCATCAATCACATTAATAACACTGGTTGGTTATTCAGCGATGGGAGGTGCCGTTGGAGCAGGTGGTTTAGGTCAGATAGGTTATCAGTATGGCTATATTGGCTATGATGCACTAGTTATGAATAGCGTACTGGTTTTGCTGGTAATACTTGTATTCGTTATTCAATTGGGTGGAGATCTGATTGCCAGAAGAGTCGATCACAGGAAATAAATTATGAATCATAAAAGAATGAATTACAGAACAAACTTTTTATCCCTTACAGTCATTACTTTTTTTGCACTATCGGTTGCTTCTTGTAAATCAGGAACAAAAAATAATGATCCGAATCTCCTTATTGTCGGAGTTGAATCAGGGCCTGAATATAAAATTGCCCAGGCAGCGCAAAAGGTTGCTAAAAGCCGGTTTAATCTTGATGTTGAGCTGGTACAATTTAATGATTATGTCATGCCAAATGAAGCCCTGTTACAAAAAGACATTGACGTGAATGCATTTCAAAGCAGACCTTATCTTGATGTACAGGCCAAGGCAAGAGGCTATAAATTCATAGTTCAGGGTAATACATTTGTTTATCCGATTGCCGGATACTCAAGGCATATCAAAACCCTAAGCCAGCTTCAGGATGAAAGCACCATTATTATCCCGAATGACCCTACAAACAGTGGTCGATCATTACTACTGATGGAAAAATCAGGACTAATAACACTGCGCAAGGGAGTCGGTCTGTTACCAACAGTAAATGATATTTCCAGCAATCCAAAAAAATTAAAAATTATTGAAATGGAGGCACCTCAGCTTACCCGTGCTCTTGATGATAAGAATGTCTCTATCGCTATTATCAATAATACTTTCAGCCCGGCTGCAGGGCTAATACCATCCCGTGATGGTTTATTTGTTGAAGATGCCAGATCACCTTATGTTAATATTGTGGTCTCAAGGGAAGACAATAAAAACGATCTTAAAATAAAGAATTTTGTGAAAGCATACCAGTCTGTAGAAGTTGAAAATGCGGCCCTATCAGAATTTAAAGGTGGGGCCATTAAAGGTTGGTAAATTAATCATTATCAGGCAGTAACAAATAGATTAATGGTAAAAATTAATATATTTGACCATCTGCTACTTTCCAATTTTACCTCTTTTCATATAAAATATGCAAATTACCTACCTAAAGAAAACCCTGACGATTGCTATCCTTGCCCTTACTTTTGGCGCTTGCAAACAATCTATCCAAAAAATAATTCAACCCAATAAAGTCACTCTCGATAGAAAATGGTGGAAAGAGGCAATAGTGTATCAGGTATATCCCCGAAGTTTTAAAGACAGTAATGGCGATGGTATTGGTGACCTGATAGGGATTAACTCCAAACTTGATTATATTAAAAGTTTAGGTGTAGATGTGGTATGGTTAAATCCTATTTATACATCACCTAATTTTGATAATGGGTACGATGTAAGCGACTACAAGAATATCATGAAAGATTTCGGTACCATGGCCGACTTTGATAATTTATTAAAAGGAATGCATAAACGGGGATTAAAACTCATTATGGATCTGGTTGTCAACCATTCAAGTGAAAAAGCCGAATGGTTTAAACAGTCGAGAAGTTCAAGAACTAATAAATACCGCAATTACTATCATTGGTGGCCGGCCGAAAAAGGCAAGCCTACACCCAGATGGAGTTTCTTTGATGTCAATAGCGATGCATGGCAATATGATAAACCAACGAATTCCTATTACCTGCATTATTTTGCCAAACAACAGCCTGACCTGAACTGGGAAAACCCGCTTGTCAGACAGGATGTATATAAGATTATGCGTTTCTGGCTTGATAAGGGTATTGACGGTTTCCGTATGGATGCTTTTCAATATGTTGCCAAAGACACCACATGGCCCGCGTTTCCAACAGGTTATGAGCTGAATATTCAGAAATATTATGGCAACGGTCCTCATCTGCATGATTATTTAAAAGAGATGAACCGTGAAGTATTAAGTAAATACGACATAATGTCTGTTTCTGAAGGTGCAGGTACTACTCCTGAAGGGGCTTTACAATTTGTTGATCCCGCACGACATGAGCTAAATATGGCCTATCACTTCGAAGGTATGGGAATAGGTCTGATAGGTGGTGGTGAATCTCACCATATGAATCCCAAAGGATATAATTTACTTGAATTTAAAAAGGTATATTCTACCTGGGAAACAGGTTTTGAGAAAAAAGGCTGGGGAACGATCTATCTTGGTAATCATGACCAGCCCAGGATGGTAAGCCGATGGGGCAACGATAGTTCAGCCTTTAGAGAAACTTCTTCAGAAATGCTCAGCACCTTTATTCTGACAATGGGTGGTACGCCCTATTATTATGCAGGTGATGAACTGGGTATGACGAATATAAGATTTACTAATTTGAAAGACTATCGCGATATTTCTGTTATTAACCGAGCCCAGCATTTAAAAGAAACAGGGGGTAATATGGCTGAGTTCATAGAAGCTAATAAAATGATGGCCCGGGACAACGGCCGCACACCCTTTCAATGGGATTCAACAGCAAATGCTGGTTTTACTGTTGGCAAGCCATGGTTAAAAGTCAACCTTAATTATATTAAAATTAATGTTGCTACAGAAAATAAAGTTAGTACGAGCCCATTAAATTATTTTAGAAAACTTACCCGACTGCGCAAAGAAAATATTGCCCTCGTATATGGTAAATACAAGTTACTGGATAAAGACAATAAAAGTATTTATGCTTATACACGTGAACTGAACGGTACCCGTTTTCTGATTCTATTAAATTTTACCAGCAAATCTGCAAAAGCTCATACAGGTATAAATCTTCGTAAAGCAAGTGTGATGATCGATAATTGCAACCGGCTGCTTAAAGGTGAAGCCCTACAACCTTATGAAGCTGTAGTCTATAAACTTTAAGAGGGAAAAATACGACCGGCTTAAGCAAGCCAAATGACAGATGCCAAAGCCTTAAATAGAACAGGTGCACATCCTCTGTTACCTTCTCGTAAATCGCATAACAATTAATAGTTGCATTTTCTATACCTGTAATTTTAGTTGCTGTGAGCCGAATCTTAAACTGATAAATTATTCGTATATTATATTTGCAATATCATGAGGAACCCGAGCTTTTGAAAGGTGCAATAATACAAGGAATAAGCAAACCGTCAGAAGGTATTTACTGTTTAAACTTTGTGTTTATATTAGCCCTAATTAATACCATCAGTCAATATTTAAAAGACTTTTAATGTCTTGTCCTGCATGAAATTAGCGAAAGATTCTGAAAATAACGGTATCAATTCAATCATTATTAAGCTCATTCATTGTAGCTTATGAAAATAATTAGAGAAAAACATTCGTTCGTAATGCGTTGGACTCATTGGGTCAATTTTCCAATTCTGGGAATCATGATCTGGAGTGGTTTATTGATTTATTGGGCAAATGATGAATATGAAATAAGGATAGCCGGTCATCAGATAATTCATTTTTTCCCTGACTGGCTTTATAATGCCCTGCATATTCCTTCAAGACTATCAGAAGGAATGGCTTTTCATTACCTTTTTATGTGGTTTTTTACCTTGAATGGCGTTTTCTATGTTTTTTATACCATCGCTTCAGGATCCTGGAAAACGCTTATGCCCAAGCCCAATTCATTAAGTGAGGCATGGAAGGTCATATTGCATGATCTTCACCTGAGCAATGAACCCTTACCCGCAGATAAATATAATGCAGCCCAGCGTATTGTTTATTCAGGAATCATAGTAATGGGTATATTATCTGTTTTAACTGGACTTGCAATCTATAAACCAGTACAATTAAACGGTTTAGTTTGGGCTTTTGGTGGGTATCATCTGGCAAGGATCTGGCATTTTGCGCTTACAATCGGCTATTTGCTTTTCTTCATTGTGCATATTGTGCAAGTTACGATTGCCGGTTTCAATAATTTCAGATCAGTAATAGCCGGTTTTGAAGTCGTAGAAATTCCAGAGGTAAAATTTACCAATCTTGATGAAGAATCAGTCAGAAGACTCAGCTCAGACCAGGAATTGAGCCATGACCCGGGAAGTTCTAATTTTTCAAAAGCAAACAGGCATGATCCGGAAAATCATAAAAACGGAACAATTACCCCATTAACTGACGCAGGCATTTAACCTGATTAACTATTGGAAATGCAAGATAAAAATATCCCTAACGATCAAACCCCAGAAGATCATTTTTCTGGTGATACGACTGGTTTAACTCCTGAACAAATGCCAGATACAGTTAATCTGACACAACAGAAAATTATCAATCAACAAATAAGAAGACGGGAGTTTATTTCATTTTCTGTTTTTACGATACTGGCAGCTTCTGGTATTGGTGCCTGGGAGTGGCTTTACCATGCTCCAAAAGAAACAGGTATCGGTGTTACAGGTACCGCAAGAATACCTTTGAGAAAAGCCATGAATCAGACTGAGCTTTTTTTCAGAAAAATCTTTAGTAATAAACACCTGGTAAAAACTTATCCTGCGTCAATGGCTGAGAAAAATGTGCGTGTAAACAGCTTTATCGGCATTGATGATAAACAGTTTAACCCTAAGACATGGAAGCTTATGGTTGAAAAAACGGGAAGCCCCTTTGAAGTATCTATACAGGAACTACGGTCTTTGCCCAAGACTGAAATTGTCTATAGTTTCAAATGTGTTGAAGGCTGGGACCAGATTCAACACTGGGCCGGTGTCAGGTTCAGCGATTTTATAGCACATTATGGTTTAGATGCCGAAGTAAAAATGAATTACCTGGGTTTGGAAACTCCCGATCAAAATTACTATGTAGGTATTGATATGGAGAGTGCGATGCATCCTCAAACGATACTGGCGTATGAAATGAATGGTAATGCTATCCTTGCCGAGCACGGTGCCCCATTAAGACTGATTATTCCGGTGAAATACGGAATAAAAAATTTAAAACGTATCGGTACAATGAGTTTTAGTAATGATCGCCCAGCTGATTACTGGGCTGAATTGGGATACGACTATTATTCGGGATTGTAAATCAATTGCATGCCATAATTTTTGTCTGAGTCCTGTTTTGCAGATAAAATTGGTTTGATTCGGGTATATTAACGGGATGATTTTTGAAAATACGCCATCCAACCCTATTGAAATTAATCGGGTTAAATTGGAAGATTTACATGAGCTCTGTGTTCTTAGCAGACAAACCTTCATTGATGCTTTTAAAGATCAGAATAAGGAAGAAAATATCTCTCATTTTGTCGAAGGCGCATATACTGTAGAAAACATCGGCAATCAGCTGAACAATCCCGATTCGGCATTTTATTTTGCGCGGCCAGGCCCGTTCGGCTCAATTTCAGCTGTAAACGGTAACCAGGAAGAGAGTCTTGGTACCGGTCCTGATTTCTTTCAGCATGATAGCCCTGTAAGCAGCTCTGATTTCATTCAACGTGTAAATTCTATCGACAGCCCTGAAAACAATAGAAACCCTGCTCTTGGATATATGAAAATTAATTTCGGTGCCAGTCAGTCAGACCTTCAGGATTTCGAGGCGCTTGAACTTGAACGTATTTATGTTGACAGTAATCAACTTGGCAAAGGTATAGGCCAGCTATTACTTGACAAAGCAATTGAAATTGCCAGAAAAGCCGGTCTCATTTACATCTGGCTAGGGGTCTGGGAACATAATCTGAAAGCAAGGAGATTTTATACCAAAAATGGCTTTGTTCAATTCGACCAGCATATTTTCACCTTAGGTAATGATGATCAGACTGACCTGCTTTTAAAGAAAATACTTTAGCAATTAGGAGTCAGAACGATACAAACCACGCTCAAAAGTGGTTGCATGCTGTATCATAAACGGACACATTGGTTAACAGCAAAATTCACAACGCTATCATTTACAGTAAATTACTTTTGTGGCCCAGTGATTGGTATTGAAATAATTAACCCAGTCATAAAAGTTTAATTGCGCCGATGATTTACAATTACATATTGATCGCTTGGAGAAACCTGATAAAAAACAGGGTATACGGTATCATAAATATCATTGGTCTGGCGGCAGGCTTGACGTTCGCCCTGTTAATCTGTTCTTATATCTGGAGTGAGTACGCAGTCAATCACCGGCTTAGAAATGCTGAGAGGCAGTACATTATTCAAAGCCGCTGGAAAGATGCAGGAATGGGTATAGAACTTACCTCGTTGGGCCCACTTGCAAAAAATTTAAAAGATAACTATCCGGATTTAGTCGCTAATTATTACCGCTTTGACGCAATTGGAACCATCATTTCCAGGGGTGAACATCATTTTAAAGAAAATGTAGCACTTGGTGATAGTTCGCTACTGAATATGTATGGGTTTGGGCTTTTACAAGGAAATAGCAGGACGGCACTATCAAATCCATATTCTGTGGTCTTATCTGTTAAAATGGCACAGAAATATTTTGGTGCTACCAGTGTTCTGGGCAAAACGATCTCGATCGGTAACTTTTCCGGGGCAATGCATGATTTTGTTGTCACCGGTTTACTTAACAAGCCCTTCCCTAATAGTGTCACCCGATTGAACGAAAAGAACGATAACCAGATTTTTGTCTCGACGCAGAATCTGACATATTTCGGGCGAAATATGAACTGGAACAATACTGATATAGTGAGCTTCATTGAGTTAAAGAAAGGGATAAGCCCTTCAGATCTTGATGGTCCAATGCAGAAGCTCCTACATGATAACTCACCACTTACAGTATCTAAAAACCTACACCCCTACCTGGTTCCTTTGACAGCATATTACTTGCAAAGTAACGGGGCAATTGTTGAGAAAACTATAGGAGCATTGTCTTTAATTGCATTTTTTATTGTTTTTATGGCCCTGATTAATTTTATTAATTTGTCGACAAGCCAGTCTACTTCCAGAATCAAAGAGATAAGTATCAGGAAAGTTGTCGGTGGTATAAAGAGTGAAATAGTTATTCAATTCTTTGTTGAGTCTGCTACCCTTGTGCTGGGAGCAGTCATTTTGTCAATCTTGGGTTATTTGTTCTTTAGGGAACTGTTTGGACGCCTGGTGATGAAAGAGCTTCCAGCTATAAAAGATTTTCCAGCTATCTTTCTTATTCTTCCGCTCAGCCTTACACTAATTTTGGGCATTTTAGCTGGACTCTATCCCGGGTTACTTCTTTCTTCAGTTAAAGTTGCGTCTGCACTAAAAGGAAGAGAACCAGTTGCAGAAAAACCGTTTTTACAAAAAATGCTTATCGCCTTCCAATTTTTTATAGCAACGGTAGTCATAATTTCAGGGATAGTAATTACTCAACAGATCCAATTCTTACTTAGGTCAGACTTAGGATATTCTAAACAGTACGTAGTTACTGCGGCTGTGCCAAGGGATTATTCGGTAAGAGGACTTCAACGTATGGTGACTATCCGAAATCAGGTGAACAGTCTGCCAGAAGTTGCTGGTAGTTCCATTTCATATTCGATCCTTGCAGGTGATGGTGCCGGATCAGTTTCCTGGTATAAATTAGGTTCCGACTCAATGAAAGTTGTTTCAGGAGAGTCAATGTTTTCAGATGAGTACTATGCCAATACTTATGGTCTTCAATTGACAGATGGTGTATTTTTTAGTAATCGGGGTTCAGGCAGTGATTCAACAAAAGTGGTGCTGAACAAGGAGGCTGTCAGAATGTTCGGATGGAAGACCAACAGTGCTGCTCTTGGTCAAAGGCTCAAAACATGGGGAGATCCGTGCGTTTATACAGTGGCCGGGGTCACCAATGACTTTCATTATACTGGTCTTAACCACACCATCAGACCTGTTTTCTTCCAACATGTCAGTCGTTTTAATATTTATCGCTTTCTCTGTGTAAAACTTCGTCCGGGTAACCCGCAGAAAGCGCTGTCTGCATTGAGAAAAAAGTGGTCAGTATTATTACCAGGTGCTCCATTTGAATACGTTTTTCAGGAACAATCAGTAGAAAATATGTATAGCTCAGAAGCTCGGCTTCAGCATATTGCCTATGTTTCTGTTGTACTTGCCATGATTATCATATTGCTGGGTATTCTTGGCCTAGTATCAATAAACGTTCAAAAGAGGACAAAGGAAATCGGTATCCGTAAGGTACTTGGTTCAAGCCCGGTCGCAATCATCTACCTTTTTACCTCGCAAATCATCCCGATCACATTAACCGCCTCTATATTAGCTTGTCCAATAACGTATGTTATCATACATAGCAGGCTGAGCAGTTATGCTTACAGAATTCACCTTTCATTACTTCCATTTTTATTTTCGGTTAGTTGCCTGACTTTAATTACAAGTGCGTTGATAGCGCTTCAAACATTAAAAGCTGCTCTTGACACACCTACCAAGAGCCTGAGAACTGAGTAATCGGATCAGCCGTGTCTGTTACATAAAACGCTTAATTCCCTTTGCCCTGATAAAATGCCAGAGTTGGTTCCTGGTACCCGTATTTCAAAAACTCTGCATCACCCATCTGATGGCAACTCATACAGGCCATTTTTGAATTTACCATCATAACCCGCGAGGCTGAATGATCAGGTTTCCGATGGTTGATTGGACTATTAAAATTGGTCTGATTTGCTGAAGCTTGAATTATTCGCTGTTCTAATTCACCTGCATATGGCCATTCAGGATAAGCTGGAGATAGCCTGGCAGCTTTATACGCCTCAATTCCTTTCTGCAAATCACCTTTCTTAACAAGCATATCGCCCAGATTCATAAAAAACCCTTCTACATTATGAGGGGCGATCCAACTATTCATACAAGCCCGGCGGATTGCCGGATCAGGCGTTTTAACGATCAGCCTGACAAGTTCTTTATAATCTATCTGACTTTTATTAATTGTCTTACAGCTACAGTCAGCAAGGGTCTCCCATTGCCATTTTAATGCTTTTTTAAATTCATCACTTTCAGCAGGATTTTGACTAAGCACATACCCCAGTGTAAATTTATTAAACTGAGGCCATTCATGTATACTTTTAATTCCATCAAAATACCCTTCTACAACTAGCTGTCTGTTATTAGTAACCTTGCCTTCTGTGATTTTTGTGTCTCCCAGAAAACCGAGAATTCTTGAATCTGCCGGATTTAGTAAATATGATTCATCAAAAAAATGCCTGCTCAGAACAAAACTTTGCAAAATATCAGCAGTTGGCTGATTGAGTCTCTGAGATTCTGCATACCTCCAGATATTGGCAAAGCCCAGATGGTCAATTATCTTCAGATTTCCCGGGTTTTCAAGATAGGCGGCATTGAGTAGTGAGATAACGGTTGGAAGACTATCATACTTACCCTTATGTAAATTGGTCCAAAAGTACTGGTTAGCTACTTTTGAAAGAGGTGTTTCCTGTAAGTTATAGACCTTTTTATGCTGTAGTCTGCTGGCAATATTGCTACAACTGCCAAGCAAACAAATTGAGAGCAGGGAAATAATTAAAAACGAGAAATTTTTCATACTGATAGTTTTAGCCATTGAAAAGGGATACATCTACGTTTGGTAGGGATATTGTTTTTTCAATGGTAAAAGTAATATGGATGAAGATTAAAATAGCTTGCTGGGGCATACAGCAAGTGTTTTGGGGCAGACAGCAAAGGCGCCAGGCAAGCCAGCAAGCAATATGGGCATACAGCAAGTGTTTTGGTGCAGACTGCCAGACAGCAACACCACCTACCGACCAGACTTTTCAAACACACTACCGGAGGTTTTAGCAATAAAAACAGATTTAAACTGCCCTACTACCTGATTGTATTTACGACCCACAGGAACCTGCAATGTAGAGGCCCTGATACAAAATCGATAACCCTGTGCATTACCGATCACTTTTTCAACCTGATTCAGATTGATCATAAATGAACGGTGGCAACGAACGAGGGCGTGTTCATGCAATTGATTTTGAAGATGGGTTAGGGTATTTCTTAAAAGACGCTTTTCAAGTATTCCATCCTGATAATGGTTTACCCCACAATAATTATCTTCAGCTTCAATGTAGACAAGATCTTCTAGATGCAGGTTGATTTTATCGAGACCATTTTCTGCAGTGAACCATATACCCTCACAATTTTTTTCATTAAGCTGTCTGTGTACTGTTAAAACAGAAGCCAGAGCAAGGTATTTATTTAACTGTAGAATATAATTAAGGCAAATCAGGGTACTTACCGGGAAAATACCTAGCAAAAAAGTATAGGTAGCCATGTTTATAAAATTAATATGACTCACAGAGACCGGGACTATTAAATTCAGGTAATAGAAATTAACGATTGCAATAACGCTGATTGTAATAAAAGTAGTTCCCAGCTCCAGACCTAGAGTCCAGGTTTCCGATTTTTCAAAATTCCTGAACAGCTTTGGAATAACAAAATAACGGGTCAGTAAAATGAGCGCCGTAACAACCCCATACCCTGCAATCTTTAAATTTAAAAAGGGTGCGTTCCAGTTGTTGATACCGAATGGCCTGAAGACTATCAAAAATAACGTGATAAAAAAACCTGTCAGAATACAAATTAAGAGGTCTCGCCCGGTAGACCTGTCATGAGGATAGAGTTGTTTTAAAGCTCCGGATAACATCGGCTAATTAATTTGATTCAAGTTTCTACCCTTGGCAAATGGTTACAGTACCTAATTTATCTAATTCGCTGGTATCAGGCTGATTCGGAAATATCCCATAAACAACAGAACCGCTTCCGCTTAATGAGGCATAAATTGCACCGCTGGCATATAACTCAGTTTTGATAATGGCCAGTTCTGGATACAATTTGAAAAGATGTGTCTCAAAATCATTTTTTATAAGATTCTTCCATTCCATTATAGGTAAGCTAAGTGCTTCTTCAAGCGTTATTTCTGGTATTCCGGATTTTACGCCAAGATAGGCTGTTGTTGTTGAAATTTCAAAATCAGGTTTAACAAGTGCAATAAAGTAACCTTTTAATGAAACAGATGAGGGTCTGAGAACTTCACCCCTACCAGTTGCAATTGCAGGTTTTGATTGTATAAAAAACGGGCAGTCAGAACCAATCCTGGCAGCTATTACCTCAAGCATATCTGAACCAAGGTTCATGTTTGCTATTTCATTCAGCATTTTAAGCATACTTGCTGCATCTGAAGAACCTCCACCAAGTCCAGCACCCAATGGAATTCTCTTAATCAGACTGATCGCAAATGGGGGCAAATCAGCCAGTTTAGACAAGGCACGGTATGCGAGCATACAACTGTTTTTTTCCAGGTCTTCCTGCCATATCAGTCCTGAAATATCGAGGCTCATTTCGGTAGCAATGGTTATTTCGAGTGCATCAAACAGTTTGACTGGATAAAAACAGCTTGATATTTCATGATAGCCATCTGCTCTCTTTCTAAGAACATTCAGGCCTATATTAATTTTTGCACATGGAAAGGAGAGCATAGACCGAAAATAGAAAATTAATTGAGGTTTAAACGCGGTTATCAACTCGCGATGCAATTTTTAGTTTTGGCAATGAAATTTTTAGGATTAATTTTGACCAACCAATCCCTATATGCGTCAATATTTAGATTTAGTTAATCACGTGCTTGAAACCGGAGTTTTAAAAAATGACCGGACAGGAACAGGAACAAAAAGTGTGTTTGGTTATCAGATGCGATTTGATTTAAGCGCTGGTTTCCCGCTTGTTACCACTAAGAAAGTGCATTTAAAGTCAATTATTTATGAGCTCCTTTGGTTTTTGAACGGGGATACAAATATTAATTACCTTAACGACCATAATGTTCATATCTGGGATGAATGGGCCGATGCCCAAGGCAATCTTGGCCCTGTATACGGAGCCCAATGGAGATCATGGCCGGCAAAAAACGGATCAAAAATAGATCAGCTATCTGACCTGATTAAGCAAATTCGTAACAATCCTGATTCAAGAAGGCTCATTATCAGTGCCTGGAATGTAGAGCAAATTCCAGAAATGGCCCTTCCGCCTTGTCATTGTCTATTTCAATTTTATATTGCCCATGGCAAGTTATCGTGTCAGCTTTACCAGCGAAGTGCAGACGTATTTCTGGGGGTACCCTTTAATATCGCATCTTATGCCCTGTTAACTATGATGGTTGCCCAGGTTTGTAACCTCAAGGTCGGTGAATTCATACATACATTCGGTGATGTCCATATTTATACGAATCATTTTGAACAGGCCAATTTACAATTGTCAAGATCACCGTTTCCTTTGCCAGTAATGAAAATTAACCCTCTTGTTAAAGAAATAACCGATTTCAAGTTCGAAGATTTTGAACTACTCCACTATGTGTTTCACCCTGCTATTAAAGCTCCAATAGCCATATAATACAATTATGATTTTAAGTATTCTTGCTGCTGCGAGCGAAAATAATGTTCTGGGTAAAGACAATGCGCTAATCTGGCATTTAGGTGATGATACTGCCTTTTTCAAGAAAAAAACGCTTGAGCATACCGTAATAATGGGAAGAAAGACATTTGATTCTATGGGAAAGCCCTTGCCAAAACGTAGAAATATTGTCATTTCAAGAAATGAAACACTGAAAATTCCAGGAACCGAAGTAAAAAATACACTTGAGGCAGCTCTGCAAACCTGTGAGTCTGAAAATGAGGTATTTTTAATTGGAGGTGCTGAGTTATACCAACTTGCCCTACCCCTGACCGATATCATTTACCTCACCCGGGTACATACGATTATTGACGGAGACGCTTACTTCCCAGAAATAAATCTCGATATATTTAAATTAGTTCATTCTGACAATCATATTGCAGATCTTAGAAATGATTATGGTTATACGTTTCTCACATACGAAAGGCGTTAATTGTAAATTTCTTATGCCGAAAAATTATTTACATTTGCGGTTCATTTAAAATTACAGTAATAATACTGTCCTAATTAAAATATAAAAGTACTGCTACGGTATGCAAGGAAAAGGATTTATCAGGTTAATTGCCATCGCTCTGGCAATAGGTTGTATTTACTCACTGTCATTTAACTGGTTTAAATACAAAACTGAACAGAAAGCGAAGGTTTTTGCCAAAGGCGACAATAAAAGGTATAATGAATACCTTGATTCTATTGCCAATATACCCGTATATTTTGATTTTACCTATTCTCAGGTACGTGAAAGATGTCTGAACCTGGGTCTAGACTTAAAAGGTGGGATGGATGTTACGATGGAAGTACAGGTAGGCGAGCTTATCCGTAAACTAAGTGATAACAATGCAGACCCTGCATTTAATAAAGCCATTTCAATGGCTTATGAACGTGAAATCACTAACCCCCAGACAGACTATGTAACGCTGTTTTTGAATGCCTATAAAGAAATTGCACCATCGGGAAAATTATCAGTCTTATTTTCAACTCAGGAAAATTCAGGTAAAATAAGCCCTGCCAGTACAGATAAAGAAGTTGCGATCTACCTGCGTCAGCAGGAAACTGATGCCCTTGCTAACGAAAAAATCATTTTAACAAATCGGATTGACGCCTTTGGTGTAGTGCAACCTGTTATTCAAACAATCGTTGGTACAAACCGCATACAGATACAGTTACCCGGAGATCAGGATCCTGTTCGTGTACGTAAGTTACTACAGGGTTCTGCCCGCCTTGAATTCTGGCGTACATTCGATAACCGCGAAATTTACCCGGTTCTTGATAATATCAATAAAAGTCTTGCTGCTGCAAACAAGCTGAAAACTGTTGGAGATACAACTAAAAAGGTCAGACCTACTGATAGCCTTGTTAAAAGTTCAGGTTTGTTGAGTAAAATTAAAAAAGATACCTCTGGCAAAAGAACTGACAGCAATTCAAAAGCTGCATTCATGCATCAGAATCCTTTATTTTCATTGCTTACACCTTCGATCTACCAGGGTCAGAATGGTCAGGCTAGCCTTGCCCCGGGTGCAATTGTTGGCATGGCAGCAAAGAAAGATACAGCCAGAATTAATGTGCTTTTAGCCTCCGATATTGCGAGATCAATAATTCCTTCAAACCTGAAATTATTATGGGATGTAAAGGCCGATGGTAAAAATCACCTTTTCTCCTTGTATGCCATTAAAGTTACCAGCCGTGATGGTAAAGCCGTTTTAGAAGGTGGTGCTATTCAAGATGCCAGTGCTGACTTTGACCAGAATGGTAACCCTGAGGTTCGCATGGTTATGAATACTGAGGGTGCAAATATCTGGAGAAAGGTTTCTATTGAAGCCTCAAAAGGTACTGCTGCTGATCCTGCTGACAAACAGTCTGTGGCTATTGCTCTGGATAACCAGATTTATACCGCACCCAGAGTAGAAAACGAAATTCCTAATGGTGTTTCTTCTATTACAGGAAATTTCACAATCGATGAAACAAAAGATTTAGCAAACGTGCTTAAATCTGGTCCGCTTGCAGTCCCTGCAAGAATTGTTGAAGAATCTATTATCGGTGCTTCACTTGGTCAGGAATCAATCAATAACGGTCTTATATCTACACTTGTAGGTTTGATCGTTGTGGTCATCTTCATGTGGTTATATTATAATAAGGCAGGTCTTGTGGCCGATCTTGCAGTACTTGCCAACGTATTTTTCATCATTGGCGTGCTTGCTTCTTTACAATCAGTATTAACACTACCTGGTATTGCTGGTATTGTGCTAACCATTGCCTCTTCGGTTGATGCAAACGTACTTATTTATGAACGAATCCGTGAAGAGCTACATATAGGTAAGTCTCAGCGTCTGGCTATTTCTGATGGTTTCAAACATGCTTACAGCTCAATTTTAGACTCCAATGCTGCAACACTGGTACTGGGTATTATTCTTTACTTTGTAGGATCAGGCCCAATCAAAGGATTTGCAACTACATTGGTAATTGGTATTTTTACTTCTTTATTTGCTGCAATCTTTATCACAAGACTGGTATTTGAAAGTCAGTTAAACCGTGGTAAAACAATCAATTTTGACAGACCACTCACCCGCGATGCTTTCAAGAATACAAAATTTGACTTCCTGAAAAGACGTGTTACTTTTTATATTATCTCAGGAAGTATTATCACCCTGGGTATCATCTCAATGTTTACCAAGGGATTTACTTTTGGTGTTGATTTTAAAGGTGGTAGAACTTATTCAATTGAATTCAGTAAGGTTATTCCAAGTAATGTTGTTGCTGCCGCACTTAAGGTTCCATTACATGGTGAACCAACTGTTCAAACCATTAGTGCAACAAACCGTGTTAAGGTTACCACTGATTACCTGGTTGATTCAACCTCTGATCATGCACAAAACCTGGTTCTTACTCAACTTAAATCAGGTCTTCAAACACTTGATGGCAATAACTACAAAATACTTGAACAGCGTAAAGTTGGTGCAACGATTGCAAATGATATCGAAACACATGCAGCCTATGCAGTTGTAATCGGTATCTTCCTGGTATTTGTATTCATTTTGATCAGATTCAAGCGCTGGCAGTTTGGAGTGGCGGCTGTTGTAGCACTCTTTCATGATGTGCTTATCTTGCTTTCATTGTTCTCAATATTCAATGGTATCCTACCTTTCTCACTTGAAATTGACCAGGCATTCATTGCTGCATTGCTGACAGTTATGGCTTACTCAATGCTTGACACCATTGTCATCTATGACAGGGTGCGTGAGTATCTTGGTCAGGCAGGCAATAAGTCTACCATTGGTGCTACCATTAACAATGCATTGAATAGCACCCTGAGCCGAACTGTTATTACCAGTATGACTACGTTCACTGTTCTATTGATTCTGTTCATCTTCGGTGGTGAAAGTTTACGTGGATTTAGTTTCGCGATGTTAATTGGTATTATATTTGGAACCTATTCATCAATCTTCGTTGCAACTCCAATTGTAGTCGATTTGATAAGTACAAAAGAAGACAAACAAGCTGTTAATCCAGTTGTTATTAGACAAAAGACTGTAAAAGCATAAATCATTTATATGGCATTGCAAGAAACTCCGAATCTACCTAGAATAGTAATTATTGGCGGTGGATTCGGAGGCCTGCAGGTTGCCCGTCAGCTTAGAAAACAAAACTGCGAAGTCTTCCTGATAGACCGTAATAACTACCACACATTTCAGCCCCTACTTTACCAGGTAGCCACCGGTGGGCTCGAACCAGATTCAATTGCCTTCCCTCTACGAAAAATTTTTATAAATCAGCATAACCTTACTTTCAGAGTTGCTGAAGTGGGGCTGATCAATACTGCAGAAAAATTTCTTGAAACTTCAATTGGCCCAATTACCTATGATTACCTGGTAATTGCTACTGGTTCTACAACAAATTTTTTCGGTAATAAAAGCATAGAGCATTTTTCTATGCCTATGAAATCAATACCAGAGGCAATTAATCTACGCAGTCTGATTCTTCAGAACATGGAAGATGCCTTACTTGAAATCAATAAAGACCATCGCGATGCTTTTATGACTTTTGTCATTGTTGGAGGTGGCCCAACAGGTGTTGAAATGGCAGGAGCCCTGTCAGAACTCAAAAATCATGTTCTACCAAAAGACTACCCTGAACTCGATCTTAGCCATATGAAGATCTACCTGATAGAATCTTCTGATATTCTGGCGGCAATGTCAGAAAAGTCAACAGAAGATGCTAAAAGAGATCTTACTAAAATGGGGGTTGACATACTGCTTCATAAACGGGTAGTTTCTTACGATGGTGATTTCGTTCACTTAAATGATGGGCAGGTACTTGAAGCAGAAAACGTCATCTGGTCGGCAGGTGTGATGGGCGATCTGATGCCAGGTTTACCTCCTGAGGCCGTTGCTAAAAGCAACCGAATCGTTGTAGATTCTTTCAATAGAGTTGCGGGTACATCAACTATTTTTGCAATTGGAGATATTGCTTCCATGATTACAGATAAATATCCAACTGGGATTCCAGGTGTTGCCCCTGCTGCCATGCAACAAGGGAAACATCTTGGAAAAAATCTTATCCTATCATTGAAAAATCAGGAAATGAAACCGTTTGTCTATTTTGATAAGGGTACAATGGCCACAATTGGACGTAATCAGGCAGTTGTTGATTTTCGAAAATTTCACCTGAATGGAATTCTTGCCTGGTATACATGGATGTTTGTACACCTGTTTTTCCTGGTAGGCTTCAGAAACCGCCTGATTGTGTTTATAAACTGGATTTATAACTATTTTAGTTACGACAGGGGTGCACGTGTAATCATCAGACGTTTTAATCGAACCAAAATGGTTGAGGAGCCTGCTACAGTTGTTGATATCGCCGCTGTGCCCCTTGCTGCTGGCAAGATCGCCAAAGAGTTAAACAGAGTAGCTAAAATCGCTGAAAAGCCCATAACTATGGCTTAATGTTGTCAAGAACCATTTTTAAATGCTCGATGCCGGCCTCCGTAAATTGAGAACCTATGGTTTTAAAACCATATTTGCTGTATAAGGGTATTGCCGTTAACTGGGCGTGAAGATATACCAATTTTGGGTCGGCAGGCAAATCGGCTAATACTGCCTGAACAATAGCTGATCCCAAGCCTTTGCTTCTATAAATTGCAAGTATGGCAAAACGTTCAAGTTTAATTCCCTTGTCTGTAAAGCGCCAGCGGGCTGTACCTGCAGCTATCCCATCAGCCTTGACCAGAAAATGAACAGAACTCTGCTCAAATTGATCATACTCTTCTTCCGGGTCAACGTTCTGTTCAATGACAAACACTTGTTTTCTTATCTCAAAAGCAATATCCTGCTGTTCTTTTGTCTTTATTTTTTCAACCTTAAGTTCCATGACCAAATTTAATGATCAGTAGCTCATGAAAGTTTTATATTTTTGTAGAAAATAACGCTTACAGCACATATAATAGAATGAGTTGGTTCAAACGATCAATAGAAGGAATTACAACAACGACAGAAGAGAAAAAAGAATCACCAGATGGCTTATGGATGAAATGTCCGAACTGTGGTAAAATTCTTCATGCTTCTGATCAACTCGAAAACAAATATGTCTGCCAGTATTGCAACCATCACCTAAGAATAGGATCTAAAGAATATTTTGCAATCCTTTTTGACACTAATGAATATCAGGAGTTATTTGACAATCTGGTTTCTGGTGACCCACTAAACTTTGAAGATTCAAAAAAATATACCGCCCGTCTGGTTGATACCATGAAGAAAACTGGCTTGAAAGAAGCCATTCGCGCAGGCCATGGAAAAATTGAAAAAAGAGATGTTGTTATTGCCTGTATGGATTTTACCTTTATAGGTGGATCTATGGGTTCAGTTGTGGGCGAAAAGATTTCACGTTCAATTGACTATTGCTTAAAAAATAAAATTCCGCTTATTGTCATCAGTAAATCAGGAGGAGCAAGAATGATGGAAGCAGCTTTCTCACTCATGCAGATGGCAAAAACCTCTGCCAAGCTAGCCTTGCTGAGCCAGGCAAAAATACCCTATATTTCACTCCTGACAGATCCTACAACGGGTGGTGTAACAGCTTCCTTTGCCATGCTCGGTGATTTTAATATCGCTGAGCCAAGAGCCCTGATTGGCTTTGCCGGCCCCCGTGTCATCAGAGAAACCTTAAAGAAAGATTTGCCTAAAGATTTTCAGAGTGCAGAGTCCGTACTTGAGCATGGGTTTCTTGACTTAATAGTTGACAGAAGGGAATTGAAAAAAGAAATTGCGTTGTTGCTAAAGATGGTTGAAGCTTAAGAAAAAAGTTCAACAGGAAGATAAAAAAGTACATGCTTGATTTTTAATCTGCCGGTAACGGAATAAAATAATGAGATGGAATGAGCTATAAGCCAATTCCCTCTCGTTATTATACTTATTTTTCCTTAAACAGTTTCCTTTATTCTGGTTAGTTCGACAAGCTTTGCTACCACATAATCAACTTCTTCACGCGTATTATGGCGGTTGAATGAAAAACGTACAGATGAACGGTCAGACTTAATACCAAGCCCTGCCAGCACATGAGAGCCTTGACTTGATCCAGAAGCACAGGCACTACCACCAGAAGCAGCTATTCCATTAATATCAAGGTTAAAAAGAAGCATATCACCCATTTCATGGGCGGGCAGGCTGATATTTAAAACGGTATATAAACTTTCAGCCGGGTCAGTACAACCATTTACTTCGATACCAGTAACAGCTGCATTTAAACTTTCAAGCATGTATTTCTTAAGCCCAGAAATATAGGCCTGATGCTCATCAAGATGTTCATACGCCAGATCCAGCGCTTTTGACAAACCAAGTATACCATAAACATTTTCTGTTCCACCCCTCATATTACGCTCCTGGGAACCCCCGTGAATAAAAGGCTTTACCTTCACTGTATTTCTTACATAGATAAACCCTACTCCCTTTGGACCATGCATCTTATGCGCTGCACAGGTTAAGAAATCAATCGGTGTTTTCTTTAAATCAAATGCATAATGACCCATCGTCTGTACAGTATCGGAATGAAATACTGCGTTATGTCGATGGCAGATCTCACCAATAAGATCAAGGTCAATCATGGTGCCTGTTTCATTATTAGCATGCATCAATGATACCATTGAGCGTTCATCACGATTAAGTAATAATTCAAGATGGGTAAAATCTGCCCTACCGCACTTATCAATATTAACGAAACTGAGTTCAATTTCGCCATTAGCCTTAAGGTATTCAAGGGTATGTAATACAGCATGATGTTCAATCGCAGAGCTGATCACATGTTTAATGTTCAGATCCCGGACAGCACATACAATGGCCATATTATCGGCTTCTGTACCACCTGAAGTAAAAAATATTTCGGAGGGGGAACAGTTCAATAGTTGAGACACTTTTTTTCTTACCTTTTCAATTTGCGACCGCACTTCTCTACCTGGCCCATGAATAGAAGATGGATTGCCAAAATAGCGCTGCATTGCCTCTAGCATGACAGCTATAACTTCAGCATCAAGCGGAGTAGTGGCAGCATTATCAAAATAAACGGTTCGCTTTTCGATCATGGGGTAAAATTAACCAATCAGCATGAGAAAAAAGATTCATCCAAGAGTCAGCATGGCCAATATCTGCATTAATAATCTTTCCATTAGGCCTACAGCAGTAGATCTGCGGGTCATTGAGGGCCGTTTTCATAGGCAAATGATAAAATATTTTTTCCTGAACCCATCCATATCGTATAAATCCAAGAAACAACTATCAGAATGAAGAGCCATGAAGTTGATGTGATACGTTGGGGGCTTGATGTTAATTACCCATCCAGAGTTGTTTCTGCTGGTGGGCGCTTCATGTTTAATGATGACTGGGAAACACCAGATACTCAGACCATCACATGGGAATTTCCTGGAAACAAAGCCTGTACCTGGTAGGGTCACAGTTGTAATAACCGACCTGTTGAAGGTACCGGCCGTGGGGTAATTTTCTTCGGAGAAAAGGGTAGTATGATTATTCCCCGGGGTAACGGCCCAGGAGAAGCCCTTGATGGGGTACATCTCCAAAACTACCTTGACTGTATCAGAAATGGTAATACTCCAAATGCTGATATTGAAACAGGCCGCAAAAGTACATTACAGGTTCAATTAGAAAATATTGCATACCGAACCCGCCTATCACTTGACATAGATAGTGAAACTGGAAAACCCAAAAATGAGGAGGCTATGAAATTATGGGCAAGATCTTACGAACCGAGATAGGAGCCT
>Ga0123339_10000824_pt1 | contig 22486 bp, 16 predicted proteins | sample lystaG_FD_89956 | JGI IMG/M metagenome (GOLD analysis project Ga0123339, IMG submission 89956) | Glacier valley bacterial and archeal communities from Borup Fiord, Nunavut, Canada, to study Microbial Dark Matter (Phase II) -... | ecosystem: Environmental > Aquatic > Freshwater > Ice > Glacier ...
CCTGCCTTCGAGTAGCCCATCACCCGCAGCAGGTCGGTTACGGGCAGGTAGAGTGCGCCGTCTCGGACCTGAATTTGTTCGCCCAGCCTGCGAAAATTGAGCGCGGGTTTGAGCGAAACCGGAGCCACTGTGGGTGGTGCAGTGGGCGGGGTCGTGCTCGAGGGCGGAACGATGGGTGGGATGGGAACGGGAGGCTTGGTTGCAGGAGGCGTGGGCGGCGTGCTCGAGGGCGGAACAGGCGTTTTGGGCGGCTCTGCCGGTGGAGTAACGGGAGGATTGACTGGAGGATTCGCCGGAGGATTGGTAGGTGGAGTAACGGGTGGGGCAGGAATCGGCAAAACGGGCGGAGTGCTCGAGGGGGGTAAAACCACCGGAGGAGTGACCGGCGGAGTGCTCGAGGGCGGCGGGGTCACGGGTGGATTGCTAGAAGGTAGATTGGCGACAGGTGGATTGGTAACAGGCGGGGTGCTCGAGGGTAATGGATTCGTCGGGACGGTGGGCGTGGGCGCGGTGGGTGCGACAATGGGGGATTTGACTACCGGTTTGGGCACGGTGGCCATCACCAGGTTTTTGGTGTCTAACTTAGGGCGCAGCTTGGCGCTCTCCAAGCTCGAGAGTTCGCGGCCCAGCCCACTCACCGAGTTGCGGTAGTGCGGCCACGGCCCCTGCGCGAGGCTCGAGCCGACCTTGTAGGCGGCCAGAGTGCCGCTGGAGGTGCTCACGAACAGCGTGCCGCCGGAGTCCACCACGACGCTGGTGTCGAGTTTGGACCCGCTCGAGACGCGCCACACCACCTCGCCATTACTGGAGAGCGCGTACAGCCCTCCGGCGTAAGTCCCCACGATGAGCCGCCCGTTCTCGAGCTGCACCGCCGAGGCGGCGATGGGGCCGTCGAGCGCCTGCTTCCAGATGAGTTCCCCGGCGCGGTTGAGCGCGTACAGGGTCTTATCAAAAGACCCCACCACGATGAGGCCCTCGGCGGTGACGATGGGCGAGGCGTTGACGAAGCTGTCGGTTTTGAAGCGCCACTTGAGCTTGCCCTGCGGGGTGATGGCGTACAGGTGATGGTCGCTCGAGCCGATGTACACCGTGCCGTCGAGGTCCAGGGCGGCGCTCGAGAACAGCGTGGACCCGGCCTTGAAGGTCCACTTGAGCTTGCCGTCCCCGGTCAAGGCATAGAGGTTGCCATCCTGACTGCCGAAATAGATGGTGCCGTCCAAATCTACCACCGGACTCGAGAACACCGCCGCCCCGGCCCGGAACTCCCAGCGCTTTTTGCCCGCGCTCGAGAGGGCGGTCACGGCTCCTTTAGCGCTGGCAATCACCGCACCCCCATCCTCGAGCAGTGCCGGAGAAGCGTACAGGTCGGCATCCGAGCGATACTTCCACTCGAGCTTACCCGCACCCGTTATGGCGTAAAGGGTGTCGTCGTAGGCCACCGCGTAGATGCGGCCCGAGGCGGTAATCAGCGGTTGCGCCCGCCCCAGGTCGCCGAGTGCAAAGCTCCACTTTTCAGAGCTGCCACTCGAATTGCTGGACACCCGGTGCAGTTTGCTGTCCAGGCCGATGTAGACCACATCGTTGTCAAAAATGGATAGGCCGCCCACCGCCTTCAAGTCTTTGGACCACAGCAGTTGCGGTGCGGGGTCGGGAACCGGAGCTGCCGGGACAGCAACAATGGGAGCCGCCGGAATTTTCAGGGTTTGAAGCTGAGCCGACGCCACCGACAGCAAGCAGGTGAGGCTCAGCAGGGTAGCTCGAGCGAGGAAACGAGGAAGTAGCCCTCGAGCACGAACTCGAGCCGGAAGATTAGGAGGGGAATAGGTCATGGGTCAGGGGCCTCGAGTTGCACTGCCAGGTGATTGAGAGAGGATGTCTAAAGGGTGCAGCGAGAATCTTAATCGCTTCTAAACTGGCAAAGAGTAGACGCGGGACCTGTTTTCTCATTAGAATAGGTTCATGAAAAAAATCTTGCTAACCACCTTGATTGTCACGTTAGGCTCCCTTGCCGCCGCTCAGGAGGCTACCCCAGCCACCACAGCCCCCGAAACCATGCCCGCCGACGCCGCCATGATGGAAGTGTCTCCCGAGGACAGCTTCGCCAAAGCCCAGGAACTGGCAGCCCAGGCCGAAATCGCCTACCCCGTGGCCTTTTATGACCGCACCCTGTACAAGGCCGCCATCGACGAAGCGGTCACGGCCATGCGGGCCGACAACAACAACCGCGAATACTCGGCCTATGTCGCCGAACTCTTCACCAAGACTCAATGGTGGATTAACGCCTACAACGGCTGGTCCGGTCTGACCGACCTCACAGACCAGGAAAAGCAGTGGGCTTCTTTAAGCGCCACTAAACTGGCTTACCTCGCGCTGCAATACGGCGATACCGCCAAAGCTAAGGAGTACATCGCCAAAGGTATGGAGTGGATGGACAGCCCCACCTTGCAAGCCCTGATGCGCCGCGCCGGTTAAACGCTCGAGCATCCCCCGTCCACTTTCAAGCTCGAGTTCCCAACCCGCCAAACGGCGGGTTTTTTCTTCTTCTGTCCGTCGTCTGAAATCTGACCTCCTGCACGACGGACCAAAAGCTAACCCTCCGAACTCAGCAACCCCTGATAGGCCACCGCCACTCGAGCCGCAACCCGAGCGTTGTTCTTGACCAGCGCGATGTTGGTTTCCAAACTGCGCCCACTCGTGGCCTGCACGATGAACCCCAGCAGAAATGGCGTGATGTCCTTGCCCTGTATTCCCTGCGCGTCGGCTTGCTCGAGCGCACTTTCGATGGCACTCGAGATTTCAGCCTCCGGCATGGCGTGCTCGAGCGGCACCGGGTTGGCCAGCACCACGCCGCTCTCGAGGCCCATGCGCCAGTGTTCGCGCAGCAGCGCCGCAACTTCCTCGGGCATCTCCATGCGGTACGCCACCTTCAGGCCGCTTAGGCGGGTGTAGAACGCCGGAAAGTCATGAGTCTGAAAGCCCAACACCGGAACCCCAGCGGTCTCGAGGTACTCGAGCGTGCGGGGCAAATCGAGAATGGATTTGGCCCCGGCGCAGACCACCGCCACCGGGGTGCGGGCCAGTTCGGGCAGGTCTGCCGAGATGTCCAGGGTGCGCTCGACGCCCCGGTGAACCCCGCCCAGCCCTCCGGTGGCAAAAATCGCAATTCCGGCCCGGTGCGCGCCTATGAGGGTCGCGGCCACGGTGGTGGCTCCGGTGAGCTTGTGAGCCAGAGCGTAGCCCAGGTCACGGCGGCTGACCTTGAGCACACCGGGTTCACTCGAGAGGCGCTCGAGCTGAGCCGCGCTCAGACCCACCTTTATCACGCCGTTCATCACTGCGATGGTGGCTGGAACCGCGCCGTGTTCGCGCACCAGCGCCTCGACATCGCGCGCCATCTCGAGGTTGCGCGGGTAGGGCATCCCGTGCGAGATGATGGTGGATTCCAGCGCCACCAGCGGCAGTTTATGCTCGAGCGCGTCCTGAATTTCGGGGGAGAGGGATAGCGAGGGGTGAATGTTCATGGGGGTCCTTTGGAAGAAGTGATGAGCAATGAGTTATGAGTAATGAGCTTAAAGACGGTTGAAACGGCTTTTTGAGTGATTCGGATAAACCGTCGTAGATATAAAGCATTTTGCGGAAGTATTGAGCCAGGGGCGCAATACTTCCCGACTGAAAGGAGTGGCAACAGGAAGGCGTTTTTCACGAAAATGGAGCCAGCTGGAGCGTAGCGTAGGTGGCGCAATAATAGTGAAAAATGCTTTAAAGCTCATGGTAAGTATGGCTCGAGCAGCGCGCTCGAGAGCTGGGGATAAACGCTGTGGGGCGTGCCCAGGGTCAGTTGGGCCAGCCGTTGTCCGGTGCGGCAGGCGCTTTGCAGCGACTGGCCCTCGAGCAGACGGTAGAGGGTCCCAGCAATCAGGGCGTCTCCGGCTCCGGTCACATCCAGCACCTCGGTGGGCGGTGCAGGCAGGTGAACTCGTCCACCCGCGCTCGAGACCACCACTCCGGCTTCGCCCAGCGAGAGCACCACCTCGGCCACGCCCCTGGCGTGCAGGGTGCTCAACATTCGCTCGAGCGCACCCTGGTCCAGCCCCGTTTCACCGGTCATTGCCGCAGCCTCGTCGCGGTTGAGAAACAGCAGGTCCAGGCCCTCGAGCGTAGCGGGCAGACGCGCGCTTTTGGTCACGCTCACCGGGTCCAGGGCCAGTTTGAAATTTGAAACGCGGCGGCGCTCGAGCAGGTCGGTCAAACTCTCGGCAGGTAGGTTGCAATCGGCAAAAACCCAGGCAGCTCCCTGAAGCTTGGGGCGGTGGCGCTCGAGCAGTTCGGGGGTCAGCGTCTCGAAGATGTCCATGTCGGCCAGGGCCAGCTCGAGTTCTCCATTCTGGGTCAGCAGCGCCAGATACTCGGCGGTACGCCCACCACTCACGCGCTCGACGCCGCTGACCTCCACGCCCGCTGTGCTCAGGTGACTCAGCAAAGCTTTGGCGGTTTCATCGTCGCCTAGCACGCTGATAAAGGTGCAGGCCGCGCCCAGCCGCCCCAGGTTCTCGGCCACGTTGCGGGCCACCCCGCCGTAGGACTGCGAGCCACCCACTGGGTTGCTGCTGCCGGGGACAACAGGGCCTCGAGCGCGGTATTTGCGGTCCAGGGTGGCCCCCCCGATGCACACCACCCGGCGCGGGGTCGGCAAAACGTAGGCCCGACCCAGCAGGTAGCCCCCCTGGGTGAGCTGGGAAAGCAGCGCGGCCACCCTCGAGCGCGAAAGCCCGAGTTCGTCGGCCAGTGCCTGCTGAGTGACGAAGGGATTGTGGCGAATCCGCTCGAGCAGGGTGTGTTCCAGGTCGGAGGGGGGCATGAACAAAAGTTTACACTGGAAACAGATGTTTTACAAAATTAAAATGCTTGTGTCTTGTACTGAGCCGCCAAGAATACGCCCTCGAGCACAACGTATACTCGAGCCATGACCGCCCCAGCGCCCCGCAGCAACGCAGCCCAAATTCGCTCGGGTCAGGTTCGCTCGAGCCTGAGCGCCCTGTTTGTGGCTCAGGCGCTCTCCACCGGCGCAACCACCGTGGGCATCGCCCTCTCGAGCATTCTCATCGTGCATCTGACCCGCTCCGAGGAGCTGTCCGGGTTGCCCTCCACGCTCAAACAGGTGTCCTCGGCACTGTCCGCCGCTGAGTATAACTGGAACCGCTCGAGGTTGCCCTCCACGCTCAAACAGGTGTCCTCGGCACTGGCCGCGCTCATCATCGGTGGGGTGATGGCCCGCTCGGGGCGCAGGTTGGGCCTCGCGCTGAGCTACCTGATTGCCGCGCTGGGCGCGCTCATCGGCGGATTTTCAGCATTGGGGGGGTCGCTGTGGGGCTTTTTGCTGGGGGTGATGCTCTTGGGAGTGGGCGACGGCGGCATTCCCCAGGGGCGTTACGCGGTGGCCGAGCTGGTTAAGCCCTCGCATCGGGGCCGCACCGTGGGCTACCTGCTGAGTTTCGGGGTGCTGGGGTCGGTGCTGAGCACCTCGTTGACCCCACTTTTGCAAAACATCGCGGCAAAGTACGAACTGCCTTCGCTCGAGCTGGGCTGGCTTCTGGGCGGCGTGCTGTTATTCATCGGCATGGTCCTGATTTCGCTTTTTCTAAGGGCTGCCCCACTCGAGCTAGTTCAGTCTGGGGCGTCGAAACCGCTCGAGCAGGCTCCCAAGCGAAATCCCTGGCAACTTCCCGATGTGCGCCTCTCGCTCATTGCGCTCAGCATCGGTCAGGGCGTGATGGTGATGATGATGGTGCTCACCCCGCTGCACGCCAAGCACCTGGGGCACGGTCTGCCCACCATCTCGAGCTTGATAAGTGCCCACCTAGCGGGCATGTTCGGGCTGGCGTGGCTGACCGGAAACCTGGTAGACCGCTACGGCGAGCGGCGATTCATTGCACTAGGCGCGGTTTTATTGGCCTCGAGCGCGGTGCTCGCGTTCTTCGTCAGCTCGGCGTTTCTCATCGGGGTTTCGCTCTTTGTGCTGGGGCTGGGCTGGAACTGGTGCTATGTGGCGGGTTCGAGCTTGCTGACCAACTCGTTGAGTCCGCTCGAGCGCTCGAAAATCCAGGGTCAAACCGAGTTCGCGGTGTGGGGCGCGGCGGCGCTGGGGTCGCTCGCGGGCGGCTTCGTCGTGGGCCGCTTCGGGTTTGGAGCGCTGTGCGTGCTGGCCACCGGGGTTTCACTCGTTCCCCTGCTGGCCTTGCTGCGCCTGAAAGGTCCTCGAGCGATGGTGAGCGCGGCTCAGGGTGATTGATTACTCTCGAGCTTGACCGGCCTTCTTCCTCGAGCGCCACACCAGCCACACCACCAGCGCGACGATGAGGCCCAGCACGACGTACTTGCTGATAGGGCCGACGAATTTCTCGACCTGCTCATAGTTTTCGCCCAGCGCAAAGCCCAGGTAGGCCAGCATAGAGGTCCACACGCTCGAGCCGAGGGCGCTGTACAGCAAGAAAAGCGGCAGGTTCATGCGCGAGATGCCCGCCGGAATCGAAATCAGCGAACGCACTCCCGGCACCACTCGAGCCAGCAAAACCGCCCTGTAACCGTGGCGCTCGAACCAAGCCACCGAGCGCTCGATGTCCGCTCCACTGACCGTGAGCCACTTGCCATAGCGGTCAAACCAGGCCACCAGCCGCTCCTGACCCACCCAGTAGCCCAGGTAGTACAGCGGCAACGCGCCCAACACACTGCCCACGGTGGCCGCCAGAATCACGCCCCACAGCGTCAAATCCCCTCGAGCGGCGGCATACCCGGACACTGGAAGAATAACTTCCGACGGGATGGGCGGCACCACGTTCTCGAGAAAGGTCAGGAAGGCGATGCCGGGATAGCCCAGCGTTTGAAGCGTGTTTTGAATCCACTCGAGCATAAAGGGGTTCGGGGGCGCTCGAGCAAACGAAAACTCGAGCGTCAACTTACTATCTCAGGCTCGAGTCACAGAAAAGTGAGACGGCCCGTTCAGCCCACTTCCTTGCCCTCGAGCAAGGTTCGCAGCGGGGATTCGTCGGGGTCGAAGGTGTTGCTGGAATAACGCTGTATACGCTTGAGGACAAATTGGACGGTTGAGGCGGCGCTGAAGAGCAGTGTGGTCGAGCTACTCACCTTTTTGGTCAGCGTGAGGAATCGTCCTGATGGGGTTTGACATCCACCGTTCCAACCTCTTGTAAGGTGTGAATCGGTGTAAAGAAATAAATACCCAGAAAAAACAGTCCCAGCGCCGCAAAAATCCAGAAAAACGGGTTCTCGAGCGGGTTGAGTTCTGTGCCGATGCGCTGAAGAATTCCTTGCACCGTGGGGATTCCCCGACCGGACTGCAAAACCGAAAACAACATCACGCGGTCTACGACACGCTCGAGCGTGAAAATCACCGCTGAGAGCGTCACACACAGCAAACCCGCGCTCAGACTGACCCGCAGACGGTAAGTTTCGGCGTCCGAGGTGCGGTACAAACCTGGTTCCAGCATGTCTCGAGTTTAAACTGGCGAATAGATTCGGGGGTGAAATGAAGCGGCTCGAGCCTTGCTCAGAGGTTCACCGCACCGCCCACCACTCGTGGCACCGTGCCACACGCGCCAAAGATGACCCGTAGCGTGCCCGCGCTCGAGCCGTTTATCGCGTCGAGCTTCAGGACGCCGCTCACGATTTGTAGCTCGGTGTCGCAGGTGGGGTCGTAGCGCAGCGGCGTAACGGTGGCGACGTCGTATTGCAGCTTGCCTACGTCACTCCGCTCGTAGGTCAGGCTGCCCCGCACCGCGATGTTGCCCGCGCCGATGGGTTTAGTAAAATCTATAGGAGCGTCGCCGGTGAGGGTGATGCTCAGCGCGTCGTCCATGCTAGCTTTGGGCTGATTTGACACCTACACCGTGCTCGAGAAGATGTTGCTGAAGCTGAGCACGTTGCCGCTGGCGGTGGGGTTGAAACGCCCCATGCGCGTGACTTTGGTGGTGATATTGGTGGTTTTGTCCAGCGCAGTGACGGTGGTGTTGGCCTGCACGATGAATGTTTTGACCGCTAGGTTGCTCGAGGGGTCGGTCACGTTCCAGGTTCCGGTGCGGGTGGTCGAGTAGGTTGCGCCCGAGCGGGTGCAGTTGAGGGTGTAGGTGGCGTTGTCGGGGATGCCGTCGCCGTCGGTGTCGGTGGGGTTGCCAGGGGTGGTGAAGCAGGCCGGGAAGATGCTTTGTGCCTCGAGAGCTTGTGAGCGCACCCCTTTGAATGTACCGTTCCAGCTCAGCAGGTCGCCCATCGCGTTGCCCATCACCGCGCCCATCCCCTCGCTCTGACCTGCTGCCAGGACGCCTGCGATGGTTTGGGCCGCGCTAGGGCGTTCGGCACCGCAGGCGGTCAGGGTCAGGGCCAGAAACAGGGTCGTGTAGGTCAGGGTTTTCATGTGTTCCTCCTCGAGTGAGGGTGCTCTCTGCGGCGGATGTTCAGCTCGAGCAGGCTGCACCGCGTCGTCCTCTCGAGTGGAGTATTCGGCTGAGCTGTGGAGAACCTGTGGAGAGAGAACACCGAAAATCGGGGATGGCTTACACTCGAGTCATGACGGCTCGCATTCTGGTGGTGGAGGACGACCCCGACATCTCGCTGACCCTGTGTGGCTTCTTGCGTCAAGCGGGCTACGGGGTGAGCGCCGCCCTGGACGGTCTCCAGGCCCTCGAGCACTTTCATCAGACCTCGCCCGATTTGCTGCTGCTCGACTGGATGCTGCCCCGGCTCAGCGGCCTCGAGCTGCTGCGTTGCGTTCGTGAAGGTGGGCGCACCCCGGTTATCCTGCTCACCGCCAGAGCGAGTGAGGCCGATGTGCTCGAAGGGTTTCGGGCCGGGGCCGACGACTACGTGACCAAACCTTTTCGGATGCACGAAGTGCTGGCCCGCGTGGCGGCGGTGCTGCGCCGCGCCCAGTATGGCGCAGGGGAGGCAGCTCGAGGTCGGCTCGAGGTGGGGAGCCTTTCGCTCGACTGCGAACGCCGCGAGGCCCGCCTGAGTGGGGAAGCCTTAGAGCTGACCGTCAGCGAGTTCGAGGTGCTCGAGACCCTGCTTTACCCGCTTGGAACTCATCGAACACCTCTCCGGTGAGCGCGACACGCTCGAGCGCACGGTGGACACCCACATCAAGAACCTGCGGCGCAAATTGAAAGGGGGACACGCCCTCGAGACGGTGTACGGCGTGGGCTACCGCTATGCGGATTAGGCCCGTCCGTAAACGAAGGCCCACTCGAGCGGACCGACCCCTGCTGTGGGGGCGGCTGTGGGTGCAGGTTGCGCTGCTGCTCGTTTTCGCCGTGCTGCTGTTGGGCGTGGTGGCGGTGGCCTCCTACAACGCCTACTGGGAGCAGGTTTTACTGGGTGTGCCCCAAGAGGTGCGCGTTTACATTGAGGGGGTGCGCCCCACCGCTCGCACCACGTTTGAGGGCTTGCCAGGTCGTCCGGCGCTGCGGGTTTTTTTGCTCAGTGCTGTGGTGATTGGCGGGATAAGCACCCTGGTCACGCGCTGGCTGCTCAGGCCGCTCTCAGCTTTAGAAAAGGCCACCCGGCGCATCGCGGGCGGCGAACTCGAGGTACGTGGACAGGTCTGGGGGCGCGGCGAGGTGGGAGATTTAGGGCGTAACATAGGCCGCATCGCTGCCCAGCTCGAGAAGGCCGAGGGCAGCCGCAGGCTGTGGAGCGCCGCCGTGGCCCATGAACTCAGAACCCCCATCACCGCGCTGCGGGCCAGGGTGGAAGCGCTCGAGCACGGTGTTTTTCCGCTCAGTACCGAGGAGGTAGCGCGGCTGCATCCCAATCTCGATTTGCTCGAGCGGCTGTGCGAGGACCTGGCCACCCTGACCCTCTCGGAAGCGGGCCAGCTTGAGTTGCACCCTCAGACCCTCGAGCTTCGCGCTTTGACCCTCGAGGTTTTGAACGACTTCCAGGCGCGGGCCGACAAAGCCGAGGTTCGGCTCGAGCTGCAAGACCTGACCCCCGACTCGCGGCTGCACGCCGACCCCCAGCGGGTGCGCCAAGTTTTGGGCAACCTGCTCCAGAACACGCTCAAGCACGTTCCAGCGGGCGGACGTGTTCGGGTGCAGCTCGAGCGCGCAGGCCAGGGCCTGCTTCTGAGCGTCGAGGACTCCGGCCCCGGCGTCCCCGATGAGTTGCTCGAGCGAGTGTTCACCCCCTTCTGGCGGGCCGACCCGTCGCGCTCGCGCTCGAGCGGGGGCAGCGGGTTGGGGCTGGCGGTGGTGCGGGCGCTGGTCGAGGCGCACCGTGTGGGCGAGGAAAGAGGCACGGTGACGGCCTCACGCTCGAGCCTGGGCGGACTGGCCGTGCGGGTGCTCTGGCCGCTCGAGAATTTGGATTTGGTCAGCTCGAGTGCGGGTGAGACGGGGAAAAGTTCTGTTTTACAAAAGTAGCGGTGGGTTCGAGTTCCGGGTCGCTCGAGACTCGAATACGTTGAAAGTGGATGGGTCTCAGTCGGTTTGGAGTAGCCCTCACCCCGGTCCTTCGGGCGTCTTCTTGGTCAGAACAGCGCCCGTCTGTCTTAGCCCAACTTCAGCACCTACCGGGCTGGGCCGCTTGGACAAAGCGGCACTGTCTTGAGCAGAACGGCACCTATTGGGCCTGCTCGCCTATCGGGCCTGTCCGCATGAGGACGTTTGACCGCTTGGCGAAAACGGCACCCCGTGCGGCCTCGCCGCACCTTCCGGGCCTGCCCGCCTGCCCGTCTCCCAATTTTTGGAGAGGAGCTTCTTATGTTTTTCCCTCTCCCGGAAAGGGAGAGAGATGCCGCGATGAGCGGCGGGGTGAGGGCCGTTCCAGGTTGACCACCGTCCTCAAAAATCCCATATAGGCGCTAAGAGTTGGCTCGAGGTCACTCTGAACCATTCACCCTCCACAACTTCTCCATAAACCTCCGATACCCTGCGGCTCGAGGTCATCGTATGTCGAACTCATCGCGCCCCAGCATCGCCATCGTCGCCCTAATCGTGGGGAGCCTAGCTCTGGGAAGTCTGACCCTGGGAAGTCTGACCCTGGCTGCCCAGATTGCCCCAGATTCCTCGAGCACTACGGTTCCCTCCAATATGCCCACTTACCAGAACGACGTGCAGCCCATTCTCGAGCGCCAGTGCCAGGGTTGCCACCGCGACGGGGGCATCGCGCCATTCTCGCTCGAGGGCTACGCACGGGCCAGCCAGAAGGCCGCGCTCATCGCCGCCGTGACCCAGGCGCGCTACATGCCACCCTGGATGCCCGGTCCCAAGACCCCGGCCCTCAAGTACGAGCGCAAGCTGACCGATGACGAAATCAAAGTGCTGGGCGCGTGGGCTGCTGCGAGCGCGCCGCTCGCGGAAGCAGGAGAGTAACCGTGAAACAGAAATGGATTTGGACTTCAGCCGCGCTGCTCACCCTCGTTTCAATGAGTGGACTGGGTTACGTGATGGCCCAGAGTAGCCTGAGCGGCTCGAGCGCCGCCTCCGCCCCCGCGCCGATGGACACCCTGCCCGGAATGCCTGGTATGGACCCCGCCAAGCAGGTGCGGGCCACCTCGAGCACGCCGCTCAAGACCACCTTGCCGCAGCTCAGGGCCGACCTCACCCTCGAGCTGGCGCGGCCCTACACCCCCAACGTCAAGCTCGCCGACGACTACCGCTGCTTCGTGCTGGACCCCAAGCTCGAGCGCGACACCTTCATCAGCGGCTACGAGGTGGTCCCCGGCAACGGCAAGGTGGTTCACCACGCGATTCTCAACGTCGCCACCCCCGAACAGCAGGCCGAAATCGCGGGTCTAGACGGCAAAGACGGTCAGGAGGGCTGGTCGTGTTTCGGGGGTACAGGGCTGCGCTCTGGGACGCAACTGGACGGGGGAAAAGCGCTGCTGACCATCCTGAGAAACGGCGGGCTGAACAAGGCTGCGCTCGAGGAGCTTATCCAAAACACCGGCATGGGCGGCGGTGGCCTGGGCATCGGCTCGTGGACGCCGGGCAGCACCGCTACGCTGTTTCCCGAGGGTACCGGGCGGCTGGTTCCAAAGGGCAGCACGTTGGTGATTCAGGTTCACTACAACACCCTGGCTGGAATCGAGCCGGACCGCACGAAGGTGCGGCTTCAGCTCGAGCGCACGGCTGCACTCAAGCCGCTGAACACCTTCGTGATGGCCGCGCCCGTCGAGTTGCCCTGCCCTACGCCCAGCACAGGAACTCAGTGTGGGCGCTCGAGCGCGGTGCAGGCTGGGGCGGACAAGTACGGTTCTCGAGCGGGCAAGTTACCCGACTACCTGCTCACCTTCTGCGACAAGAAAATATCGGATTTTAGCGGTCAAAACCCCGCTCGAGTGGTCAGCACCTGTGAGCGCACCTTGAACAAAGACCTCACCGCCGAGGGCGTGATTTTGCACATGCACACTCGTGGGGTCAGCACCTCGCTCGAGCGCAATCCCGGCACAAAGCAGGCCCAAACCCTGCTCGAGATTCCGCAGTGGGACTTTCACTGGCAGGGCAGCTACTGGTATCAGGAGCCGATTGCGCTCAAGAAAGGTGACGTGATTCGCATCACCTGCGTGTGGGACAACACGCAAGGCGACAAGCCCCGCTACGTCACCTGGGGCGAGGGGACGCAGGACGAGATGTGCCTGGGGTCGCTCAGCGTGCTCGAGTAGATTCAGCCACGAAACCCACCCTCACCCGCTCGAACCCTCGAGTGGCGTGAGGGTCATTTTTATGTTTATCGAGCAGTCCCCAATTCTACCCATCCGCCCGTCAGCTCGAGCCTTTAAAGCATTTTTCACTGTCATTGCGCCACCTACACTGCGTTTCGGCTGGCTCCATTTTCGTGAAAAACGCCTTCCTGTTGCCACTCCTTTCAGTCGGGAAATATTTCGCCCCTGGCTCAATACTTCCGCAAAATGCTTTAAACTGTCTTGATTCGTCCGAGAAGCTGCACTTTCGGCTCGAGCTAGACATGTGTGCCTTTCAAGGGCAATCCCACCACTTTTGTGTAAGCACTCCAATAGTTCTTATTGCTCATTTGCGCTAGATCTTTAGGTCAGGTGAATATCTTTCCATGTTGAACCCTCCACTCCCCCCAGCCCCTGCGCTCGAGCGACACCGATGAAGTTCCGGGTCAAGCCCGGAAAACCCTACCCACTGGGGGCGAGCTGGGACGGCAAAGGGGTCAACTTCGCGCTGTATTCGGAAAACGCTGAACTCGTCGAGCTGTGTCTGGTGGAGCGTGGTGGTGAACGGGGCGGGGGAGAGCAACGCTTCGCGGTTCGCAGCCAGACTGCTTTTGTGTGGCACATCTATCTCGAGGGGGTGCGCCCTGGTCAACTGTACGGCTACCGGGTCTACGGTCCCTACGCGCCCGAGCGCGGTCTGCGCTTCAACCCCAACGTGCGTTTGCTCGACCCCTACGCGCGCGCGGTGAGCGATGTCGAGGACTTCGCGGCAGGTGTGTTCGGCTACCGGGTGGGCGGTGCCAGGGGCGACTTGGAGATGGAACCCCGTGAGCAGAGCGGGGTTCCGCTGGGCATCGTGATAGACGATTACTTCGACTGGGAAGACGACGAACCGCCGCATATTCCCACCTCGCAGTCCATCATCTACGAAGCTCACGTCAAGGGCTTGACCAAGCTGCACCCCGAGGTGCCCGAGTACCTGCGCGGCAGCTATCTGGGCCTCTCGAGCCGCCCCATCGTGCGCCACCTCAAAGAACTCGGCATCAACACCCTCGAGCTGATGCCGGTTCACGCCCATGTGGACGACGCTTTTTTGCGTGACAAGGGCCTCACCCAGTACTGGGGCTACTCGACCCTGAGCTACTTTGCCCCCGAGGTGCGCTACCGCAGTGGCCGCGAGCCGGGGTCCGAGGTGCGCGAGTTCAAGCAGATGGTCAAAACCCTGCACAAAGCCGGTATCGAAGTGATTTTGGATGTGGTGTACAACCACACCGCCGAGGGCAACCACCAGGGACCCACTTTGAGCTTCAAGGGCATTGACAACCCCACCTATTACCGCCTCGCGCCCAACGCCCGCTTTTATTTCGACACCACCGGAACCGGCAACAGCCTGAACGTGCGCCATCCGCAGACCCTACAGCTCATCATGGACTCTCTGCGCTACTGGATTCAGGAGATGCACGTTGACGGCTTTCGCTTCGACCTCGCCTCGGCGCTGGCCCGCGACCTGCACGCGGTGAACCAGCTCTCGAGCTTTTTCACCATCATTCACCAGGACCCTGTTATTTCGCGGGTCAAACTCATCGCCGAGCCGTGGGACGTGGGCGACGGCGGCTATCAGGTGGGCAACTTCCCGCTGGGCTGGGCCGAGTGGAACGGCGAGTACCGCGACACGGTGCGGGCCTTCTGGAAGGGTCAGGGCGGGGTGGCCTCGGAACTCGGCTACCGCATCACCGGCTCGAGCGACCTGTACCAAGACGATGGTCGCCGCCCCTACTCGAGCATCAACTTCGTGACCGCCCACGACGGCTACACCCTGCGCGATTTGGTCAGCTTTAATGACAAGCACAACCTAGCCAACGGGGAGAACAACCAGGACGGCTCGAGCCATGAAAATTCCTGGAACTGCGGGGTCGAGGGCGAAACTACAGATTCCAAGATTCTGGCGTTACGCTCGAGACAGGTTCGCAACTTTCTTGCCACGCTGTTTTTGTCGCAGGGCACGCCCATGCTGGTGGCGGGCGACGAGATGGGGCGTACTCAAGCGGGCAACAACAACGCCTACTGCCAGGACAACGACCTCAGTTGGGTGAACTGGAACCTGAACCCGGAACAGGAAAAGCTGCTCGAGTTCACCAAGCAGGTGATTCACACCCGCCACCGCCACCCTTCGCTGCGCCGCACCCACTTTTTCAAAGGTCGCCCCATTCGCGGCGGCTCGGTGAACGACCTCATCTGGCTGCGTCCCGACGGCGGCATCATGACCGACTCAGACTGGGCCAACCCCATCACCCGCACGCTGGGCATCTTTCTGAGCGGCAACGGCATAGACGACGTGGACGACGAGGGAAACCAGCTCGAGGACCACCACCTGCTGCTGCTGCTCAACACCAGCGAGATGGACCTTGAGTTCGCCCTGCCGAGCTTTGGTGGGCTGCTGCCGTGGGAACTCGAGTTAGACACCAGCGACGACCGCTTTTACTCGCCGATTCGCAAGCTGAGTACCTTGAGCACTGCGGTGAGCCACCCGGTGAGGCCCTCTGGATGGGATACGGGATGGGACGAGGTGAGCAGCACGCTCGAGGGGACCCTGAGAGCGCCTGGAGCGGGGACCTCGAGCGCGGCGGCGGTGGAGGAACGCCCCAGCGGGACCGGAGAGCGCTCGAGCACGGTGAGCGGTTCTGTGAGCACGGTACGGCTACAGAACCGCTCCTTGAAACTCTTTCGTAGTGCGGTGATTCGGGACTGAGCTTGTGGAACGGGAACAGCTCGAGCGAAAACAACCTCCTTCTCACCCCCCACCCTCGCCCAAGCTCCTAGACTGAGCGCAATGCGTTCCCTCATCACCGGACCCGCCGGGAGCGGTAAAACCCAGATTCTGCTCGAGCACGCCTGGAAGTGCGCGGCCAAGTTCGAGTCGGTCACTTTGATTGCCTTGCCCGGACAGCGCGAAACCTTACTCAAGCGCCTCTCCGAGAAACCGTCGCTGGGGGTGCGCCTCACCGACCTACAAACCCGGATGTACGAAATACTCGAGGCATCTGACAGCGACAAGGGCCTGCTCAGCGTGCCTGCGCGGGTAGCGCTGGTGGCTCGAGTGCTGGGCGAGGTGCTGGATAGGGCCGCCGAACCCGGCGAGGCGGCGCTGTACGCGCTTTCGATTGCCGAACTCAAGCGCAGCGGTCTCGAGCGCGTTCCGCTGGCAAGGGACCCTTATCAGCGCATACTCGAGCAGACTTTGCAGTTGTATAACGCCGAACTCGAGCGCAGGGGCCTGCTCGACCCCGACGACGTGCGAACCGAGGCCATCCGTATACTCGAGACCTCGCCTCGAGCGCATACCGAGCACTTGCTCATTGACGGCTACCAGACGCTCAACCCGATGGAATTGCGGGCCATCAAGGTGCTCTCGAGTGGATGTGCGTCGCTGCGGGTGACGCTGCCGAGCCGGGGGCCGCAGCCGTTTACCACCCGGCTGCTCGAGGGTGAGGTCAGGGCGGTGGCCCGTTTTCTCGAGGCCAAAGTGCAAACCCTGAAACCGCGCGCCGCACCGCAAATTTCGGTGTATGCCTACCCCAACGCCGACTCGGAGGCCAGGGCCACTCTGGGTCAGGTCAAGGCCGCCCTGCTCGGACTTGATAGGTCCGAACCCGCCGACCTGCACACCCTGGCCTTAATCGTTCCCTCGAGCGCCTACAAGCGCCCGCTGCTCGAGGTGGCTGCCGAGTACGGGATTCCGCTTTCCAGCCCGTCTCAGGCCCCGCTGCTCGAGTGTGGGGAGGGCGTGCTGTTTTCCAAGCTGCTCTCGGTTCACTCACGCGGTTATCCGCTGCGCGACCTACAAGCCCTGTCCAAACTCTACGGTCTCGAGGCGCTGTGCGAGGCGCTCGACAAGCGCGGGCTGGGCGGCGACGGGCTGGTGTACTTGGAACGGCTCGAGGAACTCGAGGGGCAGAGTCTCGACCTGGGGCCGTACCACACCCTCGTGGGAGAAAGCACGCTCCAGCCGGGAGAGTTGCAGGGCTGGCTGGACTTCGTGGAAACCCTGCTCGAGCGGGTGAACATGCCGGACCGCGACGGGCTGCGCCTGCTGGCCCGCGAGGTGTATGGTTTGCTCGAGGTGCCTCGCCCCGCCGTCTTGCTGGCCTGGATGCGGGCGCTTTTAGGCGAGGTGCAAGTGGTTTTGCCGCTCGAGTCCGGGGTGGCGCTGCTGACTCCTGAAGAAGCGTCTGGGGCGCGGTTTGAACGGGTCTGGCTGCTCGGCGCGCTCGAGGGCAGCTACGCGCTCGAGGAGGGTGAGGACTTCTTTTTTGCCGAAGAAGAGCGCAGCGGCGACGTTTTGGGCGGCTTACGGCCCCGCATGTTGGGGCGCTCGAGCAGCCTGCTCTATGACGCACTATGGCGCGGAAACACCGTACAGGTCAGCTATCCCAGCGCAGACCGGGGCGGCAATTTGCGCGGACATCCGCTGCTTCAAAGTTTCGAGCCAGCTTCTCCGACTCGGGTGGGGGCCGCTTCCTCGCTCGAGCACACCACCCGAACCCGCAGCGGCTCGAGTGGTGTGCTCGATTGGCTGCACCTGCCGCCCACCCAGGAAAACCGCGCCTGGGAGCTGTCCAAATTTGTGCCGTGCAAGCTGAGGGGCCACCTCTCGAGGCGTTACGGGGCCAAAGCGCAGGGCGGGGTGGCTTCACGCGGCGACCTCGACTCGCTGCGCCGCCGGATGCGTCAGGCCCGCTGGGATGAGGCCGAGTTGCCCTCACCCGGTCAGGGCTGGTCGGGAGCCTTTGCGCGCGAAGTTCAGCAGGTGCTCGAGCGCGGACTGCCGCCCAAGCCGCCCGAGGACGTCATCGTGATGGGCAGTCTGCGGCTGGGCACGCTGCACTTTCGGCCCCACGCATATAGGCTCGAGAAGGACGCGGCCAAGCTGCAAATCTTCATCGTCCACCCGCCCGAGGAGTGGCCCATCAACCTCCGCAGTCACCCGGAAAGTTTGTGGCTGCTCGAGACCTTCAAACGTGAAGCGGGGCGCGGGGCGCAGTTCGAGATTCTGGCCTGGGATTTGCTCAGTAAGCCGCGCACCCTCAGAGTCACCGACTGGGACGTGATGGGGGCCTGGAAACAGCTCGAGGGCACCTTAATGGCACTGGAAAAGGGAGACCTGCGCCCCGAGCCGGGGTTTCACTGCCGGGGCTGCCGCTTTGCCGACGTGTGCCGCGTGGGGACGTGACTGGGGCAGGAGTCGTCAGGAGGAAACCCCCTCGAGCTGACCTCGCACAAAGTCCATCAGTTCGCGCACGGTAGCCCGGTCGAAGGCAAATTTGATTCCGGCGGCCTCGAACAGCTCAGGGAGGGGCCGGCTGCCGCCCAAAGTCAGCGCGAACTTGTAACGCTCGAGCGCCTGCTTTGGGTTCTCGAGCGAATTACGCCACAGTTGCAGCGCGCCCAGCCACGCGATGGCGTACTCGAGCATATAGAGCGGCGCGGTCAGGATGTGCCCGTTTTGCCAGCTCTTGGCTTGTTCGCGCTCCAAGCCGCTCCAATCTATCCCCGCCCCAAACTCGGCGGACAGCTCGAGCCACTTGGCGTCCAAGTCAAACACGGTCACGCTCGGCTGAGTGTAAAGCCAGTGCTGAAAGCGGTCCTCGAGCGCCACACTCACCATCGTCCGCAGCACAGTATCGAGTTTGTCGCGCCGCGCCCGCGTTGCGTCCTCCGGGCTGTAAAAGCCAATTGGGCGCTCGAGCAACGGTAGGCTTAGCAGCTCCATCGCCTGAGAAGCGACCTCACAGAACTCGAGCGGCGGCGCGATGTCCCAAACGAGCAAATTTGCCTTCATGCTCGAGAGAAAGTTGAAGGCGTGTCCCGCCTCGTGCAGCAGCACCCGCACGTCCCACTCCGCTCCGGTGGCGTTCCAGTAGATATAGCTCTGCTTGCTCTGGGCAAAAAAGGTGTTGTAGCCGTAATTGGGAATCTTGCCGGAGCGCTCCTCTAGCTCGAGGTTTCCCTGAGCGCGCATCTCGGTAAACATCCCGCCCAGCTCGGGGTCGAGCGCCGTGAAGATGCGCTCGAGACCGTCCTCAAACTCACCCACGCTCGAGAAGGGTTTGAGTGGCTCCCGGCCCAGCGGGTCGGGCTGCGCGTCCCAGGGGCGCAGCGTCTCGAGGCCCAGCGTCTTTTTGCGTTCCTCGCGCAGTTCCCGCAGCAGTGGCACCACCTCGAGCCGGATGGATTCTTGCAGTTCCCTGGCTTGCTCCGGGCTGTAATCGAAGCGGCTCATGGCCTGCCACATGTAGGCCACGAAATTGGGGAAATCCGCGTTCTGCGTTTCTTGGTGGCGCAGCTCGAGCAGCTTTCCAAACAGCGCGTCGGTCTCGGGTACGATGCCCAACTGATAGTCCATTAAGCCGTGCCACGCGGCCTCGCGTACGCTGCGGTCCGGCTCGAGCAACCTCTTTTGCGCCATCGGAATGCTGAGCGTTTCGCTTCCAATCCGCACCTCACGGCTGGCCTTGAGTTTATCGTATTCGTTGCCCAGCACGGTGCATTCGGCCTGAAGCGCAACGTTGGCTTCGCGGTAAATCGCCGCCTCACCCGCAAAGCGCTTGAAAATCATGCGGTGCTCGAGCGGGGGAATGTAGCCCTCGAGCGCCAGCAGTTTGCTCTTCAGGCGCTGCTCGGCCTCCACGCTGCGGGGGTAGACCTCGCTCAGAAAATGGTTGTAGGCCGTCTCCGCCTCGCTGTCCGCCGTATTTTCGTGGTAGTGGGTCATCAGGGCAGTATAGGTTTCCTGGTCTTCAGCGGTGAGGTCGCTCCAGCGCTCGAGCCAGTTTGCCGCATTTTCTAGCGTGAGGGTTTCGCGCTCGAGGGCGTTGTAGCGCGGCTCGAGGTCGGCCCAGTCGGATACGATTCGGGTTTTCATTGAACTCCTTTGAAGACGTTTACACTCTATTATTCATGGGGGCTGCTCCCAATACCATACCGCTCGAGGAAGGGGTCGCACATAGGCCAAATCGCGGGTTGTGCTCGAGCGGAGGCCATGCTACCGTACACGCATGTCGTCCGGGTCTCGAGTACATCGTGGTGTTTCGCGCAGCAAAGGCGCGCCTATTCACTTGGTGCAAACTCGAGCGGTCCGAACTAGAATCACCCACTGAGTTGACCTCCACCCCATCGCTGTGTGCTCGAGCGTTCTCGAGTGGGGTGTGATGGTCCTCAGTGGGTTTTTGCTGCCTCTCCAGGCCGGACCAAACCCAAATTTTATTTTGCTCGAGTGCTCCCCGCCTCTACAAAGTTATAACCGCAGCGCTCGAGCACCCTGCCCACCCCGGTATACTCCCTATGAATATGCACATCTCCCTACCCGACGGCAAAACGCTCGAGCTTCCTCAAAATTCCACGGCGCTGGATGTGGCCGCCTCCATCGGTGAGCGCCTGAAAAACGACGCGCTGGCCGCTCGAGAGAATGGTCAACTCATAGATTTGCTCACACCTCTACACGACGGCGCAACCATCGAACTGCTTACCAAAAAGCAGCTCGAGGAAACCGCCCCGCTGTTTCGGCACACCCTGGCCCACGTTCTGTCGCAGGCGGTGGGCGAGTTCTTCAAGGCCAAAGGATTTGACGCGCACGCGGTTAAACGCGGGGTCGGCCCCGCCATCGAGAACGGCTTTTACCAGGATTTCGTGTTTCCTGAACCCCTTAGCGCCGACGACCTGCCCGAACTCGAGAAGCGCATGCTCGACATCATCAATCGCAATCTGCCGCTCGAGCGCCGCGACGTGGGTAAGGCCGCTGCGCTCGAGCAGTTCAGTTACGACCCCTTCAAGGTCGAACTCATTTCCGAGTTTCCCGACGACGAGCCTGTGACTTTTTATCAGCAGGGCGACTACGTGGATTTGTGCCGGGGGCCGCACTTTCCCCGCACTGGGGCGCTGCCCAGGCACTTCAAACTCATGTCCACCAGTGGCGCGTACTGGCGCGGCTCCGAGAAAAACCCGCAGATGCAGCGCATTTACGGCGTGGCCTTTGCCATTAAAGCCGAACTCGACGAATATTTACGGTTGCTCGAGGAAGCCAAGAAGCGCGACCACCGCAAAATCGGCAAGGACCTCGAGCTGTTCTTCACCAGTGAGGCGATTGGGCCGGGCCTCCCTTTGTGGCTGCCCAACGGTGCCACCATTCGGCGCGAACTCGAGCGCTTCATCGTGGACCTCGAGCTGCGGCAGGGCTACCAGCATGTGGTCACGCCGCAACTGGCCAAAGTGGATTTGTACAAAACCTCGGGCCACTGGGAGCACTACCAAGGCGACATGTTCCCGGTCATGAAGATTGATGCCGAGGAACTGGTGCTGCGCCCGATGAACTGTCCGCATCACATCCAGATTTACAAGCATTCCCAGCGCTCTTACCGCGACCTGCCGCTCAAAATTGCCGAGCTGGGCACCATGTACCGCTTCGAGCAGTCGGGCGAACTGAGCGGCCTGAGCCGGGTGCGGGCCATGACCCTCAACGACGCGCATATCTTCGTGCGCCCGGACCAGATTCAGGGCGAATTCAAGAAGGTGATTCGCATGGTGCAGGAGGTTTACGGCATCCTGGGCTTCGCCGAGTACAAGTGGCGGCTGAGTCTGCGCGACCCCCAGGACACCGAAAAGTACGTGCAAGACGACGAGCTGTGGACCCACGCCGAGAACTTATTGCGCGAGGTTCTAAACGACCTCGAGCTGGACTATTTCGAGTCGGTGGGCGACGCGGGCTTTTACGGCCCCAAGGTGGACGTGCAGGTCAAAAGTGCGCTGGGCAAAGACGAAACCATCAGCACCATTCAGCTCGACTTTTTGTTGCCGCGCCGCTTTGAACTCGAGTACGTCAACGAGGAATCCGGGCGCTCGAGGCCCATCATGATTCACCGGGGCATTATTTCCACCATGGAGCGCATGACCGCGTTTCTTATCGAGAACACGGCAGGCGATTTCCCCTTCTGGCTCGCGCCCGAGCAAATTGTGGTGATTCCCATTGCGGACCGTCACCTCGAGTACGCCCGTGACGTGGCGCAAACCCTGACCGACCGGGGACTGCGCGCTCGAGCAGACGACGGCGGTGAACGGATGCAGGCCAAAATCAGGGTCGCCGAGCTGCATAAAATTCCGGTCATTCTGGTGGTCGGCGACCAGGAACAGGAAGCGCGGACGCTCAGCGTGCGTGAACGCGGGGCCAGCGGCAGCGAGCGAACCGAGCGCAAGGGCGTGCCGCTCGAGGCACTGGGCCAGGAACTCGAGACCCGCTACCGCGCCCGAAGCTGAGACTCAAATTCGCCTGTATGAACATCTCACCAACCCTCGAGATGTGAACTATTTAAAAGAGCAGCTCGAGTTTGCAAACTCGAGCTGCTCTTTTGGTGCCCACAGTGAGGGTTTTCAGGATTCGTGAAACCTTTCAAGCCCAACTCATCCGCAAAACTGATTCCCCGCTGAGTTTGGCGGCTTTTCAGCCTCGAGTTTGGGTGCGTGTAAGCTCCGCTCGAGCGTGTTGATGGGGTCCCCTCCGCTCGAGCCGCTCTTTATAAGCTTCAAATGAACCCGTCTGAGACGAGGCCCAAGCTTGTTAATAAATCACTCATTCGCTAAGCTGCTGTACATGCGTTACACGGTTCACGCCCATTTGGATTGAACTCGAGAGCTTTACGCTCAAAATCTTTCCAGAAGTGCGGTGCCGTGGGGCAACTCGAGTTCTTCTCCAATCAGTGTCCGAACCCTTTTTGCTCGAAAAGGTTCCCAAGCCTCGCAACCCAG
>Ga0123339_10000830_pt1 | contig 22330 bp, 21 predicted proteins | sample lystaG_FD_89956 | JGI IMG/M metagenome (GOLD analysis project Ga0123339, IMG submission 89956) | Glacier valley bacterial and archeal communities from Borup Fiord, Nunavut, Canada, to study Microbial Dark Matter (Phase II) -... | ecosystem: Environmental > Aquatic > Freshwater > Ice > Glacier ...
ACATCTTTTTGAAGAAGTTTCTGTTTGATCGTATCTTTTCCAGCACCAGATATGCCGACTAACAATGTAATATTTGTTTTTTGGACTAACTCGATAGTCTCGGTCGTTGGTTCATAATTTTGCGCCAGTTGTTCTAGATTCATACCCCATTGTACCAGATGAAGGACTAGTCGCGCTTCAGCATCACCATGAATGCTTCTGACGGGATATCGACTTTACCAAAGCGTTTCATACGCTTTTTGCCTTTGGCTTGCTTTGCGAGGACTTTCTTTTTACGAGAAACGTCTCCGCCGTACAGGCCTGTCGTCACATCTTTTCGATAGGCGCTGAGGTCTTCACGAGCGATAAACTTACCACCGATACCTGCCTGCAAAGCGACCTGGAAGTTTTGACGCGGAATAACTTCTTTTAATTTTTTGGTGATTTCACGGGCGAGACTTTGCGCTTCGGTACGGTGCGCCATAATACTCAAGGCGTCTACCATTGCGCCCGCGACGTAAAAATCAATTCGGACAAGATCTTCGATACGATAATCGTCAAGCTCATAGTTGAACGAACCGTATCCGCTGGTGACTGATTTGAGTTGATCATAAAAGTCAGTCAACAAGTTCGCAAGTGGCGCTTCAAAACTAATTAGTGCACGCTCATCGATATAACTCAGGTTCGTTTGTAATCCACGCTTTTGAATAATCAGCTGGATAACAGCGCCAATAAATTGTGCCGGCACGATAATCTCACCCTTGATCCAAGGTTCGCGGATTTCTTTAATACGCGTTACGTCGGGTAGGTTGCTAGCACTTTTAATATCAAGGTCTTCGCCAGAGTTAAGTTTGACATGGTAGTCAGTTGAAGGGTTCGTGATCACAAGGTCGAGGTTATATTCACGCTCTAATCGTTCACGAATAATATCTAGGTGAAGGAGACCAAGGAATCCGATGCGAACACCAAAGCCAAGCACCGGTGAGTTTTCTGGTTCGAACTGCAAGGCTGAATCACTCAGGCTTAATTTTTCAACAGCATCTTTGAGTGCCTGATATTCGTCATTACTGACCGGAAAGAACCCAGCATAGACGAAAGGCTTGACCAGCTTATATCCTGGGAGCATCTCAGTTGCTGGGCGGCGGCGAATCGTCACCGTATCACCGACGCGAGCATCACGTGTCGTACGAAGGTTGGTCACGATGTACCCAATCTCGCCGCTTCCAAGCACCGGCCTGGCGCTCATGGCTGGATTCAGCGATCCGACTTCGAGCGCGATACCATTTGCGCCCGTTGCCATCATATCGATCAAGTCAGCTTTCTTTATTTCGCCATCAACCACACGAACATACAAAATCACTCCGCGGTAGTCATCAAAGTAACTATCGAAAATAAGGGCGCGGGTCGGGTTTTCGCTCTTCCCACGTGGTGGTGAAATCTTCTCGACAATTTCATCGAGAACATCCATGACGCCCTCACCTGTTTTGGCACTAATTTTTAGAATGTCATCGTCAGTACAGCCAAGAAGATTAATAATCTCGGCGCTAACCCTGGGAACATCAGCCGCTGGAAGATCGATCTTGTTGAGGACGGGAATAATTTTCAGGTCAGCAGCAAGCGCCAGATAAACGTTCGCTAGTGTCTGTGCTTGGATGCCTTGGCTAGCGTCAACCACCAATATGGCACCCTCACACGCCTGAAGACTACGCGATACTTCATAACTAAAGTCAACGTGACCAGGCGTATCAATAAGGTTCAGTTCGTGCTCTTTGTACGTCATGCGGACAGGCGCCAACTTGATCGTAATTCCCTTTTCACGTTCTAGGTCCATACTGTCGAGCAATTGCGATTTCATATCGCGCTGCTGAACAGTCCCGGTCAGTTCGAGCATGCGGTCAGCGAGAGTGGATTTTCCATGATCAATGTGAGCAATGATACAGAAATTACGAATGTTTGATTGGTTCATCTTTTTACTTGTCTTTTACTGCCGGAGCTTTAAAAAATATTTTCTGGATTCGGGATATGATCGGGTCTACTTCAGGAAGTTTGAATAACCTACTAAACGCAATGTAACAGATTCCGGCGATCCCGGCAACGAAGGCGAACTTCGGGAAGGTCGCCCAAAAACTCTGATCATTCGCGCTCAGTGGCAAGAACGCCAGGGCGATATAGGTAATAATCGATGTAAAACCAGCCGCACTCGCCATTCGTGCAATAGCGTGCACAAACACAACGTCGAACAAGCCCGGAATACGTTGTGACATCACGTAGAACAAGAGTGACATCTCTACAATAGAGACGATAACTGCCGCCCAGGCAAGACCCTGAACACCCATGCCGAGGCCCATCGTAAACCATACAGCCAACGTAATATTCAATCCAATCGTAAAGAGCGAGATATAAAGTGGTGTCTTTGTGTCCTGGTGGGCATAAAAACTACGTGCCGAAATAAAGTATACCGATCGGAACAAAATCGAGATCGCCAAAATCGCAAAGATACTAGCCATGTACGGGTCTCCACCGTTCACGATAAAGTTCACAAGGTACCCACGGGCAAAAATCGCAATCACTGTTACAGGGAGCGCTAACCAAATAATCACTCGCAATACCGTCTGTAGTTCACTCTTGAACAGGTCTGGTCGACCCTGAGCTAATCGTTCAGTCATCTTTGGAAATGCAGCCGTACTGATCGCAACACCGATAAGGTTAATCGGCACGTAGGTTAATGAGTTGACCTGCTGGTAAGCACGGACGCTACCAGCGACCATGCGTGACGCCAGGTTTACCTCGACGATACTATTTACGTAATCAATTCCCTGGTCAAGTGACCTTGGCGGTAGCAAACGCAAGACTTGTCGAAAACCCTTGTTCTTCCAGAAGATTTGGAATCGATAATCAAAACCCATGCCGAAGAGACCGAACGTACTGACGATAAGTTGCAACATCGCACCCAATACGACACCGAGCGCCACGCCCATGATGCCGCCGTCAAATATCTGCCAACCGAAAATATTAATGCCGTTCGTAAAGAACAGCAGCCCGATAATAATACCAACGTTGTAGAGTGCAGGTGCCAGTGCAAAGAAGGCGAATCGGCCAACGGCCTGTTGCATACTCGTAATCACCGTGGCGACTGCAAAAAGGAATGGGCTCACCGCAATCACGCGCATCATACTCACAGCCAATGATCGACTTGATTCGTCGAGACCCGGACCAACAACATAACGGACCAATGGGTCGGCAAAGATAATGATGAGCACACTCGCAATGAGTGTCACGATTGCCATCAGGTTTATAATACTGGTTGAAAGCTCCCAGGCCGACTTCTTGTTGCCTGTTCCAAGCCGTTGGTTAAAGACAGGAATAAAACTCACACTCAAAGCACCTGACACAAGAATGATAAACATAAAATCCGGTACCGAGAACGCAACAGTGTAGGCGTCCGCCCCAGTCGGATAGGTTGTGTAGTAAGCGCTGTTGAAAAGACGGTCCCGGAATATACCGAGTAGGCTTGCTATCAGTGATGATCCAGCCAACAAGGCTGCCGCTAATTTCAGAGGCAGCCTTCCATTGAGTTTGGAGAGTGTTTTTCGAATATTATTAACCATTAATCGGTCAAGCTCGTGCTAGTACAGCATAGCCTCCTTAGGCAATTTTGCGTTCTTCAGTAGCGTGACAACGCCAGTCTCTTCAAGCGTTTCTTTTTCAAGTAGTGCATCAGCCAACTTCTTGAGGCTTGGCATGTTTGCCTTGAGGACAATTTCTGCACGGTTGGCAGCTTCTTTAATCAGCTGCGCAACTTCAAGGTCGATTTCCTTGGCTGTGTCATCACTGTATGGACGTTCGTGAGTCATACGGTCAAATACCATGCCACCGGTGTCTTCGTGGAAGACTTGGTCGCGTAACTTTGTACCCATCCCCTGTTCAATGATCATGTTACGAGCAATACCCGTTGCACTACGAAGGTCTGAACCAGCACCGGTTGTAATACCGTCATCACCGTTAATGAGCTTCTCAGCAATACGGCCACCGAGTGCTCGTGCAAGCACATCCTTGAACTCGTAGACGCTTGTGTACATTGTGTCTTCAGGAGGAAGGAACCACGTGACGCCGCCAGTTCCACCACGAGGGATAATTGTCACCTTGTGAACAGGGTCACTGTCGGGCAAGACATGTCCAACGAGAGCGTGTCCTGCTTCGTGATATGCAGTTAACTCTTTATCTTTTTGTGACATGACATGGCTTTTACGCTCTGGGCCAATGGCTACTTTTTCAAAAGCTTCCGTGAGATCATCGTTACTAATCTTTTTTGCGTTACGACGTGCTGCAATAATTGCCGCTTCGTTAGCGATATTCGCAAGATCAGCACCAGATGAACCAGCAGTCTTTGCTGCGAGTTTGTCGAGATTAACAGTTCCGTCAGCCGGTTTATTCTTGAAGTGGACCTTCAAAATTGCTTCACGGTCTTTTCGCTCTGGCAACATAATGTTAGTTCGTCGGTCAAAACGACCCGGACGAAGCAGCGCAGCATCAAGAACGTCAGCACGGTTAGTTGCCGCAAGAACAATAACGTTTGTTCCAGTTTCAAAACCATCCATTTCAACAAGGATCTGGTTAAGTGTTTGTTCACGCTCGTCGTGTCCGCCGCCCATACCCGAGCCACGCTTGCGTCCAACAGCATCAATTTCATCGATAAATATAATAGCTGGTGCGTTCTTTTTTGCCTTTGCGAAAAGGTCACGAACACGCGAGGCGCCAACACCGACAAACATTTCAACGAATTCTGAACCACTAATACTAAAGAATGGGACATTTGCTTCACCGGCAACAGCACGGGCAAGCATCGTTTTACCAGTACCAGGGCTACCGACGAGCAGGACACCCTTTGGAATCTTGGCGCCAAGGCTTTCGTACTTCTTTGGGTGTTTTAGGAAGTCGACGACTTCTTCGAGGTCCTGTTTAGCAGAATCGTTTCCGGCGATATCACCAAAAACTACTTTTGTTTTATCTTCGCCGTACAGCTTGGCTTTTGATTTACCAAATCCAAGCGCTTGGTTGTTCTGTCCTTGTGCCTGGCGCATCATAAACATAAAGAAGGCGGCGATCAAAAGCACTGGGACAATAATAATCGCGAGGTTCCAGATGATGTTACCTGTATCGCTTGGCGTTTTGTAAGTAACGACTGTTCCACTATCAGCCTTCAGGCCTTGTTCCGTGAGGCTACTCGAACCATCTTTGATGGCTTTTTCAGTCGGTTGGTCATTGCCTTTTGGTGTGATTGTTAAGTTATTGCCTTCAACGACAATGCTTTTAATCTCGCCTTTATTGGCACTCTCGATAACACTCGAGATTGGCACGTCTTTTAGATTATCGTGCGGTGTCGTAATTGCAACGACAGCAATAACTCCTATCACTAAAATCGCCCAGAAGAGGGTGAGACGGAGTATATTATTTGGTTTCTTTGGAATGGGGGACTTTATGGCCATGTTAAATCATCCTTTCGGCATATAAGTAGCAGTGTTCTCTTACCTTTATTTTAACAGTGACAGGGAAAAATTACGAGTAGTGAAATCGAATGTCAGGCCCGATCCTGCCTCGTACGTACTCTTTGGTTGTGCGGTTTTGATAGCAAGAAGCAATCTTTCTAGCTGTGGTCGCGTCAGCCGTGCACCAGTAATGGCGCGTAGACACTCAACCGCCACGGTCACGGGAATATGCGCAAAGAAATAACGGCCATAACTAGGGCCAGACCCAACCAGTGCGACCACTTCCGCTTCGATAAGTCGTTTGCTTTCGATTTGCTGACTTCTGAGCGCCAATAACTCCCGTTTGGTCCCTAGGTCGAGTGTTCGCGTATTCTTGCGCAGTCTGTTGCGTAAATAGGCATCGCTCGCGTTTGTGCTATCTTCTCTCCACTCAAGCCCATGTTTATGCGCATATTCAAGCAATTCCTCCTTCGATAGATGTAAAAGAGGACGAAAAATATCAGAATCTAAAACTGCAAGACCGCGCCAGCCAGTCCCTCGATGGAAATTAATCGCGATCGTTTCAACTGCATCATCAGCGTGATGGGCAGTGACAATTCGACCATTGGTGCGCGCCGCGACGTCTCGCAAAAAGCCATAGCGCTCGTCTCTCGCCTTTTCTTCACTGGCATTCGGCCCAAGCGCAACGCGTTTTGTCTCGAAAGCAAATCCGTAATGACCAGCTAATGTTTCAACAAAAATTGCATCTTCGGCTGAATCATTGCGAATACCGTGATCAAAATGCGCCACAATAATCTCGTTATCTGTCGTTTTAGAGAGCATATCAAGTAGCGCGACAGAGTCGACACCACCACTGACTGCGACGACGTAGATCGCCACTACGCTGTCTGGAGTTTTTTTAGTTCATCAATCACTTGGCTGCCATGCCCCATGGGAGTGACGCGCCCATAGACCTTCACGACCCGACCAGACGGATCAATAATAAAGGTTTTGCGAAGAATACCTTCACGACCATACATTTTCTTTCCCCACGCACCATACGCCTTTAGGACCTCGCCCTCAGTATCAGTCAGTAGCGTAAAGTTGAGCGAATATTTTGCTTTAAATTTCTCGTGGCTATTGGCATCGTCTTTACTGATGCCGATAATTTCTGCTCCCATTTCAGCTAATGTGTCGCGTGCATCCCGCAGACTACATGCCTCCATCGTACAACCGGGCGTGTCATCTTTTGGATAAAAATAAAGGACTACCCACTTCCCTGCAAATTCTTTCAGAGTGTGCGTCACGCCTTCGATATCAGGCAGTTCAAATGCTGGTGCGTCGTATGGTGGTTTCATACTTTTAGTATAAACCCTCAGGCGTCTGTCAGAAAAACTTGTATAATGAAAAGTGATGCCAAATCCAAAACCATCATCGCAGAACCGACTTGAAACCCTCGACCAACTTCGAGGATTTTTCATTGTCACCATCGTGATAGACCATTTATCTCGTTTCCCGAGCCTCTTCGGCATTCTTTCAGGCAAGGCCCTCCTCTGGGTGACCGCAGCCGAGGGATTTGTCAGTATTTCTGGATTATTAGTCGGTTACGTGAGGGGTTACAAAAACCGCAACCAACCGTTCAAGGAAGTGAGCATGAAGCTACTCCGTCGAGCATTTCTCTTGTACCTATGGGCGCTGATTGGTTCCATTGTATACGTAGCCATTATCTGGTACATCCCCCTTCAAGGCGGCGCCCCTAGTACACCGATGCAAAAAGGCGACTGGGTCACATTCTTGACGCAGCTAATAACGCTCCAATATACATTCGTATGGGTTCACTTCCTAACGCTTTATGCACTTTTTCTTGCTGCTTCACCACTTGCGGTTTGGTTTTTTCGACGTAGGCTTGCATGGGTTGTTGGAGCGCTCAGCTTCTTACTTCTCGTTATCGGCTGGCTAATAGACTCAGAACCCCTTCAGTGGCAGTTCCTCTTCTTTATTCCAAGCATTGTTGGTTTTTACCTGCAGCCAATTCTTGACTGGTGGCACGCCCTGCAACGAAAAACACAAATCTGGATTGCCACGACAACCGTTGCTCTTACTGCTATTACCGTGACGCTCTCGGCCCTGTTCACATTCTATGAACCCCTTGGTGCATTTGGTGCTTCGATCAATAACAGCTTATTTTCGAAGGATTCGATAAGTCTGTTACGCGCGATCATGGCCTTCTTGTGGTTTACCGGCTACATGTTTGTCTTTTATAAATTGCGCAATGTTATCAAAAAAACAGCCAACTGGCTGCTTATCCCCGTGGGTACGCACTCATTAACGGCATACATTCTTCACGGACTCGCATTATGTGCCATTAGCTTCTTTACGATTGGAGGCGATAACTTCTGGATCAACACCTTATTTGGTGTCGTTGCTATTTTGCTCACCTGGGGACTACTAAAGATTCCTTTTGTTCGCCGAGTTGTTCCTGCGTAACTAAGTGCGAGGAATGGCGAATTCAATGCCCTTATAGACCGTTTTACCGTCAATAAGGCTTGTCACCGATGTCTCGTTTACTTCCTGCCAGTTACTGACTGGTGACTCTAGGGGGCCTTCTGCATAACCGATGTACCAGACAACTGGGTGCTCTTTCGCAAAGGCGGCTACGTCTTTAATCTTGTGGTCATCGCTGTACTTCAGCATATCAAGTGAGCCGTAGCCGTATTTCACTTCGGCATCAATAAAGTAGATCGGGTGTTCGTCACTATTATAGAAGGTTGCTTCATAGAATACCCATGGGCTACTGACGATAATTGGTTCACCCACGCGTGATTTTTCGATCACTTGTTTGACTAATTGTTTCGTTTTAATGTCAGTTCGAGAATTCTTGTTGTAGTTGCCGTAAAAGTACACATTGCTGAGCCCATAGACGAGCATGACGCCAATAACAGCATAGACAACGGCTTGCTTCCACGCCTTGCTACCACGAAGCCCGTACACAAGTGTCACACCCATAAAGAAAGCTGAGGCAACAGCCGTAGGCAAGACATAGCGCTCGACGAACGATGAAGTCAATGGAGGTAACGAAGCGATGAAAAGCAGAACCGGCGGGACACCTGACAAGCAGATGAGCAACAGGTAATTTCGTTTAAATACCTGTGTGCCCGAACGATATGTTCGGATCATTAGTACAGTCACAAGAGCACCCATCGCAACGAGCCCAGCTGCAAGCCAGCCCGTCACATGATCATGTTCGAGGAAGTAGACGAGGGTTCCAAAGTATCCTGTTACTGTGTCGACACCAATAGGACCTATCCAGAACCCACCCGACTGCACGACGAGTAGCTGGATCACCATCGCCGGTATCCACGGAATAAATAGTGCGACAGCAACGATATAGGCTGTCAACCAGTTCTTGTCAAAGAACTTCTTTGCGAGAATCTTGCCACGAGCACCATTTCGGTACGTAACGGCGTAGCGCCATACCCAGTGAGCGATCCATGCAAGTGCCGTAAAATAGTGCGTCCACATACCGAGTGAAACGAGAATGCCGTATAGAACCCACGTTTTGCGGTTCTTTGATTCAAGCGCCCGCATCAGGACGTACGTTGCAGACATAACGATCGCTGCTGCGAGTGTGTACATACGAGCCTCTTGGCTAAAGCGAATAAAGAGTGGCGACAACACCAATATAAATAAACCGACGATTGCAGCACGACGACCAAATTGACGCTTCGTAAACAGATAGCCAAAGATAGCTGCGACAGCGCCAAAGAAAATACTCATCGATCGAAGGCCAACTTCCGTATCACCGAAGATAGCCGCCCAGATCTTTAGGAGCCAGTAGAACAACGGCGGGTGCACATCGGTCGCGGTGTATCGTGCGATGTCTAGGAAATTATAGTGAATCATGTACGCACCAAATGCTTCATCGAACCAGATCGAGGGACCTGCGATATTCAATAACGAGAGGCCCGCAAACAAGACTAGCGCAATCCCGACGAAAATATAATCCGTTCGAGGATGTGCTCGTATAAGACCTAGAATGATACCGAGTATTTTCTTCATAGTAGTAAGTCCTCCCATAATACCCGACCGCCAAGGCGGAAGCAACAACATTACCTTTCGGCTTGGACTAGAAATAGCGCACAAAATAATGTATAATCACCCGAGTAAACACCATCGGGGTGTGGCGCAGTTGATAGCGCGCTCGGTTTGGGACCGAGAGGTCGAAGGTTTGAGTCCTTTCACCCCGACCAAATAAAAATGATCGTCATTCGACGATCTTTTTTATTGCCATCATAAGAGGTGGAGCGACTTATAGTACCCCTACTAGACCAATGTGGACTAGTCGTCATCTTGATGCACGTCATTTTGCGTCACATCAAGATAACACAGAAGAGCTAACTACTTCGCGTACTCAATCGCTCGAGTCTCGCGGATGACATTGATTTTAATCGTCCCCGGATACTGCATTGTACTTTCAATTTTGTTCGCAATCTCGCGAGCAAGCTTAATTGCACTAAGGTCATCAATTGCCTCTGGTGTCACGATAACGCGAACTTCGCGTCCAGCACTAATAGCATACGACTTTTGGATTCCCTTAAAGCTATTAGCGATGTTCTCGAGGTCTCGCATACGTTCGGCAAAGTTCTCGGCACTAATATTGCGCGCACCAGGCCGTGCAGCCGACAGGGCGTCACAGACACGCACAACCAACGCTTCGGGTGTGGTTGCCTCGATATCATCATGGTGCGCCTCAATAGCATGCACAATCTCATCACTCATGCCATATTTGCGCGCGAGCTCAGCACCAACGTGGTGATGCTTGCCCTCAATCTTGTGACTCACAGCCTTACCGACATCGTGCAGCAGCGTCGCGATCTTTGTCGTGCGTACGTCGGCTCCGATTTCCTCGGCAATTAATCCGGCCATGTGCGCCATCTCGGTACTGTGCATCAAAACGTTCTGTCCGTAGCTCGTACGGAATTTCAGCTCACCTAGCAGTTGAATCATTTCTTTTGGAATACCGACAACACCAACTTCTCGGGCAGCGTCTTCACCAGCACGAATCGCTTCTTTATCAATTTCCTTTTCAGCCTTCGCAACAACTTCTTCGATGCGTCCTGGATGAATACGTCCATCCTTCATGAGCATCTCGAGTGACATACGAGCGACTTGTCTTCGAACTGGGTCAAAGCTCGAAAGAATAATCATGCCTGGTGTATCATCGACAAGAATATCGACACCAGTGGCGCGTTGGAGGGCCTGAATATTACGACCTTCCTTACCAATAATGCGCCCCTTCATATCATCATCGAGCAGCTTGATAGCTGTGACAGTTCGTTCAGCTGTAACTTCACTACTCATCCGTTCCATGGCTGTCACCAGGATGAGCTGAGCCTGTTCTTCAGCAGTCTCACGTGCATCATTTTGTAGTTTGCTGACGAGGCCGACGAGGTCATTTTTAATATCTCGTTCGGTCATTTCCATGAGTTTTTCGGCAGCATCTTTTTTCTTGAGACCTGCTATTTTTTCGAGCTTTTCTTGCTGACGGACACGAATTTCACGAATCTCGTTCTTGAGAGATTCAACGTCGTCTTCTTGAGCGCGAAGCCCTTCTGCGCGCTTATCAAGTTCATCAAGTTTACGATCAAGACTCACTTCTCGTTCAGCCAAACGGTTCTCGGTGCGATCCCAGCCCTTACGTCGTTCGTTTTCATCTCGTTTCGCATCGTCGGCGATCTTGATGGCTTCGTCTTTTGCTTTCAAAACGATATCACTCGCCTTTATCTTTGCGTCGGCAATCATTTGATCAGCTTTGTGCTTTCCTCGTACGCTACGGTTGCGTATATAAACAGTTGTTCCGCCCACACCAGCAAGAATTCCGATTATTGCGGCAATTATTCCTTCTACCATATTGTTTCCTTTCTCAGTACAACTCTGCCAAGTGTTCATCTTGGCAAAAATCGATATCACAAGCCGCACTGAAAGTTTTCAAAAAGTTATTCAGAGTCCAAAGAAAATATTTCGGACTAATACTATTGTAGCGCCGTGAAAGCATTGAAAGCAAGCTTATTTACGCGGCGTCGTAATGTGCGCTTCGGCACCATATTCGGGCATCACCAGTGTGTCATTCTCGCCAGCGGTGAGGCGCGATATCCCAATCAACTGCCAATCCTCCCCTGTTGATCCAACGATCGGAATTGATTCGCTATCTGCAAAAGTATTAAGGACAGTCAGTCCGATACGAAGTCCTGTGAAGCTACCTGGGCCCTTAAAAGCAACGACACCCGAAATATCGCTCCAGTACTTGCCATTCTTTGCCATCATGTCCTCTAGGTACCCCAAAAGACCCTTCGCAAGCGTACGTCCTGATTCCCATTCATCATCAAATCGCCAACCGTCTTCGACAAAGCTCAGTTTACAGATAGGGGTTGAAGTATCAAGTAGTAAAATCATAATTTCTCCAATATTTTTTCATCGCCAGTAATGGTGAGGGCGCGCGTTGTCTCTGTTGGTGCGACGAACGTTATTCGGATGCGACTATCAGGAAGGATACCTTCAACAATATCAGCCCACTCAATGACTGTAATTGTCTGGGGATCCTGTGTCGTTTCAGTGAGTTCGTCAGCCATAATTCCAGCATCGGATAGACGGTAAAAGTCGTAATGTGCGAGCCGTAAATCGTCCCGGGCATCATATAGGCGACTAATCGTAAAGCTTGGGCTCTGCACGTCTTCGTCAATCAAAAGCCCACGCGCTAATCCTTTCACAAAAGTTGTCTTGCCGGCACCGACATCACCAACCAATTCGAGTACTTCACCACCAACTAAAAGACGTCCAAGTTTTTCGCCAAGTTGACGGGTTTCTTGTTCACTAGCGACCTCTATAGTTTTTTCGATGCTCATCCGATACATTATACCACCTCAAGCACTGGTACTTTTAGGGTCACTGCTTTACAATTGAGCGTAAGCATTATGCGCATTTCTGACACTATAATGGAAACGTTGCTTGGGCGGGCAAGTCTTGCAACACCCGAGCAGATCATGTCTCTGAAAGAAGAGGCAGCTCGTTCAAAACGCTCTTTACAAGAGACGTCTATTGAACAGCGCATCACAGATGACAAAGCGCTCACCAAAGCATTCGCTGATTATTCGAGCATTCCATACATCGAAATTGATCCTCTGACAATTCCCGCCGATGTCCTCACGCTCATTCCTGAGCGCATTGCTCGCCAGTACAACGCAATCCTTTTTAAGGTCGACGAAGAGGGCGTCCGACACCTTGCAATGGAAGACCCGGATGATGTCCAGGCTGTTAACTTCCTTCAAAAAGAAATTGGGATTAACTCGCGCATTTATATCGCGACTCGTGAAAATATCCTTGGTGCGCTCGAAGCCTACCGCGGTGACGTCAACCAAGAGCTCAACGAAGTTATTGATATCCAACGTGAAAATAAAAGTGACTCACAGGTCTCAGAGCAAGACATTGCTGAGGATTCGCCGATCGCACAAACCGTCAATCTACTCCTAGAATATGCCATCCGCTCACACGCTTCCGATGTACACATCGAGCCCCGTGAAGAATTTGTCCAAATTCGCTACCGTATTGACGGCATCCTCAAAGAAGTAAACCGATTACCTCGCAATGTGCTCGGTGCGCTGATTAGTCGTATTAAAATCCTTGCCAACCTAAAGATCGACGAACGACGCGTTCCTCAGGACGGACGATTCAAGATCAAAGTCGGTGGAAAGCAGTACGCACTTCGTGTCAGCTCACTGCCGATTGCCGATGGCGAAAAGGTTGTCATGCGTATCCTGGATGAATCTAACGATGCAGTCAGCCTCGAATCACTCGGCTACTGGGGACGTGCGCTCACTGACTTGCAACGAGCAATGATTGAACCAAACGGTATCGTTCTGATGACCGGTCCAACTGGTAGTGGTAAATCGACAAGTCTTTTTAGTATCCTGACGATCCTTAATCACCCAGACGTGAATATCTCGACGATCGAAGACCCTGTTGAGTACAAGATTCCAGGCGTGAACCAAACACAAACGAACCAGAAAGCCGGCATGACCTTCTCGACCGGGCTCCGTGCCCTTCTCCGTCAAGACCCGAACATCATCATGATTGGTGAGGTCCGTGATGGCGAGACAGCCAACTTGGCAATTCAAGCCGCCCTGACGGGACACATGGTCTTTAGTACACTGCACACAAATAACGCGGCAACATCTTTGCCACGTCTACTTGATATGCAAATCGAGCCGTTCCTGATCGCCAGCACTATTCGGGCCGTCGTCGGACAACGACTCGTGCGTCGACTCCACAAGGCATCCCGCCAAAGTTTCGTACCCTCCCCAGAAGAACAAAATGAAATTATCAAACTATTTGGCCTCCAGCCAGGTCAAGATTTCCACGCCATTCACGAGTTGGAAAAACAGGCAGCCGCTCAAGGCCTTGGTGGCGATACACCGCTCAGTACGGATGAAAATGGCATTACGTCACTCTGGCGAGCTGACAAAGATTTTGATGACGATGAAGCGCAAGAGGGCTATAAAGGCCGTATCGGTATCTACGAAGTACTCACGAACAGTTCGGCTGTCGAGAAACTCATCATGACCCGCGCAACGAGCGACCAAATCCAACAGCAAGGCATCAGCGAAGGTATGATGACGATGCAAATTGACGGTCTTATCAAGGCACTTCGTGGTGAAACAACCATCGAAGAAGTCCTCAGGGTGAGTAGAGACTAAGATGCCACGATTTTCCTACGTCGCCGTCGACTCACAACAAAAAGCCATTAACGGGCTGACTGACCTTCCCGACCGCGCTAGTGTTATCGCTGCTCTGACGAAGCAGCAGCTTCGACCAATCAGCATTAAAGAGGTCGCAGTCAAAAAGGGCCTTAGCGGCCTTGATATTAATAATCTCTTTCAATCGAATAAAGTGAAGCCCGACCAGCTGGTGATTTTTACGCGTCAATTAAGTGCCATGGTCGGTGCGGGTGTCCCACTCCTCCGTTCACTATCATCTCTAGAGAAGCACGCCGAAGATCCAGTCCTAAAGAAAACTCTGGCATTCGTTATCAAGGACGTTGAAGGTGGCAACTCACTCGGTAATGCACTAGCAAAATTCCCAACTAGCTTTAACGACATTTACGTCAACATGGTGCGTGCCGGCGAAACGGCTGGAATCTTGGATGACATTCTCAAGCGCCTCGCATATCAACAGGAAAAAAGCTCGGCTATTCGTAAAAAGATTAAAAGTGCCATGGCCTATCCAACTGTCCTCATCGTTATTACTGTCCTGGCCTTCTTTGGACTGATGCTCTTCGTCATTCCGCAAATTGGCACGATCCTTACCGACCTTGGTGGTCCTGATGCAAAACTGCCAGGCATTACCCTATTCATGCTTAATATCAGCCATGCGATTACATCATATTGGTTCATTATCTTGCCGGTCATTGCTGGATCGGTCTATGCTATCATCCGCTACATCGGCACGACAAAGGGTCGACGAAACTTCGACGCCCTGCTACTGAAAATACCTGGCGTCAAAAATATTGTCAAAAAGATGGCTATCGCACGATTCGCCCGTACATTCTCTGCCCTAATGGGTGCGGGTGTCGCGGTGCTTGAATGTCTTGACGTGACATCCCGGGCCGTCGGTAATACGCTCTACCAGGAAGCGCTCCAGCACGCTGCCAGCGAAGTAAAGAACGGTCGCCCACTGTCAGCCGTTATCGAAGAGAATCCACTCTTTCCTGCTATCGTCAGCCAGATGCTTGCTGTCGGTGAAGAGACTGGTCAAACAGACGTCGTACTCGTCAAGGTCGCCGACTTCTACGAAGAAGAGGTCGACCTTGCGATTGAAAGCATCAGCTCGATCATCGAACCAACCATGATTGTGATTATGGGTAGCATGGTTGGACTGATTGCGGCTAGTGTTATGACACCTATCGCGCAGCTTTCACAAAACGTCAAATAGGCGTTCTCGTGAGCATCATGCTCATGGTATAATACGACGTAGTATCAAAGTGGGCATCATGTCAAAAGTATTTTATCAAGACAAAGCAATTATCGGACTGGACATCAGCAATACTGGTGTTAAAGTTATGTCCGTCGATCCCAAGAAATGGCTCGTCCGTGGCTATGGCTCAATCGACCTTGAACCCCTCAAAGTAAAAGAAGCGATGGAAAACTCAAACAGCACATATCTTACCGATAGCATCAAGACACTCATGTCCGAAAAAGTCATCGGTGACATATCAAGTAAGCGCGTCGCTGTTGCGGTTCCAACCGGACGTAGCTACTCACGAACCTTTACCCTCCCTGCCTCAACCGAAAAAGCACTCCACGATGCAGTCATTCTTGAGGCTGACCAATATATTCCTATCCCTTCAGCGAACCTTTATATCGATTATCAAATCATCGAACGAAATAAAAAACAGATAACCGTCCTCATGAGCGCTGTCGCAAGGGTCATTATTGATAATATCGTCGCGAGCGTAAAGGCCGCTGGATTAGAGCCCGTCCTTATTGAACCAAGCATCTGTTCTGTCGGTCGAGTCCTGACCGCAACTGAACGCGGCGACCTACCGACCGTTATCGTTGATATTGGACCAGCTAGTACCGATATCGCCATCCTTGACCACGGGACTATCCGGGTCACCGGTGGCCTCGCAGTGGGCGGTAATACCTTTACGCTCGATATCGCAAAAAAGCTCAACGTCGAACTAGAGAACGCTCACCAACTGAAGGTGCTCAATGGCCTCAGTGCTGGCCCTCGACAACAAAAGCTCAGCGCAGCGCTCGAGCCAAGCCTGCAGCGTATTCTCGTAGAGGTTAAGAAAGTCATGCGTTACTACGATGAACGAATCAGCACGACCCGAAAACTCGAACAACTCCTCGTTGTAGGAAGTGGCAGCAACCTGCCGGGTATCGGTGAATATTTCACAAACGCACTTATCATGCCGGCGCGCGTCGCGAGCCCTTGGCAAAAACTAGATTTTGCAAAAATGCAGGAACCACCAAAGCAACTTCGCCCACGCTATATCACCGTTGCTGGACTGGCAAGCATTGAACCTAGGAGTATGTGGAAATGATAAATTTAATGCCCGATAACGCCAAGAAAGAGATCCGTTCAGCTCGCACCAACGTCATTCTGACACGATATATCATTATTATCGTTCTCGCCTTTGCTTTCCTCACGATGTTACTTGCAGGTTCATACGTGGTTTTGACGCAAGCAAAACAGAGCGCCCAACGATTGATTGACGCCAACGGTACAAAGGCAGAAGTCTACAGCTCCACCAAAGCCCAGGTTGATACACTCAGTAGCGGCCTGTCGGAAACAAAATCAATCCTCAACCAAGAGGTACTCTATTCTAAGGTTCTCATAAACATAGGCCAACAGATGCCGACAGGCACTGTCATTGAAAAAATCTCACTTGATGCCGCATCATTTACGGGCACCCCACTGAGCCTCAAGGCATACGCAAAAACAACCGAAGCAGCCGTTGCTCTTCGCGAGAAGTTCCAGTCATCACCAATCTTTACGAACGTCAGTTTTGAATCTGTATCTGATACATCAGGCGGGATTGCCGGCTACCCCGTTAGTGTCTCGATGACCCTCACTATTACAAAGGCGGCGACACAATGAAAAATGAAAAAAACACCCAAAGCGTGAACGCGACACGAACACGCAACATACTTTCCATACTCATGGTTATTATTATTGTCGGAGCCTGTGTTGGTTTCTACTTTGGCCTCCAGGTCATCAAAACGTATGCACTCGAAGTAACACACTCTGTTTCAGATGCAAAAGCGAGTGGAAAGAACATTGAACAACTAAGTGTTCTCAAACAACAGCTTGTTGAACGTGAAGCCCTAGTCGCAAAAGCTAATCGGCTCTTTGCAACACCAGATACCTATCAGTTGCAATCTTTGAAAGACGTTCAGAAGTACGCAAGTGAAGCAGGGATAACTATATCAAATACAGAATTTGATAAAGCTGCACCCGTAACAGCCGGAACCACCGCTATGCCATCAACGGCGGCGGCCGGACATTCAGTCCTTATTACGCTACAAAGCCCCGTTTCGTATGCAAAATTCGTACAATTTCTTGATGCCGTCGAGGGGAACCTTCCGAAAATGCAAATCACCGGCGTCAGCATCAGTCGACCCACCAACGCATCGGGAGATCAGATTACCACGAATATAATAACCATTACGGTGGCGACAAGGTAACTATGAAAAACACAAGTACATCATCAGTATTTAAACCTGTCGGAACGCTACTTATGCGTTCCCACATGACAATATTTATCGTTTTTATTGTCGCCGGCCTAAGCTTTGCCGTGATATCATTCACGACACTCCTGGGCGAGGCCTCAACCGATGCGAGCTATACCTCGCCAATCGATGCCGGCTCTATCGACCAAGCAACACTCGAAAGAATCAAGTCTCTGCACACCAGTGACTCGGCGGCACCAACATTTATCACCCCACAAGGACGGATAAATCCCTTCTCTGAGTAAGGCGCCGAGTGAGGTATACTAGTAATATGTTAGTGCTTGGTTCGCGACTCAATGAAACCCCTGTAATGAGCCTCCAGACAGGCACTCGGTTAGCGACGACCAGCACCCCCCTCATCGACCCCTCTAACCTAAAGATTCTCGCCTTTGAACTTGAAGGTCCACTACTGAAAGAAAGGCCTTCATTCTTGCGTGTTGCCGACATCCGTGAAATCGGTGGGGTTGGTATGATCATAGACAGTAGTGATGAGCTTATTGGACTCGACGATGTCATCAAGATAAAAGCACTCTACGAACTTGGTTTTACGTTGATAGGTATGCGCGTCATCGATGAGCACAAAAGGAAGCTTGGAAAAGTCGACAACTACACAATAGAGACCGGCAGCTTTGTCATCCAGCAGCTTAATATCAAGCATGGTATTTTACGGGGGCTCACAGACACAAGCCTCCTCATTCACCGCTCGCAAATTATTGAAATAAATGACGATGTCATTATTGTCAAAACGACGGCAAAAAAGTTACATGTCCCAGAGCCGATTATGGAATCGACCAAACGTGAATACGTAAATCCTTTCAGGCAGCCACGGCCTCAGTCAGAACAAGCAGACGCATAGCGCTTAGCTACTTTCTTCGGCGTCATCGTTATTTTGTAGAGCCGTCTTGATATCATCATAACTAAAGCCTTGCCTGGCAAGGTATGACATAAATTTTTGGGCATCATCATAACGAGATCGTTTTTTTTCGATGATCTTTTGTAGCTCCGAAATGTCATCTCTTTCGGTTTCATTTAAAAGTCGTTCAATAATGGCACGATCAACGCCTTTGGTGCTGAGCTCTGAAGATAATTTACGCTTACTCGAACCCTTGCGTAGATTGCGATTCTCGATCCAGTAGGCAGCGAACTTTTCGTCATCGGTATAGCCTTTTTCTAAAAGCCTATCAAAAACGCGCTCGGTCAAAGCAACCGAGGCGCCTTTTCGAACTCCACCTTCTTTCGTTCGCGTATCACGCGTCTTGCGATAGAGGTAGTCTTTTAGTTCACGTTGACTATGCGGACGCATGAGACAGTACTCTAAGGCTCTCATATAGAGTTTTCCGAACTGACTCTCCTCTTCAAGTGCGACAAGCTCAGCTTCACTGTATTCGCTGCCGATCTTTATACCCAAGTCAACAAGCTGAAAAAGATCGAGACTCAAACGATACTTGCCATCAACAGACACATTGACGCGATTCTTGTCACGTACTTGTACAGAGATGGACGTAATTTTCATGGAGGGCTTATGCTCCGCTGACGCTAGGCAGCAATTTCTTCGGCAACCTTAGCGCGTACCTTGGCTTCAATTTCAGCAAGAACTTCAGGATTCTTCGAGAGATACGTCTTGCTCGCTTCGCGGCCTTGACCAATTTTTGCATCAGCGTAGTCGAACCAAGCACCACTTTTTCCAACAATACCGTGTAGTACTGCAAGGTCAAGGACGTCACCAGTCTTTGAAATACCTTCGTTGTACATGATATCGAATTCAGCGACACGGAAAGGGGGCGCAATCTTATTCTTGACGACCTTTACCTTTGTGCGGTTTCCGATAATCTCTTCACCAGATTTGATTTGGCCCGTACGCCGAATATCAAGACGAACAGAGGCGTAGAATTTCAGCGCATTACCACCAGTGGTTGTTTCGGGGTTACCGAACATCACACCGATCTTCATACGGATCTGGTTAATAAAGATGACAGTAGTGTGGCTTTTACTGATAATACCAGTCAACTTACGAAGCGCTTGGCTCATGAGGCGAGCTTGGAGTCCCATGTGGCTATCCCCCATTTCGCCTTCGATTTCAGCCTGTGGTACCAGGGCAGCAACAGAGTCAACCACAACAAGGTCGACAGCGTTTGAACGAACGAGCGTTTCAGCAATCTCGAGAGCCTGTTCACCGTTGTCCGGCTGAGAGACAAGGAGGTTATCGGTGTCAACACCAAGCTTACGTGCGTAGGCTGGGTCAAGAGCGTGCTCTGCATCGATAAAGGCAGCTGTTCCACCTAGTTTCTGCACTTCAGCAATCGCGTGAAGCGTCAGTGTTGTCTTGCCAGAACTCTCTGGACCATAGATTTCGAGGATACGTCCTTTTGGATATCCGCCACCTAGTGCGAGGTCAAGTGACAACGAACCACTACTGACGAGTTCAACGTCAACAGTCTTTGTGTCGCCAAGACGACGAATCGCACCATCACCAAATTGCTTATTGATTTGTTCCTGTGCAAGACCTAGGGCCTTGAGCTTTCCTTCGTTAGCAATAGGTTTTTCGGGCAACTCAGTATTTTTGTCAGATTTTTTCGGCATATAGATTCCCTCTCTTAATTCACTCTTATTATACTCGGCGAAATCTTAATTTGCTATAATCAGAAGTAATGAAAACTACATCACGCGGCTTCACAATCATAGAGCTCATATTTATCATCGCTCTGCTCGCCGCAGCAAGCGTGCTCTTCTTCGTTCAAAAAAATAATCTACAGGTCGCCGGAAGGGACGAAACGCGCAAAACAGCCATCAATGCGATGTACTACAGCATTGAAGAAGTATATTTTAAAACTAACGGCCACTATCCGCGAACCATCAGCTCTACCGTCTTACCGTCGGTTGAACCATCACTTTTCAAGGACCCGAATGGCGTCGCAATTGGCGAAGCAACCAGCAATTACCGTTATGAACCGTATAATTGCGACAATGATCTGTGTAAAAATTACACACTGCGCACAGTTCTAGAGAATGAAGACGACTACATCAAACAAAACCGTAGTAACTAAAAGACTAAAACTCGACAGGTCGACCGTTTTTAAATGCTTCGACCGCATTATTGAGCGTTGCAATGTGTTGTTTCGGATTTGCCACATAGGTAAACCGGTAGGTCGTCTCGTCGCCTTCGGTACTTAATCGGATTGATCCGTAGTTCACGAGTTGCTGGAGGATGCCTTGCTGATAATAACTCGCGTCTTCGATGTTACCAAGGCTCACCGTCTGTTCATGACGAGAGAAGAGGCTCAGCTGAATCTCTTGAATGACACTTTCATTTGTTAAGAAGAATTTATTATTCACATAGACGTAATAGACAACGAACATACCAAGCCCGACAAGAAGGCAGAACAAGAGTATCGGTGTCGAGACAAATGATGCATCCACAGCCTGTCCCTTGAAACCAGCCAAATCAATAATTGCAGAGTAATTAAAGAGAATCGTCAACGCAAAGGTAATCAAAAGAACACCTACGATAAACGGCATAATGAGGCCGATTGGGTGACGACGAACTGCACTGATGACATATTCGTGTTCGCTAAGGTTTAGCCCAGGATAGAGACGAACTGATCGGTCGTGTTGTTTTTTGATCTCATCACTCACCACTTCCTTGATAGGCGCGACGGAACGAGCAACATGAACGACTTGCTGTACAGCTGGTTGCGTCAATGTTCTTTTGACCGGTGGGTGGGCATAGAGCGGGCGACCCTGTGCGTCATAAGCGACCGGTTGGTCGTATGGAGTTACTTCTGGTGCTTGGGCCATGTCATCAGGTTTCATATAGGTATTATAGCAACTAAGCTATCGGACTTTCTGGTATTTTACCAATATGTTTATAGGCCTTTGCCGTTGCGCGTCGGCCTCGAGGCGTTCGCTCGATAAATCCAATCTGTAACAGATACGGCTCATAGAAATCTTCAATTGTCGTCGCTTCGTCACCAGTCAGTGCGGCGAGCGTATTTAAACCGACAGGCTCACTGCCATAGTTATCAATCATGTGTGTCAAAAGATTACGATCACCCGGGTCAAGCCCTAGCGCGTCAATCTCTAGCAGCTCGAGTGCTTTGGTAGTTATCACGGTATCAATAATGCCATCACCATTCACGTCGGCATAGTCACGGACACGTTTCAAAAGACGGTTAGCGATACGAGGGGTGAGCCGGGCCCTCGTTGAAAGCGACATTGCCGAAGCCTCGTCGATTGTGCTACCCAAGATATTCGCAGCTCGCATAATAATCCGACTAATTTCCTCTGTTTCATAAAACTCGAGTCGATAGATATGCCCGAAGCGATCCCTCAGCGGCGCAGCCAATGCACCAGCCCGAGTCGTCGCGCCAATAATCGTGAACTTTGGTAAATCCAGACGAACACTTCGTGCTGCCGGACCTTTTCCGATCATAATATCGAGTTTGTAATCTTCCATCGCTGAATACAAGACCTCTTCAACAGTTCGTCCGAGTCGGTGGATTTCATCAATAAACAGGATGTCGCCGTCTTGCAGGTTTGTCAGAATACTGGCAAGATCACCCGCTTTTTCAATCGCTGGACCAGAGGTAACGCGAATGC
>Ga0123339_10000831_pt1 | contig 22325 bp, 17 predicted proteins | sample lystaG_FD_89956 | JGI IMG/M metagenome (GOLD analysis project Ga0123339, IMG submission 89956) | Glacier valley bacterial and archeal communities from Borup Fiord, Nunavut, Canada, to study Microbial Dark Matter (Phase II) -... | ecosystem: Environmental > Aquatic > Freshwater > Ice > Glacier ...
AAAAGTTTAGCTCCTAACGCTCAGACCTCTATTGAGCTTACTTTTCCTAACTCCACAATCCAAGATCCAAAATAGTATCTATAAAGCGAAATCCTTCTTCCAGATAGGGAAGGTTCTCTATCAAAATGATATCATTCAAAGGCTTAAGGTTTTGACCAGGGATTTCAGGCGGCGAAATTATAGCATTCTCTTGATTAGTGCGGCCTTTTCTTAAATTTGGATCAACTTTACTGTCTTTTTCATTGGGGAATAAATATAAGAACCATTCTTTTTTTAAGAATTTTATTAACAGTAATCTTTGGGCTGTTCTGACAAAAGAAAGATTTAGTTTCTCTTCAAAAACTTCTAAAATACCAGCATCACGAATATAATCGCTGTTATCTTTTAGCAAGCCATTTTGAAACTTGAGGAGATAGGCAAAAGCCCAAAGCATTTGGGCCGCAAACCGCCGCAAATAGTTCGTATTTACCTCATCTTCAATATTTTCCTTATTTTCAATTGGAAGATCCTCCTGGAACTTCCAGCGTTCCCATTCTGCCTGCTGATAATGATATTTGGCCCAGTTTAGGTAATATTCAATTTGGCTGTACTCGTCATTAGCAGGTTCTCTACTTAGATGATAATTAGACATTAGTTCTTTAGCAATTGTCAATTTTTCCTTGCCTGTCTTAATATCTGCTTTATAACCTAATAGTTCCCCATAATCCAAAAGGTTATCAATTCGCCTTAAGATTTGGGTGTCACTATTTTTGGTTGCATCCTCAACCATTGTAAAGTATTTTTCTGCTTGATTAAAGTTAGTAGCAGCACCTGCTAAGTCATTGTCATATTCTTTTAGACAATAACCCCAAGTCTGATAAGTACAGCCTAGCTCGTTTTTAACATCAAACCAAAATGACCCAGACTCTTTTGTTTCTTTTTCAAGTAGATCAGTTAAATATCTGGTCAATTCTAGGAGTAGCCTTGATTATCCTGGGGGTGGTAGTTCTGCAACTTCTGGGCAGCAAAACCGCTGCCTAATGACCGTTGCTGTTAGGAGTGGAATTTTGGCCCACACTCCAGCTAATTTTTACTTGAATACAATAACCGTTTAAGTAATTTCTTTTTCCACAAACTCTTTTACTATATCGGAAAAAGCGCGGGTGGCGGCACACTTATACCCATTGCGTCGCCACAATAAACCTACCGAGCGTTGGGGCGTTGGCTCCCGCAAGCTAATAGCCACAAGCTCAGCAAGATGTCGGTGGGTCAGGGCCAATTTAGGTAAAATAGATCCAGCCTTAGCACACTGCACTGCCCCCATAATCGCCCCGATAGTATTCATTTCTGCCACAATTCTAGGCTGGATATTGGCTTGTTGTGCGCATTTATCCCAAAGGCGGCGAGTGCAATATGCTTTGGAAAGTAATACCAGGGGAAATTCATTCAAATCCTTTATCTTAATAGCTACCTGAGTGGCTAATTCATGCTCTTTTGAAACGATTAATACTAATTCTTCATTAAAAAGCTCTTCAGAGTTTATATTCGCGTTGCCAGGTGGGGTAAAACCAATTCCTAACTGAAGGCGGCCTTCCTCTAAACCTTCTTCAATTTCGGCGGCGGGCATTTCTTCTATTCTTAAACTTATGGCCGGATAAACGTTAGCGAACTGAGCCACGACCTGCGGAATTAAATAGGCATTAATGGTTTGCACCACCCCAACCGCCAACGAACCCCGTTGTAACCCTTCCAATTCCTGTAGAGCAACTTTGGCTTCGTCGAGTTCCTGAAATACTCGTTGAGCATGACGGTAAAAAAGCTCCCCGGCGGAGGTTAATTTTACCCCCCGCCCCACGCGGTCTAACAAAATAGAACCAAGTTCCTCCTCTAGCTGCCGAATTTGTTGGGAAAGGGCGGGCTGCGATACAAAAAGCTTTTCTGAAGCACGGGTAAAGCTGCCCTCATCAGCTACGGTGATTAGACTCTGCAAGTATCTTAATTCCATCCTACACCCTTCAAGTTATAAGTACAGCTTATATGTATTAGAAAAACTAGGTATTGGACTTATAATTATAAGAGTTGTATGTTTATGTTGTCAAATCGAAACCAGTATTTGACGGAGGAAAACAGCTTACTTAATTAGAGGAAGGAGTATTTTATGGTTAACAATTCCACCATTCCCGGCTACACTTATGGCACTAACGAGGTTGCAAGCTCACCCTTGAGTCTAGAAGAGTTGGGGTTACTCAAACAAACTGTGTTATTTAGTGAGGAAGACGAACGCTATTTAAAGTTAGCTGGAGAAGTTTTGGCAGGGCAGACCGAAGAAATTCTGGATTTATGGTATGGGTTCGTAGGCTCTCACCCCCACCTCATTCATTATTTTACTGGGCCGGACGGTCAACCTATCCCGAACTATTTGCAACCCGTGCGCGAGCGTTTTAAACAGTGGATTCTTGACACCTGTAACAAACCCTACGATAAAAGCTGGTTGGATTACCAGATGGAAATAGGGTTGCGCCATCTAACCAAGAAAAACCACACAGGCCAGGTACAATCAGTTGTGCTTGTCCCACTACGTTATATGGTCACTTTTATCTATCCAATTACCGCTACCATTAAGGGCTTTTTAACCAAAAACGGACATAATGCCGACGAGGTTGAAAAAATGTACCAAGCCTGGTTTAAGTCGGTGGTACTTCAAGTCACTTTATGGATTTACCCATATGCCCAAACTTCCACCTTTTAATTGCAGATGCTGACTTTGGCCCTCACTAAGTTAGGCTTTTAAGTCATAAACTTGACTAACCTCGTTCTGTAACCCATAATTCAGCAGGAATTATTCAGGCTCTTAGGATTAAAACAGAACGAGGTACATGTCACCTAACCCACCGCATACCCCCATTGAGTCCAACCCGGAAACTCTGAGCGAGGCTATATTGCTTTCCGAGGAAGCTCTTTTACCCTTGACGGGCTCGGTAGAACCGGGCGCGGCTACCAGCGTTGCCCCACCCCCCACTACATCCAACCGTTTTAACAGCGGCTTCATCCGGGCGGCCCTTATCATTTCGGTTGGCAATATCTTAACCCGCATTTTTGGACTGTTGCGCGATGTAATTCTAGCCGCTCTTTTTGGCACGGGAGCTTTCGCCACCGCTTTTGTGATTGCCGATAACACCCTGAGCATCTTCTTTGACCTGCTGGTCAGTGGGGCGATAAGTTCGGCTCTAGTGCCAGTTCTGAGCCGCTATGCCGACCGCGCCGAAGACCGCGCCGAGTTCTGGCGCATCGTAAATATCATTATGACGCTAGGGCTAACCCTGATGGTCAGCGTGGTAGCCCTGCTGCAAATTTTCGCCGACCCACTGGTACGTTTTATGGCCTCTGACCAGACCAGCGACATCAAGGATTTAACAGTTGGCCTGACCCGCATCATCATTCTGGCGATTATCTTCCTGGGCGTAAGCTCGATAATGACTGCGACTTTACAGGCTCTACAACGCTTTGTGTGGCCCGCTATTTCCTTAGCCGCCCGCAATATCGGCATTATCGTGATAGCTCTCTCGCTGGGCTGGTGGTTGGGGGTCTGGAGTATGGTGCTGGGGGTGCTATTCGGTACGTTCCTGCTTATAGTGCTGCAAGCCCCCGGTCTGCGCGACTTCCCCATCAAGCCCTCGTTTAATTATCGCCATCCCGTAGTAAAGGAAATTCTGCGCTTGTATGCCCCGATTTTCCTGGGTTTGGTAGTGACAAGCGGGGTGCTGATTGTTGACCGCAATCTGGCTAACCGGGCCGGGCCAGAAGCTATCCCCGCCATGCGTTATGCTACAAATTTACAGCAGTTTGCTTTGGGTCTGGTGGGGAGTGCTATCTCGATTGCGATTTTGCCGACCCTCTCGCGGCTGGCGGAAGAAAATAATCTGGAAAACTATCGCTATACCCTGATGGTGGGTTTGCGGCTCTTGTTGGTGCTGGTTATCCCCGCCACGTTGGGATTACTGGCTCTCTCTGTCCCGATTATCACCGTAATCTACCAACGGGCGGCCTATACCGAATCCAGCAAGTGGCCTACGCTGGTGGCTTTATTGGGCTATTTGCCGGGTTTGCCCGCCGCCGCCCTAGACCAGATGTTAATTTTTGCCTTTTACGCCCGTAAAAATACCCTAACTCCGGTGCTGGTGGGCGTGTTCGCCAACTTTGTTTATCTGGTGGTGGCTTTTGGCTCCAACGCGCTTTTACCTACGGGCACGCTCCAGATGTTAGGGCTGGTGCTAGCGAATAGTGTGCAACAAATCGTCCATATGACCGTTATGTTTGTATTGCTGCGCCGCTTACTGGGCACGTTGCGCGGGAACCGCCTCCTACCCACGCTTGGCAAGGCGGGGTTGGCCTCGCTACTGATGGCAAGTTGCGCCCTGTTGAGCTTTGGGCTGGTAACAATGGTTATTGGCACAAGCGGCTTTATCCAGAATCTAATCGGGCTGGGCGTAGGCATAACAGTTGGTAGCGTGGTCTATCTGGCAAGTTTGCGGGCCTTGCGGGTGGAAGAAATGAGCCTGGTTATCGGGGTAGTCCGGCGGAAGCTTGGGAAATAATTTAAATATAACCACAGAGACACAGCTAATTTAATTATAAAACTGTGTCTCCGTGCCCCTGTGGTGAATAATTTTAGCTCGAATAGCCCGATGCTAAAAACTTGCCTCGCCTTTCCAGAAACCATGACAACTCAAAACTCAAAACCCAAAACTCAAATTTTTTTGCTTCGCCCGGACGCGCTGGCTCTGTACTTCTTCATCATGGCTTCATATATTATGCTGTGGCCGCTGGCGGGCTACTTTGGCAGTTCTACCGTCAGTGAGGGGGACAGCCTGACCCAGATGTGGTCAATGAGTTGGGTAATCCACAGCCTGACTACTGACCCCGCCAACCTATTCAATGGCAACCTGTTCTACCCCTACATTAATACGCTGGCCTACTCCGATGCCACGATTGCCCAAGCTTTCCAGGCTATGCCGATTGTGCTAGTTACGGGCAACATTGTGCTGGCTTATAACATCCTGACCTGGTTGAGCTTTGCCCTGAGCGGTTGGGGAATGTATCTGCTGGTCAAGGATATAACCGGGAGTCGGGTGGGGGGGCTACTGGCGGGGGTAGTATTTGCCTTCGCCCCCTACCGCATGGGCCGCATCAGCCAGCTAAACCTGCTATCAACCCAGTGGATACCTTTTTGTTTTCTATTCCTGCGCCACCTGATATTACGGGATATTGGTAGGGCCAGCCCTGATATGAAGTTGCCCCTCAGAAATTTAATTCAGCAGGATTGGGGGCTGGTGGCGGCTTTTAGCTTTTTCTTTATATTAAATGCTCTTTCCAGCTTTTATTATTTGCTTTTTATTGTGCCCTTATTGGCAATCTATCTGATATTTCTTTACGCCAGTCGACAGCGTTGGCCCGGACTGGCCTTGCTCCTAAAGCTAGGGATAGCAGCTTTGATTGCCCTGTTATTTATCTTGCCCACCGCCTTACCCTACTTTCAGGTGGCGGGGGAACAGGCTGCCGAACGCACCGTCTCGGAGGTGGAACGATTTTCGGCTAACTATCGCTTTTATCTGGCAGTGCCGGATAATAATTTGTTCTGGGGTCGCGAACTCAAAAGCTTGGGCGGAACGGGCGGAGAGCGGCAACTATTCCCCGGCGCGGTAGGCTTGTTGTTTGGCACAATCGGTTTGGCTGGGCCATTGGTGCTTTGGTTACGCCGGAAAAAATCCCCCGGCAAAATATTCTGGGCAGAACGTTGGGGCTGGCTGCTGTTTGGCTGGTTCGCCCTACTAATGAGTTTTGGGCTGGTGCTGCGGGTAAAGGGGCTGGAAATACCCATGCCCTACGCCTTCTTCCGCAATTATGTACCGGGCTGGAACGGCTTGCGAACTGCCGTCCGTTACGGCTTGTTTGTAACAATGGCGGTGGCAGTGCTGGCGGGCTTTGGGGTGGCTTTCCTGACTCCCTACTTTCAAAAACTCTTTAGTAACCCTGACAACTCGAAAATTATAAACTCGAACTCCTTGAAGTCTTGGAGTCCTGGTGGTTTAATCAAAAATAAGGGGGAAATAGCCAGTGGCTTGCTAGTGACCCTGTTACTATTCTCGGCTTTGTGGGAATATCGCACTCGTATAAGCTATATCAACCCCAACATTTTACCGAACCCACCCCAGGTTTATCGCTGGTTGGGCGAGGCGGCTAACGCGGGGCCAATGCTGGAATTACCCTTGCCGGAGGATGTGCGGAATGGCCCGTCCATCCGCGATTATTACAGTACCTTTAACCTTCAACCCCTTTTAGGCGGGATTAACGCCTATGTCCCACCCGTTTTCAACGACCTGCGTGACCTGACCAGAACCTTCCCCAATCAACAAGCTATAACTTTATTACAGGGCTTGGGGGTACGCTGGATTGTCTATCATATCAAGGACGAAAATACCCCACTTTCCGCCGCAGATTGGGCCAAAATCGAGCCGCGCCTGAACAGCACCAAAGAATTGAAGCTGGCTAGGGACTTTCCCCAAGACAAAATCAAGGTCTACGAACTTGCGCCCGACCCCTGGTTAATAAAGCTGGCCCAAAGTTTGCCCGAAAAGTCGGACGTAATTTTCAGTGATTACCGCCGCAGCCAACCGACCTACATTGAGTTTGCCGCCACGATTTTTCGCCGTTATGGGCATAATCTCTACGGCAATGACCGGGCTGGTTATCGTTTCCTGAGTGCGCCCCCGACAGGTCGCCCGGTAGATTATGGCCTGTTCAGTGCGGACGAAGACCCTTCGCCCTACGGTTTTAATGCTACCGACGAAAAATGGAGCAATTTTGACCTGAAATTTTATCAGCGTCAGGTCGCGCCCGTCGCCGCCTACGATGTCGCCCGTGACGGCAAAATGCTGGATTACGCTATTTTGAACGGCAGTCTGGAACTTGAGGTTGGTAAAAACGAGCTGAAGTTTAACGGCAAAAGCCTGGGAAGTGGCAAAGAACTTAACCAAAAGGGCTATGTCAGCCTCAGTCTAGGTAGCCTTACTCCCCAAACTCTTAAACTAAGCGCGCCAGGTCGGGCTGAAACCAGTTTGAATATAGCAGCTGGGCTGAGTATCTGGCATAGCCCGGAGCTGAGTCCCGGTGATAAAATTCGGCTTGAACCAGCAGCGGGGCAGAGCCTGATACTGAGTCGGGTAGAGTTTCTTAACGCCTTGCCCAACCAAAGCGAAAGTCTGACCCCCATAGCCAACAGCCCAGCCCTGATGAGCAGCACTAGCCATCAGGATGGAAACAAACTTATTACCACCTTCAATATTCTGACCCCGCCCCTCGGCCCGAACACACCCGGCAAGTATACCTTTACCCTGGATGTTTACAAACGCCCCTGGGGAACGCATCCTTCCGGCCATTTTGGTAACTGGTCAATTGCCCTTACGGGTGATAAAGTGGCCCACAAAGTAGAGTTTAGCTTCGACCCCCTCAAGCGCGAAACCAGCGTAACGATTGACGGTGGGCGGGCCGATGTTGGCAGTGAGCTTATTTGGCCTGACGAAGGGGATTGGGCGGTTTTTATTGCCCTCTGGCGGAATAATCCCCAAAATCCCAAAACCGATACGCAAGTGGGGGTAGCTCGTCTGGCTGAGTTCCGGCTATTCGAGAACAAGCTACTGGAAGTGAATTTATTACCCAGCCGCCCCCTGATTTTCCAACTGCCCCTTTAAGTAGTTGTGGGTTCTTGGTTGTTAGTTGTTGGCAAAAAGTTGAGAAGGAACTTATTCCTCTCCCTTTGAAAGAGAGAAGCCAGCTTACGGGCGGGGTGAGGGTTCACTTTAAATGACCTTTGAGGGTGGAGTCAGGCTAAAATTCCCCCTCAATCTCGTATAATAAGAGAGTAACACAAAAGCTAGAGGCCGGAGCGAGAACGCCCTCAACCTAGTAGCCTGACTACGTAGGCTAGATAGTTCCGCTTCGGCTATCTGGTAAGAAAAAGGTAGAACCATATCCAGTGGCTTAGACCACCCATACGAGGTAGACCTTACGCTTGCCTTCTAGCCCGCCAAAATAATACCCTTAAACCTTATTTCAAGGAGACCGCTTATGACTTCCAGCTATCAAATGTTTGTAGGTTTGGACATTGGCTATCGCACTTTCACTTTAGCCACTATGCAAGTCGAAGCCAAAGCTGAGGCCGCCCCCAGCCCTTTGCCCCAAACTGAAGCTGGCTTTCAAAAACTCGAAAAACTGCTCCTAGCCAAAGGCTGTCCCCCAGCCCAGGTTTTAGTGGTGCTGGAAGCCACCAGCACCTACTGGATTAGATTGGCTTTACATTTACAGCAAGCGGGCTTCGTGGTCAGGGTGGTCAACCCCGCCCAAGCTCACTATTTCGCTTTGGCTCTCTTAAAAACCAACAAAAATGATACCCTGGATGCCCTCACCCTGGCCCAACTCGCTCAGGCTCTGAGTGACAAATTGCCAATCTGGACAGCCCCACCCGCCATCTATCACGAGTTATTGCAACGGCTAAATCAACGCCAAACTTTTATGAGTACCAAACAACTTCTACTCAATCAGCTTCACGCTCTTAAAGCCTCAGCGGTGCTAATCGAAGCGGTGGTGAACCGTCACCAAGCTCTGATAGAGAGCCTGCAAACTCAACTTGAGCAAATTCAAGCTGAGATTGAACTCATCTTGAGCCGTAAGAGTGAGTGGAGTGCCTCGATCCAATTACTCCAAACTATTCCTGGCTTTGGTCTGTGGACGGCTTGCCACTTGGTGGTGACCACCCTCAACTTTAGTGCTTGCAGTGAAGCTGAAGAAGCCGTCAGTTATATTGGTTTAGCCCCCAGAGAATTTAGTTCTGGGAGTTCGGTCAGAAAACGGGCCACCATTGGACGGAGTGGGCAACCAGTGTTACGAAGTTTATTATATATGGCGACCCTTTCGGCAGCCAGGCATAATCCAATTATCCGGGTTTTCTATCAACGGCTTTTAGCCAATGGTAAAGCCAACAAGGTAGCCCGTTTAGCTTGCGCTCGCAAACTGGTACATTTGGCTTTTGGGATAATCAAGCATCAGCAAGCTTTCAAAGCGGATTACGCGCAAGCTGCCGCCGCTTAATTTGGTTTGGCTACTTGACAACCAATACCATATCTAACCTGTAAGCGAGCTTCTCCCCAGGGAGAAGGGATAAGATTGCCCCCTTTGCACAATACCTGGTGTGAAAATGTACTAGCAAGAAAGGGGGAAACTCCTTCTCTCCTCTCAGGGGAGAAGGTGGGATGAGGAGTGCTTTTATCCTAGTTCTTTGTTTGGACACATATCTGTAAATAGGCGGTGGTAATGAAAGAGCAAATCCAGCGAATAAAAGACAAACTGGCTAAGTTGCAAAATATTGGCTGGGAAAATTACAAAGATAGTACTGGGGTGTGGGGGCATCAATTCCAGATGAACCCACCTTTATCTCAGGAACAACTTGTAGCTTTTGAGACCCACTTTGATATAGACCTGCCTGAAGGCTACCGGGATTTCTTGTTTGAGGTTGGCAATGGCGGGGCAGGCCCATATTATGGAATTTTGCCGATAGAACGTTGGTATCAATGGCTAATTCCGTATGGTAATATGAGTTTAGAGGAAACCGTAAAATCCTTAGAATTCAACCCTCATGATTATTTTTCTCAGGAGTATGCTGAACGAGCTAACTCTTTAACTGGATACGGCTTAGAATATAAAGAAGGGCCAAGTAAACGCTATGGAACTATTGCTATAAGTAGCCAAGGTTGTGGAATTTACTGTTTTCTTGTGGTCAATGGCATAGAACGGGGAAGGGTATTTTATGTAGGAGATATGCATACTCCTTATTTTATGCCCGACCCGGACTTTCTTTCGTGGTATGAACGTTGGTTGGATGAAACCTTGAGTGGCAAAAAAATCGGCTGGTTTGAGGGCTATGGCTGGCCCGATGTGGATAGACCCGAATATTGGGACAAGGGTTGGGTACAACTCGAATTTGAGATGTAGAACTAGCCCTAAACCTTTGTGCTCTTTGTCCAACAAGTTGGAGGCTACGCTCTGCCTTTGTGGTGAATATTTCCTAAAGCTTTTTATAGAAAAAGGTACTGCCACTATATGTACCGTCTACCTCTATCACGTAGTCGGTGAAGATACCAACTATTTCATAGCCATATTTGAGGTAAAGTTGCTCGGCGGGGTCGCCTGTGCGGGTGTCGAGCAATAAAAGGCTCCGCCCTGCTTCTTGCGCGGCCTTCTCGATAGCCAGCAGCAGGGTTTTGCCTAAACCTTTGCCTCGCTCCGAGGTATGCACCATCAATTTCTGGACTTCGGCCCGGTGGACGGCGTTAGCTTTGCGGGCCATATCCAGTTGCACACTCCCCACGATCTTATCACCCCGCCGCGCCACCAGTAGCACCCGATAGCCTTTCGGCAAATCCTCAATAATATCTTCCCAATAGTGCTGGGCGGTGGCGGAGTCCAGGGGCGGCCAGAAACCCACCGATGCGCCGTTATCCACCGAGTCTTGCAACAAAGCTATCAAACCGGGCAATACCGCCCTGGTCTGTTCAGCGTCTAGTTGCTCAATAATTGTTTCTGTTTCATTCATTGGCATACTGGTTGTTGGTTATTAGTTGTTAGTTGTTGGTTAAAGGTCCCAAATTTTGTGAACAGGGCGCGGAAACCACGCCCCTACGAAATTTCCCTACCATCCCCCAACCCTGCATTTCTTCAGCCTTCATCCCTCATCCTTCCCTAGAATAGCCGGGCTTGCTGATAGGATACGCCCGCCTCGAAAGCCAGACTGGGTTTGTCGCGGGTGGCTACTTCTAACGGGAAATTAGTAATCCCGGCTTCCGTCAGAACGCTGGTGATACTTTCGATGGCGGTATCGGGGTGATTATTTTCTTTGGACAAATGGGCCAACCAGACACTATGTTCTGGGTTGCTTTCCTCGATACAACGCCGCAAAATCTGGGCGGACTGCTCGTTGGAAAGGTGGCCTCGGTCGCCGCTAATTCGCCTTTTTAGTGAATAGGGATAATTTGGGTTTTGCAAAAGGGCCTCAATGGAGTGGTTAGCTTCCAGCACAATCAGATCGCTGGCAGCCATCGGCTCGAAAATCTCCTGAGTAGCACAGCCCAAATCGGTCAGGATAACCCCCTGCGTCCCATCGGCCCGGAAGGTGTAACAAACCGTATCGGCGGCATCGTGGGAAACCGGGAAACTGGTTATTTCCAGGGGGCCAAAGCTGGCAACCTTGCCTGTAGGCATGATTTTAGTATTATAAACACGGGTGACGGGTATTTTTCCGCCGCGTAATTCTTCCAAACGAGCGGTTTTCTCCCAGGCATGATAAGCCGCTTCCAGAGTGCGTTTGTTGCCATAAACTGGCACGCCCCACTTCAACGAAACGGCCCCTGCTCCCCGTAAATGGTCGTAATGGTCGTGGGTCAGGAAGATTCCCTCAAGTTCAGCAACATTGACCCCTTCATTCAGGAGAAATTTCTGGAGGGTAGCGGGTGGCAACCCACAATCAACCAATAGGCTGTGCCCACCCGCCTGCACTAGATAACAGTTGCCACTACTCCCACTTGCTAAAGCTCTAACTCTCATTTAAGTCTCAAATCTAAAATCACAGGTCAAAAGGCATAAAATCAGGAAAGTAATTAATTGTAGGAGGCTGCTCGTCAGCCGATATTTATCGCAGGACAGAGCCTGCTCCTACAATAATTCTTCAACATCCTGATTATCCTGTTTATCCTTGTTAATTTTCTTCTTCCGACAACCAACAACTAAAGGGCCGCGAAAGCCGTTTCTAAATCCCGAATAATATCACTGGGGTCTTCGATGCCCACCGAAAGGCGCAACAGACCGTCGGTAATACCCAAAGCCACCCGTTCCTCGTAAGGGATAAAGCGATGGCTGGTGCTGGCGGGGTAATTGATAGTGGTGGAAACGTCGGCCAGACTAGGCATAAAGGGAATATGTTGCAAGGCGTTGATAAAGCGCGAAGCCTTAGCGTGATTTCCGTCCTTGAGTTCAAAAGACAACATCCCGCCAAAACCTTTAGGGAACTGCCGAACCGCCAGAGCATGTTGCGGGTGGCTCTTGAGGCCGGGATAATAAACCTTGCTAACTTTGGCCTGTTCCTCCAACCACTCTGCCACAATCTGAGCGTTACGGGAATGGGCTTGCATCCGTAAGGGCAATGTTTTAAGACTACGCACATTCAGCCAGGCATCAAACGGGCTGAGGGTTGCGCCAAACATCATCGCGGCGGAAGCAGCCTGAGTGATAAAATCCTTGCGACCAACCATCATCCCACCCAGCGCGTCACTATGCCCGCCGATATATTTGGTGGTGGCATGCATCACCACATCAATCCCCAATTCGCAGGGACGCACCAGATAAGGCGGGGCAAACGTACCATCTACCATCGTGGTCAGGTTCAGTTCGCGGCCTAGATTGGCAATTGAGGCAAAGTCAGGGATGCCAATCATCGGGTTGCTGATGCTCTCAAAATATAGCACTTTGGTATTGGGTCGGACTGCCGCCCGTACTGCCGCCGGGTCACTGGTATCTACAAAAGTGGTTTCGATGCCCAGGCGCGGTAGATGCTGAGTTAGAAGGCCATAAGTCGAGCCATAAATAACTTTGTCAGAGATAATATGCGTCCCCGCGCCTGTGGCGGTAATCAGGGCGGCGAAGATTGCGCCCATTCCGCTGGCGGTAGCTGAGGCCATTTCCGCCCCTTCCAGTTGGGCAAAAGCTTCCTCAAAGGCCGACCTGTTGGGGTTACTGACCCGATAATACATCCAGCCCTTTAACTCGCCACTATGCACCCCTTCTACATCTTCCAGATTATCAAAAGCAAAGGCGGTAGTCTGGTAAATCGGCATTGCGCCAGGGCGACCGGGATGTTTTACAGCCCAATCCCCGCTATGAACGGCAATGGTATCGAGACTCGTCCTTGAATCTTGCTCCTCAGCCATTGTTTAAATAATCCTTTCTGATATACAAAATTAACGGGGGAACATCGCCCCTACTGAAGCCCCGGCGTGAACCCGCATGATACACTCGCCTAACAATCGGGAAACCGTAAGCACTTTTATTTTGTCTATTTGTTTATTAGGCGGCAAGGGAATCGTGTCAGTAATAACCAGTTCCGTAATACAGCCATTTTTAATACGCTCAATAGCACTCCCGCTCAGAACCCCATGCACGCAGCCAGCGTAAATTTCGGTAGCTCCAGCCTTCTGGACGGTTTCCGCCGCTTGCATAATTGAGCCCGCCGTATCTATTTCGTCATCAATCAGAATGGCTTGCATGCCGCTTACCGAACCAATTAGGTTTAGCACCGCCGTTTTATCCTCATTACCCAGGCGGCGTTTTTCTACAATCGCCAGGGGCGCGTTTAGCAATTGGGCAAAGTTACGGGCGCGTTTAGCACTCCCCAGGTCGGGCGAGACTACTACCGGGTTGGACAGATTTTTGTCCCTGAAATAATCGGCTAAAATATGAATAGCGGTCAGGTTATCAACCGGGATATTAAAGAAACCTTCAATTTGTCCGGCGTGCAAATCCACCGTCATCACCCGATTGGCCCCCGCCACCGTAATCATGTCTGCCAGCAAGCGGGCGGTAATCGGCACACGCGGTTGGTCTTTTTTATCGGTACGCCCATAGGCATAGTAAGGCAAAACCGCCGTAATACGCCCCGCCGAGGCTCGTTTGAATGCATCAATCATGATTAGCAGTTCCATAATGGAACGATTGACCGGGGAGGAAAGAGGTTGCACCACGAAAATATCATTCTCGCGGACGCTCTCATCTATTTTCACAAAAATATTTTCATTGGAGAACTCAAAAACCTGGGAACGCCCAACCGGAATACTAATGTAATCGCAAACCGCCTGAGCTAAAGCCCCATTAGCGTTGCCCGTAAATACCGCTACTTCATTATATAAAGAACCCAATATTTTATTCCCCTACATTGAAACTGGCAGAACACCACTGTGACCTGATTATAACATATGGCTGGGGCGGGGGCGATGCTAAAACTTCGGGCAGCGATACAGTCCGGCAAACGGCTTGACAGTCGGCCCGATTCCTAGTATTAAAATAACTACAAAAAGCGGTGGCTTTTTACCCCTTTTTCCATAAAACCAATAATCAACGACTGATAATTGCCTAGTAGACCTCGAAGTGGAGGAAGATATGATTTTGCAAGATTTGAGCAGTGTAGCCGAAGTTATTCGCTATCACGGGAAAACGCGCCCCGACCAACCCGCTATTCATTATCAGGGTCGCGAAACCACCTATGCTCAGCTTAACCAGAACGCTGACCGGGTAAGCAATGGTTTACGAGCGGAGGGGCTTGGTATTCAATCGCGGGTGGCGGTGTTGGATAAAAATTCCGATGTTTTCTTTGAGGTCTTCTTTGGAGCAAGTAAGGCCAATATGGTCACAGTGCCCGTTAATTTTCGCCTAGCCCCGCCCGAAGTGCTTTATATCCTGAACGATGCCCATACTGAGATTCTTTTTGTAGGTGAGGATTTTCTGGGCGTGGTAGAAAAGATTGCCCCGGAACTTACCACCGTTAAAAAGATTGTAACTTTGAGCGGGCAGCACGAAGGTTGGGAAGATTATGCCGCCTGGCGTAACCGCCAAAATGAGGAGGAAGTAGTAACCCCTGCTGATAACGCGGACGTTAGTATGCAACTCTACACCAGTGGCACTACCGGGCTACCCAAAGGGGTGCAACTTACCCTCGACAATCTTTTTACCCTGATTGTCCCCTTTACCTTCGAGACACTTGACTTTAACGATGCCGATATAAATCTGATTTGTATGCCGCTTTTCCATATTGGCGGGTTGGGTTGGGCTTTTGTGGGTTTTGTGGCGGGGGTTAAAAACGTGGTAGCCCGCGAGATTAATCCGCCAGAGTTGCTCAGGCTGATTGTGGAGCAGAAAGTTACTAAAGGATTTTATGTTCCTGCGGTAATCCTGTTTATGTTGCAAGTGCCGGGTTGCAAGGATATGGATTTTTCTAACCTGAAAATGATGGTTTATGGCGCGTCCCCTATCCCACTTGACCTATTGCGGGCGGCAATGGCAACCTTTAAGTGCGAGTTTATGCAGGTTTATGGACTGACTGAAACCACCGGGGTTATTACAGTTTTAGGCCCCGAAGACCACAGTGTCGAGGGCAATCAACGCATGCGCTCCTGTGGTAAACCTACCCGTGTGGCTGAAATTAAGGTGTTGGACGATGAGGGACAGGAAGCCCCATTAGGCTCAGTCGGTGAGATTGTGGTGAGGTCGCGCCAGAACATGAAGGGCTACTGGAACTTGCCCAAAGAAACCGCCAAAACTATGCGCGGCGACTGGTTATATACAGGGGATGCGGGCTATTTTGATGCTGATGGCTACCTTTATATCTATGACCGGGTGAAGGATATGATTGTCTCTGGCGGCGAGAATATCTATCCGGCGGAGGTGGAAAGTGCGATCTTTGGGCATCCGGCGGTGGCAGATGTAGCGGTAGTGGGCGTGCCAGACGACAAATGGGGCGAGGCGGTTAAGGCCATTATTGTCCGCAAACCAGGGGTAGAAGTTACCGCCGATGAACTTATTACCTACGCCCGTGAGCGTATCGCGGGTTATAAAGTGCCAAAATCGGTAGATTTTATCGAGACTTTGCCCCGTAACCCTTCCGGCAAGATTTTGAAACGAGAGTTACGCAAACCATATTGGGAAGGCCGTGAACGGCTGGTCAATTAGGGTCGTCGGTTAGCGGTTGTCGGAAGAAGAAAATTAACAAGGATAATCAGGATGTTGAAGAATTATTGTAGGAGGCTACTCCGTCAGCCGATAAACTATCGTAGGACAAAGCCTGCTCCTACAATAATTCCCCGATTTTAGATATTCGATTTTAGATTTCTACCGACAACCGACGACTGACCACCGACAACCATTCAGGAGGAAACCAAAAATGCGAACCAATCATGTGAAAGCCAAATTAAGGCGGGGTGAGGCCAGTGTGGGTGCATGGCTAAGTATGCCCACTCTACCGACCACCCGCATTATGACCCGCCAGGGTTATGATTGGCTAACAATTGATGGTGAGCATAGTCCGCAGAATCCAACCTTATTTTCTGATATGGTGGCTCTGGTAGCCGATTCCCAGCTATCGGCCCCCTTTGTGCGAATACCCACCAATACTGTCGAATGGTATAAATGGGCTCTGGATGCCGGAGCATGGGGAGTGATTGTACCGATGGTTAACACCAGAGAAGAAGCCGAACAGGCGGTTAGCTGGTCGAAATACCCGCCGCAAGGCAGCCGGAGTATTGGAGGAGTTTTTGCTCCCTTTGGTTTTGGTACGACCAATCGAGCCGAGTATGCTGCTTCTGCTAATGACGAGATTATGGTGATTATTCAAATCGAAAGTCTACAGGCGATGCAAAATCTGGATGCTATCTTGAGCGTGCCGGGTTTGGATGTGGCTTTTGTAGGGCCAAACGATTTGCACGCCCAATTGGGTCTACCACCTAGTGCCGAAGGAGCAGAGCCAGAGTTTGTGGCGGCTTTAGACGAAATCAAAAAAGTGGCAAAACGCTATAATCTGCCGCTTGGGATGTTCTGCACTAATGGGCAAGCCGCCGCCAACCGCATCAAAGAGGGCTTTCAGTTGGTTTCTGCTACCACTGATGCTGGCTGTCTGGCGACTGCCGCCACCCAGAACCTCAAATCCGCCCTATTGTAGACGCTGATAACGAACGCGCCCTTGACTTGCAATACCATAAAGATTGCGTTAAAATTAAGTGACATTGTGAACTTCTTAGCAAATAAAATTAAAGGGCTTCAATGAAGAAGGAGCGAGTTTAATTATGGGCGCACGTAAAAAAGTAACTGTGATAGGCGCGGGCAACGTTGGCGCAACCACCGTCCAACGGTTGGCAGAGCGGGATGTCTATGATGTGGTAATGGTTGATATTGTGGAAGGTCTACCGCAGGGCAAGGCTCTGGATTTGCGCGAAAGTGGCCCGGTAGAAGGTTACGACTCCAGTATTATCGGCACAAACGGCTACGAAGAAACCGCCGATAGCGACCTGGTGGTTATAACCAGTGGTATCGCCCGCAAGCCCGGTATGAGCCGTGATGACCTGTTGCACACTAACGCCGGAATCGTTCGCTCTGTGACTGAAAATGTCGTGAAGTATTCCCCGAACGCTATTATTATCGTGGTAAGTAATCCTCTGGATGCAATGACTCAACTAACCTATAAAGTCAGTGGTTTCCCCAAGAATCGGATTATTGGGATGGCGGGGGTGTTGGACTCGGCCCGCTTCCAGCATTTCATCGCTGAAGCTCTGGATGTATCGGTGCAAGATGTTAATGCCTTTGTGCTGGGTGGGCATGGCGATACGATGGTTCCCTTGCCACGTTATAGCACCGTTGCGGGTATCCCCATCACCGAACTTTTGTCCCCCGAAAAAGTAAAAGCCCTCTGTGACCGCACCGCCAATGGTGGGGCCGAAGTGGTTGCGCTGCTTAAAACAGGCAGTGCCTATTATGCCCCGGCCTCCTCGGTAGCGGCAATGGTGGATAGTATTCTATTGGACAAAAAGCGGGTGTTGCCTTGTGCAGCCTATCTGGAAGGCGAATATGGTATTAATGGGCTGTTTGTGGGCGTGCCCTGCAAGCTAGGGGCTAACGGGGTGGAGCACATTTTCGAGATTACCCTGACCCCGGAGGAAAGTGCCGGATTACAAAAGAGCGCGGCAGCCGTAGCCGAACTGGTTGAGGTGGTTAAACAAAAAATCACCGATGTTGGGCTATAGTCGCTAAACTGTAAAATGTATTTCAGAGAAGGGCAGAGTTAATATTCTGCCCTTTTGTTTTAGGTGTTAGGTTAATTTTCACCACGGAGGCACAGAGAACACAGAAGTTTTATATTTAGGTATTAGGCGTTAGAGAAATTCAAAATTCCTGAGAAGGGCGCGGAGACCACGCCCCTACGGATTTTCCCTGATTTTAGATTTTAGATATTCGATTTTAGATTTCAGTAAATAGGAGAAAAAACATGAGCAGACAGAATTTTAGTGGGAATAGCCCATGGGAAGGGATTGTAGGTTATTCCAGGGCGGTGCGGGTGGGCAACCTGGTGTACGTAGCTGGCACAACTGCCACCGACGAAAACGGCGCGGTGGTGGGGATGGGCGACCCCTATGCTCAGGCTATTCAGGCTCTCAAAAATATTCAGAACGCCCTTGAAAAAGCTGGGGTCAGTCTTGAAAATGTGGTACGCACCCGCATGTTTGTCACCAACATTGCCCAATGGGAAGAAATAGGGCGGGCGCACGGCGAATTTTTTCGCGATATTCGGCCCGTCGCCACAATGGTGGAGATAAGCAAGTTAATTCACCCTGATATGTTGGTTGAAATTGAGGCCGAAGCGGTGATTTCTTCAGATTAATAATTCAGCTAAATTAAAAATGGGCGGGAAAATCTATTAGTTCCGCCATTGTGTTTTTATTATCGAGTAGATAATTTCGGGAGTAGGGTAGGCGAAGATTATTACTTACCTCTTCCGTATTGTCGGACAGGTTATGATAGAGGTAGCACAATAACTTTTTGCTTAATTATAGGAAATTGGAACGAAACGAGAATTTTTGAGAATGGAATTTTTGAATAAAACAAGCGATATAAACCCTGCGCCAAAACCTAAAACCAGGACTGATATTCGGATTAAAGTGATATACCTTTCGATAGGGGCGGCTTTCCTCACCTTTGGTCTGAAATTTCTGGCCTACTTCCTGACCGGGTCGGTGGGTTTATTGTCGGACGCGATGGAAAGCATGGTGAACGTGGTAGCGGCTTTTACCGCTTTTGCTGCCCTCACTTTTGCCGCCCGCCCGCCCGACCAATCCCACCCCTACGGTCATGAAAAGGCCGAGTTCCTGAGCAGTATTGTGGAGGGAACGCTGATAATTTTGGCGGCAGGCGTGATTGCCTGGGAAGGTGGCAATCGCCTGTTTGACCCCCAACCCTTGCAAAGCCTGGGTTTTGGGTTAGCGGTTTCGTTTATGGCAACTCTGGTCAATTTTGGGGTGGCCCGCGTCCTGTTACATTTTGGCAAGAAAGAAGACAGTATCGCCCTGGAAGCCGACGGCAAACACTTGATGACCGATGTATGGACTTCGGTGGGGGTTATAGTTGGCTTAAGCCTGGCCTGGATTACGGGCTGGCTGTGGCTGGATGCAGTGGTAGCTATAGCAATTGCCGTTAACATCGTCTTTGAGGGTGGGCGACTGTTAGCCCGTAGCCTGGACGGATTGTTAGACCGGGCCTTGCCGGAAGCCGAACAAACCCGGATTTGCCATATAATTGAGAAAGTAATTTCCCGGCAAGCTGGGCAAGTGACCTATCATGGTTTGCGAACCCGTAAAAGTGGTAGTTATCGCTTTGTAGACCTGCACCTCTTAACCCCCGGTAGTTGGTCGGTACAACGGGCTTTTGAATGTATTGAGGAAATTGAAACCGCTATTTCGGCTGAGTTTAAAAATATACGTATTCTGGTGAACACCCAACCAACCGAAGACCCCCGCGCCTATAACGATAGCTGGGAAACCACCAGCCCGCACTAAAACTATAAAATTTACAAGGGGCGGACAATAACCCGGTTTCGTCCTTGCGATTTGGCCTCATATAAGGCACTATCGGCGGCGGCAATTAATATTGCGGGGCTAATACTTGAGGCAGTCATAGTGGTGGCAACCCCAATACTCAGCGTTACAAGTTCACTTACCTCAGAAAAACCATGTTGAAGTTTCAGGTTACGAATTTCGTTTTGAACGACCTGCGCCACTCTTAAAGCTCCTTGACTATCAGTTTCGGGCAGAATTACGGCAAATTCCTCGCCACCATAGCGGGCTACCAGGTCTTTAGCATAACCAACTCCCCGACTAATCCCCTGCGCTACCAATTTTAGGCAGAAGTCACCCGCCTGATGCCCATAACTATCGTTGTAACGTTTGAAAAAATCCACATCACATAATAGCAAGCTACAAACCAGAGTAGTAGGCTGCTCCAATTGGGACTGTAAATACTGGTCAAAGCGACGGCGATTAGCAATTTGGGTCAGGTCGTCCAGCACCGCCAACCTTTGTAATTCCAGGTTGGCTTTTCGTAAAGCTCTTTCGGCGGACTTACGCTCCCGAATCTCGGCCTCTAATTCGCGTTGCAAACGATAAATTGTGACATGGGTATTAACTCTAGCTAGTAACTCCTCAAACTGAAAGGGTTTGGGTACATAATCCACCGCCCCCGCCGCAAACCCCTTGAGTTTGTATTCCACATTGGTTAAAACCGTCATAAAAATAACCGGGATATTTTTGGTTAGTTCGCTGGCTTTAAGGCGGCGACAGGTTTCAAAGCCATCAATCCCGCTCATCTGCACATCTAGCAAAATCAGGTCAGGTTGAGCTAATTCCGCCCGTTCTATCGCCGACTCTCCATCTTTGGCGGTAAGAATCTCATAATTAGCGGCCTTTAAATGCTCGGTGGCGACTTTAAGGTTGGTAATGTTATCGTCCACTAATAATACTCTACCACTGGCTTTTTCAGGTTGCATATTATCCGTCCTTTATCCCGAAACTCATTTGCACAAATTTATTTAGTTCTATTCTATCAAATACAGGAAAGCCTTGTCGCACTTTATACCCATCTTTCCAAAAGCCTAGCCCTTATCCTCACCATTTATCAACAACTTTTCCACTTTATACACACATATGAATACACATTAATCCGGCAAAACCTGTGGAAAAACCACTTGCATTATTGTTAACAAACAAGGTAAAATAGAGGGTCAGCTAAGACCGACATAGGTAAGGCGTTAGGTCGAGGCATTTTACTGCTTGAGTGCGCCAACCTACAACAAACGCACTCTGAAAGTTCAACAATTGAGTTGATTTGGGCCTGAAGTCGCCCTCGGAGTAGCGGGTGGCCTAGTTTTTGTCGCGTCTCTGCGGGGTGCATTTTTGTCAGACCGGGCAAAAATGTTGGGGGGTAGCACATCTGAGGATAGAACTGGTAGAGGCTTGCCGCGCATGAATGGTTTCGTGCCGAATTACATTGAAGAAATAAAACGGCGCATAACCATTGTAGATGCCATTTCTGCCAGAGTCTCACTCAAAAAGTCGGGCAAGAATTATAAAGGGTTATGCCCTTTCCATAACGAAAAGTCCGGCAGTTTTTATGTCTTCCCCCTAACCGAAAGTTACTACTGTTTCGGCTGCCACGAAAGCGGCGACATTTTCTCCTTTGCCATGAAAACCGAAGGGTTGGAGTTTGGCGAGGCGTTGGAACAATTAGCCAGCCGCGCCGGGGTATTGTTGCCGGAGCGTCAAGCCAAATCGGAAGAAGATAGTGAAGCCCAGGCCCGTCGGGTTGAAAAAGAGCGGATTCGCGAGGCTAATGCCGCCGCCGCTACCTGGTTTAACCACTTGCTGTTGAACTCGAAAGAGGGACAGGCCGCCCGTGACTATCTGGAAAAACGGGGTATCGAACGGGCCTCGGTGGAAAGTTTTGGGCTGGGATATGCCCTGGATAGCTGGGACGCGCTACTGAAACATTTAACCGCCAATGGTCGTTTTAGTAGTGCCGAATTACTGGCTGCCGGGTTAATCGGTGAACGGGAGAACGAGGGCGAAGAAGGCTATTATGACCGCTTCCGAGGTCGCCTGATTTATCCCATCCGTGACCGTCAGGGTCAGATAATTGCTTTCGGGGGTCGGGTTCTGGAAGGCGCACCTAAAGAAACGCCAAAGTATCTCAACTCGCCCCAAACCGTGCTTTTTGATAAAAGCGCGACTTTGTACGGTTTCGATTTGGCCCGTGACGCTATTCGGCGGGCTGACAGCGCGGTGATTGTTGAAGGCTACATGGATGTTATTGTAGCTCATCAGGCCGGATTTGCCAATGTGGTCGCGCCACTTGGTACGGCTCTGAACGAAAAGCACGTTACCATTTTAAAGAAGTCGACCAAGCGGATTATTTTGGCTCTGGATGCCGATAATGCCGGACAGATGGCGACCTTGCGCGGGATTGAGGTGCTGAAACAGGGCTTTGATAGCCAACAGGTCGCGGTTGCCAATGCGCGGGGGTTAATCCGCTTTGAGCAACAGCTAGATGCTGATATTCGGGTTGCGGTATTGCCAACAGGTAAAGACCCTGACGAGGTTATCCGCGAAGGGGGCGAGAAGTGGCGCGATTTGCTGGCACAAGCCTTGCCAGTAGTTGAT
>Ga0123339_10000833_pt1 | contig 22281 bp, 23 predicted proteins | sample lystaG_FD_89956 | JGI IMG/M metagenome (GOLD analysis project Ga0123339, IMG submission 89956) | Glacier valley bacterial and archeal communities from Borup Fiord, Nunavut, Canada, to study Microbial Dark Matter (Phase II) -... | ecosystem: Environmental > Aquatic > Freshwater > Ice > Glacier ...
ACGACACCTCGAGACTGGAAGTCACCTGCGTGACCCAGAAGACCTACAACCACCGCCGCTTTGAAATCCTCGAGATGCTCAACACCCGCAACCGCGAAAGAGCTTTCTCGCGCTCGATTGATGCCGACGGCAACGTGTGGCTCGAGTACGTGGGCTTTTACCAGACTTTGCAGGAGTTCCCCGCCGAGGTCTTCGATACCCTGTTCGGCGGCGTGCTGATGCACTTTCAAGACGACTACGCCCACCTCGAGGGCTACGTCCCCAGCGCCCAAGCATAAGGCGTGCGCTCAGCGCTCAGGCATAAGAACACAAGTTTGAATGGAAATCCGGGGGCCAAGTGCTCTCGGATTTTTCTATTTCAAATTTCCTCGAGCGGGACGGCCAGAAATCCCCCTCGTGGATTCTCCACAAAACGCCCGAAGGCGTGAAAGGGGTCGTGTGGTGTAGCCAGAGTCGCGTTTTCTGCGGCCCACTGGGGAAAGTAGTGCTTTCGTTGCTCGAGACACGTAACCGGGTACAGGTCGTAGCCCAGCACATAAGCGTAGGGCGCGTGGCTCAGGGTGGGCATCAAATCAGCGGTGTAAATCAGGGTTTCACCCTCGGACTCGAGCCGCACGATTTGCTGGCCCAGGTTGTGACCGGGTGCAGGCTGGACCGAAAGCCCCGGTAAAATCTCACTCTCGCCCTCGAGCGTCTCGAGCTGATGCGACTCGAGCAGCGGCTCCCACAGCTCGGGCAGGTAGCTGGCGCGGTTGCGCTCATGGGTGTGGGTCGCTTCCTCGAGTTCACTTTTTTGCACTAGATGGGTGGCGTGCTTAAAAGTGGGTTTGCCGCCCACCGTATTGCGCCCCGCGTGGTCGTAGTGCAGGTGGGTGTGAATCACCAAGTGAATATCGGACGGCTCGAGGCCCAGAGATTTGAGGCCATAGAACACGGTTTGGTCGCGCTCGAGGGCGTGAATTCGCCTGAACTTCTCGTCGCCCTCGAACATGCCGGTTTCGACCAGGATGTTTTTACGGCCCATTTGAATCAGCAGCGGATTGGTGCGGAGCGGAATACGGTTGAGTTCATCCGGCTCGAGCAACTTTTCCCACAGCGGCCTGGGCACCACCCCGAACATCGCGCCGCCATCGAGTCGAAAACGCCCGTCGCTGAGTGAGTGAACTTGAACCTGTCCGATTTTGCGTGCTCGAGGCCACATGGGCAGAGTTTAGTCCGTTCACCGTCAAACAAAGGGGCGAGCCGCCACTCGCCCCATAAAGGATTCACGCATCTGGGTTTGAGCATCGGGCAAAGAATCCACAACTCGCCGGAATTGAACCTCTGCGAGTCTAAACTCCCGTTCCCAACGCGGCCTGAACCGTTTCAATCGCCACCCGCACTCCGCTCACCGCTTCGATTTGCAAGCGCAGCCGCTCGGCCTGCACATCGCTCGAGGGCAGCACCTGACCGCCCACCCTCGAGAGCCAGCGTCCGCCGTCGTTGTCATACAAATCGAGCAGGGTGTGGTACGGCTGCCACAGGCGCGGCGGCAGCATGGCCCCGGCCTGGACCACCAAATCCACCCGCTCGACCAAGCTCTCCAGGCGCTCGTCGCCAATGGTCAGCGCGTAGCGGGCCAGCTTTCCCCTCGAGTCCCCGGTGGCGGGCAGGGTGCGGGCCATCGCCTCGGCTTGCGGCAGGGTATCGGCGGCGACCACCAGTCTCGAGGCCCCGGCGCGGGCCAGTTGCACCGCTGCCACCGCCTCGGGGCCGCTACCCAGCACCATCAGTTTGGCTCCGAACAAGCGAAAGCCCCGGTTTTCCAGGCTGACCCGCAGGGCTTCCTCGAGCGCGTATCCGCCTTGATATTCGCCGCCCAGCAAAGATAAGGTGTCCACCGCGCCGCAGGTGCGGGCCGCTGTGCTGAGCCGCTCGAGCGAGGGAAAGATGCGCCCAGAGAGGTTAGGGTCCACCAGCGCGCCCAGAAATCCTAGGGTGCTCAGTGCGCCCAGGGTGCTGGGAACGGTGCTGAACGGCACCACCACCGGGGTGAACTCGAGCCGCTCGAGCGGGAGACGGGCCAGCACCTTCAGGAGTGGGGCCAGACCTTCACCCAGTAAGGCCAGTGGACTGGGGTAACTCATGTGCGCTCACTTTACCCTTTTTCTTGGCTCGAGGGGAATTGGGCGGGGTAGGCTTGGTTCGCTCGAGCGCTTTCTACTCGAGTTGCTCAGCGGACTGACCCAGCAGGCGACCCAACGCAGTCAGGTCCGCGCTCGAGCCATCGTGAGCCAGAGGCGCGGCTTTCGCGGTGCGCTCTCCTAAACTTCGCAGCAAGCGGGCAATCTGCACTGGGTCCGGGGTGGGCGATTGCAGGGTCATCTTGAGCTGGGCCAGTTCGTTGGAGAGGTCACCCGCGCCGTCGAAATCCGCGTGCTCGAGCGTGTGTTGCCAGCTCATTAGGGTTTCGATGCCTGCGTTCAGGGCGGTACGGGTGATGCCGTTTTGAAAAGCGGTCAGGGTGGAGCTGAGTAAGGGGTTCATGGGGTCCTCTCGAGTAATGCACCATCGTTTTGTCTGACGCAGTGTAAGTGTCTTGCGAGGCTCAGGGAAACGTGAGCGGATGAAGACGCTCGAGCCTGAAGACCTTCTTTAACGGTTGAAAAAAACGCGTCCGCTATCACAGCACATCTTCCGCCGTACCGCGCCGCTCGAGGTTGAGCTGGGTTTTGCGCTCCCGGCGCTTGCTCCGGGCCAGCCTCGCCAGCGGGTTCAGGTCGAGTTCAAAAGCCGGATACCACACCTTGAAGCCGCCAAAGCCTTCCTTCATTTTGAAAACCCCGTAGCTGTGCTTGCTTTCGTCCAGTTCTCGAGGGATGCCCCAGAAATCGAAAAACTCATAGCCGCGCCGTTTGGCGTCCAAGATGGCGTTCCAGTAAAACAGGGTGGGCGCTTTCACATCTTTAAGCGGTTGCCCGCTCTCGTCCAAGCGGTCATCGCGCACGCTGCCGCCGAACAGGTAATATACGCCTTTACCCATGCCCAGGAAGAATCCGCCCGCCAGCGCCTTGCCTTCATGCCTCGAGAGAAAGGTATACGCCTCACCACCGTATTTGTCGGCCTGCTCGAGCATGGTGGTGTAGTACCCCCTGGGAAACTCGCCTAGCTTGGCCCGCTCGTTCGTGGCGTGAAAGATGCTCCAGAAGTCCTCGAAGTTTGCGTCTCGAGCGGCTTCAACGCCAAACTTCTGCGCGGTGCGGACGTTGCGGCGCACCATCGAGTGAAGTTGTGCGAACAGTGCGTCCTCACTCTGGGTCAGGTCGAGCGCGATGGTGTGCTCCGGTTGCTCGGTGCTGCCGCGCTGCCACAGGCCGTGCGCTTCGGGGATGGGGTCGTCCGAGGGTACAGGTTGTGGTGGTTCGAGCTTGATTAAAACGTCGGTGGGGCGCGCCAAGCGCTTGAGCGTGAACGCCAACTCGGGCAGGTCCTCGAGCGTCCAGATTGAGGGTCCACGCGGGGCGTAGAGCCAGGAAAAGCCGAACCGGAGCGGCATCCGCAGCAGTTGCAGCGCGCCCACCGTCTCCTGACCCCGCAGGATTAAAAAGCGGTGCGGCACGTAGCCTATTGCTGCTCGAGCCTGACCGTAGCCCCAACCTTGCAGGGCGCTGGTGATGGGGGCACGTCTCACCACTTCGTCGTAGGCCAGCGGGTCTTTGATTTCCAGTAAGCTCAACTTCACGCGGCTCACTGTATCGCATCCGTATCGCATCCGTTATTGCCGGGTGCGAAGCTCACGGACGAGTCGCACCCCGTTGCCGACCTACGCGTTGTCCGGGTTTAGCAGATGTACCCGCTCGAGGCTGTCAGGAACAGTCGGATGAGCAAAGCCTTCGATGTTCTTTGTAAAATGGCTGTTCACGGCTTGAGAAAGTGTTCATGCTCGAGGTTAAATCTTGGCTCTAGGGCGACTCAATCAAGCTCTGAGATTCTCATAAGCTCTTAGGCTATGGTGAGGCGTCATGAAAAGACTCTTGATTATATCGGCGCTACTGCTCACGGCGGGACTATCCCCCGCCCTGGCTCAAACCGCAACTCCTGCTCCGGCTCCCGCTGCCACCCCCAAAATTCCGGTGCCCAGCGTAGAGGTGGCTGTTGTAGGCGGCAAGAGCATCTCGCTCGAGCAATTTGAAAGCCAATTTCGCCTCACCGCCGCGCGCGTGCTCAACGGTCAGGGCCAGCCGTACAGCGTTGAGGCTGCCGCTTCGCTCAACCAGTACCGGGGCGAGATTCTGACCCAGTTTGTCAATCAGCAGGCGCTGCTGGCCGAAGCCGCCCAAAAGGGCGTCACCGTGACCGACGCCGATGTGGACGCTCAGTACAACCAGAGTGTGGCCCAGTTTCCCACCCCAGAGGCGCTCACCACTGCGCTCGAGCAGGCGGGCATCTCGGGAGCCGAAGAACTCAGAACCGTCATCCGCGATAGCATCGTCACCCAGAAGTACCTCGAGAGTCAGACCAAGCGCTTTTCCTACTCGGACAGCGTGCTGCGCGGTTACTACACCGCCAACGTGGCCAAGTACAAGAAAGCCGCCCAGTCCTGCGTCAAGCACATTCTGGTGGCCACTGCCGAGGAAGCCAAAGCGGTCAAAGCACGCCTGGACAAAGGCGAGGACTTCGCCAAAGTCGCCGCCGAGGTCAGCACCGACCCCGGCAGCAAGGACAAGGGCGGCGACCTGGGCTGCTTCGCGCAAGGCGAGACCGTGCCGGAGTTCGACAAGGCCAGCTTCACCGGCCCCATCGGAACTTTGCAGCAGGTCAAGACTCAGTTCGGGGAGCACCTGCTCCTTGTGAGCAGCCGCACCGACGCCAACACGGTGCCTTTTGAAACCGCTCGAGCCGACATCCTCAAAACCCTGGCTCAGGGCGCGGCCAATCGCTACCTGCAAGGCGCAGCCAAGCGCCTCGGCGTCAAGGTCTACCCCGAGCGGGTGGCCAAAGAAACCCCGGCAGCACCCGCCCCAGCTCCTAAGTAGTCTGGCTCCTAAGTGTGATTCTGGCACCCGAGTAAACCCGGCTTCCTGTAGCGGCTCGAGCAGGTCTCGAGCCGCTTTTTTGTTTTTGCAAAAGGGGGCTTGCAACTTGAAGCGCTCGAGCGGCGTAATGGAAGGTATGAAACGTACTTTACTTCTGGTTCCCTTGATTATGCTGGCCCTGGTTTCGTGTCGCTCCGAAACCCAGAACAAACTGCGCCGCGACGTGCAAGACATCACCGGTGGAACGTACTACATCAGCCTTTACGCGCTGGGTGGTCAGGAAATTTTTAACGGCAAGGTGAACGGCAAAGTCACAAGGGCCGATGGTGCCGACGGCGGTCAGGGCAGCTACGTGTTTTGGTACGACGACAAAGGACGTTATCACCAAAGCGATTTGCCGTATCTGGTCTCGAGCTACGACCGCAAAACCTCACCCTGAGCATACTGTCCTAATAATTTAAGTATGCTGAGAGAGTTCAGGTCGAACTCTCTTTTTTTGGCTCGAGTGCACGCCTCCCCTCTTATGGCCCGAAAAGTCAAACCGCTCGAGGAAAAAGCCCGCCGCGCCGCGCTGGTCAAGGCGGCTTACTACGCCATTTATGAACACGGCTACGCCAGCGTGACCCTGGCCGACATCGCCCGCGCCGCTGGGGTGAGCAAGGGCACGCTGGTGTACTACTTCGGCAGCAAAGAGGGTCTCTTTAAGCTGGTGCTGGACCGCTTTATTCGCACCATCACCTTCAGCACGGCCAAAGCGGTGCGCTCCAAGAAAACGCCCCTGGAGAAGCTCGAGGCGTTCGTGAACTACGAGTTTTACGGCCTCGAGAACACCAAGCGCTTTTATACGGTGTACCTCGATTTTTTGAGCGCCAGCACCAAAGAAAGCGAACTGGCCCATGTCACGCGGCAGTTTTTCAAGGACAGCGAGATTCTCGAGCTGCAAATTGCCGCGCTGGGCAGCGGACTCGATACCGAAGCGCAGTCCTGGCAGATTCGGGCGCTGGTGGACGGGCTGAGCATTCGGTTTGTGTTCGACGAGAACGCCGACCTCGAGTTGTACAGAACCCGCTGTCTGAGCGGAATGCGGGCGCTGCTGGGAATTTAAAAGAGTTGCGAGGGTTGCGCCTCTGGCGTCTTGAGCAGAACGGCACCCCGTGGGGCCTGCTCGCGGGTCGTTGGTCATTGGTTCTTAGTTGGTCTGCACTCGAGCGGTCTGGCCCGGAAGGCGGACAGGCCCCACGGGGCGGTCTGGCCTGATAGGTGCCGCTTAGACCAAGCGGCCCAGCCCATGAGGCGAGCAGGCACAGAGGTACCGTTCTATTCAAGACGTGCTGCTATGGGGCCAAGACAGACAGCGCCCCAAATAAAACCGACCAATAACTAAAAACCAAAGACTCGCCGGAGGCGTTTCTCCTACCCCCGCGTACCCAACTCGAGCACGCTCTGGTCGCCGCGCAGGATGAAGGTTCGCACGCCCTGTTCGCTCAAAACAGTGGCTTGCTTCTCGAGCGCCCTTACACTTTCGTGCAGCCCCGCCCAGATGCGGCGGGGCTTTTGCTGTGGCTCGAGGTAAAACCCCTCGTGAACCACCACGATGAGCACTCGAGCGGCGGTGGCGCGGGCTTTGAGCGCGCTCCGTAGCAGGGTCAGGCTGGGGTGCTGGGTCAGGATGACAAGGTTTGCGCCAAAGGTAGGCTGGGGGATGCTGCCATCGTCCTCGAGCGTGGGCCATGCACGGGCCAGCAGGGTGAGGGCTTCGGTGAGCGGACCCTCGCCGCGCCCCGGCTGGGTGCGCCCCGTAAAGGTGCTAAGACAGATGCTTTGATACTCGATTTCAGACTGGCGCAGCAGGCTGCTGGCCAGGGTCACGGCGCTCTCGACGAACTGCTCGCTGCTCGAGAACCCAGGGCCGCTGTAAACGCTGCGTGGGCTGGTGTCGAGCAAATCGAGATGGATTTGAAGGCTGCTCGAGGTGACGCGCTCGAGTTCGCGCACCATCGGGCGCTCGAGAAAGGCGTTGTGAGCGGTTTGTCGCCAGTGAATGCGGTTGAGCGAATCTCCAAACTGATACTCGCGCACCCCGCGCAAGCTCGAGGGGTCCTCGAGTCCGATGCGCGCTCCAGCTTTGCCGTCGGACAGCAGCGGACGCAGCAAATCGGGCAGCAGCACCGGATGGTACGAGGGAAAGACCACCAGGCGGGACTTCACCTCGAGCGTGGACCTGCGCCATACCAAGCCAAACGGGTCGGCCCACTCGAGGGTCACGCCGTTCCAATCAAACTCACCGCGTCGGTTGAGGGTTATCTCGAGCGTGAGGGTCTCGAGGTGCGTGCCCCAGAACAAGCCACCCCACTCGAGCACGCGGGACGGAATGAGGGTTTTGGGCGGTGGGTCGCGCAGCAGCAGGCGAACGGGCACGGCGGCTTTGAGGGTCAGCTCGAGCTTCACGGCGATGGTTTGGCCCACGCTAGCGTAAGGGGCGTGGATTCGCTCGAGGACGATTTGGGGCGGGCGGCGGAAGTAGAAAAACGCGCCGAGGCCCAGCAGGAGCAGGGGCAGCAGCCAGAGCAGAGACGTGAGGTTGGAGAGCATGGGGAGAGGGACGAAACGCCCTTATGTTAGTCCAAGTTGGTCAAAATTACTCCGCAGTCAAGCGCTCGAGCTTCCACATGGGATGTAACGTTGGCAATGCTCTGGCATAAGGTAAAATAGAACTATGAGTGTTTCGGACCCGATGGACCGTGCTCGAGCGCGAAAGCTTTCCATGCTTGAACTCTCGAGCATCCAGATTCGAGAAGACCTCGAGTTCTGGTTGAGCTGTTCCTCCGTGGAGCGTATCGCAGGTATCGAAGACATGCGGAGAACCTTCTATGGCACGCAAATTACCCAAAATCGAACTGAGTCCCGATTTTCTGGACTTTATCCGGCTCTCAAACGAAAACTCGCTTGAATACCTGCTCATTGGGGGTTACGCGGTGGGTTTGCACGGCTCGGTTCGAGCCACCAAAGACATCGATTTCTGGTTCAACCCCGAAGCGGAGAACAGCGCCCGACTCGAGCGGGTTCTGGCCCTGTTTGGAACCCAGCAGTTTGTTCAAAGTGAATTGCAAGAATTGGGCATGGTCTTTCAGCTCGGTTTTGCGCCCAACCGAATAGACCTGCTCAACGACCCACTCCCCGGTCAAGATTTTGCAGCCGTTTACGCCCGTCGAAAGCAGGTGGAAGTTGCTCCTGGTCTCGAGGTCAAGCTCATTGATAAGCAAGACCTCATCGCCCTCAAAAGATACGCTGCTCGAGCGCAGGATTTAGCCGACATCGAGAAGCTGGAGGGTTGAGGAGTCTCTAGCACCGTAGGCTGTATGGATTAGAAACCCCCTCGAGCAGACGTTAAAGCCTGCTCGAGTTGGGCTGAGGTAAACTGACCCTATGACCGCACTCGAGAAGCTCCGGTACAGCGAAGAGGAATACCTGATGCTCGAGGAGCAAAGTCTCGAGCGGCACGAGTATTTTCAGGGCGAGATTTTTGCAATGGCTGGGGGAAGCCCCACGCACGACCTCATCGGGGGAAACATCCGCACCGAACTCAATGTGGCCCTGCGCTCGAGTCCGTGCCGGGTACACGGCAGCGACCTGAAGCTCAAAATTGAAGCCTCTGGGCTGATGACCTACGCCGATGTGTCGGTGGTCTGCAAAGAATCGCAGTTTTTGCAGACCTCGAGCGGACTGGTCTTGCTCAATCCACAGGTGATTTTTGAGGTCTTGAGCAAAAGCACGGCGGGTTACGACAGAGGCGAAAAGTTTGCCCAGTACCGCCAGATACCCAGTTTGCGAGAATACGTGCTGGTTTCACAGTACGCGGTGTTTGTGGAGCACTTCACCCTCGAGCCGGATGGACGCTGGGCGCTGGTTTCCTACGATTCGCTCGAGGAGAGTTTCACGCTTGAAACCCTAAACGTAACCCTAAACGTGCGCGACCTTTATTTGAAAGTGGATTGGGAGTAAGCTCGAGCAAGAAATCTTCAAGCCAGGTTAAAGCGTGAACCCGCTCGAGTTTAGGAAAGTGAACACCGCCTGGAACACGTGAAGCGTAGGCTCGAGCAGCCAGCATAATAGCTTATGATTTTATGTCGAACGTAGTCTAATAAACAAAAGTGCGTATTACACAATAATGTATGCTTTATTATGCTCAAATCATATTTAGGGGGTTTAGATATGCGTAAAAATCAGCATGTTGTTCCTATTGGCGACGGTAAGTGGGGAGTTAGGGTTGAGGGGAGCGAACGTCTAACACAACGCTTCAACACGCAACAAGAGGCTATTGAGCGTGGTCGTACAATAGCCAAAAACCAGCATTCCGAATTATTGATTCATGGCGAAGATGGTAAGATTCGGAAACGTGATTCATATGGTAATGACCCCTTTCCACCTAGAGGATAAGCTTTTCCCCCCACCGGGGGTTTTTTCATTAGTTTTTATCTTTGAAAAAGTTTTCTACAGGACAAATTTTTCTATCTTTTATAAAGTTAAAGGAGAGTGTGACGTGACGAGATTTGCTATTATTGTTTTATTAATTGTATTGATTCTCATTGGCATAAATTATCTAAATGGCAAACCGTCAATTGGGAATCAAATAGAAAATCAAGACATCACTAGAAATTCATCATTGAGTGATATGGGTGAAGATTGTGTCGAATCTCTATTAAAGGACGTCAAAGAACTAGATAGTTTGAAAAACGATTCAAATGTAATTTCAAATTTAGACACAAAATTTTTATCTATTAAAGCTCTGTCTTGGAAGGAGGGAGAGGGCAGCGGAGCACTTAGAGAGTTAGTAGGAACAATATCAGTTGACGGCGATTTTTTATTTACAGCTACATGTTTTATTGACAAAACAACAAAATCCGCTATTCTTCTTGTTGATAGAACTTCTGGTCAAAAAGTAGCAAATTAACTTTATACACTAAAATTAATTTGCATTAGCTCTAACACCATTCAAAACTCAATGTCTTCGTAAATCCCCTCGAGCGTCAAACTAGCGTTCAAACTGTTTAGTAAAAACGACTCCTCACGCTGGGTGTACACCCTCGAAAGCCATCCCTCAGCCTGACGGGTGAACACCTCCACTTGCACTGCGTCGCTCGAGACCAAAATGTATTGCTCGAGCGACTCTATCTTGGAGTAAGCCCAGCGCTTTTCGTTGTAATCGGTGATGGCTGTAGACGGAGACAAAACCTCGACGATGATGCAGGGACTCTTCTCGATGCGTTTGTCTTCGCCTCGGGGGGTGCAGGACACCATCACATCGGGGTAATAGCCATTTTCGCCCGATTGGGTCATTGCGTCGCTGGCGTTGACCCGGCATTTCAGTGCTCGAGCAATCGGGTAGAGCACTGAAGTGATTCTGACCGTAAGATCGTTGTGATACAGGGTTCCACCTGCCATCGCCTCGAGCGTGCCGACTTCGCGCAAACGCCCGTTCACGAATTCATGCTTAACGGTAGATTTCTCCTCGAACTCGAGGTACTGCTCAAAAGTCATCGGGGCTTCCGGTTCCCCTCGAGTGTTTTGGGTCATGCTCTTATCTTACCACTCGAGAAATGACCTCAAATTTGCATAAAAATACTCCAAACTTGCATAAACATTCTTCTCCTCATCTGCTCGAGCGTGCTAAACTACCCGGTTGAAAGCGCCCCAGCAGGCGCGAGGAGTGGACCATGCCCGCACGCACCGACCTCAAGACGATTCTAATTCTGGGCAGTGGCCCCATCCAGATTGGGCAAGCTGCCGAGTTCGATTATTCTGGCACCCAGGCGCTCAAAGCGCTCAAGAAAGAGGGCTACCGCCTGATTCTGTGCAACTCCAACCCTGCCACCATCCAGACCGACCCTGAACTGGCCGACGCCACCTACCTCGAGCCGCTCACCGTGGAGTTCATCGAGAAAATCATTGCGCTCGAGAAACCCCAGGCGATTTTACCCACGCTGGGCGGCCAGACCGCGCTCAATCTGGCTATGGAGCTGTTCGAGACCGGCGTGCTCGAGCGCTATAACGTCGAACTCATCGGCGCGGGCGTCACCGCCATTCGCAAGGGCGAGGACCGCGAACTGTTTCAGGCGGCCATGCACAAGATTGGCGTGGAAACCGCGCAGGGCCGCATGATTCACTCGCTCGAGGAGGCTAAAGAACTCCTGAAAGAGATTGGTCTTCCGGCGGTCATTCGCCCCAGTTTCACCCTGGGCGGCACCGGGGGCGGCATCGCGTACAGTCTCGAGGAGTTCGACGAAATCGTGAGCGGTGGCCTGCAAGATTCACCCACCCACAGCGCTCTGGTCGAGGAATCCATCCTGGGCTGGAAGGAGTACGAACTCGAGGTGATGCGCGACACCTTCGATACGGTCATCATCATCACCGGAATAGAAAACTTCGACCCGATGGGCGTGCATACCGGCGACTCAATCACGGTTGCGCCGTGTCAGACGCTGAGCGACTACGAGTATCAGCGACTGCGCGACCTCAGCATCAAAATCATCCGCGAAATCGGCGTGGAAACCGGCGGCAGCAACATTCAGTTCGCGGTCAACCCCGACAACGGGCGGGTCATCGTGATTGAGATGAACCCCCGCGTGTCGCGCTCGAGCGCCCTGGCGAGTAAAGCCACCGGCTTTCCAATTGCCAAGATTGCCGCACTCCTCGCGGTGGGATACCGGCTCGAGGAGCTGCCCAACGACATCACCCGCGTCACACCCGCTGCCTTTGAGCCGACCATTGATTACGTCGTGACCAAGATTCCGCGCTTCGCCTTCGAGAAATTTCCGGGCACAAGCGACTACCTGGGCACGCAAATGCGGAGCGTGGGCGAGGTGATGGCCATCGGGCGCACCTTCAAAGAATCCATCCAGAAGGCGATTCGTTCGCTCGAGACGGACCTGCGTAGCGGAATGAGCGAGCGCAGCCTCGAGCAGCTTCGCGCTTTGCTTTACCCCAATCCGCGCCGTCTGGGAGCTATTCTCGAGCTATTGCGGCGCAAGGAAACGGTGAACGCGCTGTTCGAGGCCACCAAGATTGACCCGTGGTTTCTCGAGCAACTGGCCGAAATCATCTCCGCCGAATCCGAGATGCTCGAGCTGGGACCCATCACGAGCTGGAAGTACGAGTTCTGGCGCGAAATCAAGCGACTGGGCTTCAGTGACTCGAGAATCGGCGAGATTCTGCACAAGTCCGAACTCGAGGTCCGCACGCTCCGCAAGGCTGCCAAAGCGCTGCCAGTGTATAAAACCGTGGACACCTGCGCCGCCGAGTTCGAGGCGTACACGCCGTATCATTATTCAACCTATGAGTGGGAAGACGAGGTACTTCCCTCCGACAAGCAGAAAATCGTGATTCTGGGGAGCGGCCCCAACCGCATCGGGCAGGGCGTCGAGTTCGACTACGCCACGGTTCACGCCGTCTGGGCGCTCCAAGAAGCCGGGTTTGAAACCATCATGGTGAATTCTAACCCCGAGACGGTGAGTACGGATTACGACACTGCCGACCGCCTGTACTTCGAGCCACTGACCTTTGAAGACGTGATGAACATCGTCGAGCACGAAAAGCCGGTGGGCGTCATCGTGCAACTCGGGGGGCAGACGCCGCTCAAGCTGGCCCGCGCGCTCGAAGCTGCCGGAGCGCCCATCATCGGGACCAGTCCGGCCACCATTGATATGGCCGAGGACCGCGCTTCGTTCAACGCGCTGTGCGAACGCCTGGGACTCTCGCAGCCGCGCGGCCTAGTGGCCGAGAACGCGGGGCAAGCGCTCGAGCACGCTCGCACGCTGGGCTTTCCGCTTATGGTGCGCCCCAGCTATGTGCTGGGCGGACGCGCCATGCGAACCGTGCGCTCGACGCCCGAACTCGAGCAGTATCTCTCGGAGGTCTACGCCGAGGTGGAGGGTCAGCCGAGCATTCTCCTCGACCAATTTCTCGAGGGCGCGCTCGAACTCGACGTGGACACGCTGTGCGACGGTAAGGTTGCCGTTGTGGCGGGCATCATGGAGCACATCGAGGCGGCAGGCATCCACTCCGGCGATTCGGCCTGCATTTTGCCGCCCGTCAACTTGAGCAAAGAGGTGCTCGAGCAGGTCAAGTTCGACACCGAACGTCTGGCGCTCGAACTGGGTGTGAAGGGCCTGATGAACGTGCAGTGGGCGGTCAAGGACGGCGTGCCCTACATTCTAGAGGCCAACCCTCGAGCCTCACGCACGGTTCCTTTTGTCAGCAAAGCCATTGGACACCCGCTGGCCAAGTACGCCGCTAGAGTCGCGGTGGGACACACCCTCGAACAGATTGGCTTTCTCGAGACCCCGGTTCCCACGCACTACAGCGTCAAGGAAGTGCACTTGCCCTTTCTCAAGTTCCGGGGCGTGATTCCGGTCCTGGGGCCAGAGATGAAGTCCACCGGCGAGAGCATGGGCATAGACGCCGACCCTTATCTGGCCTACTACCGCGCTCAGCTCGGGGCCAAGCAGTATTTGCCGCTCGAGGGCGATGTTCTCGTGATGGGCGACGGTCTGGAGGAGGTGAAGAGTTTACTTGAGGCCGAAGGCTTTACGATTCCCGATTCCCGATTCCCGATTCCCGATTCCCCACTTCCCAAACTATTGATGGACACCACGGGTTCGCAGTTCTCGAGAACGGCCCTCGAGCGCGGGGTTCCGGTGGTCACGACCCGAGAAGCGGCACTGTGGACTGCTAAGGCGATTGCGGCGGCTCGAGCGAACACTTTGAGCGTGAGGAGCGTGCAGGAGTGGCTGGGGTTAGCTGTAAATGCCTGAAGACCCTCCCTCTCGAGCGGGGGCATTTGGGCGCTGGTGGCGCATTTATGGCGAGATGTTAGACTCTCGAGTGGTGCGTCAGACCACATCGGTGTCTTGCCATAGCGCTTGCGGTGAAATGCTGAGTGACGGGCGGATTACCCAGGCCCAATTGCTCGAGGTGCTGGGCGAGGGGATGAAGACCTTCGACCAGTTGCTCAGAGCACTCAACGGTTTTGGGCGCGGTATTTTTGCGGGTGAGGAGTTTCAGCCCAGCGGCTTTGATAGGGTCCTCGAGCACTCGCCCTGGATTGCTATGGTTTTTGCCGCCGATGCTCGAGCCTTCCATATGGTGTTGGTCGAGTCTTTCGATACACCGTATTTCACAATTCTTGACCCGTGGGATGGCACGAAATATACTGTGCTTAAAGGTGAATTCTTCGATTTTTGGACCGGACTCGCCCTTTGGCAGGAGGCACTATGATTCCCTGGACTATCGATATTGTGGACGAATTTCATTACAAGGTGGGCTGCCTGATGGACGGCGGTGAAAAACGCACTTTCACCCTGGAGATGAAACCAAGTGGCACCATGGCTGTGGATGGCGGATTTGACGAGATGTCCCAGATTGACCAAGTGCAAACGGTTTTCATCACTCGCACGGTAATGGCCCTGCATCAGGCTCGTCAGTCCGAAAAACTGCTCAAAACCGCCTGACCCCACCCTCGAGCCTCGATTTTGGCGCTCGAGTATTCGGGTGCTACACTGGCCCGTAATGTCTCAAGACCGCGAATACCACGAACAAACTCAGGCCCGACTCAATAACCTCGCCGCCCTCGAGAGTCTGGGGTTCCCGGCCCACCCCTACAGCTACCCTAAAACGTCCTCGAGCGCGCAAGTTCTGGAAGCGCACAGCGGACAACCCGGTGTGACTTGGCCCGAGCAGACCTACGCGCTAGCGGGTCGCCTGATGCTGATTCGCCATATGGGTAAAGCCGCATTCGCCGACCTGCAAGACGAGGACGGCAAAATTCAAATCTACCTCAGCAAAAAAGACCTCGAGCACTTCGATGCGGTGGCGCACCTCGATTTGGGCGATGTGGTCGGCGTGAGGGGCTTTCCCTTCGTCACCAAGACCGGACAGCTCACCCTACACGTCACCGAGTTCACCCCACTGGTCAAGTCACTTCGTCCGCTGCCAGACAAGTTTCACGGCCTGAAAGACCCAGAACTGCGCTCGAGACAGCGTTACCTCGACCTCATCGTGAACCTCGAGGTGCGCGCGACCTTCGCGCTGCGCTCGAGAATCTTGCGCCAGATTCGCAATTTTTTCGATGCCAGGGGCTTTATGGAGGTCGAAGGCCCCACCCTGCAAGCCATTGCGGGCGGCACCGAAGCCAAACCGTTCGAGACGCACCACAACGCGCTCGACCACAAGTTTTACCTCAGAATCGCGCTCGAGTTACACCTCAAGCGCTTACTCGTGGGCGGCTTCGAGAAGGTCTACGAGATTGGCCGGGTTTACCGCAACGAGGGCGTGGACCAGACCCACAACCCCGAATTCACCATGCTCGAGCTGTATCAAGCGTATGTGGATTACGAAACTATTCTCGAGCTGACCCAGGATTTGTTCAGCACCCTGGCGCTGGAAATCAAGGGGGGACCCGAGTTTGAAATTTACGGACAGGCGGTCAACTGGACCCGTCCCTTTGCCCGGATTGACTACCTCGAGTCGCTGCAAACTCACGTTCCAGAGCTGGATTTCGACCCACTGGACCTCGAGCGATTGCGTGAGTTCTGCGACGCCCGCTACCCGCAGTGGCGCAAAGTTCCTGACTATAAGCTGCTCGACAAGCTTTTTGGTCAGTACGTCGAGCCGCTGCTCATCAACCCCACCTTCGTGATGCACCATCCCACCGTCATCTCGCCTTTAGCCAAAGAGCACCGCTCGAGACCGGGCGTCACCGAGCGCTTCGAGCTGTTCTGCATGGGCTTTGAGCTGGCCAACGCTTTTTCGGAACTCAACGACGCGCTCGACCAGCGCTCGAGGTTCGAGCGTCAATCGGCCCGCCGGGACGCCGGAGACGACGAGGCCCACGAGCAAGACGAGGACTTTTTGCTGGCCCTCGAGTACGGGATGCCGCCTGCCGGGGGGCTGGGCGTGGGTATAGACCGCTTGGCCATGCTGCTGGCCGACAAGGAAAGCATCCGCGACGTACTGCTTTTTCCGCTGCTGCGACCCGAGAAAGGTTGAGCGTGAACGCAAGCTCGAGCCGAATGAACGACCTCACTGCCGCCATCACCGCCGGGGGGCGCTCGAGCCGTTACGGGTCCGACAAGGCGCTGGCCACGCTTAGGGGCCGGACGCTTTTGCAACGGGTGGCCGATTCGCTCGAGTTCTGCGCTCACAAACTTCTGATTGCTCCACACGGGAAATACGCGCTCGAGGGCTGGGAAGTCACGCCGGACCTGCACCCCGGCTGCGGCCCGCTGTCCGGTTTGGAAGCGGCGCTCGAGCGCACTCAGACCGACTGGATTGCGTATGCAGCAGTAGACATGCCCTTTCTTTCTCGAGAGCTGTGGACCGCCCTGATGGCAGTAGATTCTCGAGCGCAGGCCCTGGTTCCCCTGGACGCTCGAGGCAGGCCGCAACCGCTGGCCGCGCTGTACAGTCGCTCGAGTTTGCCCACCGTGAGAAAGTGGCTCGAGGGCGACGATTTCAAGATGGTGAACTTTTTAGGAGCGCTCGAGACCCAGTACCTCGGCTGGAACTTTCTTCTCGAGGCAGGTATACAGGAGAAGGTGTTTCTGAACGTGAACACGAGGTCAGACCTCGAGCAGCTCACCCTGCACCCTTGACGCCCTCACAAAACCTTTCTGTTACAATAACGCGTGCATTCTCAGCCGAAACTCAAACTGGCCCCCAGCATCCTCGCCGCCGACTTCGCCCGACTGGGAGAGCAGGTGCTCGAGGCCGATGCAGGCGGGGCTGACCTGATTCACATCGACGTGATGGACGGGCATTTCGTGCCCAACATCTCCTTTGGGCCAATGATGGTGGAGGTCTGCAAACGGGTCACGACCCTGCCGCTCGATGTTCACCTGATGATTGAGCAGCCCGAGCGCTATTTTGAAAGCTTCGCTCGAGCGGGTGCGTCCGGCCTCACTGTTCACGCCGAGGCCACAAACCACCTGCACCGCGCGGTTCAGCACATCAAAGACTTGGGTCTGAAGGCGGGCGTGGTGCTCAATCCGGGAACCCCGCTCGAGTTTTTGCAACCTGTGCTGAGGGATGTGGACCTGGTGCTCATCATGTCGGTCAATCCCGGTTTCGGCGGGCAAAAGTTCATCGAAAATTCGCTCGAGCGCCTCAAAACCGTGCGAGGCTGGATTGACCGTGAAAACCCTGAGTGCGACTTGCAGGTAGATGGGGGCATCACCCTCGAGACTATTTCACAAGCCAGAAACGCCGGGGCCAACGTGTTTGTAGCTGGCTCGAGCGTGTTCGGCTCTGTTTCAGGGGGACGGGGCAACATCGGGCAGAACATCGCCGCCCTCAAAATGGCCCTGTTGGAGACGGTTTAATGCGCCTGCGCGTGGATTTGACGCCTTACGGCGACTACTCGGACACCGTGGTGGTGATTGACGTGGTACGGGCCACCACCACCGCCGGGGTGTATCTCGAGAACGGGGCGCTCGAGCTGCACTTCGTGCGCGACATCGAAAGTGCGCTGACGGCAAGGGGCGAAAACGTGCTGCTGGCGGGCGAGCGCAACGGCCTGCCGCTGCCGGACTTCGATTTGGGTAACAGCCCGCTCGAGGCCAGTGGTCAGCGCTTTGACCACAAAGTTATAGTCATGAACACCACCAACGGCACCGGTGCGGCCTGGATTGCCGCCGAAAGCGGGAAGAACGTGCTGCTGGCCTCTCTGCGTAACGCGCACGCCGCCGCCCGCCGCGCCCGCGCCCTGGCGGTCGAGGAAATTGCGCTGGTCTGCGCTGGGGTGAGTGGTCGGGCCGGCATCGACGACATATACACCGCTGGGGTGCTGTGTGAGTACCTGCTCTCGATGGGCGACATCAGCCTGGACGACGGGGCGCGGGTGGCGCTCACCGTGCGGCGCAGCGCGGGCGACCCCATCGAGTTTCTGGCGTCTAGCACGGCGGCTCAGGCGCTCGAGAAGCTGGGCTTGGGCGCAGACCTGAATTTTTGCGCCGAGGTGAGCCAGTCCACAGTCGTGCCGATTCTGAGCGCCAGGAGCGAGCATTCGCTGATTTTTACCCCAGTGGGGTGAGAGTGCAGACATCAGAAGAAGGGTTTGGTGTGCTGACCTACTCGAGTTAAACCCTTCATCAAGGCTCTCGAGTCCGCCGTCGAGTCTAATGGGAGTATGAACCTCCCGATGACCCGTTTCGACGACTTCGACTACCCGCGCTTGCGTCTGAGTGTGGCGCTCATCGTGGGTCTGGCCGTGTTTTTCCTGCTTCCCGTTTCGCTCGAGCGCCGATTGCTCTACGCCTGGGACGCGGCGGCGCTGGTCCTGCTGGCCCTGTCGTGGTGGGTCATTTTGTCCGCCGACCCCAACTACAGCCGCAAAAGCGCCACCCGGCAGGACATCGGTGGGCGTTGGGTGGGGGTGCTGGTGCTGCTCTCGAGCGCCATCAGCGTCGTGGTGGTGGTGGTGATATTCCCTCGAGCACAAAAAGAGGTCAGCCTCGAGCGCTTGCTGCTCAGCGTTTTAGCGATTTTTGCGTCCTGGCTGCTGGTTCACACCACCTACACCTTTCGCTACGCCCGCAAGTATTACCAGGAAGGTGAGCACAAGGGCGCGCTGTCCTTTCCCGAGGACGAGGAACCCGATTTCCGCGATTTTGCTTATTTCTCGCTCAACATGGGCATGTGCTTTCAGGTGGCCGATATCGTCCCCGAGTCCAGGGCCATGCGCCGCACGGTGATGGGCCACGCGCTGCTCTCGTATGTGTTCGGCACCGGGCTGGTGGCTGTGACCATCAACATGCTGGCCTCGGTGTTGTAGGGAGCGGATTATGGGTTGTCAATGGTCAGTTTTTCGCCTCCGGTGGGTTCTTAGTCGTTGGCTCTTGGATAGTTTGCTCTCGAGCGGTCTGGCCCGGAAGGCGAGCAGGCCCAGAAGGTGCCGTTCTGCTCAAGCGGTCAAGCGTCGTCATCGGCGCTGTTTTGACCAAGAAGACGTGCCGTTTAGACCAAGACGCGAACAGGCCCGGTAGGCGGCCCGCCCCGAGAGGTGGCGTAGTTGGGCCAAGACAGTGCCGTTCTGCTCAAGACAGCGCCCAAAATCAAACCGACCAATAACCAAAAACTAATGACTCGCCAGAGGCGTATTCCCTTCACCCTCGAGCGTCCATAATGACCCCATGATTCAAGCCTTTGCCCAAAAGATTTTCGACAACATCGACCTCGTTCTGGTGGGCAAGCGCGAGGTCTCGAGCCTGGCGCTGGCGGCCATTTTAGCTGGAGGGCACGTTCTGCTCGAGGACGCGCCAGGAACCGGCAAGACCATGCTGGCCCGCGCCCTGGCCATCTCTTTGGGCCTCGAGTTCAACCGGATTCAGTTCACCCCCGACTTACTACCCGGAGACATCACCGGTATGAGCATCTACCGCGCCGGAGACTTCGAGTTCCGCCCCGGTCCGGTGTTCTGCGGCATACTCTTGGCCGACGAAATCAACCGCGCCACCCCCAAAACCCAGTCGGCGCTGCTCGAGGCGATGGCCGAATTTCAGGTTTCGGAAAACGGCGTCACCCACCCGCTGCCGCGCCCCTTCGTGGTGATGGCCACCCAGAACCCGCTCGAGTTCGAGGGCACCTTCCGGTTGCCCGAGGCGCAGTTAGACCGCTTTCTGGTCAAGCTCTCGGTGGGCTACCCCACGCTCGAGGGCGAGATTGACATGCTCTCGAGGCTGCGCGAAACCCACCCCATAGACACGCTGGGCCAGGTCTCGAGCGCTGCCGAGTTGCTTGAGGCCCGCGTGAAAGTGCGTCAGGTGCGCCTGTCCCCGGACCTGCTGCACTATTTGGCCACCCTGGTTCACACCACCCGCAGCCTGCCCGAGCTTTCGCTGGGGGCCAGTCCCAGGGCTTCGCTGGCGCTTCAGGGGGTGGCCCAGGCGCTGGCCGCGCTCGAGGGACGCGATTTTGTGGTTCCCGACGACCTCAAACGCGCTGCCGTGCCGGTGTTATCGCACCGCGTCACCGTCCGCACCGAGGCCCGTTTGGGCGGTCTGAGCGCCGTTTCGGTGATTGAGGAGCTGCTGGGAAGTGTCCCGGTTCCGGTAGAAGCGGCAAAAGTTTGAGCGGTGGACTACCCAAAAATGCAAGGGCTTCAGAAACAATGCTTTGAAAGAATTGGTACATCCTCCGAGTTTATGTACAGCTCTTTACAAGAACTCCGTTGTACTTTAAGCTTACAGATAGATGCCTAAAATTTTGAGGACATGGGAAGAAGAATTGCTTATAGGAGAAGACACACCATCAAAAATCGATTTATTTTTTCGCTTTATTGTGCTCAATATTCTACTATTTGTTGTTTCTTTTGTCATATTATTAATTATTTCTGAGTTATTTTTTGAATTTATACTTAAATTCAAATCATATATTGTAGTTTTGCCCCCTACTATTATATCAATTCTATTTACCTTAAGTCAAAGCTCAAAAACTGAGCTTAACAGAATGATTATTCTGAATAGAAAAACCTCGAAGTTATCTGTAATTATAACAGGGTTTGGTGGTAAATTAGTTAGTTATTCTATTTTTAGGTCTAGTGAGATAGAGTATGTGATTAAATACAAGGATAATAAGAGAGGATATTATCCAACATTTGTGACGAGTGTTGGTCTAAAAACTCTTTATGCTGTATATGATACAAAAGTGGATGAATCTGTCAAGTGTGATGATATGGTCATTATAAAAAATCAACCATTGAATGTCCATCAAATCTTATGTCTCACGTCTAAATTTTTAAACGTTACTTATAAATTTTAGATTTTTAGTGGGCTTCTCCTCTCAAACTATAATTCAACCGTCAAGCTGAGCGACGAATATTTGATTTTAGGTTGACCCATTTAAGCGCTTTCTACGAATGAAGAGAAAACCTGAGCAAGTTTGGGAAACGTTCAGACTCGAGTGCCCTGAATTCAAGCGAATCGAAAAACCTGCTCGAGCGTCTAAACTACTCCCATGCCTGTGCTCGAGCCATCTCAACTGTTCCAACGGGGGGCGGGGAAGCCCACCCACACCCTGCTCGACGTGCGCGCCCCGCTCGAGGTGGGGCGCGGCGCGCTTCCATACTCACGGTTCGAGCCGATTCTGACCGACTTAGAGCGGCATCAGGTAGGAATTCGCTACAAGGAGCGGGGGCAGGAAGAGGCCATAGAACTCGGCTACGAACTCACCGAACCTTTTCTACCCTCGAGAATAGAGCGCTGGCGCGAAATCAGTTCGCAGGGTCCCACCGCCGCAATGTGCTGGCGCGGCGGGTTACGCAGTCAACTGGCGCTCGAGTTCATGGATTTACCCGAAGTTCCCCGCGTGGCGGGCGGTTACAAAGCGGTGCGTCAGCACCTGATGGACTCCTTGCCGCAAGAGCTGCTCGAGCGGCAGATTCTGGTGCTCACCGGACTGACCGGGGCGGGGAAAACTCGGCTGCTGGGGGCGCTCGAGGAGAATGGTCAGCTCGAAGCGCTCGATTTGGAGGGTTTGGCCAACCACCGGGGCAGCGCTTTTGGAAACGTGGGCCAGCAACCCCCGCAGGCCACCTTCGAGAACGCTCTGGCCGCAGAAATCTTGCTCAGCCCGGCAAAAACCTTGTTGCTTGAAGACGAGTCCCGCAACATCGGACAGCTCGAGCTACCCCCTCCCGTGTGGGAAACCTTGCGTCAGGCCAGGGGAATTCTGCTCGAGGCCAGCGTGCAGGAGCGTTCACAGCAGATTTTCGAGGATTACGTGCGGATGGATACCGAGCGGCTGGGCCAGGAAACGCTGCGCCGCAATCTCGAGGCCAATTTTAATAAGCTCAAAAAGCGGCTGGGAACGGCTTCGGTGGAACGCGGAATTTCCATGCTCGAGGACGCAGAAAAAAATGGCGTATGGCTCGAGGCCGAGTCGCACCAGCCCTGGATTGAGCTGTTGCTGACCGAATATTACGACCCGCTGTACCGCAAGGGCTTGGAGAAGAGTGGGCGAGAAATCCTGTTTCAGGGCGATTTCGACGCGGTGCTCCAGTATTTGCGTGGCAACGCTCGAGGATGAGACATCAGATTTCAGACTTCAAAGCTAAAGCCCTGTTTTTTCTGTCGTGTCTTGGACAAAGCAGCACGTCTTGGGATAAACAGCACCTTGTAAGTTAGAGGAGGGACTGAGCACGATAGACTGCACCGCACCTGGACCCTCGAGGTCGTCCGATGGCGAGGTCGTCGTGCTGACCCATTTCCAATCGAGT
>Ga0123339_10000836_pt1 | contig 22234 bp, 21 predicted proteins | sample lystaG_FD_89956 | JGI IMG/M metagenome (GOLD analysis project Ga0123339, IMG submission 89956) | Glacier valley bacterial and archeal communities from Borup Fiord, Nunavut, Canada, to study Microbial Dark Matter (Phase II) -... | ecosystem: Environmental > Aquatic > Freshwater > Ice > Glacier ...
CCTCTCACGCGCTCGTGGTGGCCGACATGCCGTTCATGTCCTACCAGCTTTCTGCCGATGACGCGGTGCGCAATGCCGGTCGCTTTCTTGCCGAGGTAGGCGCCGGTGCGGTCAAGCTTGAAGGCGGCATGCAGGTAGCGTCGCTTGTAGAGCGTATGGTCGGTGCCGGCATCCCCGTCATGGGGCATCTGGGACTCACGCCGCAGTCGGTCAACGCCTTTGGCGGATACCGGGTGCAGGCGCGCGACGTCCAGGCGGCCGAGCAGCTTGTCGCCGACGCCCTGGTGCTTGAAGCGGCCGGGGCTTTCGCGGTCGTTCTGGAACTCGTTCCGGCCGAGGTCGCGACCATGGTGAGCGAGGAGCTCTCCATACCCACGATCGGCATTGGAGCGGGCGGCGGCTGCGACGGGCAGGTGCAGGTCTTCCACGACCTGCTCGGCATGGGGGAGTTCGTGCCGCGACATGCCAAGCGTTATGCGCAGGTAGGCACGGCTATCACCGGAGCGGTCGCGGCGTATGCCGCAGAGGTTCGTGAGGGTGCGTTTCCCGCCGAGGCGCAGCTCACGCATGCTGACGCCGACGTGATCGCTGAGTTGGAGCGCAGAGTGCCGTTCACTGAGGGGGAGGATGCGTAGATGGAGCGTCTCGTATCAAAGGCGGAGGTTCGGCAGGCCGTACGGGCGGCCAGGCACAACGGACAGACGGTGGCGCTCGTACCCACCATGGGTGCGCTGCACGAGGGGCACCTGACGCTTGTGCAGGAGGCATGCAAACGCGCCGATTACGTCGTCGCCTCGGTATTCGTCAATCCCATGCAGTTCGGTCCCACGGAGGACTACGGTTCCTATCCGCGTGATATCGAGCGTGACCTGTCGATGCTTTCCGCCGAAGGAGTGGATCTGGTGTTCACTCCCACGCCTGAAGGCATGTACGCGCCTGACGCGAGCGTGGCGGTCGATCCCGGTATCATGGGCGCACTGTGGGAGGGTGCCATCCGGCCCATCCACTTCCGCGGCGTGTGCACGGTGGTGGCCAAGCTGTTCTCCATCGTGGCGCCTGACCTCGCTTTCTTCGGCGAGAAGGACTACCAGCAGCTGCAGATCATCAGGCGTATGGTTCGCGACCTCGATCTGCCGGTGAAAGTGCAGGGCGTTCCCATCATGCGCGCCGCCGACGGACTCGCGCTCTCAAGCCGCAACGTCTATCTCTCGGCGGAGGAACGCGCCGCTGCCACCGCCTTGTACAGGTGCCTGATCGCCGCTGCAGAGGGCGCTCGCGAGGGGCAGCACGACACCGTGGCGCTCGGTGCGCTCATGCGCACTATCGTCGCTGCGGAGCCGCTGGTGACGATCGAGTACGCCGAGGTCGTCGACCCAGACTCACTTGTCCCCATCGAGACGCTGACCGCGTCTGCTCGAGGCATCGTCGCGGCACGCATCGGCACGACCCGACTGATCGACAACATGGCCGTCGCACCGCGTTAGGAGACACATGGAGACCGTCGTCGACCTGCACGCCCGGATCCGCGCGCTTGCGATGGAGCGCGATGCTGTTGTGCTCGCGCACAACTACCAGCGGGCCGAGGTGCAGGACGTCGCCGATTTCGTGGGAGACTCCCTGGGCCTCTCCCGTCAGGCTGCGGCCACGCAGGCTTCGGTGATCGTGTTCGCGGGCGTTACCTTCATGGCCGAGACGGCGAGCATCCTGGCGCCCGGCAAGACCGTTTTGCTACCCGAGCTAGGAGCCGGCTGCCCCATGGCCGACATGATCACCGCCGAGCAGGCGCTCGCCTTCAAAGCTGTCCATCCCGGGCTGCCGCTCGTGACCTACGTGAACTCGTCGGCGGCGGTCAAGGCCGTCACCGACGTCTGTTGCACATCGGCTAATGCGGTCGAGGTGGTGCGGTCCCTCGGCGCGCCTCGTGTATTGTTTGCGCCCGATCGCAATCTGGCGGCGTGGGTAGCCTCCCTGCTGCCCAGCGTTGAGGTCATCGCCTGGGACGGACGCTGCCCCGTGCACGATGAGGTGACGGCGGCGCAGGTGCTGGCGGCACGCGCCGCACATCCGCACGCCGAGGTGCTCGTGCATCCGGAGTGCCGCCCGGAGGTCACCGCCATCGCCGATGCGGTGCTGTCCACCTCGGGCATGCTGCGTCATGCGGCGGACAGCCCGGCCACCGGATTCATCATCGTGACCGAGGCCGGCCTGCTGCACGGTCTGGCCAAAGCTGCGCCGGACAAGGAGTTCTATAAGCTCTCGCCGCAGGTGCTGTGTCCGAACATGAAGTTGACCACGCTGCAGAAGGTGCATGATACCTTGCGCGACATGACCGGGCAGGTCCGCGTGCCGGACGCGACGCGGCTTGCCGCCCTCGGCGCTGTCGAGAGGATGACCGAGATTGGCTGACGGGAAGGCTACCTCGGCGGCTCGCACGCTGCCGGAGGCGCTCAAGCGGCGCTATCTGCTGGAGTTCGATACAGACGCGCTCGTGCAGCACGACGTCCATGTGCTCGTCATCGGCTCCGGCATCGCGGGACTCACGGTGGCGCTGCATGCCGCGGAGTTCGGGACCGTGGCCCTGGTGACCAAAGGTGAGATCGCCGAGACCAACACGTGGTATGCACAGGGGGGTATCGCCGGCGCTGTGGGCGAGGCCGACTCGGTGCAGCTGCATCTGGCCGACACGCTGGTGGTGGGCCAGGGCCTGTGCGAGACCGACGTGGTCGAAGCCGTGGTCGGCGAGGCGCCGGCCGCACTGCGCGACCTCGTGGCGCGCGGCGTGACCTTCGACCGCGGCGATGACGGCGTGGTAGAGCTTGCTCGCGAGGGCGGGCACAGCCTGCCGCGCGTGCTGCATTCGGGCGACGCCACCGGCGCCGAGGTGCAGCGCACGCTTTCAGAGCTCGTGCGTGCCGAGCCCGCCATCCGGCTGGTGGAAGACGCGTTCCTCATCGACCTGCTCACCGCTGAAGGGCGCTGCGCAGGTGCGCTCGTGCGCGATCCGGTGACAGGTCTGCCCGAGGTCTACCGCGCCGATGCGACCGTGCTGGCCACCGGCGGCTGCGGGCAGGCGTTCAGGGTGACCACGAATCCGCTCGTCGCCACGGGCGACGGGATGGCCGCCGCATGGCGAGCCGGCGCGCAGCTCTCGGACATGGAGTTCATGCAGTTCCACCCCACCGCGCTCGATAGCGCCGCGAGCCCTAAGTTCCTCATCACCGAGGCGCTGCGAGGCGAGGGAGCGTATCTTCTCGACGCCGATGAGAAGCGTTTCATGCTCGGTGTGCATCCGCTTGCCGAGCTTGCGCCGCGCGACGTCGTGAGCCGCAAGATCGAGGAGGTGATGGCAGCGACCGGGCGTCCAAATGTGTGGCTGGACGCCCGTCATCTCGGCGGAGAGTACCTCGAACATCGGTTCCCGACCATCTGGACGGCGTGTCTGGAGGCGGGCTACGACCTTGGCCGTGACCTGCTTCCCGTGGCGCCTGCGGCGCACTACATGGTGGGCGGCGTCCGCGTGGACATCCATGGTCGCACCTCTGTTCCGGGCCTGTTCGCCTCGGGAGAGGTCGCCTGCACTGGTCTGCACGGCGCCAATCGTCTGGCGAGCAACTCGCTTCTGGAAGGCCTCGTGTTCTCGCGACGTATCGCACGTATGCTGGAGGATGTCGAGACGCGTTCCCACAGTCCGCGCATCGTCTCGGGTCCGCTGTCCGGCGTTGCGCGGCCGGATGTGGCTGGCTTGCGCGTGTGCCTGCAGGCGACGATGACCTCGCTTGTGGGGATGACCCGCACCGGCGAGCAGCTGGCGACCGCAGCTGCCGAGATCGACGTGCTACTGGCCCGCACGGGTGAAGCGGCGGTGCCCGATCGTGAGCAGTTTGAACTCGAGAATCTCGCCACCGTCGCCGCGCTGATCACCCGCGGGGCATGGACGCGAACCGAGAGCCGCGGCACGCACTTCCGCGGTGACGCGCCCCAGCGCGACGACGAGCACTGGCGCCTGCATCTGGTATGGAGCCGTGACGCCGCCGTGGCCGAGATACCCGTGCGCCCGGCTCCTGCCAACGCCGCCAGCTAGGAGAAACGTATGCTGACCGTCCCGCCGTGCGACGAGCTCCTCATCGCGGATATCGCTGCCGACCTTGGCATCGACCCCACGCAGCTTGCGCGCGGCCCGGTGTCGGGCCTGCTCGAGCGCGACGTGACTTCCTGGTCGATCATAGCTGCCGATGCGGTCTTTGCCGGCGGCATCGTGTCGCGCTCGGCCGGTGTGATCTGCGGTCTGGCGGTTGCGCGGCGTGCCTTCGAGCTTGTGGCGGATGGCGCCGGCATGGCTGGAGCGGTCACGTTCACGCAGACCTGCGATGACGGCACCGCGGTGCATCCGGGCATGACGGTCGCCACGGTGACCGGTCCCGCGCGCGTGGTGCTTGCCGCGGAGCGCACTGCGCTCGACATGCTGATGGTGCTCTCGGGTATCGCGAGCGAAGCGGCGCGCTGGCAGGCGGCAGCCGGACCTGTGCTGCAGGTGCTCGACACGCGCAAGACCCTGCCGGGGCTGCGCGCGCTGTCCAAGTACGCGGTCGCGTGCGGCGGTGCGCATAATCACCGGGCGGGACTGTGGGATATGGTGCTCGTCAAAGACAATCACATCCGGGCGGCCGGCGGCATCGACGCCGCCGTGCATGCGGCGAGGGCTGTGCATCCTGAGCTTGTCGTCGAGGTCGAGGCTGACACGATAGCGCAGGCACTCCAGGCTGCTGTGGCCGGTGCCGATGTCGTGCTGCTGGACAACATGGACGACGACCTCTTGCGCCAGGCGGTGACCGCGGTGCGTTCGGCTGCGCAGAAGACCGGCGCGCGTTGTCTGACCGAGGCGTCCGGCAACATCACCTACGCCCGCCTCGCAAGGCTTGCGGCAACCGGCGTCGACCGCGTCTCCGCGAGCGCCATCACGCTTGCCCGCGGCCTCGATCTGGGTCTCGATGAGCTTGCCGCCTCATCCGTACGTCCGGACGTGGTCCGATGAGCGGGGTTCACCGATGATCGTGGATGCCGAGAAGATCCAGAATGCATACCTTGCGTGGGCGCGCAGGGCCGCACCGTTCGGCCTGGTGCTCCTTGCGCTGATCGGTGCCGAGCAGGCCGCTTCGGCGGCGGGCTTTTGGGGTGCGCCGGGAGCTGATGCTTCAGTCCGACCCATCGGCTGGACTGTGGGAGCGGCGGCGATATTCATCGGCCGCGGCCTGAAATACCGCGATCTCACCTCTGACGCCGATCCGCTTGCGGCTGCCGCCGGTACCTCCTGGACGTTGCTTGGTATGGCGCTCGCTCCGGCGCTTGTTGGCTTTGTTCTATCGTTCATGACCCGGTTCGCGGCCGATTTCTACCTGTTGCTCGCGGTTTCGCTCGTGGGTTATGGTGTGCTTTTCCCACGGCTTGAACTATGGCGTCGGTGGATCGGCGTCGGTGACGCATTTGATGAAGGGCGTGACCCTGAGAAGGGAAGTGGTCATCGATGAACGATCGTAGGAGCGCCATAGCTCGTGCGCTGCTGACCTCTGAAGGCGCCACGCTCTCTGGCGAGATGCTCGCGGGCAAGCTCGGCGTGACGCGTGTGGCGGTCGCCAAGCATATAGCCACGCTGCGTGAGCTCGGATTCGACATCGAGTCGCTGCATCGTTCGGGATATCGGTTGCGTTCGATCCCTGACTTCGCGCTTCCTGAGACCGTCGGTCCGCTGGTCACTGACTCGCTGTGGTGCCGGTTTGAGGGCAGCCGGACCACGCAGTCGACCAACGATGACGCAAAGCGGCTGGCTAGAGCAGGCGCTGAAGAAGGAACGGTCGTGGTCGCCTCCTATCAAAAGGCCGGTCGTGGCCGTCTGGGAAGAGAGTGGAGCTCACCGGAGGGTGGCGCTTACTTCTCGGGTATACTTCGCCCTGTCATGTCACCCGCGGATGCTTCGCAGCTGTCGCTCGTGGTGGCACTTGGCGCGGCGTCGGGTCTTGAGACGCTCGGACTCCATGCACGCATCAAGTGGCCCAACGATCTCATCCTCGATGGGCGCAAGGTGGGCGGAATCCTTCTGGAGATGTCCGCTGAGGCTGACTCGGTGGAGTGGCTGGTCTTTGGGATGGGGATCAACGTCCGTTCCGCTCGGGGCATGCATCCGCATGCCGTTTGTGTGTGCGATCTGCTGCCCGATGCCCGTCCCCCCATGGTCGCGGCCGCCGCATTGGACGGGATCGCCTCGGCGTACCGGCGCTTCATGAGTTACGGTTTTGCTTCACTGCAGCCAGGCTATGAACAACGTGATGTGCTGGCCGGGCTTCCGGTCACCGTCCGAGACGCAAAGGGCGGTGTGCTTGCCGACGGCATAGCCGGGGGAATCGATGCATTGGGCCGCCTTCTTGTGGGCGATCGTGTTGTCACGGCTGGCGAAGTCACGCTGCGTTCGCCTCAAGTTGACGGCTGAACACTAGGCAGTTAGGGTGTAGCGACCGACAGGTAGATAGATCATCCTCCAATGAAAGAAGGCATTATGCCCGCTAAAAAAGGCGATGTCGTCGTTGTTCATTACACCGGCACTTTGACCGATGACACTCAGTTTGACACCAGCCGCGGCCGCGAGCCTATGACGTTCACGATCGGCGAAGGCGCGGTCATTCCCGGTTTTGAGAATGCGATCATCGGGCTTGAGCCCGGCGAGAACATCACTGTCACCATCGAGCCCGCAGAAGCGTACGGTTTTCGTCTTGAAGACGCCGTTCATGACGCGCCTGTGAGCATGTTTGGTGCCGAGATGGCTCCCGCAGAAGGAACCGTTGTCACGCTTGTGAGCCCCGATGGCACGCAGTTCCCGGCGACGGTGGGTGCGCCCAGCGAGGACGGAACGACCGTCCTGCTCGATCTCAACCACCCGCTTGCCGATGAGACCCTCAACTTCGATATCGAGCTTGTGGAGATCATCGAACCCGCTGTGCAGTAGTCGCACAAAGGATTGACTGACGCCGTCTTCCGGAATAACGTAAACCACTATCAGTTTAGAGTTTACGTTACTTTCGGGAGGCGGCATGTCTGTTTCTGCACGACTGCGTACGAAGGATTTCACAGTGGCGGCTCTGTTTGCCGCACTGATCGCCGTCTCGGCATGGGTCAGCTTCCCGCTCGGTGAGGTGCCGGTGACCCTGCAGACGCTGCTGGTGACGCTCGCGGCGCTGATGCTTGAGCCGGTTCCCGCTCTTGCGGCTGTGGGGACCTACATCCTGCTGGGCGCCGTGGGCCTGCCGGTATTCGCAGGTGGCAAGGCCGGGGTCGCCGTGCTCTTTGGACCGACCGGCGGCTTTCTCATCGGTTTTTTGGTGGGTGCGTGGCTGTGCAGCCTCGTGCGACTCACCGCGGCCCGTCATCTTTCGCGCCTCACGGCCGATATCCTCGGTGCAGCCGTCTTCATGATCGTGGTCTACATCCTGGGAGTGGCCCAGTTGGCTGCCGTGACCGGCATGGCCGCAGGCAAGGTGCTTGCCGTGGCGGTGGTGCCGTTCATTCTTGGCGACGTGCTCAAGGCTGCAGGCGCCGTGGCGCTTGCCGGAACGCTGCGCCGGGCGTTGCGTCGTTAGAGTCTTTCTGTCACGTGTCAGACTCTCCCGATATGATGGGACTGTTCCCTCATGTGGAGAGGAAGGCCGATGACCCGGGCTTTACGGTTTATGCACGCTGCTGACCTGCATCTGGACGCGCCGTTCAAAGGTGTGGACGCAACTGATCCACGCGTTCGTGAAACGCTTTTGCGCTCCACCTACAGCGCGCTCGATGCGCTTGTGGACGCATGCATAGAGCACGCTGTGGACTTTCTGGTCGTGGCGGGAGATGCGTACAACAGCGTCGATAAGAGCACGCGCGCGCAACTTGCGTTTCAGCGGGCGATGCAGAGGCTGGCGGACGCGGGCATACCGGCCTATGTGGCCTGGGGCAATCACGATCCTTCCAGCGGCTGGACTGCGGGCATTCCGCTTCCGACGTCGGTGCATGTCTTCTCGGACAGCGCGGTGGAACGCGTGGTGTGGGAGGACGGCGATCTTTCCTGCGCGCTTTACGGTCGCAGCTTCCGTCGCCGTGCGGAGACCGCAGATCTGTCGGCTGGCTACCGGCGTTCTGTGGACGATGTTCTTTCGGTGGGCATCTTGCATACCAACGTCGGCGGGCATGTCGGCTACGGCGATTACGCTCCCAGCACTCTGGAGGGCCTGGTCTCGGCGGGAATGGACTATTGGGCGCTCGGACACATTCACCAGCCTGAGGTGCTTCTCAACGGGCAGGTGAGCGTTGCGTACTCTGGATGCACGCAGGGTCTGGACCCCACGCAGACCGGCCGTCGCGGTGCGTGGCTGGTGACGCTCTCGTCGGGCGCGGCCACTATCGAGCCGGTGGATACCGCGGCTGCGGTCTGGGAATCGCGGACGATCGACGCGGCGAACGCCGCTGGAATCGAGGACGTGCGCACGGCGCTTGCTGCAGCATGCGACGCTGCCCGGGGTTCCGAAGCGGGCCGTCCGGTGCTCGTACGCATCGACCTCACGGGTCGCAGCGAGGCGCACGCGCAGCTGCAACACGCCGGTGTTCTTGAAGACCTGTTGGCTGATATCCGCGAGCACGGCATGGATTGCGAGCCCTGGGTGTGGACCGATCGGCTGCGCGATCGTACGCGCCCCGCCGTCGATCTTGAGGAGCTGCGCGCGAGCGAGGATTTCGCGGGCGATGTAGTGCGTTTGGCTGATGAGCTGCTCGCGGATCCTTCACAGGCCGAGGCGTTGGTAAGCTCCCTTACCGCGCCGCTCAAGAACAAGATCGGCACTGACTTCAACGCACCTGATGTGCTCGAAGTGATCGCGGCTGCACGTGACGTAGCGCTCGATCGGCTGCTGGCGGAGGACGGACGATGAGGCTGCGACGTATTGAAGCAGTGCGCTTCGGGCAGCTTGACGACGCCAGCCTCGGAGACCTCGGCGACAGATTGACCGTGGTATCGGGCCCAAATGAGGCTGGTAAGACGAGCTTCATGACGCTCGTTCGCCACGTGCTCTACGGGTTTCCCACGCGCAGCGATGCCGACAAGGATCGAGGCTATGAAATTTTGGGAGGTCAGCGTGAAGGACGCCTTGTGTTCGACGACGGTTCATCGAGCTGGGCCATCTCGCGCGTAGACGGAAAGCGCGGCGGTAGCTGTTCTGTGCACGCGTTGTCTGGTCCTGAGCGGCCGGACCTTGTCTCTGAGATCTGCCTTGGAGTGAGCCGTCTGGCATTTAACGTCGTGTTCGGTTTTGGCGTGGACGAGCTTGCGAGGATCGAGTCACTGGCGGGCACCGACGACGACGTGATCTCTCGGCTGTATGCCGCGGGAGCCGGTCTGCGCGTGAGTCCTCATGACGTTCACGCCACCCTGCAGGCTGATGCGGTCGACATCTTCACGCCACGCGGTCGCTCCAAAAAGCAGATGACCGCACTGCTCGACGAGCTCAAGGCCGATCGGACCGAGCTGCGCACTCTGCAAGCTGGCGCCGATTTCTTTGCCGATGATCGGCAGCGTTTGAGCCTGCTGGACGGCGAGTTGACGACGGCCCGTGCGCAACGCGATGCGCATCAGAACGCCCTCACGCGTTACTCGAATGCAGCCGACCGGCTGACTGACCGTCTTGAGCGGATCAAGTCCTGTGAAGACGAGTTGTCTGAGTTGCGCGCGGACCTCAAGACCGCAGCGGAGCATAGGGAAGCAGCACATCCCGATGACCGGGTGCTCCTCGTTGCTGATGAGCTCGACGCGCGTATCGGACAGGCCGTGGCCTACGGGCAGTGGCGGACTGCGCTGCGTGCCGAGCAGGACGCTATGACTCAGGCGCAGCGAGAGCTTTCCGCGATAGCCGGTCAGGCCGATCTCGAAGTCGAGGCGCTGCTTGCAATCGATGTGAATGTCGCGCGAACGACGATGTGCGATGACGCGCGCGACGATCTCGCGCGGCTGCAAGCGGATCTTGAGTCACGACAGCGCGACGCGGCTAACAAGTCCGCGGCCGCGCTGCGGGTTGCCGCAGACGTTGCCAGGGCATGCGATGCCTGTGAGCTGCCGCAAGGAACCGATGCGGTGGATCGTGTTGCAGAGCGTCTCGCCGCGCTCGAAGTCCTGGAGTCTGCCAGCTCCATGCCGCCCGCATCTCACACTCAGGCGCCGGCTTTAGTGCTCCTCGGCTCCGGTGTGGTCGCACTGCTCGCTGGGCTTTCGCTTCGTGAGTACGTGGCTGTGGCCATCGGTGTCGTGCTCGTGCTCGCGGGGGGGTTCTTTCTCCTTCGGCATAGGGGGACTGCCGCGCCGGTTTCTGATAACAGCAGCGCCCTGGAAACCCTGGGTATGAGCGCTGCACCTACAGGTATGAGCCTTGCGAGAAAACGGCGCTTGCTTGACGCGTGTCGTTCGGCGTTCGAGGTACAGAAGCGTGCCGGGCAGGAAGCAGAGGAAGCCGAGAGCGATGTCGAGCACTCGCTGAGTGCGCTTTCCGTCAGGCAGGCGTTATGGGCAGAGTGGCTCGTCGCGCAGGGAATTGAGAGCAGACTTACGCCCGCGCAGGCATCGGGACTGTTCGCGTATGCGCGAGAGGCGCATCAGGCGCATGAGATTCATGAGGGCGCTGGAGAGCGTTTGTCGCGCATCGAGACGTCGATGCGCGACTACGCCGATGGTCTCGCCCGGACCATGCGAAACTTCACGGACGTTCCGGAGCACCCCGAGCCTGATGAGGTCTTGATGCTGGTCAGCAAGGCGAAAGAGACGCTGGGCGCTGCGCGCACGGCGCAGACGGCGCACGACGCTGCCGTCAACCGTGAAGTCGAGGTGACAAACCGGGTCGGCGCAGCTGAAGCGCGCCTCAAGAGCGCACGCGAAGACGCCACGACCGTCTTGGCCGAGTGCGACATGAGCGAGGGTGGTTCTCTCCAGGCGATAGAACAGGCCGCACAATCCGAGCGCGCCGCTGTTCAGGATGCGCATAACGCGTGTGACACGTTCTCCGAGGAGCACGCTCGGCTCGATGAGCGTCTGACTGCCCGTGAGCACGATGTCCGAGACGCTGAACTTCAGCTTGGGATCGCAGGTCTACTTGAGCGTATCGCTGCTTGCTCCGAGCGCTATGCGGTGCTTTCGGTCGCCGCTGAGCTTGTCGCCAGGGCGCAGAAGAGTTACGAACGCGAACGCCAACCGCTCGTGGTCAAGCAGGCTCAGCGCGCGTTCTGCGACATCACCGCAGGTCGTTACACTGGTCTCACGATTCCATTGTCGGGTGAGGCGGTCGAGGTGTCCGACGGGCATGCGTCGGTCAAGAAGGCAGACCATCTGTCGCGTGGTACCGCTGAGCAGATGTATCTCGCATTGCGTCTCGGCCTGGTCGCATCGCTTCAGGACGTAGGCCCCGGTTTGCCGGTATTGATGGATGATGTGCTCGTCGACTTTGACCCGGAACGTAAGCTCGGAGCCACCCGCGCGATCGCCCAGCTTTCCGAACAGCGGCAGGTGGTCGTGTTCACCTGCCATCCTGAGACGGCGGATTTGTTCTTGCAGGTGAGTCCAGATGCGGTTCGCATCGATCTGGACAGGTGCCGATAGGGGCTGCCGTTCAGCGCGTGGAGTAGGTCGTTTGATGCTCTGGCTTAGTCGCCGAGGGCAGGAAGCTCGATGGTGAACACCGAGCCGCCGCCGGGGCGGTTGGCCGCCGTGATGGAGCCTGCATGCGCCTGTACGATCGCCTGTACGATCGCCAGGCCCAGACCGGCGCCGCCACTGGAGCGGTCACGGCTCGCCTGTGCGCGGTAGAAACGGTCGAAGAGGTGGGGTAGCGCGTCTGGAGGGATTCCCGGGCCGTCGTCGAGGACGCTGAGCACAGCGAAACCCGCTCTGGTGGACAGGCGTATCATCACGTGTCCGCCAGGCGGGGTCGCACGTGACGCGTTGTCCACCAGATTGGATACCACTTGCTGCAGCCGGTCCGAGTCGCCCAGCACGGTGGGTGCATCCCCTTCGACCGACACCGCCATATTGCGATCATCGGTGAGTGCTTCCAGCCCGGCGGCCGCTCGTTCAGCCACTACGCGCAGTCGCACACGACGCAGGGGGAGTTCGCCGGTCGCGCCTTCGATGCGCTCAAGAGTCAGCAGGTCGTTGGCGAGCCGGGCCAGTCGGTTGGACTCGCGCACGATCGTCTCCAAGAACCGGTTCGCGTCGTCTGTAGGGACGTCGCCTTCCAGGAGCGTTTCCGCAGCACCGCGTATGGCGGTCAGCGGCGTACGCAGCTCGTGGCTCACGTCCGAGACGAAGCGTGACTTGCGGTGCTCTTCTGTCCTGAGTTCGCTGACCATCTGCTCGACTTCATCGGCCATCGCATTGAACGCCACTGCTACTGCGCGGGTCTCGGAAGCGCCGATCGGTGTCACGCGCACAGTGTGGTCGCCTCCCGCGAATGCCGAGGCGCCCTTGCTCAGCTCGCTGAGTGGTTGCGAGACCCAGCGCGTCAGCGTTTCAGCCATCACCAGGGTCACGAGCGCGAACAGACCGATCACCACCATGAGGCGCGATTGGTACTCTTTGAGCAGCGTCATGATGGAAAACGTCGTCGCCGAGACGTAGGACGCGCCGATTACTTGATCGTTGTGCCAGATGGGCTGGGCGATGTAGAGCCCCACGTGGCCGTCGGCTGTTGTGCGCGTGGAGGCTCCATATCCTCCGTTGAGCGCATCGCGTATCTCCGACAGACGTGCGTAGCCGATTCCGACGCCGTCGGGGCCTGAAGAGTCGATCAGTGCGTTCCCACCACTGTCGAGGATACGTATCCTCGAGACGATATCGGGTGCTGCTGTGCTGAGCGCTTTGTTGAGCGCTGCCACGGTGTCTGCGGAGAGACCGCCTTCGCTGTTCATCGGAGACTGCGCCGTGATCTGGGACACGAGGATAGCCTCGGCGCTGAGCCGCTCTTCAAGTTTGCGGAGCGCGAAGCCTTCGAGCTCTTTAAGCGAGTACACCGAAAGTCCGGCGGCCGCCACGAGGGCGACCGTCAGGAATGCGGCGAGAAGGCGTGTGCGGATCGATGAGCGCACTGATCAGTCGCTGATACGGTAGCCGTAGCCGCGCACGGTCTCTACGACAGCAGGATCCACGCCGGCCTTTTCAAGCTTGTCGCGCAGCCGCTTGACGTGGGTGTCCACCGTCTTGGTCTCCACCACGTACTGCCAGTTCCATGCCTGTTTGAGGAGTTGCTCACGCGACAGGACCTTGCCGGCGTGCCGCATCAGGCAGGCGAGTAGCTCGAACTCGCGCGGCGTCAAGTCGATCTCTTCGTCGCCGTGCATGGCCACGTGAGCGGCTTCGTCCAGCGTCATGCCGGCCGTGACGATCACATCGCCGGTGGCGGTTCCCTCGGTCGTGGTGCGTCCGGCCGAGCGCCGCAGCAGCGCCTTGACGCGCGCGAGCAGCTCACGGACTCCAAAGGGCTTGGAGAGGTAATCATCGCCCCCCAGCTCGAGGCCGACGACTTTGTCGAGTTCGGTATCGCGTGCCGAGAGGAACAGGACAGGAACGTCGCCGCTCGCCCTCAAACGACGGCAGACCTCGTAGCCGTCGGTTCCGGGTAGCATGATGTCGAGGATCACCAGGTCAAACGGTTCGGTTTCTGCGAGCGCGATGGCTTCATCGCCATCTTTTGCGCTCGTGACCTCGTAACCTTCCTTGCGCAGGTTGTAGGATACGAACTGCACGATGGATTCCTCATCGTCAACGACAAGGATCCTAGCCGGTGTCGGCGTCATAAGACCTCCCAATATCCGGGCGTCGCAATCTGAGCTGATGATAGCACCCTGGCAGGTCTGTCAGCTGCTGTGTTGCCCCTCCGTCATACGTCTGTCCGCAGAATGGAGCTCGTCATGATCCTCGCAGTGGATGTCGGTAATACCCAGACCGTGCTCGGCACCTTTGATGGCGACACGATAATAGGTCATTGGCGGATCGGTACCGATCCTTCCATGACCGCCGATGAGCTGCGTCTTTGTATCCTTGGACTGCTGTCGCTTGAGGGGATCGACGTGGTCGATGTGACGAATGTCATCATCTCGTCGGTGGTGCCGTCGCTGACGGCCGCATACGTTGAGGTCGCCGGACGTATCGGCGTGTCCGACCCGATGGTGGTAGGGCCGGGTATCAAGACCGGCATGCCGATTCACTACGACAACCCGCATGAAGTGGGAGCTGACCGCATCGTCAACGGGGTCGCGGCGTTTGATGAGTACGGCGGACCGGTCGTGGTGATCGACCTGGGAACGGCCACCACGCTCGACGTCATAGACAGCAACGGTGCTTATCTTGGCGGTGCTATCGCGCCCGGAGTGGAGACAAGCGCCGCGGCGTTGTTTGCGCATGCCGCGCGCCTATCGCAGGTAGACCTTGCGGTGCCCGAGAACGTCATCGGCAGCAATACCCGCGTGTCAGTGCAGTCGGGGCTGATCGTGGGGCACGCCGCCATGATCGATGGTCTCGTCGGCCGTATCGAGTCCGAGTTGGGTGTCCCATGCGAGGTGGTCGCTACCGGTGGTCTGGTCGAGCTGATCGCTCCTCTGTGCGAGACCGTGAAGCACGTAGAGCCCGATCTCACACTCAGGGGGCTCATGCTTGTGTTCCAGCGTAATCTGCCCGGAAAGTCCGATCGGGCATGAAGGTTGCTTAAGCAGACTCTTGACGGCCCGTCCCGTTTTTAAGGGGGCGGATGACACGTCACGTTGTTACCAGGTGTTTGGCAATGGTACTATCCGGTTGTTCAGGCAAGCAGCGCAAAGGCAGTGACGTGTTCTCCGCAAGCCTTCCTGTGCGCCGCGTCCAGTGGTGTTATGACCTTGTCCGCAAGGAGTGAGTGCACATGAATAAGAGGGCCAAGCAGCGCCTGATCGTTGTCACTGCCATTGTCCTAATAGCCGTAGGCGTGTTGATCTACGCCACGAGTCAGGGTTCGGCAGGCGGCGCGTATCAGAAGACGGTTGCCCAGGTAGCAGCCGACAAAACACTTGTCGGGGAGCAGGTGCAGGTGAGCGGTCCGGTGCTCGCCGGTTCATGGAAGGCGGGGCAGCGTCCGTTCGTCTTCAAGATCACCGATCAAGGTAAGTCCGATGGTGCCCAGCTCGAAGTCATCTGGAAAGGCGCTGTCCCCAGTGCGTTCGGTGACGGGACGGTCGCCATCGTCAAAGGCATCGTAGGGGACGATGGGGCGCTTGCCGCTACCTCGCTGGTGACGCAGTGCCCCTCCAAGTACGCTTCGGCGACCGATGCGTTGACCGTGGGCGATATGGTGAACAAGGGCGAGAACTTCCTTGACAAGCCGGTGAAGGTGACTGGCTATGTCGGCGCGGACTCGGTGAAAGCAGTAGGCGATGCCGAGCGTTTCAAGCTCACCTCTGAGATAGGCGGCGGAGATTCGCTGTCCATCACCTATTCAGGCGCCCTGCCTGATGGGATGAAAGACCTCACCAAGGTCGTATTGAGCGGGCAGCTGGGGAGCGATGGTGTCTTCACTGCCACGGAAGTGTCACTGGACCAGGCCGCTAAGTAACAGGTTTCTCAAGCGGCGCAGCACTGATCGATACAACGAGCGGAGTAACGCATGAGCTTGACGACTCTGGGCAACATCCTCCTGGCGTTTGCGGGCGTGGCTGCCATCGCGTCTATCGGTAGTATCGCTACCGGGCGGCGAATGCGTGGCGGTGACAATCTGGTAGACATGGGGCATTACCTCACCTACGCCGTTATGGCGTGCACCTCGCTGGCTATCCTGCTACTGGCGTCGGCGTTTTTGGGCAACAACTTCAGCCTCGAGTACGTCGCATACAACCACCCAACGGTGACGGGTGCGTGGGCATGGCTCTACAAGCTCTCTGGTGTGTGGGCCGGTCGTGAAGGATCGCTGCTCTTCTGGGAGTGGATCCTGTCCATCTACGCCGCAGTCGTGGCGCATAAGTTCATGAAGAAGCACGACGCTCTCGGTAGCACGGCTGTTGCGATCATCAACTTCGTACAGCTGTTCTTCATCTCGGCCATGTTCATCAAGCTCAACAACCCTTTCCAGCCGCTTGATCCGTCCTATCTGGACGCTGCCGGCAAGCTTCTCGTAGAAGCGGCGATGAACCCGTTGCTGCAAAACCCGTGGATGGTCGTGCACCCGCCGGCATTGTTTATCGGCTACGCCGGCCTGGCTGTCCCGTTCGTGTTTGCCCTGGCGGCGCTTATCACGGGGGACACCTCGAGCCGCTGGATCAAAGACTGCGACCGGATCACTGTGTTCTCCTGGCTGTTGCTGGGTATCGGAATCGGTCTGGGCTCCGTGTGGGCCTACGTCGAGCTGGCATTCGGCGGTTACTGGGCATGGGATCCGGTGGAGAATGCTTCGTTGCTGCCGTGGTTGACCGGCGTGGCGCTCCTGCATTCGATGACGGTCTACCGTCGTCGCGAGGGCTTCCGCTCCTGGACCATCTTCCTCGCCGCGCTGACCTTCGTGCTCGTGCTGCTTGGCACATTCATCACACGTTCTGGCGTTGTCGCCTCGGTGCACGCGTTTGAGCAGGATATGCTCTCGTTCTGGCTGTTCATCGTCATGATGGCGGGCTCGATGTTCGCCGTGGTCGTGGGGCTTATCGTCAGACGCAAGAGCCTTGGTGGTGCCGAGACCTTTGAACGCGTTATCTCCAAGGAAGGCTCGTACTACTTCAATAACCTTCTTATGACGGTGGCCGCGCTCCTCGTTGCCTATCTCACGATGGCGTCGGCGTTCAAGACCTGGCCGTTGGCGTGGCTTACTTCGTGGTGGCTCGGCGCCGGCAAGACCTATGGCGCAGCGTCCTACGACGCTCTGGCACGCCCCATCGGCATCTTCTACCTGTTCATCATGTCGGTGTGTCCGATGCTCGCGTGGGGCGGAAGTGAACCTCGCGAGTTGCTCAAGCGTCTCAAGTGGCCGTTGATAGGTGCGGCCGGCGTGGGCACGGTGCTGCTCACGCTCTGGAAGACGTCGATGTTGCCGTACTACCAGTCCAGCTCCAGCAGCTTGACCTCCGGCCTCAACCACACCATCGCCATCATCGGTCTGCTCGTAGCGGCGTTGGCGATCTCACAGCCTATCTACATGTTCATACACGGGGCTCGTGCCCGTTCCGCCGCTAAAGGTGAAAGCTTCGGCCGGTCTTTTTGGACGATCATCACCAAGTCTCGTACGCAGTCGGGTGGCTACCTCACGCACCTCGGCATGGGCATCATCCTCGTGGGGCTCATCGGCTCCACTATGTACGTGAAGTCCTACACCACCGCACTGCCGCAGGAAACAGGCTCTTCGCTGAAGGCCGGAGCTTACGAGTTCGTTTTGCGCAGTGTGACCCAGAAGACCGAGACCAACGGTGACGAGGTCTACACCGCGTCGCTGGACGTGAAGAAAGATGGCGTGACGGAGCGGACCATCGGCCCTCGTCTGGTGCTCCCTATCCAGCTTAAGAGCAAGAACCAGTCAACGCAGAAGGTCTCGATCGTGATGAGCCCCGTCAAGGATATCTTCGTATCTTTTGGCGGCATCGACGAGAGCGGCAACGTCGCGTTGAACGTGAAGTTCTTCCCCATGCAAGGCTGGGTATGGACAGGGTTTGTGATCCTCATCCTCGGCTCGGGGCTGGCTTCATGGCCCAAGCGTCAACGGTCTCTGGCGTAGGACGCCACAGTGGATTCTGAGCTTACGTATACGGATGCACTCGAGGTAAGCGGCCTTACCCGCGCATTTGGCGTTCGCAAAGCGCTGGATGACGTGAGCTTCACTCTGCCCAAGGGAGCCTTTCTTTCGATCTTCGGCCCCAACGGCGCAGGGAAGACCACGCTGGTCAAAGTGCTGACCACGTTGCTCAATCCGTCAAAAGGAACCGCACGCGTCTGCGGTATGGACGTGGTGCGTGACGCCGTCGAGTTGCGCAGCAGAATCGGGCTGATCAGCCATAATCCGCTGTTGTATGCTGACCTTACCGCCGAGGAAAACCTGCTGTTTTTCTCGCACCTCTACGGCGTTCCTGACCCCGAGCGTCGGGTTCGGGACCTGCTCGTGAACGTCGAGCTCGATCATCGGCGCCTCGACGTCACCCGCACTTTCTCGCGCGGGATGCTGCAACGTCTCTCTATCGCTCGTGCGTTGTTGCACCACCCTGACATCATCTTTCTCGACGAGCCGTATTCAGGCCTGGACCCGCACGCGATGGACATCCTCGACGAATTGATCGCGCAGATTCGTGGTGAGCACACGCTCGTCATGATCAGCCACGACCTCACCAAAGGCCTCGAGCTGTGCACGCACGCACTCATCCTTGCTGACGGTAAGGTAGTCTTGCAGCAGCCCAAGACGGACATCGATGAAGGGTTGTTCCGTGAGACGTATCGCGCGACGGTAGGGATGGGGGTGGCCTGATGGGCGCGTCTAGCTGGCAGCAGTTCAAGGCCATCTTGCACAAAGACCTCGTCATGGAGATGCGTACCCGCGAGATGATCACCTCGATGGGCATGTATGCGCTGCTCACGATGGTCGTATATCAGATCGCTCTGGCCGAGGCGGGTGACAGCTTTGACGTCCGTCTCGTGATGCCCGGTCTGATCTGGGTCGCGTTCATCTTCATGTCGCTGCTCGGTTTGAACCGATCGTTTGTGCATGAGACGGATCAAGGGTGCATCGATGCGCTTCTGCTCGCGCCTATCGACCGTCCGGTGATCTTTTTTGCCAAGTTCGTGGGAAACCTCATCTTCCTGCTCGTTGTCGAGCTGCTTTCCCTGCCGGTTTTCTCATTCCTCTTCCTGCAGGGACGCGAGGGAATCGCTAATCCGGTGTGGATGTTGGGAGTCGTGCTGCTGGGCGCGTCAATCGGCATCTCGGGCGTGGGTACGCTTCTCGCCACCATGAGCGTGAACACCAGCGGTAAAGACATCATGTTGACGGTGGTCTTCGTCCCGCTGATGTATCCGCTGCTTCGCGCGGCCGTTGGCGCGACCTTCGCGGTGGTGATCGGCGGCCCGGCGAGCGTCTTCATGTTCTGGTCGTGGATGGCGTGGGCGGCCGGCTTTGATGTGATCATGCTCGTAGCGGCTTTTGGGCTCTACGAGTTCGTTATCGGCGCATAGCGCCGACCAGGAAAGGACGATACGTTGAAACGTATGACCATCGCCAAGATCGCTCTTGCGTTGGGCGGCGTCCTCACCACAGTTGCCTTCCTGATGGCATTCTTGTGGGCGAGTCCGAGCTCGTACGCGGACGGCAGAGTGGATTTCGCGCAAAAGATCTTCTACTTCCATGTGCCGGTTGCCGAGGCATCGTTCCTCGTCTTTTTTTTCACAGCGCTGTATGGCCTGCGGTTTTTGATGACCAAGGAACGTCGGTTTGACGTCAAGGCACGCATCGCCACCGAGCTGACACTGTTTTTCGTACTGCTGACCATGGCCACAGGCATTCTGTGGACGCGCGTCGAGTGGGGCGTGTGGTGGCAGTGGGAGCCGCGTCTGACGACGTACTTCATCATGACGCTGCTCGTCGTGGCGTACTTCGTGTTGCGTAACTCGGTGGAAGACGAGGAAAAGCGCGCTATTTACGCGGCGGCATATGGAATCCTGGCATTCCTCGATGCGCCCATATCGTTTTTCATCACTCGGTGGATCAACTCCATACATCCGGTCGTCTTTGGCGGGGGCGCCAACAGCGGCCTGGAGTCCAACATGCTCGTGACCTTCATCATCGCCCAGGTAGGTATGTTGCTTCTGGGCTATTCGTTCTATGAGATGCGTTTGCACGAAGAAGAAGTCAAAGAGCGCCTTGAGGCGCTCAAAGTATCGATCGGAGGCTGACCAATGCAGGAGATATACTCGCAGGTCGCGCCGCAGGCGCCGTATGTGATCGGCGCGTACGCGCTCATCTGGGTCGCGCTTCTTGGCTATGTGACGCTGGTGTTCTCGCGTCTCAAGCGTGTCGAGAAAGAGATCGATGTGCTCGAGGATGCGGTGCGACGCAGAGCCGAGAAGGCATAGGCTTTGCGCCGATGCGGTTTTGTGACAGGGAGGTCATAGCGTGCTGCAAGTCTCGTTGGTAGCGTTCTGGTTCGCGACTGCGCTATATGCCGCCGCGACGGTGTTGTACGGCTACTACTTCCTTACGAAGCGCCGTTCGTACTCCTGGTATGCGACGTTTCTAACCGGAGCGGGTTTTTTGTGCCACACGCTGTCTGTGGGCCTACGCTCGGTGGCCATGCACGGCACGCAACTCGACGGTGCCAACACGCTGATCTTGCTGGCATGGGCTCTGGTGCTTATCTACTTTGTGATCGAGCACCTTATCAAACTCAAGGTGTACGGTGCGGTGCTCGTACCATGTGCGCTTCTGATGCTTGTCGTCGCGCAGCTTCTCAACGCGTTGGGATGGGGCAACGTGGCAAGCACTTCGGTGCTGGTGGAGAACTGGAAAGTGGGTATCCACGTCGCGCTCATCCTCTTTGGCTACGCCGGTTTCGCAGTGGGCGCGGTCGCGGCAGGTGCGTATCTTATCCAGGAGCGTCAGCTGAAGTTGCACAAGACCAGCGTGCTGTTCCGACGCCTGCCGTCGCTCGGCGGTATCGACGGCCTTGCACGCCGAGCGGTCGCGTTTGCGTTCCCTGCCTACACTGCGGGTGTCTTGCTCGGCACGCTCCGCGCGGTCGAGACCGACCCTCCCGGCTGGTGGGCAGACCCACGCGTGATACTCGCCGGTGTCGTGTGGCTCGTCTACGCCGTATACATCGTGCTCCGAGCGCGTGGGAAGATCGATGCCCGACGTGCGGCATGGCTATCCATCTCCGGTGCGGTCTTCGTGATAGCGCTTGCGGTCGCCGCCCGCACGGTTTCTGTTGGTTTCCACATCTTTGGGGTGTGATCGTTTTATGACCCGCGACTACACCAAGCGATACTATCCGGTGTTTCTCGACCTGGTCGACCGGCGCGTCGTCGTGATCGGTGGTGGTGCTGTGGCCGCCCGCAAGATCGCCACGCTCGTCGACTATGGTGCGCGCGTTCGCGTGGTCTCGCCTCAGCTTGATGAGCGGCTTGAGGCACTGGTAGCGGCCGGCGATATCGAGGTTGTGCGCCGTGGGTATGTTCGCGGCGATCTCGCTGGCGCGATGCTGGCGGTGTGCGCTACCGATTCCTCTGAGATCAACCGGGCCGTGCATGCCGAGGCCGCTGAGTCCGGCTGCGTCATCAATGTCGTCGACGTGCCCGAGCTGTGCGACTTCATCGTGCCCTCGGTCATCCGACGTGGCCAGCTGCAGATCGCGATATCGACCGGCGGTGCGGCACCTAGCGTCGCCAAGGGACTGCGTCGTCATGTGGACTCTCATCTGGGTGACGAGTGGGCTGACTACATCGAGCTTCTCGGCCAGGTGCGCGTGCTGATCATGGAGCGCGTGTCCGGTGGCGAGCAGGTGCGCAAGCCGATCTTTGAGGCCATCGCCGATTCCGACCTGCTGGAGCGCATGCGCGCGGGTCAGCGTCCGAGTGCCGAGGAGATCTACGCGCAGTTCGTGGACGGTGAGCGCCAGTGATCGTAGACGGCTGCACTGCCATCGTCACCGGCGGTTCAAGCGGTATCGGCCTTGCGTTGGCCGAGCTGCTCGCGTCGCGCGGAGCCGACGTCGCTATCGTCGCCCGCGATCAGGATCGTCTCGCCGCCGCTCGCGTGAAAGTCGAAGCCGCACGTCGCAGCGAAACGCAGCGCGTGCTCGATATCTCCTGCGACGTCTCGGTCTATGACGACGTGACGGCGATGGTGCGCCGCGTCGAGGACGCGCTGGGGCCGGTCGATCTGCTGGCCACCTGCGCGGGATTTTGTACGCCTCGCCGCTTCACTGAACTCGATGTGAGCGAGTTCGCGGGTCATCTGGACGCCAATCTGTTGGGCGTCATCTATCCGGCGCGTGCCGTGACGCCCGGTATGATGCAGCGTGGCCGCGGGCACATCGCCATGGTCTCATCCATCGGCGGATTCTTGGGTGTGTACGGCTACTCGGCGTATAGCGCCGCCAAGTTCGGCGTGATGGGCCTGGCCGAGGTGCTGCGCTGCGAACTCAAACCGCACGGCATCGGCGTGAGCGTTTTGTGCCCACCTAACGTGGACAC